>Ga0207683_10004965_pt1 | contig 11440 bp, 5 predicted proteins | sample KBSM73metaG_FD_184333 | JGI IMG/M metagenome (GOLD analysis project Ga0207683, IMG submission 184333) | Miscanthus rhizosphere microbial communities from Kellogg Biological Station, Michigan, USA - KBS M7-3 metaG (SPAdes) (version 2) | ecosystem: Host-associated > Plants > Roots > Rhizosphere >...
GCAGCGCAGCGGCGGCAGCGAGACGATCGCGAACCTCAACGCGCGCGTGCGCGCATGGTGGGTCATGGTCGCGATCATTGCGGTCAATTTCCTGCTCGGCAGGAACGCGACCATCGTGCTGTTCGCAATTGCATCGGTATTCGCGCTGCGCGAGTTCATCACGCTGACGCCGACGCGCCCCGGCGATCACCTGCCACTGGTCGTCTGCTTCTATGTGCTGTTGCCGGTGCAGTACTGGCTGATCGGCGACGACTGGTACAACCTGTTCGCGATCTTCCTGCCGGTGTATGGATTCCTGCTGCTGCCGGTCCTGACCGCGCTGTCCGGCGACACCGAGCAATTCCTCGAACGCGTCACCAAGGTGCAGTGGGGCCTGATGATCACGGTCTACTGCATCAGCTACGCGCCGGCGCTGCTGCTGCTGAAAATCCCCGGCTTTGACGGACAGAACCTCCTGCTGATGATCTACATGCTGATGGTCGTGCAGTTGAGCGACGTGCTGCAGTACGTGTTCGGCAAACTGTTCGGCAAGCACAAGATCGCGCCGCGCGTCAGTCCGTCGAAGACCTTCGAGGGCTTCATCGGCGGCGGCTTGAGCGCGACCGGCATCGGCGCCGCGCTGTGGTGGATTACGCCGTTCACTCCGCTTCAGTCCGCTGCGATGGCAGCTGTCGTCGTAATCGCCGGATTCCTCGGCGGCCTCGCGTTGTCCGCGGTCAAGCGCAGCATCGGCGCGAAGGACTGGGGCTCTATGATCGAAGGCCACGGCGGCATGCTCGACCGGCTCGATTCGGTCAGCTTCGCGGCACCGGTGTTCTTTCATCTGACGCGCTACTTCTTCGAGCCGTGAGCTGAACGCAACCGGCAGCACCGGTGCCATGCACACCGCGCCTCATCGCATCTTGCATTGGTATAAGATTCAACTCGGCTGCATTCGAAGGATGAAGGAAATGTTTGGAGGACAGGGAAGGTCAAGGCTAGCCGCACTTTGGTCGCTCTCACTCGCTGTGGCGCTGAGTGGCACATCCGGATTCGCGCAGACGTGGGACTGGACGGTTCATCCAGCCAGTCCGAACCGCGCCGACTCGCAACCAGACACGCTGTCGCCTCCGGATGCACGCGGTTTCTGGTCGTTCGGGACCTCCCTGGTTCATTACCACCCAGACGGCTCGCTGGATGTGGTCGGCAACTCCCCGGGGGTGCCAGGCGGCAGCCTTGCCGCGACGTTGTCCGACGGTTCGTTGATCGTTGGGACCCCTTCGCATGAGCCTGAAATCTCGTTCGGAGGACTGTACACGTGGTGCTTCGTGACCGCGTACTCGCCCCAGGGCGTGCCGCGCTGGACGCAGCAGATGCCGGCCTACGGCCCTTGCGCGCAACTTGTCGTGGACACGACCGATACGATCTGGGTGCGCACCGACAACGCGCTTGGGGCGATTTCCGCCGATGGCGTGATGCGCGACAGCAGCGCAAGCCCATTCTTTGGTGATCGCTGGGTGTCCGACATCGTCACGCGCCCGCAAGGCGGCGTAATTGCCGCGGTCGGCAACCCCGCCGGCATCGTCTCTCTCGACGCAAACTTAAACCCGCTCTGGGTTGCCGACGACGCCGCGGCGGCGACGGTCTACGACCAGGTTGCGATCGGCAGCGACGGCAACGTCTTTGCACTCGGGCGCGCCAGCGGTGATGTCGCCGGCGCCGCACTGCATGTGAGCAGCGTGACGGCTACCGGCACGGCGCGCTTCGCGCTCGACATCGATACGATAAAGACCGATGCCGTTCTCGCGGCATCGGCCGCGCTGGATGGCGGGCTGTACGTCCTCAGCAACGTCGCCCAATCGACCAACGTCGCGGTGACGCATCTGGCCGCCGACGGCACGGTCGCCTGGAACCAGATCGTTGGCGGGCACTACTGCGGCTTTTACCTGCCGGTGTGCCCGCTTGTCGTTACCACGCAAGGTGACCTTTTGTTCGGTGTGGAATCGGGCGACCACTGGGACCTGCATCGCATCGATGCAAATGGCCAGGCGTTACAGTCGACGGCATTCGCCGAAAATATCAGCTCGCTGACGGCGCTGGCGAACGGCGACGCACTTGTCGCGCGGTTCGATTCGTTTAACGAGCGCGGCATCGGCCTTGCGCGCTTTGACAGGAGCGGCGTAGCACAGCCTTCGCCGCCAACCAGCGGTCTGGTTCCGGACACGGCGTATGTCCCAGCCGTGCTGGAGTCCAACGGCGACAGCTTCCTCGCCGTCAGCGACGCCAGCGGGTACGCGCTGATGCGAGTCGATTCGGCCGGAGTGACGCAATGGCAAACTGCGCGCTTCGCGGGCCACCACAGTTACCGGGTCGATCATGGCGGCAACCGCGTCTGTGTCGCCGAGTACGGCGATGAATCCCCATTCGCGGCGAACTGTTTTGCAGCGGATACGGGCGCGAGCGCAGCAATGATCCCGATCGATCCCGGACCGGCGCGGTTTCTGCCACAACGAGTACTCGACGACGGCGCCCTGCTGACGTTCGATTTTCGGGGAGGCCCCCCGCAGCACGTTCTGTTCGACGCCAACGGTGCATTGCTCCACCGCACCGTAATGCCCGAACTGGGGTTCTACTCGTTCGATCTGTCGACCCGGGATTACATCAGCGCGAAAGGCACGGCCGTGGTCATGCGCAGCGACGGCTCGCGTCTCGCGGCCTACGATCGCAATGGCGCTCGCCTGTATGACATCGAGGTACCGGAGCAACTGCGGACCGATGGCTTCAATTTCAGTGCGATCCACGTGTTTCCCGACGGTGGAGCCGTACTGACGAGCGACCACGTCGATGGAAACAAGTCGACCCTGTATGCATGGAGAGTGAACGCAACCGGCGCGACCCAGTGGCTGCAGGCACTGACGCCGCCACGCCAGCTCGCTGAAGGAGGCTACAGCTTCTCGAATGTATTCGCCGCAGGTGCTGGTGACGTGCTGTATTTCGCGACCAGCGGCATCGGCTATCCCGCTGCACTGCAAGCGCGCAGCGGCGCCACCGGGCAACTGCTTTGGGAACAAGCCAATCTCGTCGACGACATCTATGGCGCGGTGCTGAGCGTGAATCCTGCGACGGGCGATCTCGCACTCACAGTACCCGGCTCCGACAAGCTGCGGCTGCTTGCGATCGATGGCGCGACTGGCGCGGTGCGCAAGCAAACCAACCAACGTTGCAGTAATGGAAGCAACGCGGGCTTCTGTACGGTCGTCGACGCCAGCGTTTCGGCCGACGATACGCTACGCGTACTTGCGACCAGCTCTGACGGCCCTTTTCTGGCCGGGCTGGGTAACGCGACCGGATACGCGCAGCTTGTCCGCGTCGACCAGCCCGGCATCGCCGGCGCCTGGTACCCGATCTACTCCGCCGGCCAGGGTTTCACGCTCGACTACATCGCGAGTGCGAACACGGTGTTCATGCCATGGTTTACGTTTTCGCAGGAAGCTGTGCTCGATCCGTCCGGCCTTGCCTGGTTCGCACTGCAGGGCGGCACGACGAACGGCGCCACCGGCGTCGATCTCGCCATCGCGCGCACCGAGCCGGGTGTCTTCAACAGCGGCTCGGTCACGGCAGTGACTGTCGGCAGCGCCCACCTGAACTTCACCGACTGCAACAACGCGACCCTGTTCTATCAATTCAACGCCGGCACGAACGGCGGCGACGGTGGCCTGATCACGCTGACACGCCTGACGCCGAACACGAGTTCGTGCATCGAAGGCGATGGCAGCACGACACCCGCGCAGATCGCGAGCGCACCGGCGAACGGTTTCGATGCGCGCCAGAGCGGTTCGTGGTACGACCCTGCGACGAGCGGCCAAGGACTGGAAATGACGATCATCCCGGGCGGCGGCGGATCGAACGGTCTCGTCTTCGCCGCCTGGTTCACATTCGATCCGGCCGGCCGATCCGACGATCCGATCCACCAGCACTGGTTCACGCTGCAAGGCGATCTAGCGAATGCGACGAGCGGCACCGTAACCTTGCCGATCTATCGAATCATCGGCGGCACATTCGATGGCACACCGACGCAGAATTATTCCCTGGTCGGTCACGCGACACTGACGATGCAGGCTTGTGACAAGGCACAGCTCGACTACCAGTTCGACACCACCGAAGTCACACACGCTTTCGCCGGTTTGTCGGGCACCAGTCACCTCGTCAAGATCGGCGGTTGCTCACCGTAGACTCGATCGGGTGTTTTCTTCCTACCTCAGGCAAGAACTGGATCCCGGCCTTCGCCGGGATGACGATCAAGAATAGAAGACCGGCTGGCGACGTTCGCCTGCCGGGAATTGGCCGCTCACAACGCTTGCAGGTGTCGGCGAATCAATTCAGCCAGCCTGGGCACCTGGGCGGCGGGCAGATAGTGGCCCATGTGCTCGATCACTTCGAGCCGCGCATGCGGCAGCAGCCGCGCGAGATGGTGCGCCGCCGGTAACGGCACGAGCGGGTCGTCGGCCGCATGGATGATCAAGGTCGGGCAACGGATGCGTGCGACTTCGGCGCTGCGGTCCGGATCGGCGAGGACGGCCATCAATTGGCGCGCGACGCCGGCCACGTTATACGCGCGTTGCAGCGAAAGCTCCAGGCGCGCTCGCAGAGCTTCCAGTTCGTTCGCATCCGTGATGTTGCCGAGCGCGCGCATCAGCGCCATGAAGTGTGCGAGCTTGGCATCGAGCGCCGCATCTTTCGGCGGCCGCTGCAGGAAACGCCAGAGCAGCGCCGGGCTCGGCCACGGCGCCGTGCGCGGTCCGGCGCTGGACATGATCGAGACGAGGCTGCGCACGCGCTCGGGCGAGCGTGCTGCCAGCGTCTGTCCGATCATGCCGCCGAGGCTGACGCCGACAATGTCGAATCGTTCGATGCGCAAGGCCTCGGCCAGCGCGAGCGTGTCGGCGGCCATGTCGGCAATGCGATAGGCGGGCGTGAAATCCTGATGCAGCAAATGCGCGAGCAGCGCACGTTGCGGCCGCGTGTAGTGCGCCGGGAGCGGACCCGTGCCTGACAAGCCGATGTCGCGATTGTCGAAGACGATGACGCGATAGCCCGCGTCGACCAATGCAGTGATCAGCGCCGGGGGCCAGGACACCAGCTGCAGGCCCAGCCCCATGATCAGGATGACAGCAGGACGCTTCTCGCCGCCGTGGCTTTCGTATTCGAGGTGCAGGCCGCGCTGGGGTAGCTCAATTCGCGCCATGCCCTTCCCGATTGCATCGTGCCACGACGCCGTTCCCCCTCTCCCGCTGGCGGGAGAGGGTTGGGGTGAGGGTGGCGTCTGATATGGCGACGCGCTGCGGATACGCCACCCTCACCCGACGCAGCATGGCTGCGTCGGCCTCTCCCGCCAGCGGGAGAGGCGAGTTCACGAGCTCGGCGATTCCCGGCAGGAGCGCGTCACGTCGCGAACAGATCAGCGCCCGCGTCGCGGTGTGGATCGTCGTATAGCAGTGATCGCAGACCATCACGCGTGAACGGCTTCCACTTGCCTTCCGGCTGCGACAGCCGATCGGCAACGGCCCACAGGACCGCGGGATTCGCGCCCATGCCGAAATGGCTGGCGTTGACCTCGATGTTTTCCGACTTGCCGTTTTGCGGGATCAGGCTCATCGGCCACGAAACGATGCCATCAGACTTGCTCAGGATCGACGTCGATGGCACCGACGGATGGCGGCTCATCAAAGCGCGCAGACGCGGATCGTCCGCCCGCACGCCGCTGACGAGTTCGAACAAACGCCAGGCGTTCGTCGCCTTCGGATGTCCGCCGAGCGGCGAGCCGAGCGTGATCACCGAGCGCACGCGCCGCGGTTCGAGTGTCGCCAGCACGCGCGCCATCGCGCCGCCGAGCGACCAGCCGACCAGACTCACCTTGCGGCCATGCTCGCGTTCGATACCGCGGATGCGAGCAAGCAGTTTCGACATCGCGCCATTGCGCGGTCCGCGATTCAGGCCGAGTTCCCACGGATAAACCGCATAGCCGCAGCGTTCGATGAACTTGCGCAGCGGCCACGTGCTCGAGTCGCCCGCGGTCAGCCCGGGCAGCACGAGCACTGGATGTCCGTCGCCGCGCGCGGCGCGCGCGAGCAGAGGCCAGGCGGCGACATAAGCGGCCCACTCGAAGAAGGCGCGCCCTTCCAGCGCCAGCAGCAACGGCGAAGGTGCACGCATCGATTCTTCGACCTCCCGGCCGGTCTGCCGTTTTGCAACTTTTTTCATTGGTGCATTTTCTTGGTCAGCGCGTTCAGGGCACGATTCAGACCCGTGGCGATGGTAGCGACTTTTGGCACGATTTCCTTGCCGGCGATCACACCGAACTCGAGCCAGCCGGCATAGCTGTTGACGGTGATGTTAAGACCAAGGCCGTGCGTGACGATAGATACCGGGTAATAGTGCACGATCTCTGCGCCGGCCATGTACAGCGTCATCGGCGGACCGGGCACATTCGATACCGCCAGGTTCGCCAGGGACGGCAAACGTTCCGCGATGCGGCCCTGTGCCCACAGCCGGCTCAGGGCGGGCGCCCAGATCGGCGCGGCCAGGCCCGGAAAGTCAGTCGGAATCCAGCTGCGCACGCCGGCGACCTGGCGCTTGAGGCTGCCGGTCGCGGCCGCAATCGCCGCGAGGCGCTCGACCGGATCGGATATGTCGGTGCGCAGGGCGCACTGAACCATCGACACCTGATTGTTGACCGACGCATCGCCCGCTGCGCGCAGCGAAATCGGCATTGCTGCAATCAGCGATTCCTTCGGCAAGGACTTGTGCCGCAGCAGGTAGTCGCGCAGCGTCGATGCGCACAGCGCCAGCACGACATCGTTGAGGCTCGTGCCGAAATGACGCGCAACGCGCTTGACCTCAGCCAGGGGCAGCGATGCCACCGCGTAGCTGCGCTGCGCTCCAACCTGTGCGTTGAACGGCGTGCGTGGCGCCAGCATCACGCTGTCGCGCAGCTTGCCGAGCAGGCTGCCCGCGCCGCGTGCTGCATCGGTCGCTGCCTTCAGCAGCGCCGGCAGATCGCGCACCAGTTTGGCGAAACCCGGCGCGCTCGCACCCACGCTCTTCTTCGCCGTATGCCTGCCCCCGTGTGACACCGTGGCCGGCGCTTCGGCACCCAGGCCCCGCTTTGTCGGGTGCGCGTCGAGCAGCACCCGCGCCAGCGCGATGCCACCTTGTCCGTCGAGCAGCGCGTGATGGACTTTCGAGTACAGCGCGACTTCACCGGAGTCCAGTCCTTCGATCACGACGAATTGCCATAGCGGTCGATCGCGCGGCAATGGCTCGGCATGGAGTTCGGCGACGAGACGCCACAACTGGGCGAGAGAACCCGGCGCGGCGAGTCGGCGCTTTTCGACGTGCCGATCCAGGTCGATCGTCGGCGATTCGATCCAGTGGGGATGCCCGAGATCGAGAGGCGCGTCCTCGAGGATGCGGCGCAGCGGCGCGGCCGCGGGCAAGCGGTCGCGCATGAGGGTCATGACGGCGTCGTAAAAATCGTAGCGCCGCCGCTTCGGCCTCTCTTGGCCATCCTTCGCGGCACTTGGGCTCCTGCCCGGCGGAGTTCGCAGCAGCATCACGCTGCCGACATGCATCGGCGTGCCAGCCGCTTCCAGATACAGAAAACCGGCATCGAGGCCACTGAGCGGACGGGGACGTTTCGCCACGGCAATTGGAGGTTGCTAAGCAACCACGACTATATGCCGATTTGCCACGGTGACGAAGCGCGGCGCTACGGCCCAAAGGAAAGGGACGCCCGTTGTCTTACCTGTCGCGTTTCTTTAAAGCCCCTCCCCCTTGATGGGGGAGGGGTTGGGGAGAGGGTGGAATCGAAGTCAGCGGCGTCTTCGACGCCGATCCCCTCTCCCGACAGGCAGGAGCTCGAGTGCCCCGGAGGCCATGGATGGCCGAGCGGGGCCGCCGCGCTGCGCGCGTCGACCTCTCCCACAAGGGGAGAGGTGGATTGTCTGCGCGCGGGCGCGTACTTCCACCAGGGGGAATGCTGGTTTGAGTGATGCAAGGCTTCTCGACGAAAGGGACGCCAAGCGTCGACGTCAACCCGTGTTCTGCAATCCCTGCGACACACCGTTGACTGTCGTGACCAACGCGTGGAACAACGCGTCGTCGCTGTTGCCGCTCGCGCGCCAACGCGACAGCAGGTCTATCTGCAGCAGGCTCATCGGATCGACATAGGGATTGCGCAGGCGGATCGACAACGCCAGGCGCGGGTCCTGTTCGAGCAGGCTGGAGGTCTGCTTCAGCCTCAGGATCCAGTGCTGCGTGCGCTCGAATTCCGCGACGACCAACGGGAAGAAGCGATCGTGCAATGGGCCGGCAAGTTGCGAGAACAGCGCTGCGATGGCCAGATCGCTCTTCGCCATGACCATCTCGATATCGTCGAGCAGCGTGCGGAAGAACGGCCACTCGTGCGCCATGGCGCGCAACACGTCCTCGCCCGCTTCGGCCGCAGCGCGCTCGAGGGCGCTACCGACGCCATACCAGCCGGTCAGCGTCGCCCGGTTCTGGCTCCATGCGAACACCCAGGGGATAGCGCGCAGGCTGGCGATGCCACCGCTGCCCCGGCGTGCCGGCCGCGAGCCGAGCGTCATGCGCTCGATGACATCGATCGGCGTGGCGAGGCGAAAGTAGTCGACGAACCCATCGGTATCGAGCAATTCGCGGTAGATGCGCGCTCCATGCAAGGCGGCAATGTCGACCGCGGAGCGCCAATCTGCTTCGCGCGGTTCCGGCGCGCGCGGACGTGCGCTGGCGACAAGCACGGCACCAACAGTCTGTTCGAGCGAGCGCAGCGCGAGCGATCGGATGCCGTACTTGCGGTGGATGACTTCGCCCTGCTCGGTGATGCGCAGGCGGCCGTCGACCGAGCCGCGCGGCGAGGCGATGATCGCGCGCGTGGTCTTGCCGCCGCCGCGACTGACAGTGCCGCCGCGGCCGTGGAAAAACACGATGCGGATACCGGCGTCGCGGGCGACGTCGAGCGCTTCGACCTGCACGCGTTGCAGCGCCCAGCGCGAAGCGACGATGCCGCCGTCCTTGCTGCTGTCGGAGTAGCCGAGCATGACCATCTGCTGATCGCCGCGCGCGCGCAGGTGTTCGCGATAGGCCGGATCGGCCAGCAGCGCCGACAAGGTCTGCGGCGCGAGGCGCAGATCCTCGACCGTTTCGAACAACGGCGCGATGTCGAGCGGCACGTTGCCGTCGGCGTCGACGAATCCGGCGCGCCGCGCCAGCGCGAGCACGCCGAGCACGTCGGCGGCGCTGCGCGCCATGCTGATGATGTAGGCGCCCGTCGCTTCGCCGCCATAGCTGTCGCGCGCGAAGGCGAGCTGGTCGAAAACAGCGTCGAGCGCAGTCCCGACAGCATCCGACGGCTCCGGCAATTCGAGGTCGCCCGATGCATACGGGCGCAACGTGCCAGCCTGCGCCACAGCGTCGCGCGCGTCCCACTGCTCATCGTCGAGTGCGACGGCGAGCGCCTGCGCATGCACGCGCGAATCCTGGCGGACGTCCAGACGCGCCAGATGAAAACCGAACGTGCGCACGCGCCACAGCAGGCGCCGTATGGCGAACCAGCCGGCATGCACGCCGCGGTGGGCGCTCAGGCTGCTCGCGATGAGCTCGATGTCGCCGATGAAGTCGCGCGCGTTGCCGTACGCTTCGTCTTTTTCGGCGACAGTGGCGCGCAAGCGCGCGCGCATCAGCGTCAGCAGGACGCGATACGGCATGTCGTCGTAGCGTGGATTCACGGCGGACGCCGCGGCCGGCATGAGGCGCCGGTATTCGACGATGCGCTCGAGGATGCCGGCGTCGACTGGCACGTGGTCGATGGTCTGGCTCAAGCTGCGCGCGAGCGTGGCGGTCTCGCGCTCGTAGCGATCGATGATCAACGCGCGCTGCATGCGCAGCGTGCTGGCGATCGTTTCGGCGTTCACGTTCGGATTGCCGTCCATGTCGCCGCCGACCCACGAGCCGAAACGGACCAGGGTGGGCAATTCCGGGCAGTCGCCATACACGGCGCGCAACGCGGTTTCGAACACTTCATAGAACACCGGAATCACGCGGTACAGCGGATCGCCGACGTAGAAACCCAGATGCTCGAATTCATCCTGGACGCGCGGACGCAAGTGCGAGGTTTCCGCGGTCTGCCAGCCGGTCGTCAGCGCCATGCGCAAGCGCGCGATATCGGCCGCGCGTTCGCCCGGCGTGAGTTGCCCGTCCAGATCGTCGACCAGGCACTTGACGATGATCTGTTCCTTCTCGAGCATCGTGCGCCGGATCGCTTCGGTCGGATGCGCGGTGAAGACCGGTTCGACGTCAGTGCGCGCAAGCCATGCTGTCAGTTCGGCCAGGCCGACGCCGGCGTCACGCAGACGCAGCAGCGCGTCGTGCAAGCCGTCGGGCTGCGGCGTCGCGCGCGCGCGCTCGTACTCGCGGCGGCGGCGGATGCGATGCACGCGCTCGGCGATGTTGACGACCCGAAAATACGTGGCGAACGCGCGCGTCAGACGATCGGCAAACTCAGGCCCGGTTCCGGTGAGCTCCTGCGCGAGTTCCGTGGGTGGCGCGCCGGTAGCGCGCAGACGGATCGCGGTCGTGCGCAGGCGTTCGACCGTGCCGAGAAAATCGTCGCCATGCTGCTCGGCCAGCATCTCGCCGACGATCCGGCCGAGACGGCTCACGTCGTCGCGCAGAGCGCTGTCGTTTGGGAGGAACTCGATGTCGCGTTGCTTGTTCACCGGTGTCCACTGACTCCGAGCCGAACTTCCGCTAACGTCTGTTATCGTCTGGCATATTCGCCAATTAACGACGTCGTAGACTTTCTCTACCTGCCTCTTTTTGCCTGGGTTCCGCCAGCTAAACCGTCGCGCCGGACCGGTTCCCCTTATTTGAACAGGTCCTCCCGAGCTCAACCACTCTGCCACGGAATGCTGCGTCGCACAATCAGCATTTTCGAGACCCCAATCACCGTTCCTGCAAGCGCTTCACACGTATCTATCTCTTCATCCGGAATAAGCGATATAATGGCAGTCCCTCGCCTCCGCCGAGGGGCGCTGCATTCCTGCGCACGAATCCGCAATCGACCGCCTGCGCGGTCGATCTGTCGAAAGTGATCGGGGAGACGCTCGGCGGAATTTGAGTTCCATTGCAAGGGCGCCCAGTAGAGAGCCAGCGCAAACGCGTGCTGGACTCTTCAACCCACTGGAGACTATCGCCAATGAACGCTGTCGTTAAACCGTCCGCCACACCGCAAGATTTCAAGGTTGCCGACCTGTCGCTCGCCGACTGGGGCCGCAAGGAAATCGACATCGCCGAGCACGAGATGCCGGGCCTGATGTCGATCCGCAAGAAGCACGCTGCCGCCAAGCCGCTCAACGGCGTGCGCGTGACCGGATCGCTGCACATG
>Ga0207683_10004967_pt1 | contig 11438 bp, 12 predicted proteins | sample KBSM73metaG_FD_184333 | JGI IMG/M metagenome (GOLD analysis project Ga0207683, IMG submission 184333) | Miscanthus rhizosphere microbial communities from Kellogg Biological Station, Michigan, USA - KBS M7-3 metaG (SPAdes) (version 2) | ecosystem: Host-associated > Plants > Roots > Rhizosphere >...
GAATCGCGACGTTGCGCACCACGCGGATGCGGCGGTCGCCGTCCTGAACCTCGATCTCGGTCAGGCGGGTATCATCCAGCAGTTCGGCGAGCTGACGAACCAGCCCTGCGTCAACCTGCATCGAACCATTATTGTTATCGGTCATCCAGCGATGCCCTTTTGAAAGTGAAGCGGCGCTATTGGCAAAGCGTGGCCCCTACGTCCAGCACAGGCCCACGGCAATGGGTTTCATCCTGCGCCATGCTCTCTTAGATGCAGGACCATGACGACTCCAATCCACAGCGACGGCACCATCTCGATCACCGTGAACGGCGAGCACAGGCGCGTGCGCGCGGGCTTGAGCCTTGCCGCGCTCGCCAACGAACTTGGCCTTGTGCCTGAAAAGGTGGCGGTGGAGCGCAATCTGGAAGTCGTGCCGCGCTCGACGCTGGCGCAGGTTTGTCTGGAGGACGGGGACGATCTGGAAATCGTGCATTTCGTCGGCGGCGGCGATCATGTGCAAGCGGTGGATGAGGACCGCTGGAGCGTGGCGGGACGCAGCTTCCGCTCGCGGCTGATCGTCGGCACCGGAAAATATAAGGACTTCGCGCAGAATGCCGCCGCGCTCGAGGCATCAGGTGCGGAGATCGTCACGGTCGCAGTGCGGCGCGTGAACGTGTTGGATCCCAAGGCACCGATGCTGACCGACTATATCGATCCAAAGAAGGTCACGTACCTCCCCAACACCGCGGGCTGCTTCACCGCGGAGGATGCGATCCGCACGCTCCGCCTGGCGCGCGAGGCGGGTGGCTGGGACCTGGTGAAGCTGGAGGTGCTGGGCGAGGCGCGCACGCTCTATCCCGACATGGTCGAGACCCTGCGCGCGACCGAAATCCTCGCCAAGGAAGGCTTCCTGCCGATGGTCTATTGCGTCGATGATCCCATCGCGGCCAAGCGGCTGGAGGATGCAGGCGCGGTCGCGATCATGCCGCTGGGCGCGCCGATCGGATCGGGCCTGGGCATTCAGAATCGCGTCACGATCCGCCTGATCGTCGAGGGCGCCAAGGTGCCGGTGCTGGTCGATGCCGGTGTGGGCGCGGCGTCCGACGCGGCGGTGGCGATGGAGCTGGGCTGCGACGGCGTGCTGATGAACACCGCAATCGCCGAGGCGAAGGATCCGATCCTGATGGCGGCGGCGATGAAGGCCGCGGTGGAAGCCGGCCGGCTTTCCTATCGTGCCGGGCGGATGGGCATGCGGCGTTACGCCGATCCGTCGAGTCCGCTCGCCGGGATGATCTGACGCGGCCTGCTCCGCGCCCGCCGCCGAAAACTTTCGTGCGGGCGACGGGAAAGCGGAAACCTCCCGTTCAAGATGCGGATTCTAGGGCGCGGTCGTCCGGAGAGCAGGATGTTGCGGCCAAAATCGATCGAGAAGACACCACAAGGGGGGCGTGTGCGCCGACTGTCGTTTTTGCTTGGACTTCCGCTTCTGCTGACGCCCGAAATGGCGTTGGCGCAGACCGCGCCCGCACCGGTGTCGCCCGCCAGGCCGGCGGCGCAGAGGCAGGCCGCCGCACCCGCCGTGCCTGCGGCGCCTGCCGACGATGACGAGGAAATCGTGGTGCGCGGTCAGAAGCCGCGCGGCTCGGTGACAGGCGACATTCCGCCCGAGCAGACTCTGAACGCAGCCGACGTGCGCGCTTACGGCGTCAATAATATCTCGGACCTGCTCGACCAGCTGGCGCCGCAGACGACGAGCGGACGCGGCGGCCAGCCGGTGATGCTGCTCAACGGGCGGCGCATCTCCGGTTTTGGCGAAATCCGCGATTTGCCGACCGAGGCGATTTCGCGCGTCGAGATCCTGCCCGAGGAAGTCGCGCTCAAATATGGCTATTCGGCCGACCAGAAGGTCGTGAACATCGTGCTGCGCGAGCGTTTCCTGGCCCTGGTCGGAGAGGTTGGCGGCACCACCTCGACCGAGGGCGGCGGCGCCAGCACCAATCCCGAAGCCAATTATGTAAAGATTCGTGGCGACCAGCGCTTCACCGCCAATCTGCGTTACCAGGCGAATGAGAAGCTGCGCGAAAGCCAGCGCGACATCGTCGATGCGACCGGGCCGAACGGCACCGACGTGGCGCATGACAAGACACTTAAGGGTTCGTCGCAACAATGGAGCGACAATGTCGTCTATGCGCGGCCGATCTTCGATCGCTCGACGCTGACGCTGAACGGCGCTTTGTCCTACACGACCGGCGACAGCCTGCGTGGGCTGCCGCTCGCCGCCACCACGCCCGATCCCGATCCGCTGCACCAGCGCACCGAAAATCTGACCGGTCATGCCGGCCTGACGATCAATGGCGATAAGGGCCGGTGGCGATGGTCGGTGACCGGCAATTATGATCATGGCGACAGCCTCACGCGCACGCAGACCGGCTATGACGCGTCCGGCGCGTTGCAGACCAACCGCGCCGAATCCATCTCCAACACGGGCAATGTTCAGCTGCTGACGGGTGGACCGCTGTTCCAGCTACCCGCGGGCGATTTCACGACCAACATCAAAGCCGGGATGGAATATACGGCCTTCGATGCGACCTCGACGCGCGGCGGGATCGATCAGACGAGCAACCTCAATCGGCGCAACGCCAACGGCCAGATCAATTTCGACCTGCCCATCACCAGCCGCCGCACCGGCTTCGGGTCTTTCCTGGGCAATTTGTCGCTCAACGCCAATCTGGCGGTGACCAATCTCTCGGATTTCGGGACGCTGACCACGCTTGGCGGCGGCTTCGTATGGACGCCGATCCCGGCAATCAACCTGATCGGATCCTATACCAGCGATGAGGGCGCGCCGACGCTCAACCAGATCGGCGATCCGACGATCGTCACGCCGCAGGTGCGCGTGTTCGATTATGTCACCGGCCAGACGGTCAACGTGACCCAGATCAGCGGCGGCAATCGCGATCTGCAGGCCAGTCACAAGCATGTCTGGAAAGTCGGTACGACGCTGAAGCCGTTCGGCGACAAGAACGATCTCACCCTCACCGCCAATTATTTCCACACGGTCACCAACGATGCGATCGCGTCGCTGCCCGAGCCGACCGCCGACCTGGAAGCGGCTTTCCCCGACCGCTTCCTGCGCGGTGCGGGCGGCCAATTGCTCCAGATCGACACCCGATCGGTCAATTTCGAGCGCGAACGGTCGGACACTTTGCGGCTGGGCGTGACCTTCTCGATCAACCTCAAGTCGATCATCCAGAAGAAGTTTGAGGCCTGGATCGCGGCGCGGCGCGCCGGGCAGGATGTGCCGCCGCCGGTCCGCTTCAACAATTTCCAGCCGACGCTGGCGGGCAACAAGGCGGACCTGGCGCAGGCGCGCGCCCAATTCCAGCAGCGCAGGCAGCAGGACGGCAACGGGCAGGGTTCGCCTGCCAATGGCCAGCCCCCATCCAATAGCCAGGCGACGACGAACGGGCAGCAGCCGACCCAGACCGCGCAGGCCAATGTCCCACCACCCCCCGGCGGGTTCGCGCCGCCGCCGGGCGATGGTGGTCCGCCACCGGGCGGGCCCGGCGCCGGCGGTCCGCCACCGGGCGGTTTTGGCGGTGGCGGTTTCCGAGGTGGTTTCGGCGGCGGAGGCGGCGGACGCGGTGGCTTTGGCGGTGGCGGCGGTTTTCGCGGGGCTTCCGGCCGGCTGCAGGTTGCGATCTTCGATACCTGGACGCTCCGCGACGACGTGCTGATCCGCCAGGGCGTGCCCTTGCTCAACCTTTTGAACGGCGACTCCGTCGGCGCGGGCGGCGGCGAGTCGGAGCATCAGTTCCAGCTCCAGCTCGGCTATTCCAACAACGGCCTCGGCGCGCGCCTCGGCGGCAATTACAAGACCAGCACCGTCGTCCATAGCGACGGCCTCGGCACGACCGGCGACCTGCATTTTTCAGACCTGGCGACGTTCAACCTGCGCTTCTTCGCGGACATGGGCGGCATGCCCAAGTTCATCTCCCAACCCTGGGCGCGCGGCCTGCGCATCAGCTTCGGCGTGAACAATCTGTTCAACAGCCGCCAGCGCGTTCGCGACGCGAATGGAACGACGCCGCTGCGCTACCAGCCGGCTTATCTCGATCCGCTAGGGCGGACCGTGTCGATCACGGTGCGGAAGCTGATTTTCTAGGCGCAGGCCGGCGGCTCTTGCGGGCGGCCGTGCCGTCCGGCTTCGGCTCGCACAGGCCCGATCGGTTGAGCAATTCGCTCAATTCCTTCACCGCGAGGCTGAGCTGGACCACCTCCTGCTCGCGCAGCTGATCCAGTTTCTGGTGGAGCAGCTCGATCTCCAGCTCGGCCTTGATGTTGATCTTATAGTCGTTCTCGGCAGCCGCGCGGTCGATATCCTGCTGACGGTTCTGCGCCATCATGATGATCGGCGCGGCATAGGCCGCTTGGAAGGACAGGGCCAAATTGAGCAGGATGAAGGGATAAGGATCCCAATGCCGGATCCAGGCGGTGATGTTGAGCGCCACCCAGATGGTAAGCAACACCGACTGGATGATGATGAACCGCCACGAGCCCATATTCGCTGCCACGCGGTCGGCGACGCGCTGGCCGAGCGTCAGGTCGCCTTCCGCCGCCAGGTCTCTTTGCCGCAGCTTGCGGCGAAGCTTGCGGAGCTCGTCGAGCAGCGCGAGTTCGGCCTGATGGAGATGCGCGACGGGCAGGCTGGGTGTGGTCATGCGAGACCCTTTTGTGGTGCCGGTCCAGCCACGATGGCGGAGCGTCCCGGGCTAGGGTCCTGAGGTGAGCATCTCTCCGGCGGCCTAGTCAACCGGCTCGTTATGACGGGTGGCCCTGTGGGCGGGACGCAGGAGCAGGGCAAAGGCCGCGACATGCGTGATCATCAGGATCGGAACGTAGACCATCACGATCGCGTAAGCCGCGCCCAACTCGCCCGCGACGGCAGGCAGATCGAACCGCACGCCATGATAATAATTGACGAGGAGGTCGGCTGCCCCGACCAGATTGAAGGCAAGCACCGACAGCCAGAAGAGCGGACGGATGCGAACGGTCGCGAGCGCGGCCATCGCCAGCAGCCCCGTTGCCAAGTCGCCATAAGCGGCGAAGGGCGCGAAGCCGGACGGCAAAGCTCGGCCCGTGACGCCGGGCAGGATGAAGACCAACCCGAAAAAGCGGAAGCTGTGCAGCATCGCGATCAGCCGCAGCGCCTCGACCCGCTCCATCGCGCGCAGCTTCGGCCAGACCGTGCCGAAGCAGAGTAGCCAGGCAAGATAGCCCAGGATGAGATGGATGTTGAAGATGGTGGCGGGCGACATAGGGCCTCCGAGGAATGCTTTACCCTTCAACTAGGCGTGCTTGTCGGCTGCGACTATCTCACTTAATGCTGACAGGCTGTGAAGCAGAACTACACAGTTCGGCATGCTGCACTCGAAGGTGTCGAGGCCTTTCTCGCGGTCGCGCGGCGATGCAACTTCCGCCGCGCGGCCGCTGACCTTGGTGTAACGCCCTCCGCGGTGAGCCAGGCGATCCGCGCGCTCGAAGCGCGCCTGGGTGTCGCCTTGTTCATACGTACCACACGCAGCGTCGGCCTGACCGAGGCCGGGCAGAGATTTCTGGATCGCGCCGGCCCCGCGTTCGAGGAGCTGGTCGCGGCTGGCGAGGCAGCTCGCGATCTTGGTCAGCGGCCAACCGGGCTCTTGCGTCTGACATTGCCCCGTTCGGTCGTTCCCTTGATCATCGAGCCGATGCTCGCCTCATTCTGCCGAGCCTATCCGGAGATCGAGCTGGAGCTCGCCGCGAGCGACGAAATGGTCGATCTGGCCAGCGGCGGATTCGATGCTGGCATCCGTATGGGCGAGTTCATCACACCCGATATGGTGGCGGTCCGGTTGACGCCGTCTTTCTCCTGGATGGTGGTGGGCAGCCCCGATTATCTCACGCAGCATGGCCGGCCCGAGCGCCTGCATGACCTGCGTGGGCATGCCTGCCTACGCCTGCGCCGCTCCAACGGCACGATCGCGCCCTGGCATTTTACGGAGGGAAACAGGCCGATCGAGGCGAGCTTTTCGGGCCCGCTGATCGCGCATGATTACCCCACCTTGCTGGGCGCGGCAGTGCGCGGGGTGGGGCTCGCGCAAGTGCCGGAGCCCCTCGCCCAACGCGCCATCGCCGAAGGGGCGCTCGAGACGATGCTAGCGCACGTTGTGGCGAAAACGCCTGGGGTTTTCCTGTATCACCCGGGCAAGCGCCAGGTTCTGCCCAAACTTCGCGCGTTCATCGATCATATGAAGAGCACGTGAGCCGATAGCGCCGAAATCAGAAGATCGGATCGTCCTCGCTTGGCCCGTCCACCGGCGTGTGGATGCCGCACTCCACCTTGTCCCAACCGCGCCAGCGTCCGGCGCGCGGATCCTCGCCCGGCATCACCTTGCTGGTGCAGGGCGAGCAGCCGATCGAGAGATAGCCTTCCGCCTCGAGCGGATGGCGCGGCAGGTCGCGCTCGGCGAAATAGGCGTCGAGATCGTCCTTGGTCCAATCGCCCAAGGGATTCACCTTGAGCCGGCCGTCCTCCAGCTCGAAGCGGGGCAGGTTGGCGCGGGTCTGCGACTGGAACGCCTTGCGGCCCGAAAACCAGCTGTCGAGGCCCTGCTTGGCGCGCGCGATCGGCTCGACCTTGCGGATCGCGCAGCATCCGTCGGGATCGTAGGACCAGCGCAGGCCGGTCGCGTCCTTCGCGGCGATCGCCTCCGGATCGGGCGTGATCGTGCGGCGAACATGCATGCCCAGCCGGTCGAGCAAGGCATCGCGATAAGCGAGCGTCTCGGGGAACATCTTGAGCGTGTCGACGAACACGACCGGCGTGTTGGGCGCAACGCGCGAGATCAGGTCGAGGAGCACCGCGCTCTCGGTGCCAAAGGAGGAGACGACCGCGGTCTCGCCCAGGATATTGTCCGCGAACAAGGCGCGCAGCATCGGCAGCGTCTCCACGCCCGTAAAACGGGCGTTGAGCGCGTCGACATCGGCCTGGGTAAAGGCCGGTCGCACGTCGATCGTGTCGAGCTTGCGCGCTGCCTCAGCCATGACGCAATTTCCACACCGGCACGCGTCCGTCGGCCGCCTGCTGATAGACGAAATCATATTCGGTCAGCGCACGTTTCGCGACATCGAGGTCGATTGCCTGGTCGGGCGCGAAGCTGTCGAAGCCGCAGCGGCGCATGAACAGCAATTGATCGACCAGCACGTCGCCGACCGCCTTCAATTCGCCCTGATAGCCCATCTCGCGCAGGATCCGCGCCGAGGAATAGCCACGCCCGTCGCGGAAGCGCGGAAAGTCGACCTCGACCAGCTTCAGCCGGTCGAGCGCCGGGCCGAGCCGGCGCACATCGTCGCCGCCTTCGATCCGCACCGACACCGCGTTGGGCTGGTCGAGAAAGGCATCGAGCGATACGGCGGGCTCGTCCGCGGGCTCGTCGTCGCGGAAGCGCAGGCTGTCGGGAATCGCGACCTCAACCATAGATCGCCTCCTTGAACGGGTCCGAACCGACGCGGCGGTAGGTGTCGAGGAAGCGTTCGCCATCGGTGCGAAGGTCGCGATATTTCTCGACCGCGCGCTCGATCGCGTCGACCACGCCGTCCTCGCTGAAGCCCGGGCCGATGATCTTGCCGAGGCTCGCATCCTCCGCGCCCGATCCGCCGAACAGCAACTGGAAATTCTCGGTGCCCTTACGGTCGACGCCGAGCACGCCGATATGGCCGGCATGATGGTGGCCGCAGGCATTGATGCAGCCCGAAATCTTGAGCTTCAATTCGCCGATGTCGAGCTGGCGCGCCGGGTCCGCGAACCGCTCGGTCAGCTTCTGCGCGAGTGGGATCGAGCGGGTGTTGGCGAGGCTGCAATAGTCGAGCCCAGGGCAGGCGATGATGTCGCTGATCAGGTCGAGATTGGCAGTGGCGAGATCGGCTGCGTCGAGCGCCTGCCAGATGGCATAGAGATCGGCCTTGCGGACGTGCGGCAGCACCAAATTCTGCGCGTGGGTGGGGCGCAGATCGTCGAAGCTGTATTTCTCGGCGAGGTCGGCGATCAGGTCGATCTGATCGGCCGAGACGTCGCCCGGAATGCCGCCGATCGGCTTCAGGCTGATCGTTGCAATCGCATAGCCCGGCTGCTTGTGCGCATCGACGTTGCGCTCGACCCAGGCGGCGAAGCGCGGATCGGACAAATCCAGTTCGTCGCTCAGGTCCTGCTCGAACGGTGGCGGCGTGAAATAGGCCGCGATCCGCTCATATTCCTTAAGCGGAATATCGTCGTCGAGGTGCTGGATCGTCTGCCATTCCTCCTCGACCTGGCGCGCAAATTCCTGCGCGCCGAGATCGTGGACGAGGATCTTGATGCGCTGCTTGTGGATATTGTCGCGGCGGCCATGGCGGTTCCACACGCGCAGTATCGCTTCGAGATAGGAGCAGATTGAACTGGCTGGCAGGAAATCGCGGATCAGGTGCGCCACGAACGGCGTACGGCCCATGCCGCCGCCGACGAACACGCGGAAGCCGGTTTCGCCGTCCGCCCCACGCACAATCTGCAGTCCGACATCGTGCAGCTTGATCGCGGCCCGGTCATTGTCCGACGCGGTCAGCCCGATCTTGAACTTGCGCGGCAAATAGCTGAATTCGGGATGGAAGGTCGTGTACTGGCGGATCAGCTCGGCCCAGGGGCGCGGGTCGCACACCTCGTCCGCGGCGGCGCCGGCATATTGGTCAGCAGAGATGTTGCGGATGCTCTCGCCGCTGGTCTGGATCGCGTGCATCTCGACCTTGGCGAGTTCGGCCAGAATGTCGGGCGCGTCCTCCAGCCGGATCCAGTTGAACTGGATGTTCTGGCGCGTGGTGAAATGGCCATAACCACGATCATATGTGCGTGCGATATGCGCCAACACGCGCAACTGCTTGGCGTCGATCGTGCCATAAGGAATGGCGACGCGCAGCATGTAGGCGTGGAGCTGGAGATAAAGACCGTTCTTTAGCCGCAGCGGCTTGAACTGGTCGTCGGTCATCTCCCCCGCAATGCGACGCGCCACCTGGTCGCGGAATTCCGCGACGCGCGCGTCGACGATCGCCTGGTCGAACTTGTCGTAGCGGTACATCTTAGATCCTCCCCGCTTGCGGGGAGGGGGACCGCGAAGCGGTGGAGGGGGATTGCGGCTGGGCGTATCGCGCGTGGCGAGCCCCCTCCACCATGCTGCGCATGGTCCCCCTCCCCGTGCCGGGGAGGATCTTGAGCGTCTTCATATCACATAGCTCCCCGCGCTGGCATCGGCGGGTTTGAGGGCAAGGTCCGGGCGGACGGTCGGGCCGATCGCGCGGATGCGTTCCTTGATATGGGTCGGGACGGGGCCGGTCGGGCTCGGCTCGGCATCGACGACATAGGGATTATTGACGCGGCAGGCGGCGGTTTCGACCTGCGCGATCTGCTCGCCCTTGTCGCCGACATCGACAGCCTGCTCGACATGGCGCGACCAGCCGTCGCCCGTCCACCAGATGACGTAGCCTTCGACCAAATGATTGCCCGTCAGCAGCTTCACGCGAAGGACTCCGCCTGGCGCGCGAAGGTCGCGAGCCGGTTCTCCGCATCCGAAAGCAGCACGACCTCGCCGACGACGATGATCGCGGGGCTCTTGATCCGCTCGCGCTCCACCATGTCGCCCATATCGGCGAGCAGGGTGCGCAGCGCGCGCGATCCAGGAAGCGTCCCCCGTTCGAGCACCGCAACCGGCATGTCGGGCGCGACGCCATCCGCCATCAATTTGTCCGCGATCGCGCGGGCATTGGCGACGCCCATATAGATAACCAATGTACGGCCCTGGCCCGCGAGGCCCGACCAATCCTGATCGGAAAGCCCTTTGCACTGGCCCGCCACGAAGCTGACCGCACTCGACCAGTCGCGATGGGTGAGGGGGAGCATTGCCTCGGCGGCGCAGCCCAAAGCGGCGGAAACGCCGGGAACGACCTCTACCGTCAGGCCGGCGGCGCGCACAGCCTCGACCTCTTCGCCGCCGCGGCCGAACACGAACGGATCACCGCCTTTCAGCCGCACGACGATCGAACCCGCCTTCACATGCGCGACGATCAGCGCGTTGATCGCGTCTTGCGACAAGGTGTGGCGCGCGCGCTGCTTGGCGACCGAGATGCGCTGCGCATCCGCCGGCGCATAATCCAGCACGCGCGCATCGATCAGCCCGTCATGCACGACCACGTCGGCCGACTTGAGCGCTTCGACCGCGCGCACGGTGAGCAGGCCGGGATCGCCGGGGCCGGCGCCGACCAGGATCACTTTCCCGCGCGATTGAGGATCGAGAAGACTTGCCATGATGGTCTGGCAGATGGGGCCGGGGAATAAAGCGTGCAATCGAGCGATCCTTGGGGGTGCGCTAGAGATACTTTCGCGGCATCAGCGCCTTGAACCAATTTGAGCCAGGGTTAGACCTACTGGCGAAACAAGGGAGACGTGGGCGAATGGCGGATGAAGCGACGGCGCAAATGCGCTACAGCAAGGGGGCGATCATCCTCCATTGGACGATCGCGATCCTGGTCCTCCACAACCTCATCACCGGTCTCCTCCATGATGCGCTGCCGCGCGCCTGGTTCCAGTTTCATATCTCCTCGGGCGTCACGATCCTGGCGCTGACCATCGTCCGCATCGGCTGGCGCCTGACGCACAAGCCGCCGCCTTTCCTGCCGATGGCGAAGTGGGAAAAATGGCTCGCCCATATCGTCCATTTCCTGCTCTATTGCGCGATGCTGGCTGCCCCGTTGACCGGCTGGGCGATGATTTCCGCGAACCGGCCCAGGCCGCCCGTCCCGGTAGAGCAGGCGGCGGGCGCACAGGGCCCAGCCGTAGCGGCTCCCCCGCAGGCTCCGGCGGGCCCGCCCAAGCCACGCAGAACGATGATCTGGGGCCTGTTCGAGCTGCCCAAATTGAGCCCGATCGTACACATCGGGGATCAGCCCGATGGCGCAGCCAAGCTCAAGGAAGCGCATGAACTGTTCGAGGAACGGCATGAGATGATCGGCCTGACCTTCATCGGCCTGCTGATCCTGCACATTGCGGGCGCGCTCAAGCATCAGTTGGTGGATCGGCGTCGCCAACTGGCGCGGATGGGTGTCGGCAAGCCCGACGGCGCGCATTGGGACCGGCCGGAGTAAGCAGCCCGCGAAATCCTCCCCATTGCCCGATGGCGAGGGACCCCCGGATAGCGACGGGAGGAGCAAAGGGCCGCGAGGATGAGATTTCTCGCCCCGCAACCGCCCCCGCCCCGGTTTGCCTCATCGATAGCTTGAGTGGGGCTGGCCTCCGTTAAGCGACGATCTCAGCCAGATCATTCCTCAGCCTTTGCGCGTTTCGCCCCAGGAAGTCGGCGATGAGGTCCAGCTGTTCGGCATCGTAACGCGCGCATAGC
>Ga0207683_10004971_pt1 | contig 11437 bp, 12 predicted proteins | sample KBSM73metaG_FD_184333 | JGI IMG/M metagenome (GOLD analysis project Ga0207683, IMG submission 184333) | Miscanthus rhizosphere microbial communities from Kellogg Biological Station, Michigan, USA - KBS M7-3 metaG (SPAdes) (version 2) | ecosystem: Host-associated > Plants > Roots > Rhizosphere >...
GCCGGCGCGCAGCTTGAGCAGTTCCCCGATCAGATGCGAGGGCGTTCCGAAACCGAGCGATGGAAAGTTGTACTTATCGGGATTAGCCCTCAGGAGCGCGACCAGGTCGGAGAGCGAGTTCGCCGGAACCGAAGAGTTCACGACCAGCACATTGTAGGACATTGCCATTTTGACGACGGGGACAAAGTCAGCGTCGAGCCGCAACCCGAGATGCGGAAGCAGTGCTGGCGCAACCGTCAACGGCGCACTCATCGCCAGAATTGTATATCCGTCTGCCGGATACTTCAGGGCTTCGGTGACGCCGATCGTCTGCAGCGCGCCCGGCTTGTTCTCAACGACAACACGCCAACCTTCACCTTCGATGAGTTCGCTCGCCACCACACGGCTAAGCACATCAGGAGGCGAGCCTGCGGTCGCCGGGATCACGATGCGAATGAGATTGTTGCCGGGGTAGGGTTCGGCGCTTACGGTCGCCGCGGCAATAGCGACCAACAACGGCACAAGACAGCAGCGCAGCCGCGCGCACATCGTCATGCTGCCGGGCACCAATCGATGCCGTCTTGCCTTTGGCGAGCAGATCATGCCTGACGGTTTGAAGGTTCTTGGCATATTCCAAGAGCTCCATTTTGCGTTAAGGGTAGATTGGATGGCGGCGGTCAATCGACAACATGCACCCTATTCGCAGGCAAAATAGTTAGAAGATCGAAATTTCGATACGGTCATAGCTTTTTGCTATATCTAATGGCAATCTCGCTTCGCCGCGTACCGCCGCGGCACAGTGTTCATTGTCGCCAGTTATTCAACGAGGGGCCATGAGCAAGGCGGAGCAGATAAGTCGCCGACTTAAGTTGCGACACCTGAATATCCTGCTGGCAGTCGTGGAGCGCGGCAGCATGGCGAAAGCTGCCGAGCAGCTTTCGATTTCACAGCCGGTCATCTCGACGGCGATTGCCGACCTTGAACATGTGGTGGGCGTCCGGTTGCTCGATCGTGGGCCGCATGGTGTCGAACCGACGCTCTACGGCCGCGCCCTTCTCAAGCGCAGTGTTGCACTGTTCAACGATCTCAGAGCGACGGTCAGCGAACTCGAAATTCTTGCCGATCCTACCGCCGGCGAGCTTCGGATTGGGAGCACCGAGCCGATGACGGCGGGACTGCTGAGCGCCGTCATCGATCGTCTTTCAAGACGGCATCCGAAGCTCAAGTTTCACGTCACCCTCGCGGAACTCGGCATTCTTCTCGATCGTGACCTGAGGACGCACAACATCGATCTCATGATGGGGCGCCTCCCGTCGGAGACAGAAGATACGATGTCCCATATGCTGTTTCGCGAAGGAGCGTATGTGGTCGCCGGCGCGCGTAACGCTCTCGTTCGTCGGCGCAAAGTCGATCTTGAGGAGCTTTCCAGCGAGCCATGGTGTCTTCCCCCACCGGACAGCTTCGCCGGATCTTTGATAACGAAGGCCTTTCGGGCGCGCGGGCTCGATTTTCCTGCGACGAGCGTGACGGCTTTTTCAGTCCAGTTGCAGAATTCCTTGCTGGCGACCGGGCGGTACCTTACGATTCTGCCGGGCGCGATGCTGCGGTTCAGCGCAGAACGGCTCTCCTTGAAGGTCATACCGGTCGACCTCGAAGTTGAACGCTGGCCCGTGGGGATCGTGGTGCTGCGGAACCGCACACCGAACCCTGCGGTGCAGCTTTTTGTTGATTGCGCCCGCAAGATCGCGGGCCGCCTTGGCGATGTCTGATGCTTAGGGCGAAAAAAGCGAGGCGCGCACTGTTCGGCTCTTCAGTGTACTCCTTCGCGTCCAGCTGGCCGCCGCGGACCACGTCATCGTCGGCAAGGACGGGCATGCGAGCCTGAAGGGGCTGAAGCTGTTTTGAGCCGAATGCGTCGGCTATATCCGGCTGAAGCATTCAGCGCGGATTGGATCATGAAACGCAGAGCGTTTTCCGATGCGGCAAGCGTCGCGGGCCAATGCCTGTGCGGTGCCGTGCGCTTCGAGATCGATTTCCCGGCGTTCTGGGCCTGGCATGACCACAGCCGCGCCAGCCGGCTTGCGCACGGCGCCGCCTACGCGACCTACGTCGGGACCTGGCGCAAGCGCTTTCGCATCACGGCGGGAGGACGCGACATCACGCGCTACGAGGACAAGGCAACGGGAGCGGTGCGCAGCTTCTGTGCGCGCTGCGGCACGCCGCTGATCTACGAGCGTGCACGCTCGCGGCACATGATCAACATCCCGCGCGCGCTGTTTGCGACCCGCACCGGCCGCCAGCCGCTGTATCACATCGGCATCGAAGAGCTGCAGGAATGGATCTACACCGGCGAGCCGCTCGTACCGCTGAAGGGATATCCGGGTGTCGTCTGGGAGCGTTCGAGAAAGAGGAAGCGGTCTGACAGGTCCACCTTGTTTTGAGCGTCGATTTTTTCCATGCAGGGAGATGGCGAAGCGCATTTCTACCTCCCATTGCCGCGTCATCATAAATTCCCTACTATGTCGGGAACCGTACGGACGTGAATGCGTTTGCTTAAAGGCGTGGCCTAAGGAGCCGGGGCTATAACCGGCACCGCATCCCCCTGACCCGCACTGCTCGCCATCACAGGTCAAGAGGGGCAGTCGAGCAGCGTCTTGCTCGCCCAGGTCAAATACACAAACAACCGGAGCCGGAGCGTGCAAGACGCTCATTACTTTCGCTCGCAAGCGGAACTGTACTTCGAACTGGCGCGGCGGATGAGCCTCCGTCGCGACGCTGAATACTACCGCGTCATCGCGGAGCGGCACGTGTCGACCGCCGTTGATCTCGAAAAGCATCCGGAATCAACGCCGGCACCATCATCCGAGCCAGCAATCAAGCATTGTTGACAGGAGTACCGGCCATGTCGACGCCCGCTGAATATCGCGAGCTTGCGCTCGATTGCATGCGCGAGGCCGAGTGCGCGGATAGCGCCACGATGCGTCTGACCATGGCTGGCATGGCCCGCATATGGATGCAGGTTGCGCTCGAAATGGAACAGCACGTCGGTTTGGCGGACGATGACCCGCATCATCGGACCGCTGCTCCCTGAAAGCGTTTGCTGATCGCGTGAGCCTGCAGGCTAGCTCGCCTTTCCTTCCTTCACCCACTGCGCCCAGGTCGGCCGCACCATCTCGAAGCGATCGGCCGTGGTCGAATACCAGCGTGCCGCGTGCATGGCACCGAACAGGTCGAGCTTTGGCGTGTCGACGACGCCGCTCGCGGCGTCGAGCACGACATCGCCCGCCGCATGGGCGCTCGCGACCTCGCCAAAGATAACCGCCTGGTTCGGCCCGAACGACAGCGAGGTGAGCAGGCGGCATTCGAATGCGACCGGGCTCGCGGCAATGCGTGGCGGCTTGACCGTGGCCGAGGGCGCCGTCTCCAGTCCCGCAAGGTCCAGTTCATTCACGCCCGGCGGCGCATCGATGCAGGTGATGTTCATCGCGTCCGCCATCGATCGCGGCACGAGGTTCACGACGAACTCGCGGGTGGCGAAGATATTATCGGCGGTGTCCTTCAAGCGCCCCTCGGGATGCGGCAGCACCGCGATCATGATGACGGGCGGGTCGTGACCGACGACATTGAACAGGCTGTAGGGCGCGGCGTTCAGCGCGCCGCCGGCCGATAATGTCGTGACGATGGTTATCGGCCGCGGCACGACGGTGCCGAGCAAAAGCTCATAGCGGTCCATCGGCTTCATCGTCTTGAAGTCGAATTGCATTGAACCCCCGGATTGGAGAACGCGGCTATTGAGCAGGCTGCGGCGGCCGCACCATCGTCAGCGGCGGGCGCATCGCCGGAATGCGGCTCCAGGCGTTCTCGTCATTCTCCTCGAAGCGCCAGGACTGCCCCTTCGCGTCGAGCATGACGAATTGCCCGCGGTCGAAGCGCCAGGCGACCGGCGCGAAGCGCGTGACGAACTGGTCGCAACCGGGCTTCAGCGTGAGCGCGAAGCTGTCGGCGTCGTAGGCGGTGTTGCCGAGATTGAGCTGGCAGATCGCCTTGCCGCCGCGCGAGAACTGCCAGTCACCGAACAGGTCGTCGGTAATGCGCTCTTTCCCGATCGCCGCGAGCGTCTGCAGGAAGTAGTGCGTGTAGCTCGGCGAGGTCTCGTACATGCCGTTCTCGACCTCGCCAAGCTCGAGCAGGACGGTGCCCTTGGCGTCGAGGATTCTCAAGGAGTCGTCGCGCCCGAGAATCCATGCCGCGGCCGGCCGCAGATCGGGAAAGGCGACGCCGCACGCCGGTGCAAACGAGATCGCACGGCCGGGCGGGGCGGGATCGAGCTTGAACGTGACCTGGCAGCGCCGATCGCGGTCCGGGTTCGACAACTCCCACGGAGCTGCAACCAGCACCCGTGCCACGTCGTTCGGCTCGGGCAGCGGCGCAGGCGCCTGCGCGAGTGCCGATGCGCCGGACAACGTCAGGATCGCGATCGCAACAAGCAGCTTCGACATTGCACCGCCGGGCCTCATTCTCCGCTCATTTCCCGCGCCCGATCAGGTCGGGGGCGGGGACGAGCGGAATCCTGACTGCGAATTATGTCTTCTTCACCGGCGTCTCGGGAACCGGCGTGAGCGCGCCCTTGCCGGAGAACCATGACACGATGTTGTTCCCGACCAGCTCGTCCATCGCGCGGCGTGTCGCGTGCGAGGCCGAGCCGACATGCGGCAGCAGCACCACGTTCTCCATGCCGATCAGCTCTTGCGGCACGCTCGGCTCGTTGGCGAACACGTCGAGGCCGGCCGACAGGATCGTCTTGTCCTGTAGCGCCTTGATCAGCGCGTCTTCATCCACCACCGAGCCGCGCGCCACGTTGATGAGGATGCCTTCCGGCCCGAGCGCTTTCAGAACATCCGCATTGACGAGATTCTTCGTCGCCGCGCCGCCCGGCGTGATGACGATGATGACGTCGACGTCGCGCGCCATCTCGACGAGATTCGGGTAGTGCTTGTACGGAACGTCCGTCGGCCGCCGCGTGTGATACACCACCGGCACGTTCATGGCGTCGAGCCGTCGCGCGATCGCCTTGCCGATGCGGCCCATGCCGACGATGCCGGCGGTGCGGTCGCGCAGCGAGGGGGTGAGCTGATAGTCGCCCTTCACCGGCCAATGGCCCTGGCGCAAATAACGCTCGGCCTGCGGCAGGTGGCGCACGGTGCAAAGCAGCAAGCCCAGCGCGGTGTCGGCGACTTCCTCGTTCAGCACATCCGGCGTGTTGGTGACGATGATGCCGTGCGCGCCCGCCCATTTGGCGTCGATGTGGTCGTAGCCGACGCCGAAGCTCGACACGATTTCGAGCTTGGGGAAGCGCGACATGAACGCCCCGTCGATTCGGCCGTGTCCGCCTGCCGCCGCGATGCCGCGCACGGTCGGCGCGATCTTGGCCACATATGCGTCATGATCCGGCGCTGCCCAGGTCTTGTGCAACTGGACGCCGGGCGCTTTCGACAGCACCTCTTCGACGATCGGCTTCGGGCCGAACATCACCACATCGGCTTTATCGCCGGGCATGAACGCTCTCCTTGATGGATCGGATAGGTCCAACGGTGCCAGTGTGGACCGTTGAATTTTTCAAAATGCGACCACAGAGTCCTTGTCCGCCGCACGGGCGTCAAGCGCGAATCCGGCCCATCTGGCCGCCTGATCTGGCCGACCGCCCTGAACGATGATTTTAGGCTTCGGTAGCATTGACTTGCGGCCGCTCACAGTCGATGAACGGGCGCAAGAACTAACATTCTAGCGTGCGGAACGATACTGGGGAGGAAGCGTATGGCGTCGGTCGGAATCCGCGACGTCAAGAAAGCATTCGGTACGACGCAGGTGATCCACGGCGTCGACATCACCATCGGCGACGGCGAGTTCGTGGTGCTGGTCGGGCCTTCCGGCTGCGGCAAGTCCACGCTGCTGCGCATGATCGCCGGCCTGGAAAACATCACCGGCGGCGAGATCCGCATCGGCGACCGCGTCGTGAACAACGTGCCGCCGAAAGAGCGCGATATCGCGATGGTGTTCCAGAACTACGCGCTCTACCCGCACATGACGGTCGCGGCCAACATGGGCTTCTCGCTCAAGCTGCGCGGCGCGCCGAAGACCGAGATCGACAGCCGCGTGAACCGCGCGGCCGATATTCTCGGGCTGAAGCCTTTGCTCGAGCGCTTCCCGCGCCAGCTGTCCGGCGGACAGCGCCAGCGCGTCGCGATGGGCCGGGCCATCGTGCGCGATCCGCAGGTGTTTCTGTTCGACGAGCCGCTCTCGAACCTCGACGCCAAGCTGCGCGTCGCGATGCGCACCGAAATCAAGGAACTGCACCAGCGGCTCAAGACCACGACCGTCTACGTCACGCACGACCAGATCGAGGCCATGACCATGGCCGACAAGATCGTCGTGATGCATGACGGCATCGTGGAGCAGATCGGTACGCCGCTCGAGCTTTACGACAAGCCGGACAATCAGTTCGTCGCGGGCTTCATCGGCTCGCCGGCGATGAACTTCTTGCACGGCAAAGTGCGGACGAATGGCTCCGCGGGCTTCGACGGGCCGAACGGCGTGCGGCTGCCGCTCGCCGCGTTGCCGCCGGACTCGGAAGGCCGGCCGGCGGTCTATGGGATCCGTCCTGAGCATTTCACCATCGCGGACGACGGCGCCGAGGCCGAGATCGTGGTGGTGGAGCCGACCGGCTCGGAGACGCAGGTATTCGCGAAACTCGGGGGCGAGGAAGTCGTGGCGGTGTTCCGCGAGCGCCACAAGTTCGAGCCGGGCGACAAGGTCCGGCTCAGGCCCGATCCGGCACTCGTCCATCTGTTCGACGAGGCCACGGGCAAGCGGTTGAACGCCTGAAATTCAATCCATCAGAAGAAGACCAAGGGAGAAATGGGAATGACTGACTTTACGCGCCGCACTGTGCTTCAGGGCGGCACCGCGTTCGCTGCCGCCGCCGCGCTGTCCGGTGAAGCGCTGACCAACTGGGCGAAGGCCTGGGCGCAGGCGTCGCAGTGGAAGCCCGAGAAGGGCGCCAAGATCAACCTGATGCGCTGGCGCCGTTTCGTGGAAGCCGAAGACGCGGCCTTCATGAAGATGATCGCGGCGTTCAAGACCGCGACCGGCGTCGAGGTGACGGTGACCAACGAGTCGTTCGAGGACATCCAGCCGAAAGCCTCCGTGGTGGCGAACACCGGACAGGGCCTCGACATGGTGTGGGGTCTTTACTCGCTGCCGCATCTGTTCCCGGCGAAGTGCATGGACCAGACCGACGTCGCCAACTACCTCGGGAAGAAGTACGGCGGCTGGACCCCGTCGGCCGAGATGTACGGAAAGTCCGGCAACAAGTGGATCGGCATTCCGGTCGCGACCACCGGCGGCCTGATGAATTACCGCATCTCCTCGATGGAGAAGGCGGGCTTCAAGGAATTCCCCAAAGACACCGGCGGCTTCCTCGAGCTCGTCAAGGCGCTGAAGAAGAACAACACGCCGGCCGGCTTCGCGCTCGGCCACGCCTCGGGCGACGCCAACACCTGGCTGCATTGGGCGCTGTGGGCGCACGGTGGCAACCTGGTCGACAAGAGCGACAAGGTCGTCATCAACTCGCCCGAGACCGTCAAGGCGCTCGAATACGTCAAGGCGCTGTATGAGAACTTCATTCCCGGCACGGCGTCGTGGAACGACTCGTCGAACAACAAGATCTTCGTGGCCGGTGACCTGCACCTGACCTCGAACGGCATTTCGATCTACGTGGCGGCGCAGAAGGACAACAAGGCCGTCGCCGAGGACATGAACCATGCCTACATGCCGGTCGGTCCGGTCGGCAAGCCGACCGAACTGCATCTTGCCTTCCCGATCCTCACCTTCAACTTCACCAAGGCGCCGCAGGCCTGCAAAGCCCTGACCGCGTTCATGCTGGAGGCGGAAAACTTCAATCCCTGGATCGAGGCCGCGCAAGGCTACCTCTCGCACTTCCTGGTCGATTACGACAAGAATCCGGTGTGGACCGCCGATCCGAAGCGCACACCCTATCGCGACGTCTCCAAGCGCACGCTGACGCCCGGCGGGCAGGGCTCGCTCGGTGAGAAGGCGGCGGCGGCGATCGCCGACTTCGTCGTGGTCGATATGTTCGCCAACTTCGCAACCGGCCGCGAGGACGCCAAGGGCGCGATCGCGGTGGCGGAGCGGCAGGCGAAGCGCATCTACCGCTGAACCATCACGCCGCCGGTGGCCGGTCCCGGGACCGGCTGCCGGCTAATTCCCCAATTCGTACTGGAGTGAGCTGACCGAATGGTCGATGCCACGATATCCGCGCGGCCGCGGATCGCCGAGCCATCGGCGTGGAGCCGGTTGCGTACCAACCGTCACTGGCTCGGCTACTGGTTCATGGTGCCGGCGCTCGGCTTCCTGGTGCTGTTCCTCGCGTATCCGCTCGGGCTCGGTGTCTGGCTGTCGTTCACCGACACGAAGATCGGACGCGCCGGCGAGTTCATCGGCCTCGAGAATTACGAGTGGCTGGGGGGCGATTCGATCTTCTGGATCTCGGTGTTCAACACGCTGCTCTATACGATCGTCGCGAGCATCATCAAATTCGCCGCCGGACTGTATCTCGCGCTGCTCCTGAACAAGCATCTGCCGTTCAAGGCGATGATCCGCGCCGCGATCCTGATCCCGTTCATCGTGCCGACCGTGCTGTCCGCCATCGCGTTCTGGTGGATCTATGATTCGCAGTTCTCGATCATCTCGTGGTCGCTGCGCAAGATCGGCTTGATCTCGACCAACATCGATTTCCTCGGCGACCCGAACAATGCGCGGGCGTCGACCATCTTCGCCAACATCTGGCGCGGCGTGCCGTTCGTCGCGATCACGCTGCTCGCCGGCTTGCAGACCGTGTCGCCCTCGCTCTACGAGGCGGCGACCATCGACGGCGCGACGCCGTGGCAGCGCTTCCGCTACATCACCTATCCGCTGCTGACGCCGATCATCGCGGTGGTGATGACCTTCTCGGTGCTGTTCACGTTCACCGACTTCCAGCTGATCTGGGCGATGACGCGCGGCGGGCCGGTGAATGCCACGCACCTGATGGCGACGCTGTCGTATCAGCGAGCCATCATGGGAGGGCAGCTCGGCGAGGGCGCGGCGATCGCGACCGCGATGATCCCGTTCCTGCTGGCGGCGATCATGATCTCATGGTTCGGCCTGCAGCGTCGCAAGTGGCAGCAGGGAGGCGACAATGACTGACGTCCTCTCCGACAAGGTCGCCAATCCGCACAAGACGCTCACCGGATCGTCGTCGGCGGCGGACGATCACTCCGAGGGCATGAGCTATCTGGAGTCGATCCCGCGCCAGCTCGTCACGCTGTATCTGCCGCTTTCGCTCTTCCTCATCATCCTGCTGTTTCCGTTCTACTGGATGGCATTGACCGCCATCAAACCGAACGAGCAGCTGCTCGACATGGAACGGGTGAGCCCGTTCTGGACCTGGTCGCCGACCTTCCAGCACATCAGGAAGCTGTTGTTCGAGTCGAACTATCCGCTCTGGCTCTGGAACACGATGTACGTCGCCGCGGCAGCGACCGCGCTCTCGATCTTCGCGAGCGTTCTCGCGGCCTACGCGATCGTGCGACTGCGCTTCAAGGGCGCGCAGACGATCGGTGGGCTGATCTTCCTCGCCTACCTCGTGCCACCGTCGATCCTGTTCATCCCGCTGTCGACTGTCATCTACAATTACGGCCTGTTCGACTCGCCGCTCGCGCTGATCCTCGTCTATCCGACGATCCTGATCCCGTTCTCGACCTGGCTGCTGATGGGGTACTTCAAGACCATCCCGTATGAGCTGGAGGAGTGCGCGCTGATCGACGGCGCATCGCGCTGGCAGATCCTGACCAAGATCGTGCTGCCGCTCGCGGTGCCCGGGCTGATCTCTGCTTTCATCTTCTGCTTCACGCTGTGCTGGAACGAGTTCATCTACGCACTGACCTTCCTGCAGTCGGTCCAGAACAAGACCGTGCCGGTCGCGATCGTGAACGAGTTCGTCGACGGCGACGTCTATCGCTGGGGCTCGCTGATGGCCGGCGCGCTTGTCGGCAGCCTGCCGCTGGTCATCCTCTACGCGTTTTTCGTCGAGCACTATGTGTCGGCGATGACCGGGGCGGTGAAGGAATAGGGAGGCGTGTGCTCTTCTTATCCCTCCCCTGAAAGGGGAGGGCGTAGGCGGCTTTTGGCCGCCGTTCTTCTTTCCACGCCGACGTGAAACGTCGGCTATGGAGCGCAGCGAGCCGGGGTGGGGTCATTGCCGGCTCACCGATCCCCACCCGTCCGCGCTTCGCGCGGCCACCCTCCCCCTGCGGGGAGGGATTAGCGATTGATCCACGCCAGCACGATCCCCATCAGCACCACGCGGATCGTGTCGAAGACGATCTGCTTGATGGCGAGCGCGAGCGGCACCGGCGTCACCACGTGGTAGATCAGGTAGGTCGGGATCACGGTCAGGCATGCGACCGCGATGCCGAAGCGAATGCCCTGCATGAGCCAGGGCTTGTCTTCCTTGCCCTGCAGGTAGACCCAGGCGAAGGCGGCGCCGAAGATCGCCTGCGCCAGGATGAGATAGCCGATGATCTGCTGCGCCTGGGCCGGCGGGCGCATGCCCGGCGTGTCCTGATAATCCGCACCGAGCAACAGGCCGTGGACCACGAAGCTCAAGCCCCACGCCATCACGAACATCACGACGGCAGAAATGATGCACTTGCGAGTCATGTGCCCCTCCCGCAGGTCAGACGATCATCGTCACTGGCTGTTCGACGAATCCCTTGAAGGCTGACAGCAGCTCGGCGCCGAGCGCGGCGTCGACCGCGCGGTGATCGCACGACAGCGTCACCGTCACCATGCTCACGAATTGGACCGAGCCGTCGGGCGCTTCGACCGGTGCGCGGCGCGGCGCGCCGATGCTGAGCAAGGTGGTCTGCGGGGATCCAAGTACGTCGGCGACGGACGTTATTCCCGCGACGCCCGGAATCGAGATCGCGCTCGATGCGCTGCCGCCGGCGCCTTCGCGCCGCGCGGCCGAGATCGCGGTCAGCGATTTTGCCGCAGCATCGGCCATGGTGGTCCGGCTCTTGCCGAACGCCAGAGCGATGCCGGCGGTGTGTTCGGACGGCATGACGCGCGCAAGCGCGGTCGCCCAGGCCTTGACGACGACATCGGCGAGTTCGAGCGCGGTCTTCTGCGTGGCATTTGCCTCGCTGCACAGCGCGAGCGACCGGCCAGTATGGGCCGCGCCAAGCGTTTGACCGACTTTGAGAAAAATTTCACAAGACATTGAGAAAAATTTCACAAGCCCCTATTTTCCCAGCAGGAAAAAAGGGGAGTGCGCGTGTCGGGTTCGAGGGGATCCCAGCGTGGCGGTGGCCTGTCGGGCAGCGAATTTGCCGGCATC
>Ga0207683_10004972_pt1 | contig 11434 bp, 10 predicted proteins | sample KBSM73metaG_FD_184333 | JGI IMG/M metagenome (GOLD analysis project Ga0207683, IMG submission 184333) | Miscanthus rhizosphere microbial communities from Kellogg Biological Station, Michigan, USA - KBS M7-3 metaG (SPAdes) (version 2) | ecosystem: Host-associated > Plants > Roots > Rhizosphere >...
CGTTTGTCGAGAGTCAAGTCATGCGTAGAACATTGGTTGTTATCGCGATGGCATTGGCGCTCGCTGGATGTGCGAATGGAAGGCAAGACCGCGTCCTGGGCGGCGCGGTGATTGGTGGCGGTACCGGTGCCCTGATCGGCGGGCTGGCGGGCCGTACGGCAGGCGCTGCGGTTGCGGGCGGCCTGATTGGCGCCGTGGCAGGGGCAATAATCGCTGACGCCACGAGACCCGGATGGTGCTATTATTGGCGGAATCACCGCCGCCACTATGTACGTTGCTGATTCGGTTCGGACTGAAAAACCGCTTCCGTACACGATCGCGTGCCAGCAAAAGCTCCCAGAACAGTGCCAGTGCGACATAGCGAATGTGACTGAGTGCTATCCCCTATCCGATACTCGTCTAGGAGGAGAAACATGAAGGTCGCCGCACTTGCCGCTCTCGGTGTGCTCGTCGCATTTTCCGCCGGAGCTGCTCAACAGCAACGCCAACTCGTTTCGCCGGCAACCACGTGCGACAATGACGGTCATTGCAAGACAGCGAGTGCGGACGCGGCGCCGGCGGTTCACCGGATTCGCCCGAGAGCTCAAAAGACGGTAGCGACCGCCGCACAACCATTGCCGCAACCGCGACCGTCACAGACGGACTCGCAAGCGCAGCAGGAGCAAGCGTCAGAACAGCAATTGCAGGACACGCAGCAGGCTCAGCCGCAAGCAGAACAAACTCAGGATCCGCAGCAAGCGAAACCGCAGCAGCAGCCGGAGCAGGCGCAGCAAATACAGCAGGCGCAGCAAACGCAGCCGCAGCAGCCGCATGTACTCGATGCCAACGGCAACAAGGGCTTCATCATTTCTCACAAGACTGGCGCGCGTGCTCGTGTCGGCGTCGCCTACGCTGCACGTTTTCAGGCCTACATCGACGATCTGGAAAACAATCATGGCGCGCGCGTGCTGTTCATGAACGGCATTCGGCCAGGACGTTGCGCGCCCGCGAGCGAGCACCCGTGCGGAAAAGCTCTGGACGTGTGCCAGCGTCGGCGCGGCGTGGTCGACCCGCGCTGCAATCTGCCGGCGCGGGTCGCCCTTGGTCGTATTGCCTCCGTGCACGGCCTTTTCGAGGGTGGACGCTGGTGCAATTCGGACTACGGTCACGCGCAGGTCGGGGTTACCGCTGCTGCATGCGGGGATCGTTTCCGTATAGTGCAGCGCCAAAACAGCATTCCTGCGCTGCCTGGCCCGATTCTGTCCTCCGCAGGCCAATAGCTCCCGGCGGGGACCCGAGAATCGCTACCTTCGTATAGGTACCAGAGTCCTTTCGTTGGTGCGCACCACCCCATGTACAATTGGGGCACCGGCGCCCGTGCACCCATACTCCGCGCGCTTCAGGCAAGGAGATGCGGATGCGCATGCCAGTGTTGGGTTATTTCGTGGTCGTCGGGTCTGTGCTGCTCGGATTGCTGTATTGGGCGGGCGACAAGGGGGCCTCGGAGGGCTCGGCGTTCAAGACCTCGCAAACCGTCGGCATTCCGAAATCCTTCACGCCGCAAAAGTCGCAACAGCCATTGCCGGAAGTCACGACGGTCAATTTTGCCGCCGACTATGACCAGCCGCAGCAAACGGCCGCGAAACCCGTCGAACCAAAACCGGCGAAGAGCGCCGAAAGTAAGCGCAAGGACAGGGTAACTGTCAGACAATGGCCGACGTGGAATCGGTACGTCGAATATCCGCACGACAATCTGAGCATTCACTAGAGAAGTCGCGATCAAATCGCCAGCGGGAACCGCACAAGTTCCCGCGCGGAACGATGCTTTGCGACAGGCGTTTTGCCTCCGAACACATTGAAGGAGGCGTTCATGCGCAAATGTTTCGCGCTTTCGGCTGGCTGCTTACTGGCGACTGCGCTCATTTCCGCCGCAGCTGCGGCGGATTGGCGTCAACCGTACATTTATCGTGAGACAAGCGGCAGCTGGACCAACGTGGAATATGACGATGGCACCTGCCACTACTACTATTCATTCAATTCGTACGACCAGAATATGAAGATCAACCGGTACGGCGATTGCTCGCACGTCGCGATCGGCCCCGATGGCGTTGCCAGGCCGGTGTTCATGGCGCCGGTTGTCGAACAGCGGGTGAGGGTGCGCTAGGCGCGTCTATTCGTCGCCCAGACTCACCCCTGCGCGCAGGAATTTCTGCGGATCGACCGGTTGGCCGTTGACGCGTGTTTCGTAGTGAAGATGCGGCCCGGTCGACAGACCGGTTGATCCGATACTGCCGACGATCTCGCCGATCCGCACCACTTGTCCGACCTTCACACTGATTTCGGACAGGTGGCCAAAGCGGGTCGCGAGCCCGTTGCCGTGGCTGATCTCGACCATGTTGCCGTAGCCGCGCTGTCGACCAGCGATCGTGACCTTGCCCGTCGCCGTCGCGCGTACGGGCTCACCGGTATCACCACGCAGGTCGATGCCGGTGTGGATTGCCATGCGCCTGAAGATCGGGTGTTTGCGCATTCCGAAGGGCGACGTCATGTCGGTCTCGCCGATCACGGGGCTTCCCAGCGGAACAGTCAGCACCGTTTGCTCGACGCGATCGATCTGCGCGTTGCTGGCATTGATGCGATTGAGCTGGGTTTCAAATGCGCTCGTATCCGTTTGTCCCGGCTTGACCGGAACGAAAGGCCCGCCAGTCGCTCCGGGGCCGGTCGCGCGGCTGCTTTTAACAACACCCAGGTCGGCGAGGATGGTCTGTATCCGGCGCGTACGCAGGTTGATGCGTTCCTCAAGATCGGACAGCGTTGCGGTCTGCTTTTGCTCGGCCTTGTCGAGCGACCGGGAGATGCGTGCCTGCCACTGGAGCAGTGCATTCACCCGCTGTTCGACCTGCTGCTGATCGAGAAGCTTTTGGCTCATGACGCGGTCGAGGCGCGACCGCAGTTCGGCGATACGGTCTTCGTAGCTGAGCTGCATTTCCGTCTGTTCGTCCATCAGACGCGTGACCATGTCGCGCTGAAACGCGAAATAGTAGACGACGGTTGCGACCAGCCATACGGCCGCGCCAATAAGGCCATATTTGAAGAAGGGCCTGCGCGCGGACTGTGGGGCGGCGCGTTTCGACGACCGGCTGCGTTCGCGGGATTTCCGCGGCTGACGGGACGATCGCTGACGCTCGGTTACCGAAGCAGATGGAGCCGACATCAACTCTCCGTGGCCGTGTTCAATCCTCTTGCGTGCTGGTGGCGATGACGCGGGTTGGGGTTTGAGCCGCATCGGTCTGCCGGACAAATTGGCTCATCGTCTGCGTGTGTGATCACGTAGGTGAGCCCACGTCATCGCCGACACCCCTATGACTGAGTCGCGTTCAAATGCCGGGGTAATATTACACGCAACGGCGAAGTATTTTGTATTTTTGTTCGTGCAACGAATCATTGACACGCAAGTATTGGCACGAATCACCAAAATCTTGTCGCTAAACAACAAGACAAGTTCGCTCTGATTCCACTAATCGAACGCAAAAATATCGCCAGCAAGTACTCCAGAATATCGGGCGCTTCGTTCTGCGTACTGCGTTCGATAGTTGCGGGGTCGTCGTTCGCTCACCCTGACGACCCCGTATTTTCTCAGACCAACCATGAGTAACGACCGGGAACTCGTTCTGGTAGCCGCCCGCAAAAGCCGTGGGTCGAATCACTGGGACAAAGACGACTACGACGTGCGGTGCGGGACCATCGAGGGGCCGGTCGTCGGGCGTATTTTCCGCTCGACCGTGGCACCGACAACGACGCCCTGGTTCTGGACGATCATCAAGCTGAAGCCGCTGAAGTCGACCGAACGTGGCTACGCCATCACGCGCGAAGCTGCGATGTCTGCATTGATGCAAGCGGTCACCGCAGCGCGATAGGGTCGAGGCCGCCGTTGGTCATCCTCTGAGAAGAGGAGGGCGGTTTCACGTGCGCTGTTTGCAGATTCTACATCCAGCCGTCATTTCACGACCTTAGGTTGGCCCTGTCGATAGGGGACCAACCATGCTTTCGCAAATTGCTACTGACCAGGCTATTCCGCAGCAACACAGCGCGCAGAGTGCCAGCGCCGCGGATTCTGGAATCGCCGCTGTCTGGCTGATCTTCTATCTCGTGGCGCTTGGGATCGCGCTCTCATCACCATTGATGTCGGCCGCAATCGAATTTGCCGCGCTGATCGCGGAGTAGGAGCGCGCGGGATCGTCGCCACAATTTCATCCGGCGCAAAAAATTTTCAATTTAGAGTTTTTCTTGGCGAGATTTTCTTCGCAACGGTATCTCGCGCCAGCATGAAGGTGTCATCCAACCTTGGTGACGCCGCGAGAGTCATTGAATGATCACTTTGCTCACATCGAAAGAACATTATCGGAAAAGATATTTTTTACAGCTCGGAATAAACACCAAAATAAGGGGCGGCGTCATGAACAAATTCGCGCTCGGTCATTTCGACATCTTTGACAACATCCGTCAGCTCGACCTTGACGACCTCCAATCTTTTTTTGGGCATCATGGGAATGGCCACTCCCATCCTCCGAGTTCCCCGCAAAGCGAAGTTCAATTTCGGACGATCGACGGCTCCAACAACAATCTTGCAAATCCCACCATGAACCAGGCCGGCACCGACTTTGCGCGGGTCGGTCCGGCGAATTTCGCCGATGGAGTCAGTGAAATGACAGCGGGGCCGAACCCCCGCGAGATCAGCAACATTGTTGTCGCGCAGTCGAATACCGGAGAGGACGGCCCGCATCTGGTCAACGACAACGGTATCGCGCTGTCAGGCATGATGTACGCATGGGGTCAGTTCGTCGATCACGATCTCGATCTGGAAAAAGGCGGCACAACCACGGATATCTCGATCACAGTCCCGGCCAATGATCAGTTTCTGCCACCAGGCAGTACCATTCCCTTGACGCGAGTAGCCATTGATCCTGCGACCGGTGTTGATGGACATCCGGCGACCGCGATCAACACGATTACGGGTTGGCTCGATGGTTCACAGGTATACGGATCCGACGCCGCCACCGCGGCAAGCCTGCGGACAGCCGACGGCCATATGAAAACGTCCGCAGGAGATAATCTGCCGATTGATCCGCAATCCGGGATGTTCATGGCCGGCGACGTGCGGGCACAGGAGAACCCCGACCTGACGGCCTTGCAGACTCTGTTTGTGCGCGAACACAATTATCAGGTCGATCAGTTGCACAAGGAACATCCGAACTGGAGCGGCGACAAGCTGTACGAGACGGCCAAAGCCATCACCACGGCCGAGATGGTCAACATCACCTATAGCGAGTTCCTGCCGCATCTGTTGGGCAAGGACGCGATTGACCCGTACCACGGCTATGATCCGACGGTGGACGCGCGGATCAGCGAAGAGTTTGAGGGCGCCGCCTATCGCTTTGGTCACTCCATCGTCTCCGACGAAATCAGTGCCATCAGCAATACAGGTGCCTTCACGTCCGAGCAGACGCTGGCGGAATCGTTTTTTGAGAATCCGGCAGCTTTTGCGGCTACGGGCGCAGATGGCCTACTTCGGCACCTGTCTGGCGACCTGGCAAATCCGCTGGACACGCAGCTTGTCGATGGCTTGCGGAACCTGCTGGTTGATCCTCCGGATGGAATGGACCTCGCGGCCATCAATATCCAGCGCGGCCATGATCTCGGCTTGGGCACACTGAACCAGACCCGAGAGGCGCTGGGCCTGACGCCATACACCAGCTTCGATCAAATCAGCTCTGATCCGGCAACGGCCGCGGCGCTCGAGCAAGCCTATGGCACCGTCGATGCCATCGATCTGTGGACTGGTGGATTGGCTGAGGATCATGTTGCAGGTGGCGTCATCGGATCCACCTTCGGCAGGATCATCGGCGATCAGTTCACGGCCTTGCGTGACGGGGATCAGTATTATTTTGAGAACCAGGGTTTCGACAAGCAGACCCTCAATGAGATCAAGGGTACGACCCTGTCGGACTTGATCCTGCGCGACACTGATACCACCGCGATGCAAAGTGATGCTTTCGTCGCGACCGAGCGGCATAGCGGCACCGCGGGAGGGGTAGATCCGAACGGGGAAGAAGCTGCCGACGGCATGGCGCAGCTTGTGATCGGATCGCCGGGCAAGGATACCCTGAACGGCGGGAGCTTAAATGACACCTTGGTTGCGGCCGCCGGAAAACAGACAATGACTGGTGGTGACGGCGCCGACACATTCGTCGTTGGACAAGGTCGGATCAACGCGACGATTACTGACTTCACGCTCGGCGTCGACAAGCTTCAATTCGAGAACGCCGGCAAGTACGGCAACGATCTTCATGTCCGACGGGATCACGGCAACCTCGTTGTCACGGTTGGTGATGACAAAGTGGTGCTGCAGGGTGTCGACCCGCACCATATGAGCCCGCACGAACTTACGAATCTCCTTGTCTAGCGAGGCAACGGAACGGAATTGGCTGGCAGCTGAACTGGAGGCTCATCGCACGTCAGGATGATTGGCGCCACTACGTGAACCGGAAAGGATCGGTGGGGCAGAATGCGGTCTCTCGAAGGGGACGACCCGGTTGCCGTTCAGTTGCGCGCAAGCGCACGACGTTTGGCAGGCGTGGCTGTATTCAGCGGGGTAGTGAACCTGCTGACGCTTTCCGGTTCGATCTACATGCTGCAGGTCTACGATCGCGTCATCCCGAGCCGCAATATTGCAACGTTGCTCGGGCTCTCGGCGATTATTCTGATCGCCTATTTGCTGCAGGGTTACTTCGACGCACTCCGCGGCCGGATGCTGGCCCGCATCGGCGCGCTGTTCGATGCCGAGTTGCAGCCGCAGATCTACTTCGCGTTGGTTTCGCTCCCATTGCGGGGGACAAAGCCGATCCTCGCGCAACAGCCGCTGCGGGATCTCGATCAAGTGCGGGCGTTTCTCTCCGGCAGCGGGCCAACGGCGTTTCTCGATATGCCGTGGGTTCCTCTGTTTCTAATTCCGCTGTTTCTCTTTCACCCGGTGATCGGTGTGGTTGCGACCTGCGGAGCAGGGGCGATCGTGGCGATGGCCCTGCTGACGGAATGGCAGGCGAGAGGGGCCACCAAGGTAACGACCGAGGGCAATGCGCAGCGCCAGGTGTTGTCGGACGCGCTGCGCCAGAACGCCGATGTTATCCGCGCTCTCGGCATGACCGGCCGTCTCGCGGAACGATGGTCGGCCACGAACGAGCATCATATTCATCACAACACGCGGCTTGCGGATGTCCATGCCAATCTGGGCGCCGCGGCCAAGGTGATGCGCTTCATCCTGCAATCTGCGGTACTCGGCGTCGGCGCCTATCTGGTCGTGATGGAGCAGGCCTCCGGCGGCATCATGATCGCGTCCGCCATCGTGATGGGTCGCGCTCTCGCGCCGGTCGAAGTGGCGCTGTCGAACTGGAAACAGCTCGTAGCCGCGCGTGAAGGAATTGGCCGGCTCCGCGCCATACTCAAGGTAACGGCGCCGCCGACGGCGCCAGCGGTTGTTCTGCAGCGCCCTCATCGCTCCCTGAAGGTCGAAGATCTCAACGTCGTCATTCCCGGAACGCAAAAGACCGCCGTATCCCAGGTTTCGTTTGAGCTCAGGGGAGGCAACGGCCTTGCGCTGCTCGGGGCCAGTGCCGCGGGGAAATCATCGCTCGCCAAGGCGCTCGTGGGCGTCTGGCCAGCAGCCGCAGGCGCCGTGCGGCTCGACGGCGCGCCAATTGATCGATGGGATTTTGACGACCTCGGACGCTACGTCGGCTATTTGCCGCAGGACGTCGCGTTGTTCGACGGAACGGTCGCAACGAACATCGCGCGTTTCGACGAGGCGGCGACGTCGGAAGCAATTCTGGACGCGGCCCGAGTGGCCGGGGCGCATGACATGATCCTGCGCCTGCCCGATGGCTATGATACTCGGCTCGGCGAGCGGGGCACGGCGTTGTCGGCCGGGCAGCGACAACGGATCGGTCTGGCGCGGGCCGTATTCGGTCGCCCATTCCTCATCGTTCTCGATGAACCCAATGCCAATCTTGATGCGGATGGCGAGAATGCGCTCGTCAGCGCGATCGAAACCCTCCGCAACGAACAGAGCATCGTCATCGTCATTTCGCACCGGCCCAACGCTCTCGCGGCATTGAACATGGCCATGGTCGTCCATGGCGGACGGATGATCGCATTCGGCCCGCGCGAGGACGTTTTTGCGCGTGTCGCACGGTCGGCCGTTCGCGGAGCGGTCGCAAACCCGCGCGGCCGAGTCGCCCGCATGGCGGCGGGAGTGGTGCCATGAGTTATGTTTCCTCTCATGTTTCCTCTCGTGGGCAAGACCGAAGCGCCCTTGATGATGACAACACCGTGTCGATCGACCAGCAGGAAGCCGCGCTTGTTTGGGAGTTGCGACGGCTGCAACGTTTTCTCGATGAGGAACGCGACCAGCAGCGGTTCACGCACGCAATCGATCTGCAACGCGAAGATCGGCCGCCAAAACGTCCACGTGCGCGGCAACGCCCACCTGCAAAGCAGCCCGACAGCAAAGTTGAGCGTCTTCTCGACAGGCTGGGTTTCAATCGCCGCAAGCCGGCGGCACGGCCGCGGCCGCTAAGCGATCCACCCGCAAAACGGCCCGTACACCATGAGGCAAAAGTGCTGGTTCATCCGGCGAGCGATCACGGGCGTCCGCCGCACACTCATAAGCCACCCGAGCTGGCACGGATCACCGCGCAAGATCGGATTGCAGGGTCGGCACCGGTGGAGCGCAAGGACGCGGTGCGGTCAGCTCTTGTGGTGGGGCAGGAGCTTGTCCGGTCGCATCTCACGTGGGAGAGCCTGCGCACAGGCTGTGCATTCCTGGTCGGTCGGGCGCCGCCTCTCGCACTGGACGGGCCCGAACCAACGCTGACCAGGAGATTGATGCGGGCTTTTGAAGGCGAACTCAGGATCGGACTTCGTGTGCTGATTATTGGCGTCGGCATCGTCGGCGGCTGGGCATGCCTTGTGCCGTTGTCGGGCGCGGTCGTTGTGCCAGGCACGCTGGTGGTTGAATCGGACGTCAAGAAAATTCAGCATCCCGCCGGCGGCGTCGTGGCGAATATTCCGGTTCGCGACGGAATGCACGTGAGTGCGGGTGACACCCTCTTGCGGCTCGACGAAACGCAATTGCGGGCGAACGCGCAGGTCCTGACGCAACAGCTCGACCAGACGCGTGTGCGGCTCGCCCGCCTGATGGCAGAGCGCGATGGCCTCGAGCAGCCGCAAATGCCGCACGATATGGCCGGTCGAACAGGCGACAGCGATCTCAGCCGGCTCTGGGCCTCGGAGATTTCGCTGTTCAACAGCCGCACGGCGACGCGTCGCAACGCCAAGGATCTCTTGCAAAGTCGCATCGGACAGCTCGGCGAACAGATTTCGGGGCTTGACGCTCAGGTCAAATCCAAAGCGGCGCAGCATGACCTGATTTCCGGTGAACTGGAGGGCGTGGATGGTCTTTTCCAGAAGGGCCTTGTGCCCTTAACGCGAAAAACATCCCTGCAACGCGAGGCCGCGCGCCTCGATGGCGAGCGCGGCCAGGTGGTGGCATCCATTGCCGAGGCAAAGTCGAAGATCAGCGAGGCGGAGCTGCAGGTCGTCAAAGTCGACCATGATTTTCGTACCGAGGTGATGAAGGATCTGCGCGAAGCCCAGGACAAGGAGGCCGAACTGGTCGAGAAGTCGACGGCGGCGCAGGATCTGCTCAAGCGGGTTGATCTGCGCGCGCCGAACAACGGAATCATCCATCAACTTTCGGTGCATACCATCGGTGGTGTGATTACGCCCGGCGAGGTCGTCATGGAGATCGTGCCGGAATCGGATGAGTTGCAGATCGAAGCGCGCCTCCCGCCGCAGGAGGTCGACCACGTGCGCAACGGACAGCGTGCCTATATCCGGTTGTCAGCGTTCAATCAGCGCACGACGCCGCAGCTCGAAGGGGTGGTGTCCTACCTCTCGGCCGATCTCAATCACGACCGGCAGAAAAACCCGAATGCCGCGCCTTACTACACGGTACGCGTCACGCTTCCGCCGAGCGAGCGCCGGCGGCTCGGCGGCCTGGAGCTTGTTTCCGGCATGCCGGTCGAAGTTTTCCTGCAGACCGGCAGCCGCACGATGATGAGCTATCTGCTCAAGCCCATCACCGACCAGCTGCTGCGCACGTTCAATTAGTCGAGCGGGTCGAGGCGGACTCGTGCGTTTCCGTGGTTTTTGACTGAACGCGCTTCGGCGGAGGCAGTATCGTGTTTTCGTCGAAGACCGTTTTGATCAACGAGTTTTCCGAAAGATATTTATGATACTGCGTGACGACAGCTTTCGCCTCCTTCAGCGTCGCCAGCCTCCATTGGATCTCGAGATTTTCGTTGCCGGCGATGCTTTCGACGATCCTTCGTTCTTCGACCAGCAACTTGAATTCACTCGGCTGATCGGCGTCACCATTGCCGTTCAGATTGGTTGCGAAGTCGATACGGCCGGTCGGAACCCAATCGCGTTTAACGACACCTTGGTAAGCCGTCTTCTTCCAACTCTTCCAGCCTTTCCAGCTGTCCGGGCTGGTCATCTGTGCCAGGGCGTTAGCCATTTCATGCTCCTTTCTCCGCGCCGGGGGCGGAGCGGATTCTAATGTGCGTGAAATTTCCCACCGCTCATAACCGCCGAGCAGGCGAACCGGTTTCCTCGGTCTTGCCGCTTTTCCGTTTGCGTGGAACTTTATTTTCAGGGCAGCAGCTCACCGGCTATACTGGGATACCCAACGGAACTACTCGCGCTATCATAACCTGCGCGATGCCCAACCTGCGGTACGATGGTCATGGCCCAAACACATGTGCAGACACAGTTAACCCCGCAACGTTCCGAGCGCGACTGGCCATTCAAGGTCAAGCCGCTGCATCCGGCGCTTGGTTGCGAGATCACCGACATAACGCTGGCGGAAGCGGTGTCGCCGGCGCTGTTCGCCAAGGTCTACGAAGCATTCCTGGCTTACGAGCTGATCCTGTTCCGCGATGTCGACCTGCCGCCTGCCACCCAGGTCGCGTTCGCGCGCAATTTCGGCGAGGTGCAGGTGCACGTGCTCAGTCAGTATCACGGCTACAAGGACCATCCCGAAATCTACATGCTGTCCAATCTCGACAAGGACGGAAAGCCGAGCGGCAAACATCCCGACCGCGGTACTCTCTATTGGCACACCGATGGCTCCTGGAAGGAACGCACCGGGCAGGCCACCATGATGTATTCGGAGATCGTGCCGGCGAGCGGGGGCGAAACGGAGTTCGCGGACATGTATTCCGCCTACGATCATTTGCCCGCCGCGATGAAGGCAAAAATCGAAGGACGCCGCGCCATCCACAATTTCGACTTCTCACGCACGCGTCGTCACGGTGAAGATCCGTTGACGGCAGAG
>Ga0207683_10004974_pt1 | contig 11433 bp, 14 predicted proteins | sample KBSM73metaG_FD_184333 | JGI IMG/M metagenome (GOLD analysis project Ga0207683, IMG submission 184333) | Miscanthus rhizosphere microbial communities from Kellogg Biological Station, Michigan, USA - KBS M7-3 metaG (SPAdes) (version 2) | ecosystem: Host-associated > Plants > Roots > Rhizosphere >...
CCGTGCGCTACCGCTGGACGCCGCAACGCGCGCTTCCGCCTATTGCTGGCGCCGCCTCGCGCCTATCATCAATCCCAAACGTCACAAGCGGGCGCTGGACAACAACGGCACCGAGACCGTGACAACATCGGCGCTGTCGCGGCTGTTGCGGCAACCGAACGGCTACCAGACGCCGAGCGATTTTCTGGTGCATCTCATTCGCTCGCTGCTCTACACCGGCAACAGTTACTGGATCGCGCAACGCAACGATCGCCAGGAGGTCGAGGCGTTGCACTGGACCGATCCGCGGTCTTGCCGGGTGCGGCAGATCAAGGTGCCGGGCCAGGTGTTTTCCGAAATCTTCTACGAGATCGGCGACAATCCGCTGATCAACGTCGCCTCGGTCGGCGGCAACTCGCTGATCGTGCCGGCGCGCGACGTGCTGCACATCAAGCTTGATACTCGCCGCAATCCGTTGATCGGCGAAACCTGGCTGTCGGCCTTGGCGCCGGAAATGGCCACCCGCAGCGCCATCCACGGCGCCGCCTCGACATTCTCCAACAACATGAGCCGGCCGAGCGGCGTGCTGACCACCGACCTGCAGATCAAGCAACCGGATGTCGAAAGTTTGCGCGCGCGCTGGAACGAACAGGCCAAGGGCATGAATGCCGGCGGCGTGCCGATCCTGACGCACGGGCTGAAGTTTCAGCCGATCTCGATTTCCAATGAAGACGCGCAGGTGATTGAGCAACTCAAACTGAACGACCGGACGATTGCCGCGGTGTTCGGCGTGCCGGCGATCATGCTCGGCATCACCGACACCGGCACGCAGAAGACCGCCGAGGCGTTGATGAGCGAGTGGCTCGCCTCGGGGCTTGGCTTCGTGATTACCCACATCGAGCAGGCGTTCGACAAGTTCATCGGGCTGGCCGCCGTGCCGGAAGGCCGCGAATGGACCGAGTTTGACACCAGCGTTTTGCTGCGCTCGATGTTCCGCGAGCGGATCGAGGGTCTGGCGCGGGCGGTGCAAGGCGGCATTTTCTCGCCCAACGAGGCGCGTGCGCTCGAAGGCTATCCGGCCGCGAAGGATGGCGACGAGCCGCGCGTCCAGCAGCAAGTGGTGCCGTTGTCATTTGCAATGGAGCCGCCTGCGCCGCCGGCAGCGTTGGTGCCTCCTCCGCTGCCGGCGGATGCCGACGACGAGGATGATCCGCCGGACGAGGACGAAGACGAGCCAGAGGTTGCTGGCAAGGATCTGGCGGATGTGTTCAGCAAGGCCTTACTGGACGTGCATCATGCAGCACAGTGACGTTGTCGAGCTTGCCAAGGGTTTGGTGCCGTACGTGCGCGAGGTGGTGACGGACACAGCCGTTGATGTGGTGGCAGAAAATCTATTGGTGCCACCCGAACTCGCCGTGCAACTCAAGGCGGCAGCCGATCTCTTAGCCGAGCCGATGCCCGTGCCGCCGGTTTATGTGCCCCCGGATATACCGCGCCGCGTCACCGGCGCCGTCATCACCCGCAGTGGCGAGCTGAGCATTTCCTATTCGGATGGCTTGAGCGAGCGGCTCGGGCTGGTGATCGGACCAGCCGGCGAGAAAGGCGCGCAAGGCGAGGCCGGCCGCGACGGCATCGGTGTCAAAGGCGACGACGGGCCGCCGGGCCGTGACGGCGTCGGCATCGTTGCCGCGGCGATCAATCGCGCCGGCGAATTGTTGCTGACACTGTCGGACGGCAGCGTGCTTTCGCCGGGCCGCGTCACGGCGGCCGCCAAGAACACATGAACGAGCAACTGCGGTTCTTGCGGAAGGCGGTCGAGGGCAAGGGCCGCGCCGATCAGGTTGCCGTTTTCACTGACAGCGGCACGATCGGCGGCAGCGAGGATCTGTTGCTCGACAGCAATGGCAAGCTGCTCAATCTACGCAAAGCCGTGGTGACCGAGGCGCCGCAGGACGGCAAGATTTACGGTCGCAAGAACGCCGGGTGGGAGCCGGTCAAGGGCAGCACCACCATTGTCGGCGGCGGTACGGGCGACGGCGACGGCGATGGCGAGGGCGGCGACGGCACGCAAGGACCGCCGGGGCCAGCCGGGCCACAGGGAATTCAGGGGCCACAGGGAATTCAGGGGCCACAAGGGCCGCAAGGCGTGCCGGGGCCGGAAGGAATTCAGGGGCCGACCGGCAACACCGGCGCGACCGGGGCAGCAGGCGCAACAGGCGACACCGGACCTGCCGGCGCCGACGGGGCCGATGGCTCGGCCTATGGCGCGATGCAAAATTACATGTTCAACGCCACGACGGCGGCGCCGCCGGCCGCGGGCGGTATCCGGCTCAACAACGCAACGCAAAACCTCGCTACCGTGATGTGGCTCAACTACGTCACCAACGATGTCAATTCGATCAACCTGAAAAATTACTTCCTGCAGCGCGTCAAGGTCGGCGACACGTTCTACATTCAGGACAAGGATGCGCCGACCAAGTGGCAGATCTACGAACTCACCGGCGCGTTTACCGACAATTCAAGCTACGTCACGCTTCCGGTCACTTGGCGCGCCGGCGCTAGCCCATTGACCGCGGCGCGCGTGATCGTATCGCGCGAGAGCGCGGCATCGGCGATGGGCGAGGCGCCAAACGACGGCGTGGTGTATGGGCGCAAAAGCCTGGCATGGGCGCCGGCCTTCCTGCAGATGACGCAGGCGGCCTACACGGCGCTCGCTGTCAAAGATCCGAACACGCTTTATGTGATCGTCGGGTAGATGCTGCTGAACACGGCGGACAAGATCTATGTCGGCAGCGCGCTGGCGGCGAAAGTGTATCTCGGCACCGTCCAAGTGTGGCCGTCGGCCGCGCCAACGATCTACTCGGCCATGCAGTTCAACGCGATCTTTACGGCACTCCAGGTCGTCAGCACCCGGTAGGCTTTCATGACAGATAAACCGCAAACCTATGCAGATGCGATCGGCATCTGTCTGGCCCTATGCCAGAGAACGCTTGCCGAAGTGCGTTCATTGCAGCGCATTCCGGGGCCGCCAGGTGAAGCTGGACCGCAGGGGCCGCAGGGCGAACCAGGGGCACCCGGTGAACGTGGCGAGAATGGCGAGAAGGGCGAGGCAGGACAGGTTGGCACCGATGCGCGGCAATGGCGGCACCGGCGCGGCTATGATCCGCGACAAACCTATGCTGACGGCGATGTCGTCGCGCATGACGGCGGTTCATGGCTGGCGCTCACCGACGAGCCGGGATCGTTGCCGGGCGACGGCTGGGCGCAACTGACGGTGCGCGGCCAGCGCGGCAAGCCGGGCGACCGGGGCGAGCGCGGGCCACAGGGTTCGGAAGGCCGCGGCATCGCCGACCTGTCGATCAGCGAAAGCGGCGAGATGCTGATCGTCGAATTGTCCGATGGCACGCAACGCTCGATCGCGCTGGTGACACGATGAGTGGCGCATGGGGCCACAACTTTCTGATGGCGACGCTGCCGGCTGATCTGGAAACCGACCTGATCACGCTGGATGATCTGAAGCTTGAGCTTGGCATTACCGGGACCGCCGAAGATCCGGCCTTGCAGGCGCGCATCACCCGGCTGTCGGATCAGATCGCTGAATATTGCGATCGCATCTTTGCGTTGATCACGGTGGAAGAAACATTCGCTTTCAATGCCGGCGCGCGGATGTGTCCGCACGGCGGGCCGCAGCCGATCCCGCTGGTGCTGATGCAATACCCGGTGACCGAGATCACTACGTTAACATGCAACGGCGCCGCCATCGACCCGGCCGACTACGATCTCAATAGCGCCAGCGGCTTGCTGTGGCCACGCACGGGGCTTTGGTCCGGCCGCATCGTCGCCAACTATTCCGGCGGCTACAACCTGCCGGATGACGCGCCGGCAACCTTGCAGAGCGCGGTGATCGAGGCGGTGCGGCAACGCCGCGCCTATTCGGGCCGCGATCCATCGGTGCGCGAGATCGGCCACGACACAACCCGCGTCGGCTATTACTCCGAGCCGCTGAATTCCTCGCACGGGCTGGCGCAGTCGGTGACCGACGCGATCGATCTTTATCGCCGGCAGTATGCCTGATGCCTGATGCTTTCGGTGCGCCGCTCTATGGTCCGGTTTATGCCGGGATTGGCGTGCCGGCGACGTTCAACGCGGTTGCCATCACCGTGATCGATGACACCAGGCCGGTCACCAATCAGACCGGCACCAGGCCAGGCAGCAACCAGGGCGGCAATGGCGAGGTGCGCAGCGTCGGGCCGGGCGCCTATGCCCGCATTCCGGAACTGACTGCGGCCGGCATCGCGCGAGACGACTACATCGACGCGAGCTTAAGTTTCAACGGCCGCACATGGACGGTGCGGTCATACGAACTGCGCGGCAACCCGAACGGCGAGGATGCCGGCGAGGTGCGGTTCTTACTGAAGGCGGCCGACGTTGGCTGATGTCCGCGAGGATATCCTGGTACGGCTGCACGCGATCCTGGCGACCATCCCGAATGTCCGTTCGGCGCAACGCAACAACGGCGACATAACCGAAGATCAGTTGCCGGCGGCGATCTTGTTCGATGGCGACGAGGATACGGACGACGCTTCCGATGCGTCGATGCGTCAGCCCTACCGGCCGACGATGGTGACGATGACGCCGGAGATCGTGCTGGCACAGCAGTCAGCCGAAGCTGGCTCGGACCTGACGACGCTGCGCCGCGAACTGATTAAGCGCGTGCTGACCGACACCGCGCTGAATGAAACGATTGTGAAGACCGGACGCAACGGCAACGGCGCGATCCGCTACCTCGGCTGCCAGACCGACTTCGGCGATGGCCGCTCGCTGACCGGCTCGCTGCTGGCCAGGTTCTTGTTCAAGTACGCGCTGAAACCCGACGAGCTTTAAAGGAGCAACTATGGCCACGTCACCGAGCGTCCAGAATTATCACATCGGAAAAGGCATCGTTACATTCAAGGAGGAGGGAAGCGCCGGCACGGCTGTTGATCTCGGCAATGCGCCGAGCTTCGTCTATACGCCGACGATCGAGAAACTTGAACACTTCTCCAGCCGCGAGGGCGTGAAGACAAAAGACTTCACGGCGGTCACCCAGGTCGGCGCTACCATCAAACTGACGCTGGACGAAATTACCGCCGAGAACCTGGCGATCTTTATGCTCGGCGAATTGGGCACGCCAACGTCGGGCGCCGTCGAAATATCCGCATTGAAAAAGATCGAGTTCGTCGGTGAGTTGACGGTCACAGGCAGCAACGACATCGGCCAGAAGGTTGATTGGACCGGCATGGTTTCGTTCGTGCCGTCCGGCGACTTCTCTTTCATCACCGACCAGGACGAGTTTAGCGTGATCGAACTGGAAGCCGAGGTGATGAAGGACGACACCGATGGCTCGTTCGGCAAGATCACCGTGACCGATCCCGACTTCGTGGGGCCGTGATGGATCTGCTGGACATCGCGCCGGCCACCTCGGTCGCGCCGGTCAAGCTCGCCAATGGCCAGCGCCTGGTGGTGCGGGGATTGCACGCCAACGCCATCGCCGCCATCGTCTCGCGGTTCCCTGAAATGGTGTTGCTGCTCGGCGGCGGCGACAACCTGGTGCCGAAACTGGTCGCGCAGTTCGGCGCGGCGATTGGCCCTATCATTGCCGCCGGCTGCGATCATCTCGGCGACGAGAAGGCCGAACAGGTTGCCGCCGCGCTGCTGATCGAGGACCAGATCAAACTGCTGACGGCCATTCTCGGGCTGACATTCCCAAACGGAATAGGGGCCGTCATGGACATGGTAACGGCAGCCATGACCGGCCCCAGCGCCGAGCCGATCGTGCGCGTCCGCTTGAAGAAATCGCCATCGGCATCACCGCACTCGTCCGCCGCGGATTTGCCGCCGACTATGCAATGAGCCTGACGCCGCGGCAGATTGCTGCCTATCTGGATTTCAGCGCCAAGCTCGACAAGCTCGACCAGGCAACGCGGCTGCACATCGCGGCGGTCGGCGCGCAGGGCGACGGCGCCACCATCAATAAGACGCTGAAGGAATTGACCGAGTGGCGCTGAAGGTTCGCATCAACTACGATCGGCAGAAGCTTTCGCAACTGTTTATTGAGAAAAGGTTGCCGATCGCCACCGCTGCCGTGGAAGCACTTAAAGACGTAAGCGAGAAGGCCGTCGATGAAGGCCGCGCCGACATTGGCGCGGCCGGGCCGGGCTTCAGGCACGCCCAATGGCAGAGCGGCTTTAAGTACCACATCAAGGGCCAGACCGTGGACGGCGTGCCGTCGATGTCGGCGATGAGTTTTTTCTCTCATCGCTATGGCATCGCCAACGTATTCCAAGAAGGGATGACCATCGAAGGTCATCCGCTGATGTGGATACCGGCGCGAAAGGGCATAGCTCGCCTTGGCGGCGAGCGGCGCAAGAACATGCGGTCAGATAAGAAACTAACATTCGCCACCGTTAAGGGCGTGCCGCTGGCGTTCGACGCTAACGACAAGGACCGCAATCGCAAGCCGCTGTACATCGGCGTGCCGCGCGTTGTGATCCCTAAGAAATTCCACCTCAACGAGATCATCGAAAAGAACGCCGAAAAGATCGGCGAAGCGTTCCTCAGAAGGTTTAAGGATAGCAACTAATGGCTGCAATGCTTTCGGTTCAAATTGCCCTTGAAGGCGGCAAGGAGATCGAGAAGCAGCTTGAGAACATTGGCAAGGCTGGACAGAAGGCGTTCACCGATATCGCCAAGGCGGCCGGTGAGGCCGGCGGTTTCGACAAGCTCGATCCTGGCGTCATCGAGAAGAAACTGGCCGGCGCTAAGCTCGCGGCGGAAGAACTCGAAAAGGTAAAGAAGGCGCTATCAGACACCGCCAAGCTCGAAAAGTTGGCGATGGTGGTGGCGTCGGTCGAAGGCGCATTCATCAAGCTGGGCATTTCAGTGCGGGCTTTGCTTGTGGCGCTGGGTCCGCTTGGTGTTATTGCTGTGCTGGTGTCGGGGCTTGTCGCCTTGGCTAACTCGGCGCTCCAGGCGGCCGCGGCTATTTCGAAGATCGACGCTCAGGCGATCAAGCTCGGCCTCACCATCGAGCAATTCAGCAAGTTGCGCGAGGCGTTCGGCCGGGCTGGGATTTCAGCAGACGCATTCAGCGCGGGATTGGAACGGCTCAAATCCGAGATTGACCGCCTCAATCTTGAACGGGTGTCGCAGGCGGTCACCAAGGCACAAGCCAACATGGCTTTGGGTTGGGGGCCGGGCGAGGAACATCTGCGGACGTTGCGGACATTGGCCGCGGGCATTGGCCCTGCCGCCGACGCGGCGCGAGTGGGCTTGCAGCAACTCGGCCAGCCGTTCGATGACCGGGTGACGCCGCTGTTCGAAAGCATGGTGCAATGGGCTGGCAACGCCACCAAGGCAATCCCGCAGATCGCCAACGAATTGGCTCGGCTTGGAAGCGAAGGCGAGCGCGCGCGGTTTGTCACGATGGCGTTGCAGCGTATCGCCAGCGAGGCGCCCAACGCTGCGACCGCATTGCAAAGCGTGGTGTCTGCCGCGCAGCAAATGCCGGATACGATACAGCGCAACAATGCCATCCTGGGAATACTTGGCGACAAGCTCGGCACCGAGGTGGTGCAGGCGCTGCGAACCGGCGGCATCGCCATCGATGAGTTGATTGCGAAAAGCCAGGGGCTGACGCAATCCCAGGCCAACACCGCCAACAGTGTCGAGCAGTCGATCAGTAAAATGGCGGCGGCGTGGGATCGGTTCTCACACAGCAATTTCGGCCAGGAGCAACTCGTTGCAGCGATGAACGCGGCGGCGGCCGGCATCGACAAGGTCAACGCCGCGACGCAGGCGGGCGCGACCTTGATAAGTAACCAGGCCCAGGCGTGGGGCGGGGTCTCGTCGGGCATTCAGGGTGCCAGCGGCAACGTCGATCAACTGAACACCAAGCTTGAGCAAGCTCTGTCAACGATCCAAAAGATGAACGCCGCGGGCGGCGGTGGGGGCGGCGAGCCGCGCCTTGCCGGCGGCGGTCTCATGGGCGGCCGCGGCACCGGCACGTCGGACAGCAATTTGGCTTGGCTGTCGCGCGGCGAGCATGTCATGCCGGCGCGTGCGGTGCGTCAGCCGGGCGTTCTTTCGCTGCTGGAAGCACTGCGGCGCTCGGGCGGCAATCTTTCCGGTGTGCTTGATCGCCTCGGCGGCTTTGCACTGGGCGGTCTGGTCGGGCCTGCGGCGATCCCGGCATTCGCCGGCGGCGGCGTCAATGGCATGAGCCACGTCACGATTGCGTTTCCCGGCCTGCCGCCGATCGGCGGTCTGCGCGCGCCTGGCTCGGTGGTCGATGAACTGCGCAAGGCCGCGGGCCTCGCGCAAGTGCGATCCGGTGGCCGCAAGCCGTCGCGGTATTCCTGATGCCGGCCTATACGCTGCTTGCCATCGATGACATTGATTTCAGCCAGTATGCGGTGCGCGGCATCACCATGACGCTTGAGCCGATCGAGCAGGCCGCGGCGCTGGCGCGCGACTGCCGGGGAATGCTTGCGGATATTTCGTTGGCGCAGTTCCGGCAATACAAGGTCAGCATTTCCTGCACCGACCATGAGGCGCCGCAACTGACCGGCATCTGGCCGGGCCAGGATGTCACCATCGTTTGCATTCCCGGCCTCGGCGTTCCTGATACCACCGACGGCCAACTAACGATCCTGGCCAAGGTGACGGCGTGGAACACCAGCCGCGACGAGTGGGCCGCCGAGGTGGCGTGGCAGCTTGAAGCCGAACAGCGGGCGATCAGCTAATGGCCGCAGGCCAGCCGTATTTTGCTTGGATCGACGCCAGCGAGACGACGTTCGGCTCAGAACATATGCGCTGGGACGAAAGCGTGTTCTCGTTTACTTGCGAGCAGAGCGAGGGCGACCCTGCGAGCTTGACCGCGGTGGTGCGGCGTCCGCGCAATGTTTCCGGCAACCCGATCGGCCTGCTCGGGCCTGGCCGCAAGATCTGGTGTTGGTTCGCGCTCGACTGCGGCACCGCGCTGTTTAAGTTTCGCGGGCGGCTGGTCGGCGTGCCGACATCGATCTTCGAGGAACTGGTGACATTGGAATTCATCGCCCGGCCGTTTGACGTGGTGGAGCAAAAGCAAACACTCGCCGAGACGCTCAAGGTGTTGCCGTTCTACGACGAGCTGGTGATCGATCCGGAGCGGCGCGACGACCCCGAGGTGGTGCTGGAGGGCTACAGCAAGATCTGGCATTACGACCGCGAGACGCATGTGCTGACGGTGTCCGACGAGATCGTCGGTGAGGACGGCCTGGTCGAGTTCGACGGCGCGTCGGAAGCAGGCAAACTGCTTTACGACGGGCTTGCCTTGACGCTGACCAGCGGACCATTGGCGCGCGTCGATCTCAGCGCGGAGTTTAATTGGACGCAGCAAGCTTACGGCACTGTCGATCTGACGAAATATCTAACATCGAACTGGCCCAAGTTTGTCGAGGCGCATACGACGGCGTCCGGCGTTATCACCTCGTTCACGCTTGACGCCGGCAGTTGGCCGAAGGCCGGGGCCGGTCTTGGCGACGGCTGGTCTGTTGGCGATGCGTCGGCCTGGGATTTGTTCGGCAACGAGACGGTGACCACACAAGACAGCTCCACGGTGAACGTCAATTGGTGGGATGGCGAAACCACAAGCGTTAGCTCTTCGTTTAGCCAAACCGAAATGCGGATGCAGCCACCCGGCTCGCTGATGTATGGAGGCATCGTCACCGACAACACGTCGCAGACCACGTACGCGGAAGACGAGCTGGGTATGTATCCGGCCTCGTTCAATTCCAGCTACACCATCGTCAAGTCTGTTTTGCCGCTGCATCACACCGTGGTCACCTTGCAGGCGGCCTATACCGCCGAGCGTCCCTGCACCGAGTTGGTGTCGATTTCGCTGACTGCCGACGTGCAGCATATCCTGACCGATCCGGAGGACGGCGAGGCGCTGCGCCTCGACGGCATCAAGTCGGTCAACCTGAGCGAGGCAATCGACGGCACGCCACCGATCGGCGATCCCCGGCGGCGGTCGTACATCGCGACCGAGCGCGGCAACCAAAGTATCGAGCACCTGATTTCGCTGGCGCGGACGCATCTGCTGAAACGCTCGCGCGTGGTGGAGATATCATTCGCGCCGAAGCTCGAGCGGATGCCGGAAATAACCCTGCGCAAGAATGCGTTTATCATCGAGCCGCGCATCGGCGAGGCGACCGGCAAGATCATTGGTTACACGCTGGCGCTCGACGGCTCGGATGGCCGCATCAATTGCGAGGTGCGGATCGGCTGCGCCATTGGGCGCGGTGGTTCGCAGATCGCCGCCGGTGGCGAGCCGACCTACTGCACCGAGGACTATACCGGGGCCGACTATCAGCAATTTACCGGCCGCATCGTTTTGTTCGACACCTCGGTCGGCTATGCGCCGCCGAACGCCGACCCGGACGACGACGGCCTTAATTTCATGGTGCCGATGCGCGCCGAGGATGTGATCGACCAGCCATTGGTGGTTGAGAACCCTGCCGCCGATCAATACGACGCTGCCTTTCACGGCTCGTATACCGGCGGCTTCCAGGGCTTCGCCGGGTGGGCAGATGCCGGAGTGATGTTTGGCGAGGACTACGCCGCGAAAATGCTGGCGGCGCGCAGCCAGGATGCCAGCAACGCGCTGAAGCTGGTCGAGACCAAGGCGACCTTCAAGTTGAAAAGCATGACGCGCGAATTCGCCACGCCCTACGACATCCAGGTGACCGACGTTAAAATTCCGACCGGCTACAATCTGGAAGCGGTGTGATGGGCTTTGAAACCGTTGTCAGGCCTGTCGTATTTCCCAACATCCGGCCGGCGCCGGCGCGTGCGCTGCGGATCGAGGACGCACCCGACAAGGGCATTGCCGTCATCACTGGCGGCAGCAACAGCCTAATCGATCTGCCATACAGCGAGCAACAAAGCTGGACGCGCAGCCGCATGGTCGAGGTCATACGCAAGTTCGACAAGGCGCGCATTTACTACACTCGTCCGGACGGCACGCTGGACAAGAGCCTCGGCAGCAGCATGCGCACCCAGCTCCAGCTCGACTTCTCCGACTTCATCAGCGTCTCCGGAAACCTTACCTACCGCAACGGCAATTTCACGACCATGAGCGAGACCAAGACCACGCCCGCCACCTCCCAATCAACCGTCGATTACAACACCGCCGCCAGCCTCTATGCGAACAAGTTCTTTCCCGATCAATGGGGCGTGAGCCTGCCCATCAACATCCAGCACAGCGCAAAAGGCGGCAGCGTGTTTGCCAGCTGCCACAGCGCGCGGCCGGTCGACGCCCGCGCAAACGGTGAGCACAACTGGCGACCGTTCACGCCTGTCCCGATGCCGGCGGTTCGCATGGTCATGCCCTCAGCGAGCCGGGTTTCGCGGCCGCTCGGCGCGGCAGCGTTC
>Ga0207683_10004975_pt1 | contig 11430 bp, 14 predicted proteins | sample KBSM73metaG_FD_184333 | JGI IMG/M metagenome (GOLD analysis project Ga0207683, IMG submission 184333) | Miscanthus rhizosphere microbial communities from Kellogg Biological Station, Michigan, USA - KBS M7-3 metaG (SPAdes) (version 2) | ecosystem: Host-associated > Plants > Roots > Rhizosphere >...
CGTTGTCCATCCGTCGAAGCGTCAAGCGGCCACTCTAGTCCTGTCGTCGCTTGGACACGCCACCGGACGAGCGCACCCGTTGAGGGCTTCGCCACCGCCGGCCGGTGAGGGTACGGACCCCGACAGCGCCTTCGACTTCCGTCCGAGCGGAGTCCTCAAGGTGGCGTTCCCGCTGCTTGCGCCGGTGATCCGCCGTGACGTGCCGAAGCAGCACGCCTCGCTCAAGGCGCTCTGCGAGCGCTGACGCGACGAGAGCGCGAAGCGTAGGTCGCACAACGCGGGCAAGACCTAGGTTCCAGACTGCCGGGTTCCCCGAGCGGTACCGTGTGCCGCGTGCACGGGCGTGAGGATCGAAGCTTGCGCCGCGCCACCGTGGGCTTTGGTCGGACGGCGTCGCGGGCGTCGTTGGTGGGATGGGGGAGCGGTGTAGGGCTCGTCGTCATCGTGGCGGGGCTGACCTTCGCGACGCGGGCCCACGAGCTTCCTCTGAGGCCGTTCGTCGCCAGCGCGGCGAAGATCGCTTCGGGTCAGCTGTGGGTGGTTCCGGCGAGCGCCCTCATCGTCGACCGGCCCGTTCTGATCGGTCTAGCGGCGTTCGGCGTGCTCGCCGTGGCGACGCTGCGAATCTGCGGAGCGCGGACGTTCTGGCTGGCCGCAGCAATGGGCCACGCGGGGTCGACGTTGCTGGTGTACGGGATCATCGGATCGACGCGGCTCGCGGATCCACACATGTTCACCAGAGCGGTCGTGACTCCGGACTTCGGCGTTTCGGCGATGCAAGGGGCTTGGGTCGGCGCGCTCACGGCGACCGCGTGGAGTCGGGCCGGCACCGATCACCGGCACCGCGCTCTCGTCGCCGCCGGCGTCTGCGCGCTCGCCGGAGTCGGGTGGTCACTTCACCCCGACCCCTCGATCCTCACGACAGAGCACCTATTCGCGTTCTTCATCGGCTGCGGCATCGTGTCGTGGCGGAGGCTCGCTGCTGCGGGAACAGAGGCAAGCCGTCGCCTGGTTCGACAGCGCCGGAACGCAGCCCAGCACGCCTGAGCGAGGGACGGCCTCAGCCTTGCAAGCGGACTAGCGCTACGACTGTCGGGATCTCCGCTCATGCTCGTCGGCCGCCCGCCGGCGGCCGATATCCCAGCTCTCCGCGAGGGTGGCCGGGTCGAGGCGCTCGGCGGCGGCGAGTGCTCGGTTGGCGCGCTTCTCCGTCTTGCGGCCGATGACTCCGCCCAGCACCCACTTGCGCGTCAGCCGGACGACGTGGAGCTTGTCGTCGCTCACCTGCAGCTTCCGCTTCGGATGGAGGTAGAGGTCGATCGCCACCTTCTTGACGAGCTCGGGGTCGGCAGGTGCGCCTGTCGCCTGCTCGAGCCGGTAGGCCACCAGCGAGGACAGCACCTGGATCTCGCGTACGCCGGTGCGGACGGCCATGCCGACCGCGACGGCGGTCGAGCCGACGAGCACCCACGGCAGCTTGACGATACGCGCCCCGCGGGCAAGGGCACGGACGACGGGAACGGCGAGCACGATGATCCGCTGGATGTCGTCCGCGCGCGACTCGGTCTGTTCGTCGGCCGCGAGCAGGCGCCTTCCCTCGGCGGCCGAGGTGACGCGTTTGTCACCGAGCAGCATCTCGTCGACCGCGCGGTTGACCAGCCGGCCGACGGCCCGAACGAGCGCATCTCCCGCTCTGATCGCGTTCGCACCGGCGTCCTTCCCGAACCTGAGGGAACGGGCGAGTGCGAGCTCTCTCTTGCTCGCGGCGGTCGGCGGTGGCGGCCCACCTGACTGCTCAGCCTGGTGCATGCCAACGATCGTATTCGCCTTTTGGGAGATCGGTCGGAGCCTGCCATGATGGACCGCGATGGCAGAGCCTGGGACTGCGCGCGAACGGGGGGCGGTGGGACACACGCGGTCGATCGGGCTCTCGATCCTCTGGGCGGTCCTCACGCTCGGGATCTACACGTTCATCTGGACCTACAAGACCCAGGATGAGATCAAGCGCTATTCGGGGAACGGTGTCGGCGGCGTCCTCGGCCTCGTGATCTACATCCTGCTCGCGCCGGTCACCTTCTTCGTCGTCCCGTCGGAGGTGCGCTACATGTACGAGGACCTGGACGGCGAGCACAGCCCGGTGAGCGGCATCTACGGGCTCTGGTTCCTACTTCCGTTGATCGGCCACCTGATCTGGTTCATCCAGGTCCAAGGCGCGCTCAATCGCTACTGGCAGTCGAAAGGGGCGCCCGCCCCCTGAACCGGACTGGTTCTGCGTCAGCAGTCCGCGTAGAGCTTCTCGACGAACGCGATGCGTGCGCTCTGCTCGAGCACGAACGCCCCCTCGATCGCGTGGCCGGGTGCGGTCAGATAGCGCTGCGGGTGCGCACGCACCTCGTCGTACCAGTCGACGGTCAGCTCGAGGCGGGCGAAGCAGCGCCGGTTGCCACACTCACAGAGAAAGGGGACGGGAAAGCGCCAGCCGAGCTCCCGAGCCTTCTCGCCGATCCGGTCGTTCGCGCTCCGGAAGACATCTTCCGTCTGCACGGCACCGCGTCCCTTCATCGCTGCCTGGATACCCCGCCTTCCCAATCGAGCCGGTTCGAACCTCGCGAGCGGACAGCCGGCGGCAGAGAGATTCTGGCGATGGCGTGAGCGAGGAGCGACTCGGGGCGAACGAGGCCCTCTTCTGTCGGGCCGGTTACGGTCCTAGGCGCGTGGAAGCACGTAGAACGCGACGGCGACGTACAAGCACGCCGCCGCGGCGACCGTGAGCAGGTGGAAAAGCTCGTGGTACCCGAACACCTGCGGATGCGGGTTGGGTCGGCGGCGCGCATAGATGACCGCACCAGCGCTGTAGAGGATCCCGCTGGCGGCGATGAGCAGAATCGCGACCGGGGACAGTCGCAGCAGCTGTGGGAACGCGACGGCTCCGACCCAGCCGAGCACCAGACCGATGGCAGCCGAGAGCCACTTCGGCGCTTGCAACCAGAACAGCTTGAGGAGGATGGCGACGAGCGCGCCGCCCCAGACGATCGCCAGGATCGGAATCGCCCAACCCCGCGACATCACGATCAATCCGAACGGCGCGTAGCTGCCGGCGATCAACAGGTAGACGCCGGCGTGGTCGAGGCGCGCGAGCCACGCGCGCACCCGCGGGCGCCATGTCGGTCTGTGGTAGACGGCGCTCACGCCGAAGCAGATGGCGACGCAGCTGGCGAAGATCGCGGCGGCCGTCTGGGCGATTCCCGGCTGGGCAGTCGCGACCAAGGCCGCGCCGGTTGCGGCAGCAACGTAGAAGCCGATCTCGTGAAAGACCCCCCGGAGTCTTGGCTTCACGAGCGCTTGTGCTGCTTCCACGACTCCCATCGTACGTATGCAGCAGGCGGACCGGGGTCGTCTCGTCACCGCCACAGGAGCCGGACGAGATCGTCCTGCTCTAATGCCGGGGCAGTCGAATGAAGGAGAACGAAGTGGCTCTGAAAGACGACATCGACGAGATCTTTCGGCGCGAGGTGAAGTCGCTCCCCGCGTACGCGAAGGCGCAGGCCGCGAGCGGCTCCGGCGTCGCGCCGCCGGTGGAGGAGATGAATGAGCTGCTGATGGGCCTGGTCGTCGCCTCGCAGCGCTCGCTCCATCTCCTCGCGAACCGCGTTCAGGGCATGCCGAACGAGTAGAGAGGCGGCTTCGTAAGCAACGGGTTAGCCTGAGACGTCGTGGCCGAGAGCTCGGATCCGGTTGAGGCGCCACTCGCCGACGAGACGGCGGAGCCGGACGAGGACGGGTCGGTAATCGAGCTTCTGGTTCAGCTCGGGCACGAAGTGAGCGTGCTGGCGTTCTGCGAGGCCCAGCTGACCGCCTCGCGGAACATGCCGGAGGTGCGGCGGGCTGTGCGCGACGTCGCAGCCGCGCTCGTCGCTGGGATCGCATTCCTGACCGCCTTCGTGTTCGCGAACGTCGCCGGGATGCTTGCGCTCACGACGGTCCTCCCCGCGTGGCTCGCGGCGCTCGTCCTGACCCTGGCCTGGCTCGGCATCGGCGCGGCGGTGTCGGTCGCGCTCCTGGTACGTGCCGGGCACGTGACCGGGTGGAAGTGGTGGCGCGTCTTCACGGCGGGCCCGGAGGAGAGCCTGAAGGATCTCGAAGGGGCGAGGGCGGACGCCGAGCAGGCCGTCCTCGCGACGCTCGAACGGCTCGCTCCCGCGATCACCGTCGAGATCGCCGCGGCGGCTATGCCCGTCGCGGCCGGTGCGGTGACCGGAGTAGTCGACGTCGGCGGCGACCTGATCGAAGCCTCCGACGACATGGTGGAGGCGATTGCCGAGGACCTTCCCGGAGGGGGCGTCGTCAACCAGATGTGGGACGTCGTACTGATGCCCGGCCGGTTCGGGGTGAGGGTCGCCACGACCGTGCTCAAGCGCGGCGAGCCCGAGTGAAAGTCTGCGGGCAACTACCGATCGAGTGCGCGGGAAGGCCGCGAGGGCGTCGCCTTCGACGCGGCGTAGCTTCGGGGCATGGACATCGAGTTCTTCTCGCACCTCGTCACCTACGCGATGAACACTGCGGCGCTGGCCGTTAGCGCGCTCGCGGTGTACCTGCTGGTGAAGACCGACTGAGGCGGCCGGAGCCGCGTGCGCGAACGTCCGGCGGCGTGCGCATGACCGGGGGAGACGAACTCAGCGGCGCGGTGCAGCCCGGCCGAGAGCTCGGCTCGGAGCTCTTGCGGGACCCGGTGGTCGCCGAGCGCTTCGAGGCGATCGCCGGGTTCGCCGTCGTGCCAGTGACACTGAACGTACGGCTGCCCGGGCCGCTCGCGCGCGACGGGCGCTGGCGGTACGTCGCGGCCGAGGCGATCGCGCCGGACTGGCGCGAGCGGACCGGCCAGACCGGCTACCACCTGCTGGACGTGCTGGTCGCGAGGCGCTACCGGGCGGTTGCGTTCCAGGCCGACGAGCCGGACGATCTCGGCTATCCGCCGGACCAGATCGAGCTGCTGAGCGACACCCACCTCCGCAGCGCGCTCGGCCTGGCGGACGGCGATCCGATCGAGATCGCGGCGATCGGTAACCCGGGGACGGGCCCGCCGCGACCCGCCCCCAGTTAGCCCCTCTCCCTCGAGAAGTAGATGCGCGCCGGGGGCGGAACTTTCGCCGGGCTTATCCGAGTGCCGGCCGCCGCCGTACGAGCAGGAGGCCTGCGCCCGTGAGCAGGACCGTCAGCGCCGTCGCGCCGAGCGCCCAGCCCCAGACCGGCGTCGTCTCGCCGGCCGGCGTCGAGTGGCTCGCCGGTTTCGTCACCGCGAACGACGTCCGGTCGACCGCGAGCTCGGGCTCGGCCCCGTCGCGGATCACGATCGAGCGGGCGCCGACCGACAGGCGCAGGCGCCAGAGGTACTTGTCGCCCGCCAGCGTGTCGAGGTCGATGCACCGGGCGGTGCCGCGCGCGGTGTTCAGAGCGTGCAGGAACGGCGCCTTGCCGCCGCCGTCGTAGAGCGTGTAGGCCCAGCGGCCATCCGGGCTCATCGCGCGCGAGACCGGCCGGCCGTGCATCTGCTCGCGGTCGCGCGGGTCGACGATCGGCTCGCGCACCAGGCGGCCGGAGCGGACGTCGTACGCGCGCACGGCGTAGCGCGTCGGATCCCTCGGCGAGAGGTACTGGATCAGGAAGAGGCGGTCGCCGGTCGGCGAGACCGCGTCGAAGCTGAAGTCGCCTCGCAGGCGCGCGAGCCGCTGGAGGAGGAAGCTACGCGTGGCAAGCACGGCGAAGGTCGTCTCACGCCGTGGGAACGACACCCGTGGCTCGATCAGCACGAGTACGCGGCCGTCCGCGGAGAGCCCGCCCGCCGAGCCGTCGTAGGCCACCGCCGGCACGGTGAACTTCCCGGGCAGGAGCCGCGCACCGGCGATGCGGCCGCCGCGGCGCTGCACGCGGGTGACGAGCGTGTCGCGGTTCGCCGGAAGCGTCACGAAGCGGTACGTGGAGCCGGGAACGGTGACACCGGTCGAACCGTCGTCGATCCCGAGCACGGGCAGACCGTCCGCGCGTGCGGCACCACTTGCCACCACAGCGACCGCGACGCCGATTCCGATCAAGACTCCGAGCTTCCGGGCCATCTCTGCCTCCCTCGTCGGGTACGAGTGAGATACGAGCGGCGCCGCCCGAGCGGTCCCTCGCGTGCCTACGAGACGATGCCGGCGAGCTGGTTCCGGTACGCCTCGCCCTCGTAGTCGTGCAGCGGGTGCGGCGCGAGCTGGTGCTCGCGGATCTCGCCGCTGCGGCGGACGTAGAGCGTGGGGAGGATCGTGCCGTCCTCGTCGACCTCGACGGTCGCCCCGAACGCGTCGGGGCCGGGCGCGTCGAGGAAGTGCGCGACCGGCTGTACGCCGTCGTCGACGTAGGCGCCGTCGGCCGAGGAGACGACGCGGCAGAGGTAGCCCTTCTGCACCCAGAGCTCCGGGGCGACCGAAAGCTCGCGGAGCAGGAAGGTGACGACGTCGTCGACCGGCTCGCGCGAAGGTACATGCCCGTCCAGCTTCTCGGCGAGGTGCTGCGCGAGGACGCGGGCGTTGTAGCGGAAGCCGTTCACGGCGCTCGAGCTCGCGCCCGCGCCGCGTTTGCCGAGGCCTCGCGCGCCTTGCGAGGCGTTGCCGGCGAAGTAGGCGCCCGGCAGCGACACGCTCTCCCAGAAGGGCGTCAGCGCCGGGATCCGGCCGTCTGCGACCGTGACGAGACCGAGATCGGGCAGGTCGCGCACCGGCGTCCGGAACCCGGTCGCCGCGATCACGTCGTCGACGTCGAACTCGAGCTGCCCGTCCCAGGTGGTGCCGCGCGTGAAGACGCGGAAGCGCTCGCCGTCGCGCTCGATCCGCTCGATGGTCACGTCGATCACGTAGGTGCCGGGCCCACCGCGCATGTACTCGTCGTACGGGTGCAGGTACCGGGTGCGGAGGGCCGAGAGCGCGAGCGCTTCGGTCTGCACGGGCCGCGGCGACCCGAGGGTGATCGAGCGCGCCCACGGCAGGATCCCCTGCGCGACCTCGAAGCCGGAGTTGCGCTTGCCGACGACGAAGACGTCGCGGTCCTCGTAGCGTGCGGGGTCGCGCGTGTCCACGTAGTGCGCCGCGTGCTCGAGGCCGGGGACGTCCGCCTTCCACGCCTCGGTCACGCCGAGCGCGAACACGACCGCTCGCGCCCGGTACTCGCCGTCGCTCGTCACGAGCACGAGCCGTCCGTCGTCCTCGATGCGCGTCGACTCCCACTCGCATTCGTAGCGCACGTCGATTCCGGCCTGCTTCGCGAAGGCGGCGATGCCGGCCTCCATCTCGGCCCGCGCCGGGAGGTCGAAGGCGCGGTCCATCAAGCCCGGAACGAGCGCCTTCAACTCCGGCTCGTCGGCGAGCAGGCTGTTGTGGTCGTACCACTCGTACTCGCGCGAGGTCCGTTCGACCGGCGCGTCGGGCTTCGTCCACGTGATCAGCCGCTGGAAGATCGGGAAGCGCTGGAACATGCCGCCGGCGCAGTCGTCGCGTGACAGGACGGCGTGCCGGACGCCGAGCGCGCGGAGGCAGTAGCTCGTCTGCAGCCCACCCGGGCCGCTGCCGACGACCACGACGTCGTAGTCGCCCGGCTCGAACGGCCGCTCTACGGCTGCCACTCGAGCGTGTTCCGCAACCGCCGGGCCTCCAACCGCAGCAGGCGGAGCGCGAACTGAGGCCGGTCGAGCACGAGGCGCTCGAGCTGCTGGGCCGGGATCACGAGGCACCGAAGAATCGTCACGGCGACGACGTCCGTGGTCGGCGGCTCGCCGGTCAGCGCCGAGATCTCGCCGAAGAAGTCGCCGCGCCCGAGGTTGGCGAGCTGCTGGCCGTCGAGGTCGACCGCTGCCTCGCCGTCCAGGATGACGTAGAAGTTGCCGCCGCTGAGGCCCTTGCGCAGGACGCGCTCGCCGGCCGCGAAGACGTCCTCCTCGTGCGTGTGCGCGACCGCCTCGAGCTGGGCCGGCGTCAGGTCCGCGAAGAGCGCGAGTTGGCCGAGGGTGTCTGCGACGCTCACGCGCCACTTGTATCGCAGTGGCCGGGAGCGCGTTGGTCCAGGCGAAGCCTAGAACACCGTCAGCCAGATGGCTGTGCCGTGGCCGTGGCTGCGCTGGTAGGCGTCCTCGGCCGAGAACCGGAGCTTCTTCGGGCCCGTGTCGTCGCCGTGCGAGACGAGGACCGGGTCGGCACCGCCCTGCACGACCAGGCAGACGTGCTGCCCCTGTGACGGCGGCGTCCAGACGACCAGGTCGCCCGGCTGCGCTGCGCTCTTCGGGATCTTCCGGCAGTGCGCGAGCATCGAGCCGGTGAACGCCGGCTGCCGGGCGTCGTAGGCGCCGACCGCGTTGGGGTTCGGCGCTCCGGCCCACTGGTAGCAGAGCGTCGCGAAGCCCGAGCAGTCGGTCGCAAGCGGGACGCTCGCCTTCTTGCCGAGCAAGGCGAGGCGGACGTTGCCGTTCTGCGAGTAGGCGATCTGCGAGGTGTTCTGGCAGCCCCAGAGCGCCCACTGCACGATCCGCTTCCGGATCGCCTGCTGCGAGCCCGCCTGCTTGAGCCGCTGCGCGCGCCGCGCCTTGAACGCGGCCGGCAGCGGCTTCGTGCCGGACAGGTACGCCTTGATCTGCGGGCCGAAGACGCTGTTGTTCGCGTTGGCCGGGAAGCCGAGCTCCCACTTCGCCCGCTTGACCGCGCCGGCCGTCAGCTCGCCGTATTCGCCGTCGGGCGTGCCCGGGTCGAACGAGCCGAACGGGTTCTTCAGCAGCAGCCGCTGCGCCGCCGTCACGTCGGGCCCGGTGACGTGCGGGTTCGAGAGCTGCAGCACGCGGGTAGCGACGCGGAGCCCGCCGTTCGCAGGCGCGGCGGCGGCGAGCTGCTTCAAGAGGAGCGCCGCGCCGACCTGCTGCGAGACGGCGGTGGCCGAGAAGCGTCCGTCGGCGACGTACTTCCCGCGCGTGTAGTGGTTCGAGAAGCTCCAGAGGTACGGCGACGGCACGGTCGGGTGGTGGTCGCGGTAGCCGAAGCCGTTGTAGCCCTCGAGCTCGTAGAGCGTGCCAGGGATGCTCCAGTCCCTCCAGCGGTCCATGCCGCGGAGCCGCAGCGCGTCGGTCGCGCTCTGCTCCCACGTGAACGGCGGCCTGCCCGCCGGCGGCCGGCCGGCGGGTACGTGGGTCGTGCGGGCCGTGAGCGGGTCGCCGTTGTGCAGGTGGCGCGAGAAGTCGCCGCTCGCCTCGAGCGAGTGGATGATCCCGACGACGTACCACGGGACCCCGAGCGCCTTGCCGACCTTGGCGTAGCGCGCCTTGTTGGCGGTGATCCGGGCCGCGAGTTGGTCGACCGCCGCCTTGCGCTTCGGGCGCACCAGGCACGACTCGTAGAGCAGCTCGTACCCGCGACGCTGTTGTACGGTCGGGCCGGCCATCTCAGCTCTCCGCCGGGACGGCGCCCAGCGGATCGCCCTCCGTGGTCGGGTCCGGCTGCTGTGCGCGGCCTCGCGGCCGCCCCCGGGCCGCCGATGTCTCGCCCGTAGCGCCGAGCAGCATGTCCCGCGCGAACCGTTCGCTGAAGCCGGCGATGAAGGCGAACAGGATGTAGAAGTAGCTGCTTTTCGTCTGGTCGCCGACCTGGAGCGCGACGACGCCGCTCTTGAGCGCGAAGAACGTCGCCACGCCGAAGACCCCGCCGACGAAGGGCCGTAACGCGCCGAGCGTCCGCAACGTGTCCTTGCCGAACTCCCAGTCGACGTTCACACGCCCGGCGTTCATCCGCGACATGACGCTGATCAGCGCGCCCACGCCGCCCGCGGCGAAGCAGACGAGCGCGATCCGGACCGAGACGTTGCTCCAGTCCGCGACCCGCAGCAGGATGGCGATGGCGATCAGCCCGGCGAGAGGCAGCAGCCCGAGCAGCATCCCGCCGACGTAGACGATCTGGCCCGAGCGGACCGCCGCGCGGTGGTAGTACGAGTTGATCGACTTCAGCTCCTGGCGGGTGGTGCGCTCGATCTGCTCGACGGCCTGCTCGTTCTTGGCGCGCTCGGTCTCGCCGAACGCCAGCAGGTAGCTCATCACCGTGTAGAGCGACTGCATCGCAAGCCGCTGGCTCGTGTCCCGCAGGACCTCGTGCACGCGCACCGCGAGCGCCTCGCACCGGTAGAGGAGCGCCATCAGCGTCGGCTGGTCCTTCGTCGACCAGTCGGTCGCCCAGTGCAGGCGCACGACGTCGGGCAGGATCAGCGGCCGGCGCTTGAGCGTCACGGCGACCGCCGACGCCTCTTCGGTGCACCAGTACGCCTCGACGATCGGGCCGTTGTCCTCCTCGAAGCGCTCGATCGCCGCGCGATACCGCGTTTCGGCAGGCCCTTCGTAGGGGTCGCGCTTGTGGTGTTTGAGCTCGTCCTGCCTGAGGTGATGGAGCCATACGAGCTCGGGGAACGAGATGCTCGGTCCCCGCCGCCGCTTCGGCAGCAACGTCGTCCGGAGGCTCCGATCCGCCGGAGCCTCGACGGTGCCTGCACTTGCGTTCATTGAAAGCCCTCCTCTCCACGAGGCTGGGCCGCACTCCGACCGTACGACGATCCGGCGCCGTTGACAAGACCCCCGGGGCCCACGGCTAGAATCAACCCGATGGCCGAAACCGGGACGATGAGGGTCAAGAGCGGCCTCGCCGAGATGCTGAAGGGCGGGGTGATCATGGACGTCACCGACGCCGAGCAGGCGCGCATCGCCGAGGACGCGGGCGCCTGTGCCGTGATGGCGCTCGAGCGCGTCCCGGCCGACATCCGTCGCGAAGGCGGCGTGGCACGTATGGCCGACCCGGACAAGATTCGCGAGATCCAGGAGGCCGTCTCGATCCCGGTGATGGCCAAGTGCCGGATCGGGCACTTCGTCGAGGCGCAGGTGCTCGAGGCGCTCGAGGTCGACTACATCGACGAGAGCGAGGTGCTGACGCCCGCCGACACCGCGCACCACGTCGACAAGTGGGCCTTCACGGTGCCGTTCGTCTGCGGCTGCACGAACCTGGGCGAGGCGCTGCGCCGGATCGCCGAGGGCGCGGCGATGATTCGTACCAAGGGCGAGGCCGGCACCGGCGACATCGTGAACGCGGTCACGCACATGCGCTCGGTCTTCGGCCACATCCGCCGACTCGGCGCGCTGCGCGACGAGGAGCTCTATGCGGAGGCCAAGGAGCTGCGCGCGCCCTACGAGCTGGTCAAGTGGGTGGCCGAGAACGGCAAGCTGCCGGTCGTCACCTTCACCGCCGGCGGGATTGCGACGCCGGCCGACGCGGCCCTCTGCATGCAGCTAGGCGCCGACGGCGTCTTCGTCGGCTCGGGGATCTTCAAGTCCGACGAGCCCTCGCCCCGGGCGAAGGCGATCGTCGAGGCGACCACGCACTTCCA
>Ga0207683_10004977_pt1 | contig 11426 bp, 9 predicted proteins | sample KBSM73metaG_FD_184333 | JGI IMG/M metagenome (GOLD analysis project Ga0207683, IMG submission 184333) | Miscanthus rhizosphere microbial communities from Kellogg Biological Station, Michigan, USA - KBS M7-3 metaG (SPAdes) (version 2) | ecosystem: Host-associated > Plants > Roots > Rhizosphere >...
TAACGACTCCTCTTGCAAAGCGCCGAAAACAGGCGGACGGTGGAGGTTTCAGGCGGCGCCCGAGCGCCTTTGCAAAGAGCGACTCGCGCGCCCGTAACGGCACGAAGGGAGAGTCGCATGGCCGGACAACCATCCAAAGGCACCCGAGTAATTGCGCTGGTGGGACCCGCCGGCGCAGGAAAGACCAGTCTTGCCGAAGCGATGTTGTTCGCAGCCGGCGCCACCGACCGATTGGGATCGACGGCCAACGGCTCCAGCATCGGCGATTCGAGCCCGGAATCGCGCCAGCGCGGCGGCTCGACCGAGCTCAATCTCTACAATTTCGAATATCTCGGCGACGATTTCGCCATCATCGACATTCCCGGTTCGATCGGCTTCTCCGCGGACGGCGCGAAGGCGCTTGCAATCGCTGACGTCGCCATCGTGGTCGTCGATCCGGACCCGGCACGCGCCCCGCTCGCGGCGCCCGCGCTCCGAGCGTTGGACGAGCTCGGCATTCCGCATCTCATCTTCGTGAACCGGATCGATCAGGCGCATGGCCGGATCCGCGACCTGCTGACAGCGCTTCAGCCGATCAGCGTGTCGCCACTGATCGCGCGACAGATTCCCATCTGGGACGGCGAGAAGATCAGCGGGTTCGTCGACCTCGCGCTCGAATATGCGTTCAAATATCGTGCCGGCCAGGCGTCGGAGCGCATCGACATCCCGAGCGACCTTCAGAGCCGTGAGAGTGAGGCGCGCACTCACATGCTTGAGCAGCTCGCCGACCATGACGACGAGCTCCTCGAACAGTTGCTGATGGATCAGGCCCCGACCCGGGAAAAAGTGCTTCAGGATCTGGCCCGGGAGACCGGCGACAATCTTGGCGTCTCGCTGCTGTTCGGCTCCGCGATTAGCTCGTGGGGCGTGCGTCGCCTCCTCAAGGCGATGCGTCACGAAGCCCCGGCGCCACAGCATGCGTCGGATCGCCTGGGAGTGAGCGACCCTTCGCTCTACGTATTCAAGATCATCCACGGCTCGATCGGCCGGCTCGCTCTTTCGCGCGTGCTCGGCGGGCGCATCAACGAAGGCTCGGATCTCAAGGCCGATGGCGGCGAGCATGCGCGGCTCGGCGCCCTGTTCCGGGTGCAGGGCGAGAAGACCGCGAAGGTGACGGAAGCTCGCGAGGGCGATGTCGTCGCCGTGGCGAAGATCGATGCGGTCAAATCCGGGTCTTGGCTCGGCGCCGGCAAACTGCCTTCGTCGGTCGACGTCGAATATCCTTCGCGAAATTGCGCGATCGCGATCGAACCCGCCGACCGCAAGGACGACGTGAAGCTTTCGGGCGCACTGCAACGTCTCGGTGAGGAAGATTCCGCACTCGTCATCGAGCATGACGATGCCAATCACGAGATCCGACTGAAGGGCGTCAATGACGAGCATCTGAACACCGTGCTGGGACGGCTGAAACGGCGTTACGGTGTCGAGGTAAAGAGCCACCAGCCGAGCGTCGGCTACCGCGAGTCCATCCGCAAACCTGTCACGCAGAAGGGGCGGCACAAGAAGCAATCCGGTGGACACGGACAGTTCGGCGACGTGATCATCGAGGTGAAGCCGTTACCCCGCGGCTCAGGCTTCGTTTTCGAGGAGAAGATCCACGGCGGCTCCGTTCCGAAGCAATGGATTCCTGCAGTGGAGGAAGGCGTTTCGGAAGCCATGCAAAAAGGCCCGCTCGGCTTCCAGGTCGTCGATTGCGCGGTGACCCTGGTCGACGGCAGCTATCACAGCGTCGACAGCTCCGAACTGGCCTTCCGCCTCGCGGGACGCATTGCGATGCAGGAGGCGCTGACTGCGGCTCAACCGCATCTGCTGGAGCCGATGCACAAGATGACGGTTGTCTGTCCTTCCAACGCGACCAGCCGCATCACCTCCGCAGTCGCCGGCCGCCGCGGGCAGATGCTCGGCATGGCCCCGCGCGACGGTTGGACCGGTTGGGACCGGATCGATGCCTTGATCCCGGAGGCCGAGCTATCTGGTCTCGAGGCGGAGCTTAGGTCGCAGAGCCAGGGCCTAGCCACTTATGAGGCCGAGTTCGACCATCTGGCTGAGCTCAACGGCCCGCTTGCGGACAAGGTGATTCAGCAACGGGTGCCTGAACCGGCCTAACAAATTGTCAGGCGACAGCTAGCGGGCGCTCGTCTAGGCGAGCGGTCCCATGAAGCACTGGTTCAAAGACCAGCATTTCCGCTCGCTGCTCAAGAACAGCAGTTATCTCGGCGGCTCGAAGATCGTCGCGGCTCTCTGCGGGGTCGCGACGCTTGCCTTCGCCGGGCGCGGATTGGGCGTCATCCTCTTCGGCGCCCTGATCCTGATCACGAGCTACATCAAAGCGGTCAGCGGAATCGCCAAGTTCCAGTCCTGGCAGGTCATCGTTCGTTATGGCGGTCACGGCATCGCGCACGGCGATCCGGAGCATTTCAAGATCGCGACCGGCTTCGCCTTCGCGCTCGACATGATGAGCGGCATCGGCGGCATGATCGTGGGCGCAGCATTGCTCCCGTTCATTGGCAGCTGGGTCGGAATTCCCAGCCAATATCTCTGGCTCGGCATGCTCTACTGCACGGTGCTCCCGATCATGAGCTCGGCGACACCGGATGGTGTGCTGCGAGTCCTCGACCGGTTCGATCTCATCAGCTGGTCGGGAACGGTCCAGCCCATCTCCCGCGCAGTCCTGGCGGGGGCCGCATTCATGAGCGGTGCTACATTCCCGGTCTACGTGGCAATCTGGTATGCCACCGACCTCGCTGGCAATCTCTACATTTGGTACCTCGGTGTACGTGAGTTGCGGCGCCACGGCATGCTTGAAGGCATTCGCCCAACCCTGAAGCCCTCGGCGCTGGAGGGCGCTTGGCGCTTCGCCATCAATGTGAACCTGACCACCAGCGTCCAGGCAGTATGGGGCCCTATCGGCCGCCTCGTGGTCGGCGGTCTCCTTGGTCCGGCTGGCGCCGCCCTTTTCAGGGTCGCTTCAACGTTGGCGGATAGCGCCCAGAAGCCAGCCGATCTCCTCGGCAAGGCCTTCTATCCAGAAGTCATGCGCATGGACCTCACATCGAAGAAGCCGTGGAAGCTCATGCTTCGCGGGACGGCGATGATTGGAGCCGTAGCTGTCATTGCCATCCTGGCTCTGATTATCGGCGGCAAACCGCTGATGACTCTCATCTTCGGCAAGGCATTCATCGGCGCCTATGAGCCGCTGGTCATCCTGATGGCGATCCCACTACTCGGGATTTTCGGGTTCCCGATGACGCCGATGCTCTATGCACTCGGCCGTTCCGACGGGCCTCTCAAGGCCAAATTGCTGGGGAGCGCGGTCTTTTTCGTCACCATCGCACCCCTTGCCTGGGAGTGGGACGTTATCGGAGCTGCAATTGCCTTGGTGCTGGCCAACGTCGCCAATACCGCCGCGATGATCGTCCAGCTCCGCGGCGAGCACCGCCGTGTCCGGCCTCGGGCGGCTTAGAGCGTCGCCTCTTCAAATCCTCGATCTTTGACGAGACGGTCCAGGCTTACGAGCGTCGTCAGCAGGCTCTCCATGCGATCGAGCGGCCAGGCGTTCGGCCCGTCGGACTTCGCATTGGTTGGATCGGGATGGGTCTCCATGAACAGCCCGGAAACTCCCGTCGCCACGGCGGCCCTTGCGAGGACTGGCACGAACTCGCGCTGTCCGCCCGAACTGGTCCCCTGACCACCAGGAAGCTGAACGCTGTGCGTCGCGTCGAAAACCACCGGGCAGCCCGTCTCGCGCATGATCGCAAGGCTGCGCATATCGCTGACCAGATTGTTGTAGCCGAAGGACGCGCCGCGCTCGCAGACCATGATGGTCTCTTCGTTGACGCCGGCCGCTTGCGCAGCGTTCCGAGCCTTCTCCACGACATTCGTCATGTCGTGCGGAGCCATGAACTGCGCCTTCTTGATATTCACCGGCTTGCCCGATGCAGCGACGGCGTGAATGAAATCGGTCTGGCGGGCGAGGAAGGCGGGCGTCTGAAGCACATCGACCACTTCGGCGACCGGCGCGATCTGGGGGATGTCGTGGACGTCGGTCAGCAGCGGAACTTCCAGCTCCGCCCTCACCTTCTCCAAGATTCGGAGCCCCTCATCCATCCCGGGCCCGCGAAAGCTCTTGTCGGACGACCTGTTGGCCTTGTCGAAGCTCGACTTGAAAATGAAGTGGATGCCGAGCCGGCTCGTTATGGCCTTGAGGCGTTCGGCAGTGCGCAGTTGGAGATCCTCGCTCTCCACCACACAGGGCCCCGCGATCAGGAAAAAGGGCTGGTCGAGCCCAACTTCGCGTCCAAGCAATTGCATCGGGGCTATCTAGGCGAGCGAGTCGACAACCGCCACCGGCTGCCACTCTCCCAAACCGTTTTGTAATCCAAAGTCCTCGGGAAATGGCTCACCGCCATGAATACCGCCCCTGACGAAGACGGTATCGAAACCCATGCGCGCCGCGCCCAGCACGTCGGTCTGCAGGCCGTCACCGACCGCAAGCACCTGATCGCGCGGCGGATCGCCGGCACTGTGAAGGGCATGCAGATAGATCGCTTCGTGCGGCTTGCCGTACCAGGTGACCCTGCCTCCTAGCATGGCATACAGATCGGCGATGGCGCCGGCACATGCCTCAGGCACCCCGCCACGAATGACCAGTCTGTCGGGATTGAGGCAGTGCATGTGGACGTCGCGATCGGCCCATCGTTCGAGATCGGCTCGATAGTCTTCGGGATCGGGTCGATCTTCAGTCATGCCGGTGCAGGCAAGGTCGGTGAACCGATCATCCGTTGCGATGCGAACTCCCCTGCCCTCCAGAATCTCACGATCGCCGGCGGTTCCGACGAAACCCACCGGCTGATCGAGGGCCACGAGTGCCTCGATTCCCGCTTCGCCGCTGGTCGCAATGAAGTCGTAACAATCGCGCGCGAGGCCAATGCGTACCAACTGCTGCGCGACCGCTTCGGCGGTGCGCGGGGCGTTGGTGATTAGGACGACGCAGCGCTCTTCCGCGCGCCATTTGCACAGGCGATCCGCGGCCCCGGCATAAAGGTTCACCCCGTCATGGACGACGCCCCAGACATCGCAGAGGACGAGGCGATATCTGGGGTCCAGCCCGTCGAGAAAGCTCACTCCAGCCCAGCCTCAGCCAGCGCCTGCTCGATGGGGCCGACATCATCCGGATTGTTCAGCTCGCGCAGCGCAAAGGCTGGCGTCGCAACATCGACGACGGCAAGCGGAATGCCGGCAGCCAGGAAACGCAATTGTTCGAGGCCTTCCAGAGCCTCCAGCTCGCTTGGCGGCGTCGCGACATAGCGATCGAGGGCCTCTGGCCGGTAGGCATAGACTCCGACGTGCAGCCGCATCGGGGACATCTCGCCGTCCAGCGATCCAGCCGGCTGATGAGGGATCAGCCGCTTCGAGAAGTAGAGGGCAAAGCCCTGGTTGTCGGTAACCACGGTGGTGCCGCCGACGCGTCCTGCCGTTTCCTCGGCTTGCAGCGTCCGGACTTCCGAGCTTCGTAACCTCAGCGCAGGTGTTGCGACCAAGGCGTCCCGATCACCCTCCATGCGCCCGATCAGCGCTTCAACGAAACCCGGCGGTGTCAGCAGGGCGTCGCCCTGGAAGTTGATCACCAGGTCGGGTTCGTGGAGCGAAGCCATTGCTTCTGCACAGCGCTCCGTGCCGTTTCGGCATTCCGGCGATGTCATGATCACACCGACGCCGAGCGCGGTGCAGGCATCCGCGATCCTTTCGTCGTCGGTCGCGACGAAAACGCCGGAAATGCCTGCGACCCTGCGCGCGGCCTCGACGCTGCGCTGGATCAAGGGTTTCGTAGTTCCCGACGCACCCTTCAGCTCAACCAGCGGCTTTCCCGGATATCGCGACGATTGGTAGCGCGCGGGGATCAGGATGATGTTGTTCACCGGCCGGCCGGGCAATCGTGGATGTGAAGCACTCCGACCGGCTTCTTTCCGACGCCATCGTCCTGAACCACGAACAGCGACGTGATCTTATATTCGTCGAACAAGGCCAAAGCGTCGTCGACTAAGTCGTCGGGCGTCGTGGTCTTCGGATCCCGGGTCATGAACTCGGCCGCGCTGTGGTCAAGGCCGCGCTCCATGTTCCTGCGAAGGTCGCCGTCGGTGATGATGCCGACCAGGTATCCCCGCTCATCCGTCACGCCGACGACTCCCAGCCGCTTCGCGGTCATTTCGACGACGGTATCGTGCATCGAACTGTCCTGGCGCGTGAGGGGAAGTCCCTTGCCACCGTGCATGACCTTTCGGATCGGCCGAAGCCGCGCGCCAAGCGAACCGCCTGGATGAAGCCGACCGAATTCCGTCCGTGTCACTCCCTTCTGCCGCATCACCGTCATGGCAAGCGCGTCGCCAAGCGCCAGGGTCATCGTCGTCGATGTCGTCGGAGCGACGGATTCCGGCCCGACTTCAGCCCAATGCGGCAGCAGCAGCGTCGCCGTGCCCGCGCCCGCAAGCATGGTTCCGGCGTATCCCGTGATCGCGATGATCGGGATTTTCGCCTGCTGAAAATGATCGATCACGGGCTCGAGCTCAGCAGTCTCGCCGCTCTGTGAGATCAGGATTGCGACGTCGCCGCGCGCGGCCATTCCGAGATCGCCGTGGATCGCTTCGGCAAGGTGTAGAAATACCGCGGTCGTACCCGTCGAGGCGAAGGTCGCGGCAATCTTGCGCGCCACATGCCCCGATTTGCCAAGGCCGCTCACAATGACCTTGCCGTTGCAGCTGCAGATCAGGTCCACAGCTTGCTCGAACGAGGCTCCCAAATCATCGGCAAGCGCATCGAGCGCCCGCGCTTCGTCATGAAGAACGGCACGTCCGAACTCGATCACGCCCATTACCGGAGGGTTGTCTGCCGCCATTTGCAGTGCCCTAGCCATTCGCTTCGGCAACGCGCAAGCGCTTGACGACAACAGCGCCAGCGGCTTGGGTCGCCGTCCACCTGGGGAACGCCATGGCCAAGAAACTGACCCGTTACATCCTGATCGCTCTCGTTCTTGGCCTGATCGTAGGTTGGGTGATCAATGCGGCCATCGACGACGGCACGCCCGCCAGCGCCGAGCGCCTCAAGTCGATCGCGGACTATCTGAGCATCGTCACCGCGCTGTTCCTGCGCCTCATCAAGATGATCATCGCGCCACTGGTCTTCTCGACGCTCGTCGCCGGGATCGCGCATATGGGCGACGTCGCCGCGCTCGGCCGTGTCGGCGTGCGCTCGCTCGCCTGGTTCATCCTCGCAAGCCTGGTCTCGCTGACGCTCGGCCTCATCCTCGTCAGCTTTCTCCAGCCCGGCGTCGGCCTGAACCTCCCGCTCCCGCCAGCCTCAGCTGCGAGCGGTGTCGAGACGGCTGCCTTCAACCTCAAGGACTTCATTACTCACCTCGTTCCGGCCTCAATATTCGACGCGATGAGCACGAACGAGATCCTGCCCATCGTGATCTTTTCCATCTTCTTCGGGGTCGCGCTGACCGCCGTCGGAGAGCGCGGAAAGCCGATCGTGCGCGGGGTCGAATCGCTCGTGAAAGTTATGCTGCAAGTCACGGATTACGTGATGCGGTTTGCGCCCTTCGCGGTCTTCACGGCCGTCGCCAGCGCACTTGCGGAGCGCGGTCCGCAGATCCTAGCCAGCCTCGGCAAGTTCGTCGGCAGCTTCTACCTCGGCCTCGCGATCCTCTGGGCCGCCCTCATCGGCGCCGCGTTCCTGATCGTCGGCCCGCGGACCCGTCATCTGGTGCGCTACATCCGCGATCCTGTGGTCCTCGCATTCTCGACGGCTTCGTCAGAGGCTGCCTACCCGCGGACTCTCGAGGCTCTCGACCGGTTCGGCGTGCCGCCGCGCATCGCGAGCTTCGTCCTTCCGCTGGGCTATTCGTTCAACCTCGACGGGTCGATGATGTACATGACCTTCGCGACGATCTTCATCGCGCAGGCCTATGGCATCGACCTCACCCTCGGCCAGGAAATCACGATGCTCCTGGTGCTGATGATAACCTCGAAGGGCATGGCGGGCGTTCCCCGCGCAAGCCTCGTGGTCATCGCCGCGACCATGTCGATGTTTCGGATCCCGGAAGCCGGCCTGCTACTGATTCTCGCGGTGGACCATTTCCTCGACATGGGCCGCTCTGCGACCAACGTCGTCGGCAATGCCGTGGCCGCGAGTGTCGTTGCTCGCTGGGAAGGCGACCTCGATGAACCCGAGCCCGTCGACATCGAGCCCCCGCACGCACCTTCCCACGTGAAGCGGGAAGGCAAGATCCACGATCATTTCTAAAGCGGGGTCAGGCCCAGGGCTGATCGATCGCGGGCGGCGGGATGGTGAAGAACTTCGGCCCGCCCGGCGTGATGTGGAAGCAATCCTCGAAGCGAATGCCGAACTTGCCTGGTAGGTAGATCCCCGGCTCGTTCGAGAAGCACATGCCCGGGGCGAGTGGCGTGGTTTCGCCGTGAACCAGGTTCACCGGCTCGTGACCTTCCATGCCGATCCCGTGACCCGTCCGATGCGGAGTACCGGGGAGCTTGTAGCCGGGACCGTAGCCCCAGCTTTCGTAGGCATGGCGCACGGCATCGTCGACGCTACCCGCGGGCGCGCCGACCTTGGCCGCTGACATGGCGATGTCCTGGCCGCGCCGGACCTGCTGGGCGACCTTGCGCTGCTCGGGCGACGGGTCGGCTCCGTAGATGAAGCTTCGTGAGATGTCCGACTGATAGCCGTGCACCGAACAGCCAACGTCCATCAGCACGACCTCGCCGCGCTTCACCGCCTGCGGCTTGTGGCTGCCGTGCGGGTAAGCGGAAGCCTCACCGAGAAGCACCAGGCCGCCATCGTAAGCGCCTCCCAGCCTCTTGTGCGCAGCGCCGATCATCGCGTCGATGTCGGATGGGGTCATGCCTTCGCGGGTGCGCTGACCTGCATAGCGCAGCGATGCGAGGGTGATGTCGGCCGCGGCCTGCATGAGCGCCAGTTCCGCCGGCGACTTGATCATCCGGCAGCCGCGAACGACCGGATTCGCGCTGACGGCGCGCAAGGCCGGTAGCTGCTGGCGAAGACGCTCGAAGATGAAGTAGCGGTCAGTCTCCTCGAAGCCGATGGGCTGCGTCGCGACCTTCCGCTCGCGGAGGAAGCCGGCGACGAGCTTCAGCGGCTCCTCATCCTCGTTCCAGGTCCGGATCTCGGCTGGAATGGACAGGCTCTCGGCGACCGAGGGGCGCTCGAAGAAAGGAGTCACGATGATGGGGTCGCCCTGAGCGGGGATCACCGCCGCAGTCAGCCTCTCCGATCGCCACCATTGGACGCCGGTGAAATAATCGAGGCTTGCGCCCGGCTCGACGATGATCGCTCCGATTCCGTTCTTCGCCATCAGCGCGCGCGCCTTAGCCAGCCGCTGAAGCCGTTCCGCCTGGCCGATTGGAGGCGGGATCGGGATGGTCGGCAGCTCGGCAGCGGCCTGGGCTGTTACCTTACCCAGCGGCAAAGTCATCGCCCCGGCGAAAGCAGTCGCGCCCTGCAAAAAATGGCGACGGGTCGGAATTGCGGTCATCTTCACGTGCCTCCAGATGCGGCCACTGTTGCACGCCGGCGGGCAATCGGCCAGCAGGCGCGTCCCATGTTCGATTCCCTGGCTCATGACGGCGTGAAGCGCCCCGGCACGCGTGAGATGACCGTCATGCTCGCCGGGCTGATGGCGCTCAATGCGTTCGCGATCGATGCAATGGTTCCGGCGCTTCCCGCGATCGGCGAATCCCTGCACGTGGCCGAGGAGAACCATCGCCAACTGGTGGTCGTCGTCTATTTTGTCGGCTTCGCTTCGACGCAGTTGCTCTGGGGCCCGCTCTCCGATCGGTTCGGCCGCAAGCCGGTGCTTGGGACGGGCATCGTCCTCTACATGCTTTTCGCCTTGCTCTGCGCATTTGCTGGCAGCTTCCCGCTCCTCATCGCTGGACGTTTCGCCATGGGCGCTTCCGCGGCCGTGACGAGGGTGCTGGTCGTCGCGATGGTCCGCGACCTGTTCGAGGCGGAAGCCATGGCGCGGGTCATGAGCCTCGTCTTCATGACATTCATGCTGGTGCCCGTGCTCGCCCCCAACATCGGCCAGGCGATCCTCGCCGTCGCGTCGTGGCGCGCCATCTTTCTGGTGCTCGCCGGCTATGGTTTGGCGATGCTGGCATGGTCTTCACGGCGCCTGCCCGAGACGCTTCATCCCGAGTTTCGCCGTTCGCTTGAATGGCGGGAAATGACAGCAGCCATGGTCCAAACCGTCCGCGACCCGCTGTCTCGCGGCTATTCGCTTGCGCTGGCGGTCACCTTCTCGGCCCTGATCGCATATATCTCCTCCATTCAGCAGATCGTGTTCGACGTGTTCCACGAAGGCCGGTTCATCGGACTGGTATTCGCGGCAATCGCGGCCCCGATGGCGTTGGCTTCCTGGTTCAATTCACGCGTCGTCGGCCGGTTCGGGCTGAGGCGGGTCGGACATACTGGCGCCGCCGCCTTCGCGATCCTCACGAGCGCTCATGCCGCCATCGGTCTCAGCGGACATGAGAGCTTGCCGGTGTTTGTGGTCATGCAGGGCCTGGCCATGGCGAGCTTCTCGTTCACCTCGTCGAACCTTGGCACGCTGGCGATGGAGCGCATGGCCCCGATCGCGGGAACGGCCTCCTCCGTTCAGGGTGTGGTGGGAACGCTCGGAGCGGCGATCATCGGATTCGGAATCGGCCAGGCCTTCGACGGTACCGTGCGTCCCTATCTGATCGGCTGCGCGGCGGCTGCCCTCTCGGGCTTGGTGATCATCGCGATGACTGAGCCGAAACGCCTGTTCGCGCCGATCCGCATCGACACGGGTGAGGAAATCTCGACCTGCGTCGCGGACGACCTCGCCTGAGGTCATAAAAGGGCAGCGGGCGGCGCCCCTGAGACGTCCGCCCGCCGCTGGGGATCTCTGTCGTTATTCGGCGAGTTCGCCGTCGTCCGGCTCAGCGCCGATCATCATCGCCTCGCCGACTTCCTCCGTGCGCCCGCGGATCGCATTCTCGATGCGCTGAGCAACTTCGGGATTTTCCTTGAGATAGGTCTTGGCGTTCTCACGGCCCTGGCCGATGCGAACGGAGTCGTAGCTGAACCAGGCGCCCGATTTCTCAACGAGCCCCGCTTTTACGCCGAGGTCCAGAACCTCGCCGACCTTGGACACCCCTTCGCCGTACATGATGTCGAACTCGACCTGCTTGAACGGCGGTGCCACCTTGTTCTTCACGACCTTCACCCGCGTCGTGTTGCCGACGATATCCTCTCGGTCCTTGATCTGGCCGGTGCGGCGAATGTCGAGGCGCACCGAAGCATAGAATTTCAGGGCGTTGCCGCCC
>Ga0207683_10004980_pt1 | contig 11423 bp, 11 predicted proteins | sample KBSM73metaG_FD_184333 | JGI IMG/M metagenome (GOLD analysis project Ga0207683, IMG submission 184333) | Miscanthus rhizosphere microbial communities from Kellogg Biological Station, Michigan, USA - KBS M7-3 metaG (SPAdes) (version 2) | ecosystem: Host-associated > Plants > Roots > Rhizosphere >...
GCTATGCATTTCTTTATACGCATCTTTCAGTTTTTGACTTGCGCCGTCCCCGGGTTGTCTATTTCCCCACTTGTCATAGCTCACCCTTCCGTAAAAGATGATGTCTTTATCACTTAGTATATCGGTAAGGATGTCGCCAAAATCAACTGTTTCATCTCGTACCAGCCAGTCTAATTCTCCGTCCGGTCCTTCAATAAAACGGTCAAATGTCATAGCAAGGTTTAAAATGATGTTTCGCATGTTTGCGGGGTTATAAATAAAATTACAAAAGCAATTTTATTAAAAGATCATTGTTGTTATGCGCGCGGACGTGAAAGCATGGCAGCTTCGACAGTTGATTCGCCGGTTATTACTTCGGAAGTTTTATGATGCTCCATTCAATTGTCCATTGTAAGCAAACACAAAGTATTTTTCTTTTGTCTTCCTTTACTTGCTGAATCGTGCTGCATTTAAAAAACCTATGGGCAGATCTGTTTTTCCTTTTGTTGCAAGATCACTCATAATTTCACCGACAACTGACGCAAATTTGAAACCGTGCCCGCTGAAGCCTGCTGCTATGGCCACATCTTTATCATAGCCGGGTAAAAAATCAAGAATGAAATTTTCATCGGGTGTATTGGTATACATACAGGTTTTCATCACATGGGTGGCCTTATAGGCTCCGGGAAAAAATTTATTCATCATGTTTACCAGGTTGCTTTCATCTTCGGGTGTGAGCGTGCGATTAATTGTATCCGGATCCGATACATCGCCATGATAATGATGCGCGAGTTTGAAGCCGATTGGGCCACTAAACTTACCAACAGCTAAAACGGGGAAACCATAATAGGTACCTGGTTTGCTTTCGTCGACAATCGCCCAGCAGGGGAGCTTGCCCAATTCAAACAACGAAGAGTTGTTGGGAATTACCCATGCCATCACTTGTCTTGTTACTTTGAGTGACGGTGATAAACCCTGAATCATTTTGCCAGCCCACGGACCCACGGTGATGACAATTTTTTTTGCAAAATAACTGCCGCCGGCAGTCATAACCTCGATACCGTCCGGTGATTTTTTCCACTCCAGCACTTTTGCCTTTGTTTTGATAACGGCGCCATGCTGCAGTGCTTTTTCTGTATATAATAGTATGGCTTTTTCCGGTGTGACGAATCCCGCATCAGGCTCCAGCAAATTTTCATAGTTGCCGGGTATTTTCATCTGCGGATACTTTGCTTTCATATCGGCATGATTCATCGCATCCAGTGTGATCTTATATTTATCAGCAGACAAATGCACACCTTTCATCAGTGCATGTTCAGGCGGGGCGGAATAAAGCAGGCCCGTTTTGAAATAAACCTTTGTACCTGTTATATTTTCTAAATCCTTCCAGTTTTTATACGCCCTTTCCAACAACGGTACATAATCCGGATGTTCAAAGTAAGCTTTACGTATCATACGGCTTTGCCCGGCGTGCGAACCGAATTCATGCGGGATATCGAACTGCTCGAGCCCCAACACTTTCACACCCTGTTTTGCCAGGTTATAACAGGTGCACGAACCCATTGAACCAACGCCCAACACGATTACATCAAAATTCTGCTCTTCGTTGTTGTTGCTTTTGCGGATTTGCTTCGCGACGGTTTCATGTGTCTTTGCAATATCACTGAAGGCGGCAATTGCAGAAAGCCCGATACTGTTCCGGATAAATTTTCTTCGCTTCATGAAAAATTAATCAAAGGTTATGGCAAGCCGTCAGCTATTCTAATATAAACTTATAAAACTTCACATCAACACTCATAACCGGAAAATTAACCGGCAATAATTCTTTTCCGATTTCAATAAATCCATTTTTTTCATAAAATCGTTGTGCCGCAAGAAATTTAGCCGTGGTTCCCAAAAGTATTTCCTTAAACTGTTTCTCTTTCGCCCATTCAAAAAGATTATCCAGCAGTTTTTTCCCGATACCAAAATGTTTGCCACGGTAATTCGTATCGACAAACATTTTTCGCAACGCACCCTGGTGGTTTCCTATATCCAACAGCGCGATGGTACCAACAACTTTATTATTGACAAGAGCTATCCAGAAATTGCCATTATTGGACTGATAAAAGTTGGTGATGTCGTTTAAGTCAGGTTGTTGTTCGAGCGTAATAGGAATTTCAAATTCTGTTTTTTGAATAGTCAAAATCAGGTTAGCTACTTCTTCTTTGTAAACAGGTAAGTATGATTGCAGTTTTGTCAAATCGGGAACGAAAATAGCTTCTATATTTTACTCAGGAGTATATTCCCAAAAATCAAGATTTAAAAAATCACTTGGCCAACCCCGTCCTGTTCCGTAATACCCTTTATTACCGATGGAAAAACCGGCACCGCCAAGCCTTGGTTTGAACATGGCTTTTTGTGTCCAGGTGTCGGTTGCATCATCATATAACCAGTTTGCCAATCCCATCAGGTAACCCTTATTGTCAATCACTACCCCTTTCATGACGAGTCTGTCCAAAGGCGGTCTATTCTTTTTTGTCCAACTGTCAAGGGCCGGATCATATTGCCACAACTCTTCTGACAATGCAATATAAATTTTATCATTTACTGCAAAACCGCTTCCTTCGTAAGGTCCGTAAGCTTTAGGAAAATCTGCCTTGCGCGTCCATGTATCGGTTACAGGGTTATACTGCCACCAATCTGTCATAGAATGAAAACTTGTATCTGTCCCAAATCCTGCATATCCTTTGTCACCTACAGCAAAGGCTGATAAACCCCGCCGCCGGTCCGGGAAATTTGCTTTTGCAGTCCAGGTATCTGTTAAAGGATTGTACTCAAACAATAGTTTAGAGTACCCGTTATGCCGGGTATCTCCTGTTCCCACATAGGCTTTTCCATTTACCACCATATAAAATGGCGATTCAAGTCCAACCGGTATAGGGCTCTTCGCTGTCCACCTATCTGCAGAAGGATCGTAAGCGTATAAAGTATTACAAGCTGCGCCATTATCAGTGCCCAGGCCCATATATCCTGTATTGCCAATGGCAAAACCAATATCGTTGATCAGGCCATTATTTGGCGCAGGTAGATCTGCTTTTCGAATCCAGCCTCCGGCTAACACAGTATAAGCATTCGCAGTTGTGACGGTAACACCATTAGCAGTAACGGTAATCTTTCCGGCGGTTACATTTTCCGGAACGTTAGCAATTATTGCACTGTCTCCTTCCAATTTAAAGATAGTTGCCGGAAGTCCATTAAAGGTTACAATATTGTTTGCAGCTACCGAATCGAAATGTGATCCATGAATGATGACGTAGTTGTTTGGTGAAAGTTGTTGAGGTTCGAAGCTGGTAATAGTGGGTGGAGTGGGGGGAGTTTCATTTTTTTTGCAACCGCCGATAGTTATTATAACTATAAGCAGGCAAACGAGTGTACTCTTCATGATGGCAGGCTTTAACGGTATAACCTAAGTTACAAATATTATTTTGATTCGTTGCTGATACCATTAACCCGATACCTGTCTGCTTCACTGATGCGATCTTAATTGAATAAATATTTTTCGCTTCTGCGTTCACCTGGCAGGGAGGCACTATAATTGAATCGTTCGTCTTAAAAAAATGTACACAAACATCATAACGACATCAGAGCAGGCGTTAGCTCACCTGTTTTTTCACTTTTGCCGGAAAGACGGCAAGTTTGATACTGGCGAAATAGATTTTATTGCGGAAAAATTTGTACAGTTAGGCATTCAGCATTCACTGAATATAAAGAAGGAAGTGGAAGTGTATCAATCATATCAAACGCAAATAAAAGAGGATGGAGTTTACCTGGAATGGATTGTCAAATTAATTCACCCTGTCAATACATTGGCATTATTTTCCTGTTGCACCGAAATCTGCCTCAGCGACGGATTACTTTCTGAAACAGAAGAAAAATTGCTCGATGATCTTGGAGCAGCGCTGCAGATAGAGGTCATGAACCGTCAAACGGTGAAACAGGTAATGATCGAAAGAAAAGCAGTTGAATTACAAAAGATTTTTTAGACGTTCACTTGTGCATAGCAAATAAGGAAACGGTTGCCCGTTTCCTTATCGATCTATAGAAGGTCTTTGCGGTTTTTCTGATTCGTTATTAAAGTTATAACACACCCGACCGGGCAGCGGCTTGCGTTTGCTCAAACGGAAGTGCCTCAGAAATAAATTGTATAAGATCCCTGTTCAACCGTTCCTTCTCGGTATAAAATAATCCATGCGGTGCATTTTCGTATACGATATACCGGCAGTCGCGGATCATCTTTGCTGTCCGCTCACTGCTTGCTTCTATCGGTACCGTCTTGTCTGCATCGCCATGAATCACCAGTGCGGGAACATCTATTGCTTTTATATCGTTGCGGAAATCTGTCTCTGCAAAAGAAACAGCACATTGCTGTGTTGAACGGGCCGAGGCAAATGAAGCAAGCATGCGGTAATATTCCAACAGTGGTGTGCTTACCGGCCGGGATAACATACCCACTCCGAAAAATTTTTTTCCAAACTGGTCAAGAAAATCGATGCGATCTTTTCTCATGTCCATCATCATCTCTTCAAACACGGAGGAGTCAACGCCATCAGGATTATCTTTTGTTTTGCATAAATATGGCAGAACGGAACTGATTAGCACGATCCGGTTCACCCTGTTGCTGCCAAACATTTTTAAGTAGCGTACTACTTCGCCGCCACCCATCGAGAATCCCACCAGCACCACATCATGGAGATCTAATTGCTGAATGATCTCATTAAGATCGGAAGCTAAAGAATCATAATCATAGCCATACCATGGTTTTGATGATTTTCCAAAGCCACGCCGGTCATATTTTATAACGCGGTAACCGGCGCTCACGATATCTTCGAGCTGGTACTCCCACATTTCGCGACTAAGTGGCCAGCCGTGAATAAAGATGACGGGCCGGCCGGACCCATAATCCGAGTACGCAAGCCTCACATCTTCGTTGTAATATTTATCGGTGAATTCTATATATTTCATGACAATTTTTTTAATGAATGATTAATTGGCGGCTACCGCATTTATTTCAGAATGATTGTTTTCATGATTTTATCGCTAAGCTCCTTTTCAAGACCATCGGGAAGTACAACTGCTTCATCATCGAGGGCACGTATCTGAACGGCTTCGTCATCCCATGTGTAAACATGATCAAGCCCACCGTTCACGTTTATCACAAATCGCTTTTCATCGTTTGAGAGATAGGGCGATACTTCTACGTGATAAGGCACCTTGTCCACACGAAGGTCATAGCTGAGCTTTTTGCCTTTATTCTTTTGCATAACAATATTTTTTTGGGATTATTAATTAATAGACTTCTCCATTTATCAGCAATTGTTGGTGATACAATTATCATTCCCGTAAATGGGGGAAAACAGGCTGGTATGTTTATTTATAGAATCCGGAGAGATTCATTTTATCTGCTAACACGCTTATCCGATACACGAATGAAAGATATATCACTATATGTTGGAATTGGCGCCGGGATATGTACAGCCATTGCATTGCTGCCTCAATTAATAAGGATCATCAAAAAGAAGAAGGCAGATGACATTTCATTTTTTATGCTGATCATTTTGCTGATTGGTCTTTCGGGTTGGATATGGTACGGCCTGTTGCGAAAAGATTACCCCATAATCATCACCAATGCATTTTCTTTTATTGTAAATGTGCTGATCATTATCTTTTCCGTCCTGTACAAAAAAAAATAGATTTAGCGCTTCCGGACTTTATCGCGATAGAATTGAAGAGCGTTAACTATGTTTTACTGTATCCTGTATTTCGATTTTTTTCAGCTGCCTGTCCGCAGGCCCTGTCAGCACGTCTCCGTCCACATCGTATCGGGCGCCGTGACAGGGACAATCCCACGAACATTCTGCCGCATTCCATTTTACTTCACAACCTAAATGGGTACACGAGGGACTAAGTGCATGATACATGCCCGCTTCATCTTTGTAAAGAGCCATTTTTTGTTTTTCATAATCGACCAACCTTCCTTCACCGGTCGCCACATCCGCCAGTTCATCAAGATCTTCATGTGAAAACAACTTTTCCGCAAAATTCTTGACAACCCCGGCGTTGTGCTTGATAAAGTTTGTAAAACCTGCAACGGGTTTGATCCGGTTTGGATTGAGCACTTCGATCAGCGGATCATCTATTCCTGTCAGCATGTTTGTTAATAGTACGGCGGCCACATGAGAATACACCATTCCATTGCCGCCAAAACCGGTTGCAACAAAAATATTATCCTGTTGCCCGGGCAGGTGGCCGATATAGGGCAGGCCATCGGCTGGTTCAAAATACTGAGAAGACCATTCATACTCGAATTGATCCACGTTGAAATACTTGCGGCAATGTGCCTTCAATTCAAGGAAAGGCTTTTCTGTGTTTTCTTCCTGTCCTGTTTTATGATCATAACCACCAACGATCATGTATTGCGTTCCATCTATTTCCTGGCTGCGATAATAATGATAAGGATCATACATGTCGTAGTATAACTCTTTGGGGTAACCGCCCTTTTTTAATTGGAAAGCAGTGGCGTAGCTTCTGTAAGGTGCGCAACGCAAATGCACCAGGTTTACTGTTGGTGGGATATGTGTCGCATATATAAGATTTTTTGCTTTAAATATCCCATTGGTTGTCGTTATTGTAACAACATCGTTATTGTCAACGTCTGTGACCCTGCTGTTGATAAGAATCTGGCCGCCTTTTTTCTCGAATTCTTTTGCAAGCGTATACACGTAACGTACGGGGTTGAATTTCGCCTGCGATACAGCTCTCAATATTTTATTAAACGGAATGTTTAATTCTAAACTGTTTGCTGATGCAACTTCCACACCCACCTCGAGTGAGCGTTCCAATATATCTTCGAGTTCTTTCGTTTGTTCTTCATTTTGCGAAAAGAGGTAAGCATTTGCTTCGGAGAAGGAACAATCAATTTCATATTGCATGATATTGGCCCGAACAAGTGCAATGGCTTCCTTCACCCCATTGGCCACCTGGATAGTTTTTTCTTTTCCAAAATTCTTAATCATTTGCGGATACGTCGTATCGAGCAATGTATTTAAGTGGGCAGTTGTGCCGCCGGTAGTGCCGAAGCAAAGGTTTTTCGCTTCAGCAATGATGCAATTGAAGCCGGCTTCCTGCAACAGTAATCCCGTTGTGATACCTGTAATGCCACCTCCTGCAATAAGCACATCATACAACACGTTTTTCTTTATGATTTTTTCCGGGGCATACGGTTCTACTGCATTCTGCCACAGACTTGTCTTTTTCCCATCACGTAATATCATGGTGTACCGATTAAAATGAACAAATGAAGGTTTAATTACTGAACTTAAAATAACATGCCATTTAAATGATCAATGACCAGTTTATAATTTGGCCGCAGATTGAAAAATGGAATAAAATAATTGATAAAGGCTGCCTGTATAAACAATCTCCTAATTAATTAAAATGTGGATTTTTTGCCACTTCTTTAAGAGACAAACCGCTGCTGTCAGATAATTTCCCCGATTATTTATTGGCATGTAAATAGAAGAGTAGCCGCTACATACAAATGCATTCATGGATAACATCACGCTATTTCAATTTTTCCATTGGTACATACGACCCGAAGATAAATTATGGTTACTGGCCGGCGCCGAGGCCGAACGGCTTGCATCACTGGGTGTAACCTATGTATGGTTGCCTCCGGCTTATAAGTCTGCATATGGCCTGGGCGAACCAGGCTATGCAGTATACGATCTTTATGATCTTGGTGAGTTTGATCAAAAAGGAACTGTTCCTACCCGTTATGGAACACGGGCCGAGTATGTGGCGGCTATCAATAGTTTTCATGAAAAGGGGATAAAAGTATTGGCAGATATTGTGCTTAACCATAAGCTTGGGGCTGATGAACAGGAAACCGTACCGGTACGTAAAGTCAACAGGGAGAATCGTACTGAAATAGCTGAAGAAAAGGAGATGAAGGAAATCTGGAGCCGTTTTGTTTTTCCCGGAAGAAAAAAAGAGTATTCAGATTATGTATGGGATTGGCACAGCTTTACCGGGACAAGCGAAGACCAGGAAAACATTTACCTGATAGATAATGAACATGCCAATGAGAAATGGGAAAAAATGCTCGATAATGAGAATGGCAATTATGATTACCTGATGGGGCTCGATATTGAGTTCAGGAACTCACACGTTCGGGAGGAATTAAAAAAATGGGGACGCTGGTATATTGAATCTACGCAGATTGACGGTTTCCGGCTGGATGCATTGAAACATATTTACCATGGATTTTACAACGAGTGGCTGGACGATTTAAAAAACTACTTTAAAAAAGATTTTTTTTGTATTGGCGAATTTTGGAAAAGTGATGTGGGTATTTTGCAAAACTATATAGAAGCCACCGGCAATCGTATTCAGCTCTTCGATGTACCACTTCATTATAATTTTCACGCGGCATCCAGGAAGGGTGTTGAATACGATCTCAGGGCAATATTCGATAATACACTCGTAAAAGTAAAACCGGAACTGGCGATCACGTTTGTTGACAACCACGATACGCAACCGATGCAATCACTGGAGTCAAGTGTAGATCATTGGTTTAAACCACATGCGTATGCGTTGATCCTTTTAAGACAGGAAGGAATTCCCTGTGTTTTTTATCCAACTATTTATGGCGCGAAATATTGGGGAAAAGCAGAAAACGGTGACGTAGAAATTGAATTGCCGGTGATTGCCTGTGCTGAAACAATGATGATGGTCAGAAAAAATCTTTCTTACGGCGTGCAGCGTGATTATTTTGATGATCCGGTCCTGATCGGTTGGACAAGGGAAGGTATAGATGACAGGCCAGGCTCGGGTTGTGCGGTCATACTCACTACCGGTGCGGCAAATACGAAAAGGATGGAAGTCGGAAAACGACACGCCGGTAAAGTGTTTAAAGACATTTGCGGGCATTGTAATGAAGAGGTGCTGATCGACATGGATGGGTTTGGTGTATTTCTTGTGAAAGATGGTTCGGTGTCGGTTTGGATAAGAGCCGATGCGGCGGCATTATAAATAAAGATATGAGTACAGCATTTCCGATTATTTCATGGGGCAATGGTTCCAATATTTACGAAGTGAATGTCCGGCAATATACACCGGAAGGGTCATTCCAGGCTTTTATGAAACATATTCCGCGGTTGCGGGATATGGGCGTCGATATTTTGTGGCTTATGCCGGTAACGCCGATCAGTGTAGAGAAACGGCAAGGCACATACGGAAGTTATTATGCAGCCAGTTCGTATACCGACATTGATCCAGCCTATGGAAGGGAGGATGATTTCAAAGAGTTGATTAAAACAGCGCATGATCTTGGTATGAAAGTGATCATTGACTGGGTGGCTAATCATACCGGTTACGATCATCAATGGACATTGAAGTACCCGGGATGGTATCGCAAAGATGCGGAGGGAAAATTTACGGAACTATATGGCTGGATTGATGTCATTGATCTTGATTATAACATTCCCGAAATGCGGATTGAAATGATCCGTTCGATGAAGCATTGGATATCCCGGTACAATATTGATGGCTTTCGTTGCGATATGGCGCGAACAGTACCGCTCGATTTCTGGCTTGAGGCGAGAGCAGAATGTGATGCATTGAAACCTTTGTTCTGGCTGGCAGAATGCGAAATACCGGAATATCATGAAACGTTTGATCTTACCTATGGATGGGAAGTAATGCGGGCTTTGGCTAAATATGCCAAACATGAATTAACACTGGCGGATATCTTTCCCTTGCTGACAAAGTATGCCGGTTACCCGGTTGGATCGCGCAAGCTATTGTTCACGACTAATCATGACGAGAATACATACGAGGGAACGGAATACGAACGGTTTGGCGTATTCGCAAAAGCATTGGCTGTATTCACCTGTACGTGGCCGGGCATTCCGCTGATTTATTCCGGGCAGGAACTTCCACTAAAAAAACGTTTACCTTTTTTTGAAAAGGATCATATCGAGTGGATCCAGGATAAAGAACCGGGCTTACACCGGTTTTACAAAGTAATGCTGCAACTGCGCAAAAGGAATAAATCGTTACAGGAAAATGCATCAGTTTTACTGATAAAATCACAGCCGGAGGTAACGCTTGCTTATTTGTGCAGGCGTCAGCAGGACAAAGTGCTGGTATTATTAAATCTTTCTGAAGATGAATCAAATATTGCCATTGATCACCCGGCAGCGGCGGGTAAATATATAGAGTTGTTCACAGAAAAATCCGTGCATTTTACCAGAAGGATTACTATGCAGCTGGAGCCGGGCGGATATCGCTTATATCACTCGACTATTGAAAATGAAACAGCATCGTGATGGCATAATAATGGAATAAGACTCTGAAACATTATTCAATGCAGACTATTAAATGGGGAATTATCGGGCCAGGTGCTATTGCGGAAGAATTTGTAAGAGATTTATCATTCGCAAAAAGAAATCACCAGGTGATTGCAGTATTGAGCAGGACGATGGAATCTGCGAATAAATTTATTTCAAAATTCAGTATTCCAAAAGGCTATACCAGGATAGATGAATTGATTACAGAAAGCAGGCCGGATATTGTTTATATCGCTACTCCGCACCCTTATCATTTTGAGTCTGCATTATTTTGCCTGCAAAATAAGATACCCGTCCTTTGTGAGAAACCGCTCTGCATAAATGAAGAACAATGCAGAAAACTGATTGAAGCTTCGCGCGGCAATAATGTATTTTTAATGGAAGCCATGTGGATACGCTTTTTGCCCAGTATACAAAATCTTCTCAATTTTATTGGTAATGGTACAATTGGTGAAGTGCTCATTATCCAGGCTGCGATGCATTATAAAGCGCCATACGACCCGGACAGCCGTTATTTCGATCGATCGTTGGGCGGCGGCTCATTATTGGATCTCGGTATATATCCTGTATTTCTTTCAATTTTGTTATTAGGTAAACCTGAAATTATTAAAGCTGTCACTACACTTACCGATGATAAAGTGGATAGCATCAGTTCGGTTGTTTTTAAATATGCCAACGGAAGCCAGGCGATACTGGAATCTTCATTAGTTATAAATAATGATGAGCCGGCAATCATTCATGGATCAAAAGGAACGATTAAAATTCTGCATCCATGGTTTGAAAAATCCCCCGGCCTTGAAATTCATGAAGACGGTAAAGGCGTAAGAATCTATCCTGTAAAATGGGAGGGACATGGTCTCCAGTTTGAAGTTGAAGAAGCAGTAAAATGTTTAGAGGATAAAAAAATAGAAAGCCAGCTTATGCCACATTCATTGAGTCTCGAAATCATAATGGCACTGGATGAAGTACGACGCCAGAATAGCATTAAGTATGAGGCATTTGAACAATAAAAATTGGATCGCTTTATTTATACAATTTTATCCGTACTGTTCT
>Ga0207683_10004983_pt1 | contig 11415 bp, 10 predicted proteins | sample KBSM73metaG_FD_184333 | JGI IMG/M metagenome (GOLD analysis project Ga0207683, IMG submission 184333) | Miscanthus rhizosphere microbial communities from Kellogg Biological Station, Michigan, USA - KBS M7-3 metaG (SPAdes) (version 2) | ecosystem: Host-associated > Plants > Roots > Rhizosphere >...
GCGGATGCGAACCGAAGTTGCGCGCAAGCGCGTAATCCCTGCCGCGGAAGCGCAGTCGCGCATCGCGGATCCGGTTCGAATAGGGAACGAGCGGGTAGCACGATGTCATCCGCACGCTGCGCGAGCCAGGCGCTGCATCCGCTGCGGCGCGCAGCACGGGGCGATCGCGCCACTGGTACGACGTGATCGCGGCGCCGAGGTCGGGTGCTACGCGCACGACGGCATCGTCGATGCGCATTTCAATATCATTCATTCGGACTTCTTTCCGGGAGCGACCCACCTTCTGTCGGATTTTTCGGGCGCCGGCGGGCGAATTTGGCTGTAATGCGTGTCGAGGGAATACCAATAATCGTTCGCATTGCTGATGGATCGCATCCGGGTCATCCCACATTATGCGGACACGCGCGTGCCGGGCGTGCGCGACGCATGGGACGCGCTCATTCACCAGCGGCGGGACGAGGCTCTGTTCTACCAGAGCCCGTCGTACTTCGATCATCTCGCCAGTCGCGACGAGCCGTGCGCGCTGTCGCTCGCGGTGTTCGAAAGCGATTCCGCGACCGTCGGCCTGGTTCCGCTGTGGGCGGCAAGAACGACGCTGGCATTTCGCGTGAAGAGCCTGCACGTCGGCGCTCTGAGCTATCCGTGCGTACGGGTGCTCGGTGCCACGCTGCTGGTCCCGCAGGAACATGCGGTGTTCGAGCGGCTGTTCGAGCATCTGGGCCGCCAGTTTTCCGCCTGCGCGCTCATCGAGATCAAGGGACTGCCCACCGCTTCCGCGCTATGGCATTTCCTGCGCAAGCCGTCGGCCGTCAGCCGGCATTTCTTCGTCTACGTTCCCAACGGTCCGCGCCGATGCCATTGGACCGACGTGCCTGCTACGTTCGACCTGTACCTCGCGCGCTTCAAGCGCAAGAAACGCTACAACCTGAAGCGCCAGCTCGCGCGTCTCGAGCAGCATGCGGCGGGAAAGTTGTCGCTGCACCGAATCGAGCGCCCGTGCGACGTGCCGCTGCTCGCGCAGGCGCGCCGGCATCTCTCGCACAAGCGTGACGCGGAAACGATACCGGATCGCGACCTCGCCGATCTGGCTAAGCGCGGACTGTTGTTGAGCTACGTGCTGACCGCAGCAGGCGTTCCCTGCGCGCTCGCGCTCGGCACGCGCTTCGGCTCCACGCACCTCGTCCACATGTTTGCGCACGATCAGGCGCTCGACCACCTTTCCCCCGGGACGGTGCTGCACACGCTGATGGTGCGCGACATCATCGACGCGAAGCTCGTGCGGCGGATCGACTACGGTTTCGGCGAGCCGCGCTATCGACTGGGCAACAACCTCGAGGAGCGGGTGACGGTGATGCTGGTTCGCAGGACAATTCTCAATCGGTCTGGCATCATGGCGCACGCGACGTTCGACCACGTGGTCGGCGCCGTGAAGCAAGTGCTGCGCCGACGTGCGGAACGCGACGTCGCTCTCCAGCGCGATGACGAATCCGACTCCGACAGCCAACCGATGATGACCCGTAGTTCCAGAACACCTGCGATCGTCTTGACAATCGCTGCCCTTGCAGCCTTGGCGGGCACTGCCGCCGACGCCGCGGATGCCACCAAGGACCCCGTTCGCGATCGTGGCCGCTACGTGGTCACGATCGCCGGGTGCAACGACTGCCATACGCCCAATTACGGGCTCGGTGGCGGCAAAGTCGACGAGAAGCAATGGCTCACCGGCGATTCGCTCGGTTGGCGCGGACCGTGGGGCACGACGTATGCGGTCAATTTGCGGCTCTACATGCAGAACATCAGCGAGAAAGACTGGGTCGCGAAGGCAAGAACGCTGGAGACGCGCCCGCCGATGCCGTGGTTCAACGTGCAGCGGATGAGCGATGGCGATTTGCGTGCGATCCACCGTTACATCCGCTCACTCGGTCCCGCCGGCGAGCCTGCGCCTGCGTTCGTGCCGCCGAGCCAGGAGCCCCGTCCTCCTTACGTGACCTTCCCCGCACCGCCGCCCAAATAGCGCAAGCGGACGCACGACCACGCGATGCGTCGGTTCGCTTCCGATCGCGACTTCCGCGCGGGTTTCACGGCCATGCTGCCGGTGTGCATCGGCACGGTGCCGTTCGGCCTCGTATGCGGCGTCGGCGCAGCCGCAGCGGGCGCGTCGGCGCTCGGTGCACTCGGGCTGTCGGCGATCGTATTCTCCGGTGCAGCGCAGATTCTCGCCGTGCAGTTGCTGGCGGCCGGCTCGCCGCTCGCCGTCATCGTGCTGACATGCTTCGTGGCGGGACTGCGCTTTCTGATCTACAGCGCCGCGATGGCGCCCTACCTGCGCCCGTTGCCGCCGCGCTGGCAAAAGGGCCTGGCGTTCCTGCTGACCGACCAGGCGTTCGCGGCGTCGGTACGCCGCTTCGACGCCGGCGGGGACCCGCGGGCAGGCGGCCTCTTCTTTCTCGGCGGCGGATTCGCGCTTTGGTCGTCGTGGCAACTGACGAACCTCGCCGGCTATTTCGTCGGCAACCTCATTCCCGCGGCATGGTCGCTCGAGTTCGCCGTGCCGCTGTGCTTCATTGCGCTCGTCGCGCCGCACTTCCGCTCGTATCCGACGATCACGGCGGCGCTCGTGTCCGCGTTCGCGGTGATCGCGTTCGCGGGCCTGCCGATGAAGCTCAACCTGATCGTCGCCGGTCTCACCGGCATCGTCGCCGGAACGCTGGCGGACTTCGCGCGGGAACGATGGATGCCACGCTGAAACTGTGGGCGGTGATCCTGATCGTGGGTGCGCTCAACTACCTGTCGCGCCTTTCGTTCATCGCGCTCTTCGCCCGCCGCCAGGTGCCTCCATTGCTCGGGCGCGCCTTCCGCTACGTGCCCGCGGCGATGCTGACGGCGCTTATCGTGCCGATGGTCGTCACGCTGCCCGCCGGCGCAGTGGGCCCCGCGCTGCCGAAAATCGTGGCTGCACTGGTCGCAGGCTGCGTCGCGTTCGCGACGCACAGCCAGGTGAAGACGCTCGGGTGCGGCATGGTCACGCTATGGGCATTGCAGGCGCTGGCGCAGCGGTTCGGATAACATCGGCAGGACGTGCGCCAAGTCGCTCTCGGGAATCCCATGCGCTTCGAAGGATCTTCCACTTACGTAGCAACGCCGGACCTGAAGCTCGCCGTCAACGCGGCGCTCACGCTCACTCGCCCGCTGCTGGTCAAGGGCGAGCCCGGCACCGGCAAGACGCTGCTCGCCGACGAGATCGCCCGCGCGCTCGGCCGGCCGCTGCACCAATGGCATGTCAAGTCGACGACGAAGGCGCAGCAGGGCCTGTACGAATACGACGCCGTGTCGCGGCTGCGCGATTCGCAGCTCGGTGACGGCCGCGTCGGCGACATCGCGAACTACATCAAGCCGGGCGTGCTGTGGGACGCGTTCGTCAGCGAGACGCCGGCGGTCGTGCTGATCGACGAGATCGACAAGGCCGATATCGAATTTCCCAATGACCTGCTTCGCGAGCTCGACCGGATGGAATTCCACGTCTACGAGACGCGAGAGACCGTCGTGGCGCGGCATCGGCCGCTCGTCGTCATCACGTCGAACAACGAAAAGGAGCTGCCGGATGCATTCCTGCGGCGCTGCTTCTTCCACTACATCCGCTTCCCCGACCGTGAAACGATGACGGCGATCGTCGACGTTCACTATCCGGGTCTCAAGCGCGCGATGTTGCAGGAGGCGCTGGAAGTGTTCTTCGCGCTGCGCGACGTGCCGGGCCTGAAGAAGAAACCGTCGACGTCCGAGTTTCTCGACTGGCTGAAATTGCTGCTGGCCGAAGACATCCCGCCCGAGGCGTTGCGCAGCACCGACCGCAAGGCGTTCATACCGCCGCTGCACGGCGCGCTGCTGAAAAACGAGCAGGACGTGCACCTGTTCGAGCGCGTCGTGTTCATGTCGCGCGCGGGCCGGCAGGGCTGACATGGAGTCCCGGTTCATCGAACCCGTCACGCTGCGGGGTGCTCATGCGTCGCTCGAGCCGCTGGCGCCGGAGCATGGCGAACCGATTCGCGCGGCGGCTGCGGATGGCGCACTTTGGCGACTCTGGTACACGTCGGTTCCGTCGCCGGAGACGACGTCCGTGTGGCTCGAACGGGCGCTCGACATGCGCGAGCGGCTGGGCGCGATGCCGTTCGCCGTCCGCGACGCGGCGAGCGGCGACATCGTCGGCAGCACGCGCTATTTCAACGTCGATGCGGTCAACCGGCGGCTCGAGATCGGCCACACGTGGTACGCGCGCCGCGCGCAGCGGACGGCGATCAACACCGAATGCAAGCTGTTGCTGCTGACGCACGCGTTCGAGGCGCTCGGCTGTATCGCCGTCGAATTCCGCACGCACTGGTTCAATCAAGCGTCGCGCAGCGCGATCGAGCGGCTGGGTGCGAAGCTGGATGGCGTGCTGCGGAACCACCAACTGCTGCCGGACGGTAGCCGGCGCGACACCGTCGTGTACAGCATCATCGACGGCGAATGGCCCGCGGTCAGGTCGCATCTCAAGTTCCTGCTCGACCGCAGGCGCGCCGCAACTTGCGGCGATACGGGGAGCCCATGAAAATATCGGCGCAATTCGGCATGTGGTTTTCGCTGGTGTTCGCGGTCCTCTGCCTCTACATCGCGTTCGACGGCCTCTCCAGTCTCGCGTCGCTCACCGACGAGACGCAGCGCGCCGACAGCCGCGGCTTTGCCTACTTCTGGCTGTTTCTCGGCATGGTCTCGGTCGCCTGCGCGCTTCTGTCGCGGTGGATCGTCAAGCGCGAGGAAGCGAACCCGTCGGACGGGTGACCGGACCTACTGCGCGCGATGCTCGTCGGTTTCTTCCTGCATCTGAAGTCGTTTCGGCTTCCTGTATCGACGCGCGAGTTCCTGACGCTGCTCGAAGCGCTGGAGCAGCGCGTCGTGACGGGATCGCTCGACGATTTCTACGTGCTCGCCCGCGCGTGCCTCGTGAAGGACGAGCAGCACTTCGACCGCTTCGACCTCGCGTTCGCCAGTTACTTCAAGGGTGTCGATGCGATCTTCGACGCGACCGGCGACATCCCCGACGAATGGCTGCGGCGCGAGCTCGACGCGCACCTGTCCGACGAAGACCGCCGCGCGGCGGAGGCGTTGGGCGGGCTCGACGCGCTGCTCGAACGCTTCCGGCAGCGGCTCGCCGAGCAGCGTGAGCGTCACCAGGGCGGCAGGAAGTGGATCGGCACGGGCGGGACGAGCCCGTTCGGCGCCTATGGTTTCAACCCTGAAGGCATCCGCGTGGGCGCCGACGGCGGCTCGCGCAGCGCCGTGAAAGTCTGGGACGAACGCAGTTTTCGCAATCTCGACGGCGACGTCGAGCTCAATACGCGCAACATCAAGATTGCGCTGCGGCGGTTGCGCCGTTTTGCGCGCGAAGGCGTGCCCGACGAGCTGGATCTGGAAGGGACCATCAGCGGGACGGCGCGCAACGCCGGTTGGCTCGATCTGCGGCTCCAGCCCGAGCGCCGCAACCGCGTCAACGTGCTGCTGTTTCTCGACGTCGGCGGGTCGATGGATCCGCACGTCGAAGTGTGCGAGGAGCTGTTTTCAGCGGCGAAATCGGAGTTTCGTCACCTCGAGCACTTCTACTTTCACAATTGCATCTACGATCACGTGTGGCGCGACAACGCTCGCCGGCGCAACGAGCGCTTCAGCACGCTCGAACTGTTGCGCACCTACGGTCCGGAATGGAATGTGATCTTCGTCGGCGACGCGGCGATGAATCCCTACGAGCTGACCGCCATCGACGGCAGCGCCGAATACCGCAATCTCGAGCCAGGGATTGCCTGGCTGAAGCGGCTGTTCGAGCATTACCGGCGCGTCGTGTGGTGGAATCCGGAACCGGTCCGGACCTGGGAGTACACGCGAACCACGCAGATGATCCTGCAGCTGCTCGGTCCGCGCATGTTCCCGTTGACGCTTGCCGGGATTTCGGCGGGCATTGACGCGCTGCGGCATTGACGCCGCACCGCACCATTGCCTTCGCCCTTTACGGCAGGCGTCGAGTCTTGCGGCGTTCGCGCAGCGGCAACACGGTAGAAGCCGGTCGCACGTAGCGTCGCGGTTGTCTCCGTGAAGGCGTCGCGAGGAAGTCCTTCGACGTCAGCGCCGCAAGCCGCATCAGTGATTTGGTATGCATGGTGCGCAGCTTCGCGCGGGCGCGATCCGCCGGCTGCCGGTCGACGGATCATTTCGTTGTAGGACAGACAGCCAAAAAAAGAGCCGCGACAATCCGCGGCCCTTCGAGGTAACGCCTGTCGCTTGGCGACGTCAGCCGATGCGCACCGGCACGAACAGCTTCTGGCCGTTGCGCTCGATCAGCAGCGCCACGTTGCCGCCTGCCTTGTCCACCTGGCGCTTCAGCTCGTCGACCGACACGACCTTGGCCGAACCGACGCTGACGATCACGTCGCCCGCCTGGATGCCGGCACGCGCCGCGGGACCGGTCGCGTTCTCGACGACGAGGCCGTCGTGACCGATCTCGGATTTCTCGTCCTGCGTCAGCGGCCGCACGGCGACGCCGAGCTTGCCGCCGCCCTGCACCGCCTTGCCGGCACTGGCGACCTTTTCGGTGTCGTCGAACGATCCGATCGTCGCCGTCAGTGTCGTCGGCTTGCCTTCGCGCCACACTTCGATGCTGACCTTCGTCCCCGGCGCCATGTTGCCGATACGGCTCGTGACGTCGGTGCTGTCGGTGATGGCCACGTTGTCGAGCTTGCGGATCACGTCACCCGTCTTGAACCCCGCCTTTTCGGCCGGGCTGTCTTTCTCGACCGAGCCCACGAGCGCGCCGTCGGAATCCGGCAGGTTGAAGCTGTCTGCCAGCGCCTTGTTGAGCCCCTGGATACCGATGCCGAGGCGGCCGTGCGTCACCTTGCCGTGCGCCTTGAGCTGCTGCGCGACGTTGGCCGCGACGTCAGCCGGAATCGCGAACGAGAGCCCCATGTAGCCGCCCGAGCGGCTGTAGATCTGCGAATTCACGCCGACGACCTGGCCCGCCGCATTCAGCAGCGGTCCACCCGAATTGCCGGGGTTTACAGCGACGTCGGTCTGGATGAACGGTGTCATCTGGCCGCCCGGCAATGCGCGATGCACGCCGCTGACGATACCGGCCGAGATGCTGTTCTCGAAGCCGAACGGCGAGCCGATCGCGACGACCCATTCGCCCTGGCGCGGCGCGGGCGGATTCGACAGGTCGAGTGCCGGCAGGTTGCCCTTGGCGTCGATCTTGATCAGCGCGATGTCGGTACGCTTGTCCGTGCCGACGACCTTGGCCGTGAACTCGCGACGATCGGTCAGTCGTACCGTCACTTCGTTGGCGCCGTCGACGACGTGCGCATTGGTGACGATGTAGCCGTCGGGACTCACGATGAAGCCGGAGCCCACACCTCGCGACGGTACGGCACGCGGCTGCATGTTGGGACCGTTGGGGCCGCCGAAGCGCTTGAAGAACTCGTTGAGCGGATTGTCTTCGTCGTCCGGATCGAGCGCCGCGGGGCTGCTCTTGCCCACGGTGCTGATGTTGACGACGGCGGCGCCTGCGCGATCGACGAGCGCCGTGAAGTCGGGCAGGCGCGCAGCAGCAGTCGGCGCAAGGGCGGGTGCGGTGATGGCCGTCGGCGACGCGGCATTCGCGAGCGCGACGGCCGGCGTGTCGAGGCGGTTGTACCCGGCACCGACGGCGAGGCCGAAGCCTGCGGCAGCGAGGGCCACGGTGATCTGTTTCATACGAAGGGTCGGTTGCATGCGTGCTCTCCTGGAAAGAACCTCGGGGCCACTCGAAAGTCGGGCCGGCACGTTGCAATATAAGGATGCCCCCTTAACGAGACCTTAAGAAGCGGCCGGCACTGCAGGAAAATGCACGCGGACGGCGAGGCCGCCGCCTTCTGCGTCGTCGAGCGCGATCGCCGCGTGGTGCGCGTCCGCGATGCGCTGCACGATCGACAGACCCAGCCCGCTCCCTTGCTCGTGCTGGTCATCGCCCCGGAAGAACCGGTCGAACACGCGCGCACGGTCCTCGGCCGGAATGCCCGGACCGTTATCGGTGACGGTCAGGGTCGCACCGGTGTCGTCGCGATCGACCGCCACGTCGATGCGGCCGCCGCGCGGCGTGTAGCGCAGCGCATTGTCGATCAGGTTCGACAGCAGGATCGCGAGGCTGGCCGGATCGCCGCTGACCGTCGCGGGCACGGCACGCAGCAATCCGAGGTCGATCGCCTTGTCGGCGGCGAGCGCCGCGCGCGCGACGATCGCATCGCGCGCGAGTGCCAATAGATCGCAGTCGCTGCGCTTCTGTGCGAGCGCTTCGGGTTCCACGCGTGCGAGCGTCAGCAACTGCTCGACGACGTGCGACGCGCGCGCAACGCCGGCATCGAGGTCGTCGAGCGCACCTGCGCCGTTCGACGTTCCACCGCGGCGCGCGAGATCGAGCTGCAGCTTGAGCGCTGCGAGCGGCGTGCGCAGCTCGTGCGCCGCGTCGGCGGTGAACCGGCGCTGCGCGGCCAGCGCTTCGGACAGCCGCGCCAGCAGGCCGTTGAGACTGACGACGAGCGGTTGCAATTCCTCGGGCACGCCGCGCTCGGCAATCGGTGCCATCGCGTCGGCGCGGCGCTTGGCCACCGCGCGCGAGATCGCGTCGAGCGGGGCCAGGCCGCGGCCGACGCCGATCCAGATCAGCGCGCCGAACAGCGGCAGCAGCGCGATGAACGGCACGAGCGTGCGCAGCGCCGTCTGCGTTGCGATCGCTTCGCGCTCGTTCTCGGCTTGTGCGACCTGCAGCGCATGCGTGCCCTGCACCAGCGTGTAGACGCGCCAGCGGCGGCCGTCGTGGTTCGCCGTCGAATAGCCTTCGGTCGCAGGCACCGGCAGGCCCATGCCGGGCTGAGTCCAGTAAACCAGCACGCCGTCGCGATCCCAGATCTGCGTAACGAGCTCGGTGATGCCCGCGCCGGACGGTGCTGCCCGCGGCTCGAGCCCCGGACGCCGTCCGCGCAAGAGGTCGTCTATGCGCGTCGAATACGCGAGTTGCTTCAATTGCAGGTCGAGCAATTCGCCGACTTCGCGGCGCGCGGCGAGGTAAGTGGCTCCGCTCGCGGCCAGCGCGATCGCGGCGAGGCCGGCCAGGAGCCAGGCGAGCAGCGTGCGGCGAATCGAGTTCATCGAAGACGCAGCGTGAGCGCGGCCGGGCTGCCCCAAGGCGCGAACGGCTTCCGCCCGGGGGGCCGCGCAGCGGCGGCAGCCGCAAGCGTGGGGGCCGTCATTTCAGGCAAGGGCGTAGCCCACGCCGCGCAGCGTGCGGATCGCCTCGCTGCCGAGCTTTTTGCGCAGGTTGTGGATGTGCACTTCGACCGCGTTGCTCTCGACTTCGTCGCCCCAGCGGTAGATGCGCTCTTCGAGTTGCGTCTTGGACAGCGCCGCACCCGGCCGCTCCAGCAGCGCCGCCAGCAACGCGAATTCCCGCGCCGACACGTCGACGACCTTGCCACCTTTGGTGACGGCATGCGTCGCCGTGTCGAGCGCGAGGTCGCCGTGGCGCAGCACGTTGTCCTCGCGCGTCACGTCGCGCCGCAGCAGCGCGCGAATCCGCGCCGTGAGCTCGTCGAGGCTGAACGGTTTGGTCAGGTAGTCATCGGCGCCGGCGTCGAGCCCTTCGACGCGATCGGCCACCGCGTCGCGCGCGGTGACCACCAGCACGCGAACGCGGTTGCCCTCGCGGCGCAGTTCCCGCAGCAAGGCGAGGCCGCCCTTGCGTGGCAAGCCAAGGTCGAGCAGGACCAGCACGTACGCGTCCTGCGACGTCGTGATCGCAGTGCGGCCGGACTCGCCGTCGGTCACCCAGTCGACGGCGTAACCGTCCTGCTGCAGCGCCTGCTGCAGTGTCTTGCCGATCATCGGGTCGTCTTCGACAAGCAGGATGCGCATGGCTGCCCCTGGAGGGAACCGGTTGATTCTACGGGCGGAACCTTAAGCGGCGCTGAGCGTGAATCCAAATCCGCCGATCGTCCGTAAGGGGAGATGTGCGGATGCGATCGGAACCGCCGGCGACCGGGCACCTGGTCGTGCGGCGCTGGGTCGTGGTTCCGCCCCGTTACACGTTCACTGTCCCCAGGAGCCCGTCATGTCCCGTGTCAGCCGCAACCCCGCATTCCGCAAGGCCGTTTTGCCCGCGATCGTCGCCGCCGCCGTCGCCGCATGCTGGGCCGCGCCCGCGGCTGCATCGAGCCACCGCGAGGCGCCGTTCATCGCGTCGCAACCGCAGGTCGACGCGACCGACTTCTACATGTTCCGCAGCTACGAGCCCGGACGAGATGGGTACGTGACGATCGTCGCCAACTACCTGCCGCTGCAGGATCCGTACGGCGGGCCGAACTATTTCAAGCTCGACCCCAACGCGCTCTACCAGATCAATATCAGCAACGACGGCGGCGCCGCCGCCAATCTTACGTTCACGTTCAAGTTTCAGAACACGCTTGCCGACAACCAGATTCCCGTCGGCGGCAAGATGGTGTCGATTCCGCTGACGCAGAACGGCTCCGCCGACGTCAGCGTCCCGAATTCGCCCGCGCTGAACGTCCACGAAACCTTCACCGTCGACGTCAGCCGCGGTCCGGGGAACGGCAACAACAAGCAGTCCGTCACGAATGCCGGCAACGGTGCGACGGTGTTCGACAAGCCGGTCGACTACATCGGCACGAAGACGATTTCGAACTACGTCGCGTACGCGAACAAGCACATCGCAACGATCAGCATTCCCGGCTGCGACGGCACCGGCCGCGTGTTCGTCGGCCAGCGCAAGGATCCGTTCGTCGTCAACCTCGGCGAGACGTTCGACCTGATCAACATCAAGTACCCCGCGACGGAGCTCAATCCGCTCGCAGAATTCGCGACGACCGATTCGCTGGCCGACGCGAACGTCACGTCGATCATCCTCGAAGCGCCGATCGCGTGCCTGACACAGGGCAAGGGTTCGATCATCGGCGGGTGGACCACTGCGAGCGTCCCGATGACGCGCGTCGCCTCGAAGGCACCGGGCTCGGGCCTCGACCCGACGTCGCAGAACGGCGACTACGTCCAGGTCTCGCGCCTTGGCATGCCGCTCGTCAACGAGATCGTCATCGGGCTCAAGGACAAGAACAAGTTCAATTCCAGCGAGCCGAAGGACGACGGCCAGTTCATCGACTACGTGACGAACCCGACGCTGCCCACCCTCGTCGAGGCGCTGTTCGGCGCCGCAGGCGTCAGGGCGCCGACGAACTTCCCGCGGACCGATCTCATCGCCGCGTTCCTTACCGGCATCGACGGTGTCAACAAGCCGGCAAACGTGACGCCATCCGAAATGCTGCGGCTCAACACGGCGATTGCACCTACCCCGGG
>Ga0207683_10004985_pt1 | contig 11408 bp, 11 predicted proteins | sample KBSM73metaG_FD_184333 | JGI IMG/M metagenome (GOLD analysis project Ga0207683, IMG submission 184333) | Miscanthus rhizosphere microbial communities from Kellogg Biological Station, Michigan, USA - KBS M7-3 metaG (SPAdes) (version 2) | ecosystem: Host-associated > Plants > Roots > Rhizosphere >...
TGGCGGCGGTGGTCACAGCGGCGGTGGTCACAGCGGCGGTGGTCACAGCGGCGGTGGTGGTGGCCATAGCGGTGGCGGTGGTCACGGCGGTGGTGGTCACGGCGGTGGTGGTCACGGCGGCCACGGCGGCCACGGCGGTCATGGCAGCGGGAGCACCATTTCGATCAGCGGCCCGTACAGCTCGGGTGGCAGTGGAGGCGGTGGTGGCGGTGGCGGCGGCGACGACGATGACGCTGCGGCCGACACGGCGTCGTGCGACACGACCGTCGAGGTCGCCGCCCTCGGCGGCTGCAAGCCGTTCGGCGCGTGGGCGATCGATCCGCGGGTGCCTCACATCATGCTCGAGGGCGGGATGCTGATGCGCCGGTTTCCTTCCAGCCTGGCGGGCCGTACCGGCCACCTCCTCGGCATGCCGTATCGCACCGGGCTGACGAGCGGGCGGGGCGGTGACTGGACGCTCGAATCCGTCTTCCGCGTGACGGCCGAGCTGCGCCACTCGATCTACATCGGCGCGGAGGGTGAGGTCGGCGGGCTCGTCTCGGCTGCGCCGGCGGCGATCGACATCGCGGCGGGCACGCCGGAGCTCACGCAGCAGCACGGTGTCGTGTACGGCGCCGCCGCGGTCGGAGGCGTGCGCACGCTGATCGGTCCGGCGGTGCTGTCGGTGGAGCTCGCTGTCGGTGGGCGCGGCGTGGCGCACTCGTTCGCCGCCAGCGTCATGGGCCAGCGGCACAGCTACGATCTCAGCTCCGCGGAGCTGGTCGTCGAGCCGCGCGTGCGGGCCGAGGTCTGGCTATCGCCGTTCGCGAGCACGGGTGTGACCGTTGGCGCGAACACGATCGAGCTCGGCGACTGGATGGCGGGCCTGTACCTCGGCCTCCACACGCGCGCCTTCGGCGGCCACGCGAACTAGAGGTCAGCGCGAGCGGGCACGCGCGACGTGCGCGAGTGACGCGTTACGAATGTCCTCGAGGTCGTCGAGCGGCGTCATACCGGTGCAGGGCGCGCGGCACACGGCTTGTACTGCAGGGAATCATCCAATCGAGGAGATTTCCGATGGCAGGCAAATCGATCAAGAACAAGAGCAAGTACAAGGCGCTCAAGCGCAAGGGAATGTCGAAGACGCGCGCGGCGAAGATCGCGAACTCCGGCAAGGCGTCCAGCCGCAAGGGCGGTCGCAACAGCCACAAGTCGAAGAAGTAGCCCCAGAGACGACCGCGGCTATCGCGACGACCGCGGCTAGAGGCCGACGGCCGCCAGTGCGGCTGCGAAGCGCTCGGGCAGCGGGGCCTCGATGTCACCGTCGGGCAGGGTGACGCGCGACGCGTGCAGGAAGAAGCCCTCGTGGCCCGGGAGGGCCGCGCCCTTGTAGAGCGTGTCTCCCGTGATCGGCGAACCGACGTGCGCGAGGTGCGCTCGCACCTGGTGCATGCGGCCCGTGCGCGCGATGCAGCGGACCAGCGCGTGCTTGTCGGTCGCGCGCTCGACGACGAACTGCGTGTATGCGGCGAGGCCGTCCGTGTGGTCCACGGCGACGTGGTTGCCGCGCTGCGCGAGCGGAGCATCGGCTTCGCGCGAGACCGGGCGCTGGTCGGTGATCGCGAGGTAGTGCTTCTCGATCTGGCCCGAGCCGAACGTGTCGCGCAGGCGGCGGTAGGCGTCTGGCGTGCGCGCAGCGATCAGGACGCCCGAGGTGCCGATGTCGAGGCGGTGGACGAGGCCGCCGTCGCGCGGGTCATCGCCGATCGCGGCGCACTCCGGGAACCGGGCCGCGAGGCCGTTCGCGATCGTGCCGAGCTCGCCTGCGCGCAGCGGCTGCGACGGGGTACCCGCGGGCTTGTTGACCGCGACCCAGTCGGCGTTCTCGACGAGGATCTCGAGCACGACCGATGGGTCGGGCAGCGGGCGGAGCGCGTCACCAGAGACGGGCTCGCGCTCGAGCTCGATGACATCACCCGCCGTCACGCGGTCGCCTTTCTTGGCGCGCTTGCCCTTCACGCGGACGACGCCTTCATCGAATAGCTCGGCGAGCTGGCGGCGGCCGGCGGTGGGGAAGTGCGCGGCGAGCGCCTTGTCGGCGCGACCTTCCTGGCCCGGTTCGACGGTGACCTTCACGTTCACCTTCTCGGTCATACAGCCTCGAGGAGCAACGCGGGGACGATCGAGTTCGGCTGGATCTCGGTCTTGTCGGCCGCGAGCTCGACGAGCGCGGTGCAGCCGATCAGAGATGTGAGCATCGCCGAGCCCTGCTTGGGGTGCGGGTGGGCGATCAGGTACTCGCCGTTGCGCTCGATGCGTGCGCGGATGTAGTGGGCGCGGCCGGCCTGCTTGCGATAGCCGCGAACGAGGTGCACCGGGGCGCGGGCACGCTGGGTCACCGCGGCGCCGCTCATCGCGAGGAGCGCGGGGCGAACGAACAGCTCGAAGACGACGAACGAGGAGACCGGGTTGCCCGGCAGGCCGAACACCGGCACGCGGCCGTTCATGCCGAAGGAGAACGGCTTGCCCGGCTTCATCGCGACCTTCCACAGCTCGAGCTCGACGCCCGCGGCCGCGAGCGCGGTGCGCACGTGATCGCGATCGCCGACCGAGACGCCACCGGTGGTGATGATCGCGTCATGATCGAAGGCCGAGGCGATCATCGCCGCGAGCGAGATCGGATCATCCTTCGCGATGCCGAAGTAGGACGGCACGCCGCCCGCGGCGGTGACCATCGCGCCGAGCATGTGCGCCGACGAGTCGACGATCTGGCCGGGCAGCGGCGTGGTCGTCACGTCGACGAGCTCGTCGCCGGTGGTGATCAAGGCGACGCGCGGCCGCTTCACGACGGAGAGCTCGACGAGCCCGAGCGCCGCCATGAGGCCGAGCGCGCCCGGCCCGAGCCGCCAGCCCGCCGTCACCGCGACGTCGCCGGCATTGATGTCCTCGCCGGCGCGCCGCACGTTCTCACCGACCGGCGAGGCGGGAAGCGTGACGTTGGCGCCGTCGACCTTGGCGTCTTCCTGGATGACCACCGTGTCGAGGCCGGCCGGCATCGGAGCGCCGGTGAGGATGCGGATCGCGACGCCGGGCGGCACCGTCTCGGTCATCACCTGGCCGGCGGCGACGAGCCCGACCACCGGTAGCGTGGCGGGCAGCTCGGCGGAGCGGGCCGCGTAGCCGTCCATCGCCGAGTTGTCGAAGATCGGCAGCGCACGCGCGGCGCTCACCTCGTCTGCGAGGATGCGGCCGCCCGCCTCGGCGAGAGGGACGCGCTCGGTCGCCAGGCGCTCGATTCGCGCCGCGACGGCCTTGGCGGCCGCTTCGACGGACTGCATGTCACTGCTCTATCACGGGTGAATGCCGAGGATGAGCTTGAAGACCGGATGATCCTCGCTGCCGTGATTGGCGCCGACGCCGACGTCGAGATCGACCGCGCGTCCCAGGTAATCGAACGTCACGAAGCCCCGCTCGACCTCCTCCGAACCGAGGTCATCGATGGGCCCGAATGCACCATACGCCTCGACTCCGAGGCCGATCGACTCGGACACGAACACGGCGACCTTCGCGCACGGCTCGAGCTGCGGATGGCCCGCGAGGTCGCCCGCGAGATCGACCGTGACGACCGGATTGATCGCGGCGAACAGCCGGCCGGAGCGCAGCTCGGCGATCGGCCGGATCTCCGAGCCGTACACAGCGGGCTCGAACTGGGATGGGATGATCGACAGCTCGCCGTTGACCGCGAGGCCGATGCGCCCGTCCCAGTAGCGCTGTGGCATGCGCGCCTTGAGCCGCAGCTTCGCTCCCGCGAACTCGTAGTGCTCGCCGTTCGCCACCGACGACTGGAGGTAGCCGCCGAGCTCGAGCCAGTCGCGCAGGCCGTAGTGCGGCTCGAACGTCGTGTGGGTCTCGTCGGCGCGGCCATGGAACAGATGCTCGTTGATGTGGAGCTCGATGCCCGGCTCACCCTGGTGCGCGGTCGCGACGTCGTAGACCTGGATCTCGAACTCGTCCTGGGCATGCGCGACGGCGGGGACGAGCAGGAGGAGCAGGGCAAGACGCATCAGATGTCTCAGATTTCGAGGTGCAAACGCAGCGAGCCGACGACGACCGGGCCGCGGTCCGTGTTGTACCCGGGATTGTCGATCACCTGCACGTCTGCAGCGGGGAACACGCCTCGGTACGCGCGCAGCGTGTAGTAGGCCTCGAGGATCGTCTCGCGGCCGTAGTGCAGCGTGCCGTCGCCGAGCAGGAAGCCCTTGCCGCCGAGCTGCAGGTAGTCGCGGTGCGATTCCGAGATGCCGTTGCTCACCAGCGCGACGCCGAGCTTGCCCGCGCCGCGGCGCCAGTCCGCTCCCGCGAGCACCGTGTTGTCGACCTCGGTGTACGCGAACGACTCGTTCTCGCCGTCGCTCCAGCCGAGGCGCGCGAACGCGTGGACGTCGTTCGTGACTTCTTGCTCGAGGTTGACGCCGAACCCAACCTTCAGGCGGCCCTTGAGGCGCGTCTCCGTGACGTCGGGCGTGTCGACGATGCCCTGGCGCACCGACGCGATCGCCTCGTCGTAGTTGCCCATCCGCGCGTGGTTCCAGTAGCCGAGCACGCGCACGATGCCGGGGTGGCCGGCGATGCACTCGTGCGCCTCGACCTCCAGCTGCTCGCCGCGTGCGTTTGCGAGGTCGAAGTCGTAGTCGATGCCGTTCGCGACCGTCGGCATCAGCATCGCGCCGTAGCGGACCGTCCACAGTGGTGTCGCGTACTCGATCTCGGCGCCGAGCGTGTAGCCGCGGGTATCGGCGGCGTAGTCGTAGGCGCCGTTGTTGTCGATCGTCCAGTTCATGAACTGGAGGTGGCTGTCGGTGCCGACCGTGTTGTTGTCGAAGTAGTAGACCGTCCCCATCTTCCCCGCGCGGATCTCGATCCGGTGCGTCGGCACGCGATGGAAGATGCGGAGCGGGTTGCGCTCGTTCGCGACGGTCTCGTCGCCGAGCGGGATGATCTGATCGATCATCGCCGTGCCGATGTACGGCGTGGGCCCGAGCGACGGGTTGCGCACGACGTCGAGGTTCGTGAAGCCCGCCAGGCCGAGCGCGGTCGAGAGCCCGCCGCCGCCCGCGGACTCGCCGGTGACGATGATCGTGGTCGTCGAGGTCAGCTCGTAGCCCGCGAACACCGTCGCGACGTACGAGATCTGCGCGTGGTCGTCGGGGCGCAGGCTGTTGTCGCCCTCGTACGGCGAGTGAAAGCCCGGCTGCGCCTGCAGGATCGAGTTCGCCTGGGCCGAGATCCACCAGCGCGCGTCGGGGTGGTCGACGAGGTACGTATCGTCTGCATGCGCCACGGCTGCCGAGGCCATCAGCACGAGGAGGGACAACCGCATGTGGTGCTACTGTACGCAACCATGATGCGCCGTTTGCTGTTCCTGGCGTTTTTTGCGGGTTGCTGCCCACCGGAAGCGGCCAAGCACATCACCGTCAATACTGCCAAGCCGGCCGAGGTCCACGACCTCGCGATGCCCGACGAGAAGCACCTCCAGCACCTGACGCAGCTGACGTTCGGCGGCGACAACGCAGAGGCGTACTGGTCGTTCGGAGGCGACCGGTTGATCTTCCAGACCAACCACAAGCCGTACACGTGCGACCAGATCGAGATCATGCCGTCGACGGGCGGCGCCTCGCACCTCGTCTCGACCGGCAAGGGCCGCACGACCTGCTCGTACTTCTTGAAGGGTGACCAGCAGATCATTTACGCGTCGACCGACGAGTCGTCGCCGGACTGCCCGACGCCACCCGATATGTCGAAGGGCTACAACTGGGGCCTCTTCGAGTACGACATCTACAAGGCGAACCCCGACGGCTCGAACCGCACGAAGCTGACCGGCGAGCCGGGCTACGACGCCGAGGCAACGGTGTGTCCCGTCGACGGCTCGATCATCTTCACGTCGATGCGCTCCGGTGACCTCGAGCTGTGGCGGATGGACTCCGACGGCAAGAACCTCCGCCAGCTCACGAACACGCCCGGCTACGACGGCGGCGCGTTCTTCTCGGCCGACTGCTCGAAGATCGTGTGGCGCGCATCGCGGCCGACCGGCAAGGCGCTCGAGGAGTACCAGGCGCTTCTCGCGCAGAAGCTCGTCAAGCCGACGAGCATGGACCTGTGGGTCGCCAACGCCGACGGCACCGAGGCGCATCAGGTCACGTACCTGCCGGGCGCGTCGTTCGGTCCATACTTCGATCCGCACGCCGGCGCCGACGGCAAGCGCATCATCTTTGCGTCGAACTACCTCGCGCCGCGCGGGCCCGAGTTCGACCTGTTCGAGATCAACAGCGACGGCACGCACCTCGAGCGCATCACCACCGCCGGCGGCTTCGACGGCTTCCCGGTGTTCTCGCCCGACGGAAAGCACCTGTCGTTCTCCTCGAACCGCCGCGACGTCGTCGACGGCAAGTACCGCGTCACCGGCGGCCCCGCCGGGGAGCACGACACCAACATGTTCCTCGCCGACTGGCAGGCCGACATCGGCGCCGTGAAGTACCAGCCCGAGACCGCGGCGGCCGATCGCTACCGCACGGACATCGACTACCTCGCCGACGACGCGCGCGAAGGCCGCGGGATCGGCACGAAGGGCCTCGAGGAGGCCGAGCATTACGTCGGCGAGCAGCTCGTGGCCGACGGGCTCGAGGTCGGTCATCAGGACTTCGACGTCACCACCGACATCAAGCGCGGCGCGGGCACCACGCTCGCGATCGACGGCAAGCCCGTCGCCGATGCCGACTTCACGCCGACGAGCTTCTCGGCGACCGGCTCGATCACCGGCGCGATCGCGGATGCCGGCTGGGGCCTCGAGGCCGACTTCAAGACCAAGAAGGTCAAGGGCAAGATCGCGCGCGTTCACCGGTTCGTGCCGAAGGAGATCGAGAACCCGAGCGAGCAGGCGCACCTCGGTGACCTCCGCTACAAGGGCTTCCTCGCGAAGCAGGCCGGGGCGATCGGCCTCATCGTCGTCGACGACGGCGACGAGAAGCAGGAAGAGGCGCCGCTGCCGTCGGTGGCGCCGACCGGCGAGATCGGGATGCAGGGCGATGCCGGGCTGCCGGTCGTCGTCGTCAAGCGCTCGGCGGCGCCGGCGAAGGCGCGGTCGCTGAAGCTCGCGGTCGCGCTCGAGGCGGTCCGCACGAAGACGAGCAACATCATCGGCGTGATCCACGCGGGCGGCACGAAGCTGCCGGGCGTCATCGTGATCGGCGCGCACGTCGACCACCTCGGCATGGGCGGCGGCGGCAACGCGCTCGATCCGAAGGTCCACGCGGTCCACAACGGCGCCGACGACAACGCCTCCGGCGTGGCCGCGCTGCTCGAGGTCGCGCGCACGCTGTCGGCGAAGAAGGCCGAGCTGCGGCGCGATGTCTACATCGTCGCGTTCTCCGGCGAAGAGGAAGGCGACCTCGGGTCGTCGTACTTCGTGAAGGAGTACAAGGGCGAGGCGATCGTCGGGATGCTCAACATGGACATGGTCGGGCGCATGCGCGGCGACCAGCTCCACGTCAACGGCGGCGACTCGGCGAAGGAATGGAAGGAGCTCGTCGAGCCGGCGTGCACGTCGGCGCGCGTCGCGTGCACCGTGGGTGGCTCCGGTTACGGCCCCAGCGATCACATGGCGTTCTACGTCGCCGGCGTGCCGGTGCTGTTCTTCTTCACCGGCAACCATCTCGACTATCACACCGCCACCGACGACGCCGACAAGATCAATGCGGCCGGCGGCGCGCGCGTCGCGATGATCGTGAGCGATATCGCCGCGAAGCTCGCGAGCCGTGATGCCGCGCTGACCTACGTCAAGGCGCCACCCGAGATGACCGGCGGCGATCTGCGCCGCGTCGGTGCTTCGCTCGGCACGGTCCCCTCGTACGACGAGGATCCGAGTGCGCCCGCGGGCGTGCTGCTCTCCGACGTCGTGCCCGACGGCGCCGCGGCGAAGGCCGGCCTCAAGGGCGGCGATCGGATCGTACTGATCGGCACCGTCGAGATCCGCAACGTCAACGACCTGATGTTCGTGCTGCAGGCGGCCAAGCCGGGCACCGAGGCGAAGATCGTCTACCTGCGCAACGGCAAGCGCGAGACGGTCACCGCGACGTACGGCATGCCGCGCGCGCGAAAGTAATCCGTCGATCACGCGGGCTTCACGCCGCGGTCATGTCGGGGTCACGCGGGGGTGAGGCACATCTGCGTCATGCAGAACAAGCTCATCCTCGCAACGCTCCTCGCCGCCGCCGCCTGTAGTGGCGACGACAATCACGCTGTCCAACCCGATGCCGGCCAGGCCGATGCCGCCGCCGATGCACTCGTCGTCCCGCAGTCGAAGTGCGACGGCACCCCGACGGATCTGCGCACCGACCTCACCTGGTTCGGCAACAACCGCCAGACGCTGACGACCTGGCTCGACTCGAAGGGCTGCAAGAGCGCCGGCTTCGACAAGACCCACCGGCCGGTCGCGCTCTGGGACTGGGACAACACGATCAGCAAGAACGACTTCGGCGACGCGATCACCTACTGGTTCATCTCGCACGGCAAGGTCCTCCAGCCGGCCGGCCAGGACTGGCACAACTCGAGCGCGTACCTGAGCGACGCCGCGGTCACCGCGCTCGCGACCGCGTGTGGGACCACGGTCGCGGCAGGGGCGCCGTTCCCCGCGCCGACCGCCGCGAACCATGACTGCGCCGACGAGATGCTGTCGATCTATGACAACGAGACGACCCGCGCCGGCGCTGCCGCGTGGAAGCAGGGCAACGAGCGCCGCCTCGAGCCCGCGTTCGCGTGGACGCCGCAGCTGATGGCGGGCTACACGCACGCCGAGGTCCAGGCCGAGACGCAGGCGATGATGGCCGTCGAGCTCGCCGCCCCGCTGGACACGACGCAGACGATCGGCACCACGGCCGGCGAGAACGGCTGGCTGCGCATCTACGATCAGCAGAAGGATCTGATCGGCGCCGCGCAGAGCCGCGGCTACGACGTGTGGATCATCACCGCGTCGCCGCAGGACGTGATCCAGACCGCCGCGCAGATGGTCGGCATCCCGGCCGATCACGTGATCGGCATCCGCTCGAAGACCGACGCCGCCGGCAAGCTGACGACGGCGTTCGAGGGCTGCGGTGACGTGCCCGACGGTGGCGACATCATCCCGTACGTCCAGGGCAAGCGTTGCTACGTCAACAAGGTGATCTGGGGCGACACCGGCGCCGCCGCGTTCCAGCGCCGCCCCGACGGCGATCGCCAGGTGTTCGCGGCCGGCGACTCCGACAGCGACGTCGAGTTCCTGCGCGATGCGACCTACAAGCTCGCGATCAATCGCAACAAGGCCGACCTGATGTGCCACGCGTACTACAGCGAGCGCAGCACCTGGGTCGTGAACCCGATGTTCATCGAGCCGAAGGCGGCGAAGGCAGCGCCGTACGCGTGCAGCACGGCGTTCGTCGACGAGGCCGGTGCGGCGGGCGCGACGCGCGACGAGGCCGGCAACCGGATCCCCGACCAGACCGATAGCGTCCACTAGAGGTCGCGGCGCTCGCGCTCGAGATCGGTGACGTCCTCACGCGCCTTCGCGAGCTGCTTCTCGATCTGGGCGACGTGCGCTCGCGCCTTCTCGAGCTGGTCGTCGACTCGCTCGGCGTGAGCGCGGGCCTTGTCGATCTGGTCGTCGAGCTTGGCGCGCTTCTTCTCGAGCTCCTTGCGCTCGTGCTCCTTGCGGCGCGCTTCTGCCTCGCGCTCCTTGCGCTCGGCGTCGTCGTCGCCCTGCTTCGGCGTTGTGGACGGGTGGGACTTCGGTGCGGGCGGTGTCGGCACATGCGCGATGCCGACCGCGCCGAAGCCGGGCGGGTCGAGGTCATCGGCCAGGGTGCCCGGGTCACTCGGCTGCCAGCCGCCGGCTGCCGCGATCGCCGAGAGTGTCGTCGTCACCCGCCGCAGCACGCCCTCGCTCGCTGCATGGCCGGCGTCCTTCAGGAGCGTCGCCGCCCGTGCGCGCAGCTTCGCGATCGCCTCGCGGTGCAGCTTGTCGGCCTCGGCCTTGCCCTTCCGCAACTGGTCCGCGGTCTCCATCATCCGGTCGAAGGCGTCGCGCGCGTGCCACCACAGCTGGTTGACGATCCATGCCGAGATCGTCGGCCGGCGCTTCGCGAGCAGCGCCTTGGCATCGGGCTTCGCCAGCTCCTTCGCGAGCCGCTTGCGCTCGGCGACGAACTGGCCGAGCGGGACCTGGTAGAGCTCGCGGACCGCCGTCTCGAGGTTCACGCCGCGAGCTTAGCCTTTGCGAGCTGGTCGAGGATCGCCTTGCTGAACGCAGGCAGATCATCCGGCTTGCGCGAGGTGATCAGGTGGCCGTCGACGACGACCTCCCGGTCGACCCACTTCGCGCCGGCGTTGACGAGGTCGGTGTGCACGCTCGGCCACGACGTCATCGTGCGGTCCTCGACCGCGTCGGCCTCGATCAGCAGCTGAGGCCCGTGGCAAACCGCGGCGACCAGCTTGTCCGCGCGCGCGATCGCGCCCACGAATCGCACGACGTCCTTGTCCATGCGCAGGTGATCGGGCGAGTAGCCGCCGGGGATCACGAGCGCGTCGTAGGACGCGGGATCCTTGTCGGTCACCGCGCCGTCGAGCGTGACCTCTTCCTTGCCCTTCTTGCCCTTGACCTTCTCGACGCCCTTGGCGCCGAGGACGTCGATCTGGTGACCCGCTTGCTTGAGCGCGTCGTACGGCTTACGGAACTCGCTGTCTTCGAAATCCTCGCCGAGGACGAATGCGATGCGAGCCATGAGATCCTCCGGGTGTCGCTGGAAAAAAAGCCGAGTGCGCACGGTGCCTCGCGACCTGGGCCCTGGCGCACGAGAATCACGCGTGACGCAGGCGACGAATTCCGACGGCGGCGAACACCGCTGCGAGCCCCGCAAATGCGAGCGCGACCTGCTTGATGTGCGGGATCGCGGGAATCCGCGACCACCAGTGATCGGGTTCGAGCGCCTGCACCGGTGCGGTGTCCATGTCGGTGGTCGATTCGCTCGCCGCCGCGACACCCGAGCCCCAGCCGGGCGGATCGCTCGCCGGGAACGACTCGTAGCTCGCCTCGTCGACGACGTCCCACTCGGAGACAGGATTGGTTTCGCCACCGTCCGCCGCCAGAGCTTCCTGGTCGGCGTCCCACTCGATCACGAGCGAGAAGTAATCAGGCGGCGTGAGGTCGGGGGCATCGGATTCATCACGCTTGTCCATGCCTTGAGAGAACAGCAACCGACGTGCCGCCCCCACTCCGGAAATCTCTGTCAGAAGCACGTGCTACTGAACAGATGTGCGAAACGTGATGACCCTCGACGAGCTTCGCGCGCTGCGTGGCGCAGAAGCTCCCGAGCGGTGGAGCCTCGCTGCGATCCGCGGCCGGC
>Ga0207683_10004986_pt1 | contig 11406 bp, 11 predicted proteins | sample KBSM73metaG_FD_184333 | JGI IMG/M metagenome (GOLD analysis project Ga0207683, IMG submission 184333) | Miscanthus rhizosphere microbial communities from Kellogg Biological Station, Michigan, USA - KBS M7-3 metaG (SPAdes) (version 2) | ecosystem: Host-associated > Plants > Roots > Rhizosphere >...
TTCCAGGCAGGCAGCGTTGATCTCGTCCTCGCTGTAGCCGATGTCGATTTCGTATACTTTTGCCGATTCGAACAGGCGCCGCGTGTGATCGGCGAGGCGGAAGTAGGCCGGTCCGACAGCGGTCGCGTAGACACGCTCGCCTTCGAACACGGACGAACCGTAATGCAGCGCGTGCGCGCTGACATGACAAGTCGCATCCTGCCAGGGTTTAAGTCGTCCGTTGTGCCAGATAAGGTTTGCCGCTTGCATGATCGTTGCCTTCTGTCGACTTCTCTAAAAAAAGAATTTTGGACGCGGATTACGCGGATGATCGCGGATAAGAGCGGATAGAGAATTTGCTTTGGGCTACATCGCCTGCCATCCGCGTCTCACTCGCTATCCCGCTCATCTTCACCCCGCACCCAATTAAGTCTGTTGTTACTCATAAATCGCTCTTGCTCTATCCGTGTTTATCCGAGCCAATCCGCGTAATCCGCGTCCAAAAAATGCTCTCCACCTAGGCTTGGTTAGCCGCAATCGGGAGAGTGGCCTGACCCAGGTTCAGGCGTTCGATGCGGTTGACGACTTCGAGCGCGGCCTGGGCGGCGGCTTCGACGATGTCGGTCGACACGCCGCGTCCGCACAGCTCGCGATCGTTGTAGTGGACGGTCAGCGTCGCGCGGCCCTGGGCGTCGGCGCCGTTGCTGAGCGAGCGGATCTGGAAGTCGTCGATATCGAGCGCCATGCCGGCGGCGCGCGTGATCGCGCGCAAGACGGCATGTACCGGCCCGTCACCGAGCGCGGCTTCGGCCGCGACACGGCCATCGGTGTGCTTGAGCTTGACCGACGCCGATGCACCGTTGCCCAGATGCGTCGTCGCGTGCAGGTGCTGCAGGCGCCATGGGCCGACCGCTTCGGGATCGAGGCCGAGCGCCAGCGCATCGAGATCGCTGTCGAACACCTCGCGCTTCTTGTCGGCCAGCGTCTTGAACGCCGTGAACAGTTCGTCGAGCTGCTTGTCGTCGAGCTCGTGGCCGAGGCTGGCGAGGCGCTCGCGTAGCGCGTGCCGGCCCGAATGCTTGCCGAGCACGAGCTGCGTGCGCGAGAAGCCGACGTCCTCCGGACGCATGATCTCGTAGGTCTCGCGGTGTTTGAGCATGCCGTGCTGGTGGATTCCGGATTCATGCGCGAACGCGTTCTCGCCGACCACGGCCTTGTTGCGCGGGATCGTCGCGCCGACGAGGTCGGCCAGCAGGCGCGCCGTCGGATACAGCAGCGGCGTGCGGATGCCGGTCTCGAAGTTGAAGCGGTCCGAGCGCGTCTTCAGAGCCATGACGACTTCTTCGAGCGCAGCGTTGCCGGCACGCTCGCCGATGCCGTTGATCGTGCATTCGACCTGGCGCGCGCCGGCCGCGAGAGCGGCCAGGCTGTTGGCAACGCCGAGGCCGAGGTCGTTGTGGCAATGCGCGCTGAGCATGACACTGTCGATGCCGCGCACTTCGCGCTTCAGTCGCGCGAACAGCGCGCCGATTTCATCCGGCGTCGTGTAGCCGACCGTGTCGGGTACGTTGACCACCGTCGCGCCGGCTTCGATCATCGCCGACAGCACGGTGATCAGGTATTCCGGTTCGGTGCGGATCGCATCCTCGGCCGAGAATTCGACCTCGTCGCACAGCTCACGCGCGCGGCGCACAGCCTTGATGCCGACATCAAGCACCTGCTCGCGGCTCATGTTGAGCTTGTGCCGGCGATGGATCGGGCTGGTCGCGAGGAAGATGTGCACGCGCGAACGCGCCGCTTTCTCGGTCGCGCGGGCAACGGCCTCGATGTCGCCGAATTGGGCGCGGGCCAGGCCGCAGATCGTCGGACCGCGGATTTCGCTGGCAACGGCGCGCACCGATTCGAAGTCGCCGTCGGATGCCTGCGGGAAACCCGCTTCGATGATATCGACGCCGAGATCGGCAAGCGCATGGCCGATGCGCAGTTTCTGCGCCTTGGTCATCGAAAAGCCGGGCGCCTGTTCGCCGTCGCGCAGCGTCGTGTCGAACACGCGGATGCGCTCGGGCAGCTTGGGCGTTACGTGGGGTTCGCTGGTTTGGCTCATGGTTTTTTTGTCGCGGGATCAGGCCATAAAAAAACCCCGCATCCGTTTCCGGGTGCGGGGTTTTGGAATCTTCGTCTGGTGTTTCTAGACGCGCCCTAACCCGCACCTCCGTTGGTAATGAGAAGTACGAGTACAAGGACGAGAATCGCGTTGAAACGCGCGCCTACGAGCCGCGATACGAGGCTGGAGCGGTTCATCTGCTGCTTGGCGGTGGCGGTGTTGCAGTGCGACATGGCACCGACCGTAACGAATCGTTCAGGCCGTGTCAACAGTTTTTTTCAAGTGCCGGCGAAATCTGCTGATTTTCTGACCCGGACGGCTAGACGTCCGGACGCCTTTGCGGCCATCGGATGCGGCCGGTTACGCACGGGCAGAAATACAAAAGCCTGAACCACGGAGAACACGGAGAAAAGACGAATCAACCGGGCAAAGCCTTATGTAGAGTCACCTGCAGACCGCTACGACTGGGGTCCATGCTGCTCTGACTGACCGACTCCGGCTCTTCTCCGTGTTCTCCGTGTTCTCCGTGGTTCAGTCTTTGCGCTTCAGCCCAAGATCAGGCGAATGGATCGCGCAGGCTGATCGTGTCGTCGCGGTCGGCGCCGGTCGCCACGAGGGCGATATGCGTCTCGGCCAGTTCCTCGACCGATCGCAGGTAAGCGCGTGCGGCCGGCGGCAGCTTGCTGAACTCGCGGATGCCGCAGGTCGACTCCTCCCAGCCCGGGAAATCCAGGTAAACCGGCTTGCACTCGTCCCATCCGGCCGCGTCGAGCGGGGCCAGTTCGCGGCGCTTGCCGCGGTATTCGTAGGCGATGCAGACGCGAATCGTCGGCAGGCCGTCGAGCACGTCGAGCTTTGTGATCGCCAGGCCGTTGATGCCGTTGATCAGGACCGCTCGCTTGAGCGCGACGAGGTCGATCCAGCCACAGCGCCGCGGGCGGCCCGTCGTCGCCCCGTATTCGTTGCCCTTCTTGCGCAGCGCTTCGCCAGTCGCATCGTCGAGTTCGGTCGGGAATGGTCCGCCGCCGACGCGCGTCGCATACGCCTTGCAGATGCCCAGCACATAGTCGATGTCGGCCGCGCCGACGCCGGTGCCGGCATAAGCGCCACCGACCGTGGTGTTCGACGACGTCACGTACGGATAGGTGCCATGGTCGATGTCGAGCAGCGAACCTTGCGCGCCTTCGAAAAGGATGTTGTCGCCGCTGCGGCGCACCTGGTGCAGCGTCGCCGCGACGTCGTCGATCATCGGCTTGACGTAGTCGCCGAACGCGAGCGCCTCATCCAGCACCTGCTGATAGTCGACGGTGTCGGCCTTGAGCCAGCCCTTGAGTACGAAGTTGTGGTAGTCGACAACGTCGCGCAGCTTGTCGGGCAATTCGTTCGGATACATCAGGTCGGCGACGCGCACGCCGCGCCTGGCAACCTTGTCTTCGTACGCGGGGCCGATGCCGCGGCCGGTGGTGCCGATAGCCTTCTCGCCAGAGGCTCTCTCACGCGCCTGATCGAGCGCGATGTGGTACGGCATGATCAGCGGCGTCGCCGGACTGATCTTCAGGCGCGAGCGCACTTCGACTCCAGTCGCCTCGAGTTCGCCGATCTCGTGCTGCAGCGCGGCCGGAGACAGTACGACGCCATTGCCGATCAGGCACAGGACGCCTTCGCGCAGGATGCCTGAAGGAATCAGGTGCAGCACCGTCTTCTTGCCGCCGATGACGAGCGTGTGCCCGGCATTGTGGCCGCCCTGGAAGCGCACGACCGCGCCGACACGCTCGGTCAGCAGATCGACGATCTTGCCCTTGCCTTCGTCGCCCCATTGCGCGCCGAGGATTACTACTGACTTGCCCATGTCGTTCTCGCTTCGATTGCTACGCCGCGCTCAGTGGCGACGTCGGTAATTGCATTCGCCATTTTGCAATGGCCAAGCCTTCAGTATCTTCTATCCGCAACTTGCCGACGCATTTATTCCAAGCGCGCCGCGCGATCAGTCAAAGCCTGCCTTGAAAATTTTATCAATGATCGATACCACGGCCAATCCGTTCGGAAAATAACCGACCGTGACGGCGTGAAGGTATAGCTGAGTCTTGAGGTCGCCAACACTCACCGTGTTCGAGTCCGAATCGGCAACGTAGAGCTTGTCGGCTTCCGCAACTATAACGGCCCCGTACGCGTATGCGGAAGAAGACGGAAATGCCGGAGGCGCAAGTAACATCGGTTCCTTGAGCTCACCGGTTGCCGGATCGACTACCTGCAGCAATTCCACTCCGGACGGAATGTACATTCGCGTACCGGTACTGTTGAGCACAATGCTGCTGTCCCAGCCGTTTGGCGTAAACCCAGTCGAATTCACTGAATTGTCCGCGGTATGAAGCACCAGCATTGCCAGCGGAATCTGCGGGTTATTTCCGGGAGTTACGTAGACAGCACTGTCATCGGGTGCCACAGCCACTGCGCAAGGATATGAGAATACCGGTACCGATGCGACGACGCTGTCATTCGAGGTGTCAATAACCCAGACGTAGCCGTTTCCGTGTTCGCCGGTGCCGGCCATGTAGATGCGATTGCCGGCATGACTCGCGGCGATACTGTCGCAATAGCTCGTAGTTCCTACGCCATTGATCCTGCTCACAAGCGCATTAGTGGTTGTGTCGATCACAGCGATGCCGGCGTCATCTGAGACGTATAGTCGCTGGTTCGCTGCCACGTACGCCATGCTTACAGGAGCGTGAGCGACCGCTATCGTGTCGATGACTGCATTCGCCAGCGTATCTATTACGGAAACATTGCTCGTCGCTGCACTGCCCACATAGACACGATTGCCGACGTCGTTCGTGGCGATACTCACGGGGAGGTGGGGGACGGGAATACTCGTCAACACCGTATCGTTCGCGGTGTCGATTACGGCGACCTTGTCATCCAGCGTGACTGCAGCGTATATGAAGGGTGCCGCAAGAGCATCGCAACAGAAAACGCCAGACAGGCCAAGGAACAGCGGAATGGCACTCGTAACAAGGGCGACATACGACAAAGAACGGTGAGTTCTTCCTGGACTCATGATAATTCCTCCTGACCAAGCCAATCGTTCAGTTCACCAGCTTCAGCACCAACACACCGACGCCAACCATGACGCCGCCAATGATACGCAGTTGGCGCGGTTCGAGTTCGCGCATCTGCTCGACGATGCGTTGCCAAGTGCCCGGGGCGGCGAAAAGGAACAGGCCTTCGATAACCAGCAAGAGGCAGAGTGCAGCCAGAAATTCGTGCATTACCGTGCCCCGGAGCGTTCCACCACCATCCCCACCCAACCCTCCCCTTGAAGGGGAGGGCTCAAAAGCCGAGCGTTCACCGAAACGCGGTGCGGAACTGCTACTTGCCCTTCGCTTCCGGCTCGCCGAAATAGCGCAGGAACTCGGACTTCGGATCGAGCACCATGACGTCGCCGCTCTTGAACGTCTCGCGATAGGCGGCCAGGCTGCGATAGAACGCGTAGAAATCCGGATCCTTCGAGTAGGCTGCGGCGTAGATCTCGGCGGCCTTGGCGTCGCCCTCGCCGCGCGCCTGCTGCGCATCGCGCTCGGCTTCGGCCTTGATCACCTGTACCTGGCGGTCCGCGTCGGCGGTGATCTTGGCCGCCGCTTCGCGGCCGTTCGAACGCTGCTCGTTGGCCAGCCGCGTGCGCTCCGCGCGCATGCGGTCGTAGACCGAATTGACGACCTCGTCGGGGAATTCGATGCGCTTGATGCGCACGTCGACGATCTTGATCCCGAGTGTGTCCTCGGTGCCCTTGTTCGCCTGCTCGATCACTTTCTCGGTGATGTCGGAACGCGCGCTGGCGATCAGTTCGTTCAGAGGCCGCGAGTTGAATTCGAAACGCAGCGAATTCTTGATGATCGAACCGAGCCGCTGGTTGGCCAGCAGCTGCAACTCGTCGGCGCCGAACGAACGGTAATAGGCGGCGCCGTTCTCGATTTTCCACTTTACGTAGAAGTCCACATTGACCGCTTTCTTCTCGGACGTGAAGTAGCGCTCCGGCTGTGCGTCGAGGTTGAGGATGCGCCGGTCGTAGCGGACGACCTGCTGCATGATCGGCATCTTGAAGTGCAGACCTGGCTTGTAGTCGGATGTGTCCTGGGCGTCGAGCCCTTCGATACGGCCGAACTGCAGCAGCAAGGCACTCTGGCCTTCCTTCACGATGAAGGCGGAATTCGCCAGCAATACGACGATGATCAGGGCAATGATTGGCGGCAGCAGTTTCATTGGCCACCTCGATTGGTCCGTGCCGGCGCCCGTTGCTCGGCAGCCTCGCCCGCCGCTGCCGCGGCGGCTGCGGCCGATGCCGCCTCACCCGCATCGGTCTTCAGCTTGTCGAGCGGCAAATACAGCATGTTTCTTCCTCCGCTCTGGTCGACGACCTTCAAGGTCGTTGAAAGCACGCTTTGCATCGTTTCCAGATACAGGCGTTTCCGGGTGATGTCGGGCGCCGCGCGATACTGCGCGTCGATCAGGGTGAAACGCTGGGCGTCGCCGGTCGCCGTGGCGATATGAGCAGCCTTGTAGCCTTCGGCCCCGGCCAGGATGCGCGCTGCTTCGCCACGCGCCAGCGGCACTTCTCGCGACATGTAGGCCGCGGCGTCGTTGATGAACTGCTGCTGGTTGTTGCCGGCGTTGTTGGCGTCGTCGAACGCTTCCTTGACCTCGGGTGGCGGCAGGATCTTCTGGAAGTTCACCGCCTTGACGAGCAGGCCGACCCCGTAGGAGTCGAGCGTCTGTTGCAGCAACTTTTCGGTTTCGCTCGCCGTTTCGGCCCCTTGGCCGGAAAGGATCGTGTCCATCGGGCTGCTGCCGATGACCTGGCGCACCGCGCTCTCGGCAGCCTGCTTGAGCGTTTCGTCGGGCTGGTTGGCCGAGAACAGGTATTTGCGCGCGTCGGCGCGCGTGTATTGCACGTTGAAATCGATCACGACGATGTTCTCGTCCTTGGTCAGCATGCGCACTTCGTCCGAAACGGACTGCACGCTGGTCGCCTCGACCGTGATGACTTCCTCGATCGGCGAAGGCCACTTGAGGTTCAGGCCGTTGTTCATGATGCGGTTGAACTGGCCGAAGCGCAGCACGACGCCGATCTGGCGCGCGTCGACCATCTTGAAGCTGCCGAACGCGACCCAGAGCACGATCAGCGCGAGTACCCCGATCAGAAATCCGCCGGAATGCGACGAATTGCCGCCGCCGCCCCCGCCCCCGTTGCCGCCCCCGAACACCCGGCGCAGTCCCTCTCGCCCGCGGCGTAGCAGGTCATTGATGTCCGGAGACTCCTGTCTGCCCTTCCACGGATCGCGCTTGCCGGGTTCGTTCCAAGCCATGAAAACTTTCCTCAATAAGGTGAAGCGCACTCACCGCACTTCGTGTGAAGCGCGAATCGCGCCCGATTCAGTCCGTCAATATTCCCACACCCCAACCACTTTTGCGGGTATTCGGTCCCGAACGAGAGATGCCGCAGATTCCGCGGGAGTCGCCCCGCACGCCGAAGGCGGCCGAATTGTACCGACAATCATCGAGTTGGCGAAGGTTGGACGACGCAGTCAGGAAGCCAGCGTCACGGGATGTTCTTGCGCAAACTGCGACCGCAGCCACTCGCCCTCGCCTCCCGGCAGGCCGAAAAGCGGTTCGATCAGGGCACGCGGCGCGTCGATCTCGAGCTCCCAGCCGGTCTGCGCCTCTCGCTCGCTCGCGACCAGGCCCGAGGCGAACAGGCGCGCACGCAGGCGACCCGCGGAATCGGGCACTTGAAGCCAGCAGTGCACGCGGTCGTGCTGGAGCGCGCGCGTAATCGCCTCGCGCAACAAGTCCAGGCCTGCGCCGGTCGCGGCCGAGAGCCAGACGCGCTGCACGCGGCCGCCGTCGATGCTGTCGAGGCGCGGCGCGGCCGGCTCGGCTCCGTCGCCAGCCGAAATCCTGTCCAACTTGTTGTACACGAGGATCTGCGGCACATCGCTCGCGCCGATTTCCTCGAGCACGCGCTGGACGTCTTCGATGCGTTCCTCGGATTCCGCCGACGACGCATCGACGACATGCAGCAGCAGATCCGCATCGCGCGTTTCGGCGAGCGTGGACTTGAACGCGGCGACGAGGTCATGTGGCAAGTCGCGGATGAAGCCCACGGTATCGGCGAGCACGAACGTGCCGCAGGCCAAGCCATCGATGCGGCGCAGCGTCGGATCGAGCGTCGCGAACAGCTGGTCCGCCGTGTACACGCCGGCGCCGGTGATCGCGTTGAACAATGTCGACTTGCCGGCGTTCGTGTAGCCGACCAGCGACACCAGCGGCAGCGGTTTGCGCTGACGCGCGCGGCGGGCAGTCGTTCGCTGCACCGCGACTTTTTCCAGGCGCTGGGTCAGCTGCTTGACGCGCTGCGCGAGCAGGCGGCGATCGAGTTCGAGCTGGGTTTCGCCGGGACCGCGCAGGCCGATCGCACCGCCGCGCTGGCGCTCGAGGTGAGTCCACCCGCGCACGAGGCGCGTGGCCATGTGCTTGCACTGGGCCAGTTCCACCTGCAGCTTGCCTTCGTGCGAACGCGCGCGCTGGGCGAAGATATCGAGGATCAGGCCGGTACGATCGACAACGCGGCACTCGGTGTGCTTTTCGAGGTTGCGTTCCTGGACCGGGCTGAGCGCGTGGTTGACGAGAATCAGGTCGGCGCCGGACGACTCGCGGCTTGCCTTGAGCTCGTCGGCCTTGCCGGTGCCGATAAAAAATTTCGGATTCGGCCGCTCGACGCGAGCGGCCAGCGTTCCGACTACGGTCGCGCCGGCGGAGCGCGCGAGCTCGGCAAATTCTCCCAGCGCACCGGGATCGTCCGCACCCGCCCGCTGCGGCTGCACGAGCAGCGCACGCTCACCCTTGCGTGATCGTTCGAACAGTTCCTTCAACCTTCGGCGACTTCGCCGTGTGCTGCGCCACCGGCCTCGGCGCCACCTTCGTTGCCGATGCGCACGTTGCGGCTCGGAACGATCGTCGAGATGGCATGCTTGTAGACCATCTGGCTGACGGTATTACGCAGCAGGACGACGAACTGGTCGAACGATTCGACCGTGCCCTGCAATTTGATGCCGTTGACGAGGTAGATCGACACCGGAACGCGCTCGCGGCGCAATGCATTCAGGAAGGGGTCTTGCAGCGACTGGCCTTTGGACATTGTTGTTCTCCTTATAATTCAAACCTGTACGCGAACGCGAACCGGAAAAAAGACGGCGCAGCCGGACCCTATGGATATGGTCTCCGCACCCCGATTCAAGGGATTGAAATTCTACACCTTTTCACCCTGCGCTCAAGGGGCCGCGGCGCTTCGGCATGGGTCAGCGCGCAATCAAGCCTGGTCCAGGAATGCCTTGACGGCTCCCTCACAAACGCTGTGATAGCGCGGGTCGAACGGGTCCACGGCGCGGCCGTCGAGTTCGGCGCGCAACCAGGTCAGCTGGCGCTTGGCGAGCTGGCGCGTCGCGAAGATCGCGCGGTCGCGCAGTTGCGCCGCATCGAACTGGCCGTCCAGGTGCTGCCAGGCCTGGCGATAGCCGACGGCGCGCATCGAAGGCAAGTCCGGCTGCAGGTTGGCGCGCGCGCGCAGCACGCGTACTTCGTCGAGAAACCCCTGCGCGAACATCTCGTCCATGCGCGCTGCAATGCGCGCGTGCAGTGCCGCGCGATCGGCCGGCACCAGGGCGAGCTTGAGCACCCGATAGGCAAAGCGCGAACCTGTCGCGCCCTGCAGTGCCGACAGCGGTTTGCCGGTCAATGCGATGACCTCGAGCGCGCGCTGGATACGCTGGGCATCGTTCGGCTTGATGCGCGCGGCGGCGATCGCGTCGAGCTCATGCAGGCGCGCGTGGAGCGCCGGCCAGCCCTGTGCTTGCGCGCTCTGCGCGATATCGACGCGCAGCGCCGCGTCCGCGGCCGGCAGCGCCGAAAGACCGTATTGCAGCGCGCGGAAATACAGACCGGTGCCGCCGACGAGCAGCGGCGTGCGCCCGGCGGCGCTGATGGCCTGCATTTCGCCCAGCGCGTCGGTGCGGAATTCGGCTGCAGAATAGGCTTGAGCCGGATCGCGGATATCGATGAGCCGGTGCGGAAACCGCGCCAGGGTTGCCGCATCGGGTTTGGCCGCGCCGATATCGAGACCGCGATAGACCAGCGCCGAATCGACGCTGATGAGATCGAGAGGAAAGCGCTCGGCGAGCGCGCACGCCAGCGCAGTCTTGCCCGCGGCGGTCGGCCCCATCAGGAAAATCGCGAGCGGTCGTCGGTCGATCGGCATGCAGTCGATTGTAGTCGCGGCCGGCGATCTGCGGTCTTTCAGTTGCGGAGGAGCTTTTTCGGCGCCTTGCGCGACCAGGCCTGGCGCACGAGCCCGTCGACGACTCTCCCGCCCGCTTTGGCCAAGTCGACGCGCAGGCCGACGACCTTGCCGCCCCACAACAGCTTCTCGACGCAGGTCGGGTGCAGGGCCAGCGCGAGTTCGCGTTGCTCCTCGTCGAGGAACACGTGCAGTAGTTGCGCGCCGGGCGGAGCCGTGGCGAAGATTTTTCCGCGGACCCGGAACGAGGTGTAGTCGAAGTGCGGTTGCTCGGTCGTTTCCGGTAGCGACAGCGCGAGGCGACGCACGCGATCAAGATTCGATGGCGGACTCTTCATTGGCGGAGTTCGACCGCTTGTGTATCCGGATCAGACTCCACAAGTATACCGAATCGGGTAGCCAATCCTGCCGACATTCCCCCTTGCGCAGGAATGTCGGCATCTATTTGGACCACCGTCCGCGCTGGATCCTGGGAGAATCAGCAGCCGCGGCCCCCGGCTGGTTCTTGTCTACGTACGCCGACCACCGCCAAGCAGCAGTACGCCGCCGATGACGATCGCGCCGATGCCGGCCCACATCGGAATATTGACGGTCTCTTTTTCCTTGACCGACAACTCGACCGGGCCGATCTTGGTCTGGTGATTTTCCTTGGTGTAGCTGAAGCTGCCATACGCCAGTCCGAGCGCGCCGCCGATGATCAAAACGAGTGCCACTACCTTGATCGCGTTCATTGCTGTCTCCTCATGAAGAAATTAGCGAGCGAAAGCGCCATGCGGTCCAATCGCTCACTGCTTTGGAATCGCCTGAAATCGCTTAGACGCGCCGCCCCTGCATGAAGCGGATCAGGATCACGACGAGAGCGACGATCAGCAGGATGTGGATCAGGCCGCCCATCGTGTAGGAGGTAACGAACCCCAACAGCCAAAGCAGCACCAGAACAACCGCAATTGTCTCGAGCATCTTTCTTCTCCCGTTT
>Ga0207683_10004990_pt1 | contig 11404 bp, 7 predicted proteins | sample KBSM73metaG_FD_184333 | JGI IMG/M metagenome (GOLD analysis project Ga0207683, IMG submission 184333) | Miscanthus rhizosphere microbial communities from Kellogg Biological Station, Michigan, USA - KBS M7-3 metaG (SPAdes) (version 2) | ecosystem: Host-associated > Plants > Roots > Rhizosphere >...
GTCGTATTGGATCGCCTTGATCGAAAGAATCGTGTCGCGATCCGACGGATCGTTCAGCCGTGTCTTGCGTTATCCAGGAACACCAAAGCCGAGGCGAAATCGTCACAGGGCTGCTTTATCTGAACGAGTCCGTGCCGGACATTCACGAGATGCAGCAAACAGCGGATCGGCCTTTGGTAGATCTCCCCTTTGACGAACTATGTCCCGGGGCGTCGGCCTTGGACGCTTTACAGGAAGAGTATCGGTGAGCAGTTGACGCGCAACTCGGCGCGGATCATGTCGCGTCGGTGTGCGCCGGGACGCAGATAGCGGAGCGCAAACCAGCGCCCAAGCCAGTCGGTCAAGGCGAATTTGAAAGCCGCCCCGCGCGTGATGCTGCCGCGGCGTACTATCGTCAGCAAATAGCAGACGAACGAGCAGCTGTTATCCGCAAGCTGCCGCCGCAGGGCCTCCCAACTTTCTCGATGTTCGTGCCAGATCACGGCATTCGGATCGTACTTCAGCAATAAGTCGGCCGCGATCACGCGATGGAACATCTCGATGTCGCCACCACCACGCGTCGGAGTTCCGACGTCGAGGTGCGGATCGAACAGGCCAACCGCCGCAAAGGTCGATCGTCGGAAGGCCATGTTTGCGCCTACGCCGCATGCACTTGCCCACATCTGGCCCGCGCTGCCGAGATCGGCTTTCCGGAACCAGCGAGGATGGAAGCCCTTGCCCATTCCGCCATACACATCCTCGAAATAGATCCTCGCAGGTGTGTCGAGCTTCATCGGTGCGACCAATCCAGTCATCGCGGCGACCTCCGGGTCAGCGAAGGATCGCGCTATAGCCTGGAGCCATCCCGGATCGACCATCGTGTCGTCATCGGTGAAAACGACGATCTCATTTCGGCTTTCCCGGATCCCGCGATTCCGCGCATTGTCCAGGCCAGGCGCGTCTTCCCGTACGTACCGGAGGGTAGGGATCGATTTCACAAGCTGCCAGGTGGCGTCACTGGACGGCGCGTTATCAACGACGATCAGTTCCCAATCGTCATAGTCGACCCGCTGCAGCGCGGCGAGGCACCGGCGAAGGTTATCGAGGCGATCACGCGTGCACACCACCACCGAGATCGGGACGCGTTCGTATGATATAGGCGGTGCAACTGCCTTCATCACCGCCGCTGCGGCAATGGGATCGCGCAGATGCCGAAGCATTTCACCTGGCAGAATGCGGGCGAGATCTTCGGGGTGGGACGTTGCTGGCAATGATAGCCAGCCGAGCGGCCTGGCCCCCAGGCGGACAAGGAAGCGAGCCGGCAGGCGAACTGGATCTATGTGAGGTTGGCCTCGCGGAGAAAGCTGAACGTCCACCAGGCTGATCAACTCCGCCGTCGCATCATTTTGCCCCGTATGCAGCCTCGCCACAGACATTTCGCTCATCGCGCGTCGTGCGCGGTCCATCACGCAGGCATAGGGTTCGTAGGCCATCGCAATGACGTGGCGGGCGCGCACCGCTTCTGCCCCCACAAGCGGGGGAGAGTGAATGATCGGCATACCGTAGAAGTCGACGGTCAGCCCTTGGGGCCGTTCAAGGTCGATGTCGTTGGCGCATGTCGGCCAGTCTTCGGGACCTGAACGTTGAAGGACGGGAGGGACAGCTGCGTCGCGCTGTTCGATCAGCTCCCGATAATCCCGAATGTTGATGCCGCTGCTGGCGACGCCACGCATGTATGACAATCGGCGCGCGGCCTGCTGAAGCCGCGCCCACAAGCGGCGCGCGTGTATCGTCTCAAGAGGGCTGAGCAACCCGGCTATAAGTGCTTGCAAGCCGCGCGCGATCGTTGGCCAGCGGAACGGCAGCCGGATCAATATACGCTCCCCCAGCGTGTAGCCCGTAGGCCATGTGGCGATCAGCTCTGGAAGGAGTTCGCCGTGCTTTTGTAAGAACTGGACGTCGGCACGTCCTTCGGCCTGCGCACGGCTGAGGCTCGGGCCGAGCGAACGCGCATCATGATGGAGACCGATAGCCTCTGGCGCATAAGCGAAATCGCAACCTGCTCGCAGAAGACGATAGCCCAGTTCATAATCCTCGCGGCAGCTGAAGCTCTCGTCGAAGCCGTCCACTTTCAGGAAGAGACTTCGCGTGATCGAAACATTCCCGCTGAGGAAATCCCGAAAGGTATAGCGATGGCCTTCCGCCCCCATCTCGGTGAACAGATCCTCCCACCAGCGCCGCAAGGCATGGCCGAACAGTGTCTCTTCATGAGCGATTACCGGTTTGGAATAGCCGATGACGACACGGCGGCCTTCCGCGAGCTCGTGTCCTTTCAGGTGGCCATCGACAAAGCCCGACCCGACGACGATGTCGTCGTCCAGGAATATGATGACTTGGCCCCTCGCTTCGCGCGCGGCGGCATTGCGGGCAGCAGATGCGCGGCACCACTCTCCCGCAATCCATCGCAGCGGAAACGTCGTTTCCAGCTTGCCCAACATCGCAGCGGAGTCGTCGGTGCAGGCGTCGAGCGCGACAATCACCTCGAATGGCTCGGACGTCGCCTGCTCGGCGAGCGCGCCGAGGGTTTTGGTCAACACCGCACCGCGGTTATGCGAAGGGATCACCACGGTCGCGGCAGGCGACGGATCAGGCATCCTGATACTTCCTGAAACGCCGGCGCGCCTTGAGATAACGCGCCGGGCCAGCCCAACAGCCGACCAGTTCCGCTAGCAGAAGGTCCAGCGGCATAGCCCCGGGTGCTCGCCGCAACGACCTGAAGATGGCGGGGGCCTGATCATGGCGGAACCATCCGAACATTCGCAGCAACACCAGCCATTCGCGTTCGAACAACAGGCTTCGCGTCCACGACGCGTAGGCTCCCACGCCATAAGCAAACATGACATGGCGCAATTCCGGCCATGTCCGTCGGTGCCGGTGCCAGTTGAGCGCGGCTGGCTCATAGACGATGCGGAAACCCGCCCGCAGGATGCGCGTAAAATATTCGTGATCGTCGCCCGACATGCTGGGCGTTCCCGGCCCAAGGGCCGGGTCCATCAGCCCGACCCGGTCGATGATGGAGCGCCGCAGCGCCATGTTGACCGATGCGCCGACGGCACCGACGACGAGCGGGTCCGTGGCCGGAGACTGGAATTCGCGCCGCTTGAACCCGCGCCGGGAAAAACCCGTGGCGCGCTCGAAGAATTCCTGAGCTTCGGTTTCCAGCTCGAGCGGCATGGTCAGGCCGGTCGCGCATTGGACTTGAGGATCTGCGAAGGGCGAAAGGATAGCGCGCAGCCAATGAGGATCGGCCACCGCATCGTCGTCCATGAACGCGACGAGATCTGTTTCCGCTGCGAGGATGCCGCAATTGCGCGCCGAATTGGCGCCCGGCTGATCCTCGCGAAGATACACAACGGAAGGAAATTGTGAGACGAGATCGCGGGTCGACGTCGTTCGCGGATTGTTGTCGACCACCAATATGCGCTGGCCATCGTCAGGCATCGCCAGCAATGCGGTCAGGCAACGATGAAGGTCATCGGGACGCTCTCTGGTGCACACGATCACCGTGGCGGCCTGCGCCGATGGGGCGAACCGGCCTTGTGGCTGCGCTGGCTCGCACGCTATCGCCTCCCAGGCGACCTCGCCCGCCTTTTCCTCAAGCTCCGCCAGATTGACGCGGCCGGCTTCAAGTTTCAGATTCAAGCTCGCGACGGGTATTGAATGCCAACGCAAAAGGATCGTGGCGCGATCGTAACCAGGGTGCTCCCCGATGCGCTCCCACGCATCGCCAAGCTCGAACGACAGCACTTTGGTAGCCAGCGTAATTCCCCCTTCAGCTGCACTTCTAACCAGACTGCCAAAGATGTGCGCACATTTTTCGAATTTGATAGCATTTGGTTTACGCTTGGGAATACCGTCATATCGTGGCTCCTGACCAAATGCTCCTGCCGTTTGATGCAGATTGGGACATTTCGGCCCGTATGTTTTGCCGCACGATGCTTCTTCTTTGTCGGGTAATTAGGGCGTGAGCCGCGGACAGCACTGGCGACACGGGATCGACGTGGTCATCGTTCTGGTGGCGCGCGATTTTCGCGGCCGCTATCGCAATACCGGCATCGGAGTCCTTTGGTCGGTCCTGAATCCGCTACTGTTTCTGCTGACCTTCTATCTTGTATTCGCTCGTCTCCTGCACATTGGTATCGCCCATTATGCATCGTTCGCATTTACTGCGATCATTGCGTGGAGCTGGCTCCAAGGAGCGTTGCAGCAATCGGCCGAGAGTATCACCTCCAGTGCTACCCTAACCGCACAACCGGGCTTTCCACTGCAGGCGCTTCCGCTCGCTGCCGTCTGCTCCGGACTGATCCACCTGCTGATTGCGCTTCCGCTGCTCGCGCTGCTTCTATTGGCAGAGGGTGTGCCGCTTACCTGGCGAGTTGTAGCCGTGCTTCCCCTTCTCGGGCTGCAGGGCCTGCTGCTGCTGGGGATGAGTTTTATCGTCGCCGCTTTGAATGTGCGCTACCGCGACACGCAGCATATCCTCCCGGTCCTCCTTCAGATCGGCTATTTTCTCACGCCGATCTTTTATGACCTCAATGTCGTGGGGCCTGAATATAGGGGTTACTTCACCTTCAACCCCATGGCTGTTTTGATCCAGGCCTATCGCGCGGTCCTCATGCAGGGCAGCTTTCCGGATTGGCACCCGCTCGCCGGGCTATTTGTCCTCGCCCTGTTTCTATTAGTCGTTGGCCGGCGCTATTTCGAACGGGCCCGCGACACGTTTCTGGAAGCTCTATGAGCGAGGTCACGATCCGCGCACAGGGGCTCGGCAAACGGTTCCGCCTTTACGACGCCAATCATCCACGCACGCTGCGTGAATTGCTCGCCGGTGGTTGGCGACGAGCCCGTTCGGCAGGCGATTTGTGGGCGCTTCGGGACGTGGACCTCAATGTCGGACCTGGCGAAATGCTGGGAGTTGTCGGGCATAATGGCTCGGGTAAATCGACCCTGCTTCGTATCCTCGGCGGCGTCATGCGTCCAGACGAAGGCGTAGTTTCGACCGTCGGCCGCATTAGTGGTCTGCTCGAGTTGACGATGGGAATGCATCCCGACCTCAGCGGCCGCGAAAACGTGATGATCAGCGGCATTATCGCGGGGCTCACCAGGCGGGAGGTGCAGGCCCGTTTCGACAGCATCGTCGATTTCGCAGAGCTTGAGGACTTTATCGACAGCCCGCTTCGCACCTACAGCGCCGGCATGAAGATGCGCCTTGGCTTTTCGGTGGCGATGCATGTCGACCCCGGTATCATGCTGATCGACGAAGTGCTCGCCGTGGGCGACCTGGCTTTTCAAAACAAGTGCCTCAACCGCATCCAGACCTTCATACAGGCTGGCTCTGCTATTGTGCTGATCACCCATGATCTCGCCAATCTCCAGACGCTGTGCACGCAAGCGTTATGGCTCCGCGATGGTCAGGTAGCGGGCTATGGCCGGCCCGACGCCGTGATTGACGCGTTCAGAAACGAGATGATGGTCGGAACCCATCATCTCACCTCGGACCGATCTTCCGATCGCCGTCTTCCCCTAGAGCTTGAGCAGAACCGGTTCGGGTCGATGGAGGTCACGATTGAAGCGGTGCGTATCCTGAATGCGGCGGGCCAGCCGGTCTCGAGGTTCGAGCCGGGCGAAGCGCTCACCGTTGAGGCGGACCTCAATTCGCCTGGCGAAATCACGACAATCCATGCGGTCCTGATCATCGGAAACCCAGAGCGCTACGACATCGTGAACATCAATTCTGGCGACTTTGGTGAGCCGTTGAAGGTCAGTGGCAAAGACGGTTCGACGCTTCGCCTATCGATTGAATCGCTGCCACTGGCCGGGGGCGATTATTCCGTCAGCATTGGCGTCTATCGAGACGATTGGTCGCGAACCTACGACTATCATTCGCATGCATATCGTTTGGAAGTGGCACATTCGAAGGTCTTGTCCGGGTTCATTGCGCCGCAGCATCGATGGGATGCGAGGTCTCGTTAGAAGGGGCTTCTTGATCGTCACGCCGCCTGCGCAAACTCGCCGCCGCGCAGATGGGAAGCAGCCAGATCACACGTGCCTGGTAACGCGCGGCCGACGCAGAGAAGATCGCGCAAACGGCCGCGTTGGCAGCGAGGCCGATCAGGATCGCGCTAATCACCGGGAGATTCTCGGACCTTCTGCGCAGCCGCCCAATCAAGATAAGCACCGAGAGCACCACCAGGCTCAACGAGGCCCTATCCAGCCAGCGCCTTATCCAGGCGTGCGGCTCGCCGACCGCTTCGAACTGCAGTTCGCCATTGGATGCATGCACGATGCGGTTCGCGAAAGACGCTTCGCCCAATCCGAATTGAAGGATCTGCGTTACCGTACCACCGACCGCAGCCGCCGCCTGCTGGCTCGGATAGGCACGAGCGGCGGCCAGCAGGATCTCGGGCTCTTCCAGCCGTATGCGTTCGATTTGCTGGGGTGTTCCGATCCGCGAAAGCCCCTGTGGCCCCCAAAGGAGATCGAAGGAACGTGCCGGAATCCGATTATTGTAGATCTTGCAGATTTCGTAGTGCTTCACCGTGCACGACCGTTCGAGATACCACCGTGCGGGCCCGTCTTCGATCGAGCGCGCAAGCGTTAACGGATAGCGTTTGGGGGCAAGACTGACCTCGTGGAAGCCGATATAGCCGGATCCTAGCACGATCAGAACACCCAGCAGGACCGCGGACGCACAATATATCGATCCACGGAAAACAGCAGCCGATCGAGTTCGCAGCCATGCCCACGCTGCTGCGCCAAATGCCAAGCCAGCGAGGATAAGCCCGATTGCGAGATGGCTGGGGTGGGAGGCGAGTGACAAGGCAGCGACCAGCCCGCACCAAATCTTCGCGGACGCCGCCATTCGCCGATGCGCGCCCAACAGCAGCGCCAGCGCCAATATCGCGACACCCGCCAGGATGTCAGGCATCGCGAAGCAGGCATACCAGGCTGCTGGCGTTCCGAAGGCGATCACTGCGGAAAAGGCGGTCGCCTGGACGCGAGAGGTGAATCCCAAGATTGGCCAGGTCAGCGACAGGATCGTGGCCAATAGGGCAGCCTGCAATAGGGCAAGCCCGGCTAATGTGACTCCCGGCGCCGCGAATATGAAGGTCAATATGCTGTACGCTATGGATCTCGCACCCCGCGCCTCCTGAACCTCGCGCGGAAGCTCCCGACTTTGGGGTTTGCCCGCGCCCGCTCCGGTGGACGGTGGAGAAACTTTTGAGTGGACGAAGGCGATGGCCGCTTGCCCCCCCTTATAATAGCTCAGCGAGTCCGGGAAATATGCAGGCCGGCCAAACACCAGCAACGGCCACAGGAGGAGCGTTAGCATGAGCAACGTCCACCCGACGAAGCGTCCCCGCGTCCCCGGTATCAATTCGGTTTTCCGCCCGGCGACCGCGAGCTCAAAGGATGTTTCAGCGGTCATGCAGAAATTCGAAGCCTGGTAGATCGCGCAGCTTGATGTGGCTTGATTGCATCCTTGCCCTGAAGGTGTGCATCATCGAACGCAGCTTCATCGCATGCAGCATCCTAAGGTCGGCCGAGCGGAACCACAGCGGGTTCAAGATATAAGCTTGCGCAAGAAGACACGCCAACCGGGAGAGGTTGCCTTTCCTGAGGAAAGCGGAGGCTAGCCATCCCGTCATCATCGTTCTGGCGTTTCGCGCATCATCGGGAGCCACCGGCAGTTCCGAACGAACGTCGTTCAGCACGGTCGATATCGCGCGCCACTGTTTCTCGGGATTTGACTGGGACATGCTGCGTGCCATCAAACGATAGGCCACCAGATATTCTGGCACCAGCACTGGGGGCGCCAGGTGCGCCAGCGTTAACACCATTTTCCAGTCCTCGGCGCCCTCACTCTCGCGTTGGCGCAGCGTTTCGTCGAACCCACCCTTCGCCAGCAGGAGATCGCGACGAAAGATGGCGGCACTGCCACTGCCCACCGAATTGAGGGTCAAGAGTCCGGTAAAATCGTGACGCGGCGCCCGTGGCCAATGCGCGTTAGGAAGCACCTGGTTCGCACCGTCTATGCGAATGGAGTAGCTGTAGGCGAACGGCGCCACCGGAGCGGCTGCCAACGCGGTTCCGACGCTTTCGAGAAATCGGCTGTGCCACAAATCGTCTGAATCGATAAGTGCGACGAATGGACTTGCCGCGGCGCGGATACCTGCATTTCGAGCAGCGGCAAGACCGCTATTGGCTTGGCGAAGAAGGTGGACCCGACGATCTTGCTGGGCAACGGCCGCGACGGCAGGCTGCAGCGCATCGGTTGATCCGTCATCGACGATGATGATCTCTTCGGGCGAATGGCTTTGATGCAGAACCGACTGCAGCGTTTCGCCGATCGACCACGCCGCATTGTACGCCGGAATGACGACGGAGATCTTTTCTGCCGTAGCTTGCTTCATCGGGCTTTGGCCGGCCGCCAGCCTGCCAACATCATCAGTTTGACGGTCACGTAGGTGCCAGTGCTGTAGAGATGATAAATCCAATGAAGGATTGTGCCGGCGAAGAGGCCTCGAAATCCTCCCCTCCGCGCCATCAGCCGGAGGAAGCTGCGATTGAGCCAGACGTAACATGTCGTGCACAAAAGTGCGCCGAACAGCGCGATGGGTTGCATGATCGAGAGGAGCAGCAACGCCGCAACCGCCATCGCGAACAGCGCCTTCAGCTGCTCAATTCTGGAAACGTTCAACTGTCCAGGAGGCGCCAGCCCCGACAGGAGCAGCTTCGACCATGGATATGCGCGTCTCATTATGTCCGTCGCCCACAGCTGCGCCAGGGACCACTCCTTGAGATGGACGCCTTGCGCCTCGGGAACGAGCCGAATCGTGCTTCCTCGCCTGATCAGTCGGGCCCCCAGATCGATATCCTCTATACTGGGTCGAGGAAATTGAGCGGGGTCGAAGCCGCCCGCGTCGATGAACGCAGACCGGCGGACAGCGCCGATGCCCGTCCAGAATGTTCGCGCATCGCGGCTCCCCAACTGATGGACGTGATGATGGCGAAGATTGGCATATAGACTGACCACGCCGGACGAGCGCGGCGCATCGGTGTAAGATCCGAAGGCGGCATCCGCCCCAGTTGTCTGCATCTCGGCGACGAGGCGGTGCAACGCATCCTCAGCAAGAACGACGTCGGCGTCTACGAAAACAATGATTCCGTCCTCGGCAGCCGTTGCGCCGACATTGCGGCCGTATGCGGGCCCTTTTGGAGGAGTGCTTCCTTCGATCACGTCAACGCCGAGGCGACGAGCGATCGCTGCGGTTCCATCATGCGATCCGTCATCGAACAGGATGATCCTGTCCGGAGGCAGACTCTGCGCGATTATGGCGCTTAGGACCTCGAGGAGTTGCGCCGCCGAGTCATGGGCCGGTATCACCACGGAGATTTTTTCGGTCGGCCGGCCCGCGGCTTCACTCACGATCAGCGTCCAATATTGCCAGCGGATTCTATGTCCTCATGATAGTCCTGCTCGACATTGACCGACCAGAGATCGTGATTTCCGCCGTCAATATTCTCCGCGGCTAGCAAAGCCGTCATCATCGAATGGTCCTGGTTATTGTACCGATGCATTCCGTTACGCCCCACGACCTGTAAATTGTTGAAACCGGCGAGCCACCCGCGGATCATGTTGAGGGATTCGCGATAGTCTGCATCGTACACCGGATAGGCTTTTTTCTGTCGGATGATCGTGCCGTCCACGACCTTGTCGGGCTCCGATAGACCGAGGGTCGCGAGTTCGCTCGTCGCAAGAGCGATCAGCGCGTCATTATTCATCTGCCATAGATCGTCGCCTTCCTGGCAGAAATATTCCATGCCGATACTGGTCGTATCCGGATCGGGCACCATCTCGGGCGACCAGGAACGGAAATTTTGAATGCGGCCCACCCGCACCTCGGGACTGTGTACGTAGATCCAGTTGTCAGGAAACAAATCCGCGTCGCGAATTATGAGCACCACGATCAGAAAATCTCGATAGCGCAGCCTTTCCGCCGCTTGCCGAATATATTTCGGCGCGGGCGGAGATAGCGAAAATATCAACTCGCCGATCGGCATCGAGGAGATGTAATGCTCTGCTTCGATCCTCGTTGTAACCGCGGGCCCGGTCGTGGAGACAGTTTCGAGGGCCGTGATCATGCCATCCTCGTGATACACGCGCTGGACAGCGGAGTTCATTCTTACCTCTCCGCCCAGTGCCAAGCACCGGTTACGGAAAGCTTCCCACATCATCCCGGGGCCGAGCCGCGGGTAAAGAAAGGAATCAATCAGGCTGGTGCTGTCGCTCTTGCCGAGGATCGCCGCGAGCACGGCTTTGCGCAGCGACAGGTTCTTTATTCGCTGCGCCGCCCAATCGGCTTGTATTTCCGTGCAGGGAATTCCCCACACTTTTTCGGTGTACGTCTTGAAAAAGTGCCAGAACAGGCGGCCACCAAATCGGTTCGTCACCCATTGCTCAAAATTCGTCTCTTCCGAATGGGGGCGCACGCGCCATTTTGCATAGCTCAGCAGGATCCGGCTGGCTTCGTAGGCACCCAGGTTTCGTAACGTGCCCACGATCTTAAGTGGATAGGCGTAGAATTTCCCTTTGTAGAATATCCGGCTCAGGCGGGGGCGTCGCAGGAACTCGTCGCCCAACATATCTTGCCAGATGTTGTTGACGATCCGGACCTTGCTGAAAAAGCGATGGCCGCCGATGTCGAACCGATAGCCTTTATAGCTTTCGGTTCGGGCAATACCGCCGACGGCGTCCGTGGCTTCCAGAACGATGGGATAATAGTGCTTTGAAAGCTCCTGCAATCGGTACGCGGCTGTCAGTCCCGCCGGACCGCCGCCAATGATGGCTACCTTGTGGCGAGGAAGATAGGGTCTCGGGCTATACCCTGGTTGCCGCTCGGCATGGTGGCGGTGCCATCTCAGCGTCTGGTCCAAGCCCTCCGAAAGTTGGACTAGGGGAGTCCATCCCAGCGTCTCGCGTGCGAGCGTGATATCGGGGCGCCGCACCTTCGGGTCGTCCTCGGGAAGCGGTAAATATTTGATTTTTGAGGCGTGCCCGGTCTTCTCCAACACCATATCGGCGAGTTCGCGGACAGTGAACTCAACCGGATTGCCGAGGTTCATGGGTCCGATACAGGCGCCCGGATATTCCATGAGGCGTACGATCGCCTCAACCATATCAGCAACGAAGCAGAAGGAGCGTGTCTGGGCGCCGGCGCCGTATATTGTAATTGGCTCGCCCTTGATGGCCTGGCCGATGAAGCTTGATACCACCCGCCCATCGTCCGACGCCATGCGGGGACCATAAGTGTTGAATAGGCGGCCGACGCGAACCTCTGAGCGACGCCCGACGTCTGCGGCC
>Ga0207683_10004991_pt1 | contig 11404 bp, 10 predicted proteins | sample KBSM73metaG_FD_184333 | JGI IMG/M metagenome (GOLD analysis project Ga0207683, IMG submission 184333) | Miscanthus rhizosphere microbial communities from Kellogg Biological Station, Michigan, USA - KBS M7-3 metaG (SPAdes) (version 2) | ecosystem: Host-associated > Plants > Roots > Rhizosphere >...
CAGACGTCTCGGCCTTCCTTCATCTCGACCGGCGCCAAGTCGTGGCCGATGCGCTTCAACACCACGACGTGCTGGATGGTCTTGGTCTTCTCGAGCGCGACGTCGGCCATCTTCTTCAGAGGAACGACGTTGCCGCGACGCCACGCGCCGTCTTGCGTGAGCAAGACCTTCGCGCCGCAGTCGTTGATGCGCTCGCTGAGCGCGTCGGAGCTGAACCCGCCGAAGATGACCGAGTGCGTGGCGCCGATACGCGCGCAGGCCAGCATGGCGACGGCGGTCTCGGGGACCATGCCCATGTAGATGGCGACGCGATCTCCCGCCTTCACGCCCATGTCGGTGAGCGCAGCGGAGAGCCGAACGACCTCGCGATGGAGCTCGAAGTACGTGATGGTGCGGACGTCGCCGGGCTCGCCTTCGAAGACGATGGCGGCGCGCGTGCGGGCGCTCGTCGTCAGATGGCGATCGAGGCAGCTCTCGCTCACGTTGAGCGTGGCGCCGACGAAGAACTTCGCTTCGGGGAGCTTCCACTCCGAGAACGCCTTCCACGGCGTACGGAGCACGAGGTCCTGCGTGTGCTCGCGCCAGAACGTCTCCGGCTCGGCAAGCGACAGCTCGTACATCGAGCGGTACGCGGCGTGCGATGGCACGAGCGCCTTCGCCGAAAACGCGGCGGGCGGCGGGAAGCGACCGACTTCTTTCTGGTGCGATTCGATGCTGTCGCTCATGCCCAACCCTCTACCTTTTGTGGGCGCGGGCGCCAAGATGCGGCGGGGCTGCGGCCGGCTCCGGCGCGCCCGGAAAGGCCCCCAGGAGACCGGCGTCGGCGAGGATCGAACCGATCGCAGCACCGAACATGGGCGCGAGCTGAGGCGACAGCGGGAGCAGCCCGACGACGAGGTCGAGCGTGCGATCGACGAGGGCTCGCGTCTTGTGCTGCTTCGGCGACTCGTCGTGGATGAAGTAGAGCATCACGCCCATGTGGAGGCTCCACAGAGCGAGGACGAGGACGCGGCGCGCGGCGGGGTCGAGGAGGGCGACCTCGGGGGAAGGGGAGATGGCGCGGTCGAAGAGGAGGATGCTGTCGTCTCGAACGGCACGGGTGCGCTCGCCGAAGATCGAGATCTCGGTGGTGGGGTCGGCGATGTTGCGAAAGAGGCCGGAGAGCAGCTTGCGATCGCGCGCGAGGACGTCGAGCCTGGCGTGGAAGGTCGCGCCGAGACGCGCGCGGACGTCCTCGGTGGCGGCGAAGACGATCTCGGTGTGCTCGGTGCTCTTCGCGTTGGTGCGCTCGTAGTAGGCGAGGACGATCGCGTCCTTCGACGGGAAGTAATAGTACGCGGCGCCCAGCGCGACCTCGGCGGCCGCGGCGATGTCGCGCATCGTCGTAGCGTCGAAGCCCTTCTTCCGAAAGAGCGAGAGCGCGGCCGCGTGGATGCGGTGGCGCGTCTCTTCGCCCTTGGTGGCGGTCGTGGCGCGCGTGGCGCGAGTCATGGATCTAGCGATAAGCGCGTCGAGGAGCGTGGTCTACCCTGCAGACGTCGCCGTCTTCGCAGCGGGGCTTCGCGAGGAAGCCAGCGATGCGCCGGCGCTGCGAGGAGAGCGCGACGAAGAAGCGCTCGGCGAGCGGGGCGAACGCGGGCCCGCTGAGTCGATAGGACCACTCGCGCCAATCGGCGAGCGCCCACATCGCCACGAGGAAGGCGGCGGCGCCGGCCCAGACCTCGCCGGCGTCGCTGACGACGACGAGCTCTTCGCCGAGCCAGGGCACGCTGCCGAACCGTTCGCGTGCGTCACGGGAGTGACAGTCGAGGAGCTCGAGGGGGACGAGCGTGCGGCTCACGGCGAGGAAGTCGTGGCACCGCACGCAGAGCTCGCAGTGTCCGTCGTAGAGGACGGTCAGGCGTTCCATGGCGCGCTGCATCGCGAGCTCACGGCGCGGCGAGGGGGATGTGCGCGTAGGCAGCCTGCGCGTTCGACCAGCCCGCCGGAGCGTGGGCCGAGGGCAGACGCATCTGCGGAGCGACGGGCGGCGGCAGCATCGCGAGCTGGCTGCGACGGCGGATGCGGAAGAAGAGGTACATGTTGAAGAAGTGCATCACGCCGAGCGAGACGAGGAGCGCGCCGAGCTTCCAGGCGAGCACCTCGGCCGCTTCGACCGCGGTGCTCGCGCCGTACGCCTTCATGATCAGCGCGGCGTAGCCGAGGTTCAGGAGGTAGAAGCCGACCACGAGGAGGCGGTTCACCGCCTCGGCCATCTTCGGGGTGTCCTTGAAGACGTCCTCGAGGAAGACGGCGCCGCTCCGGAAGAGGACGCGCGCGAGGCCGACGGTGAGACCGAGCGCCACGACCGCGTACGTGATGTAGACCGGAACGAGGAAGGGGCTGGCGGGGGCCGCATAAGTAGCTGGATCCATGAGGGGACTCCTGGTTGGTGCGGGCGTCGGGGCGTCCGCATGCAGGTTGGACGGCCCAGTGTTGAACATGTTCAACAAATTTTTGAACATGTTCAAACCGGCGACGGGTGGGTAGGGCCGACCCCGCGGGAGTCAAGTGCGCGGTTCGGCCTGCGAGCGACCGCGCGTGAAGCCGCGCCTGCGAATTACTCCGGCGGCACGCGCCGGTAGTAGACGAGATCCCCCGACGCGAGCACCGCCGACGGCTCCTCGCGGCTCGTGTACCCGTGCGCCTCGTACAGCGCGATCGCCTCTCGGAACACGACGCGCGTGCGCAATCCGATCTCTCGATACCCGCGCGCGCGCGCCGCCTCGTGCAGCGCGGCCATCAACGCACGCCCGGCGCCACGGCGTCGCGCGTCCTTGGTCACGAACACCTTCGACACCCAGCCCACGCCTTCGGCACCCTGCGGCCCGATGCTCGCGACGCCGATCGCCACGCCGCTCTCGCCGTCGATCGCCACGAGGTCGTCGTTGTCTTCCACTGACCCGAACGTTGCGACATCCGCGTCGCGTCCTTCCGGCTCGAACGGCAGCCCGTACTCGGCGAGCGCCGCGGCGATGATCGTCGCGGCCACCTTCGCGTCGGCGGACGTCGCGCGGCGCACCACGCACGAAGCACGACGAGCCGCGTCGCTCAGCATCCCGGCGCTCGTGTGATGCCGGCCTTGAGCCGCGCGATCTCCTGCAGCTCTTCTGCCATGGCCAGCACCTTCTTGCTGGCCTCGCGCGCCGCAGCCTGCGCCTCGCTCGTAATCGCCAGCTCGAGCAAGAGGCGCCGTCCCAGCTCGTGATGGTGCTTCTCGTCCGGCTGGATCGTCTCTTCGTAGAGGCGCGCCGTCGCTTCGTCGCCCGTCACGCGACAGAAGCGGACGAACTCGGCGTTGCGCACGACCGCCAGCGCCTCGCGCGTGAACTGACCGGCGGCCACGCGCGCTACCGTTCCATCGAGCGACAAGAGCCACGCCAGAAGCGGGCTCCGCCCCGACGCGAGCGGGTCGTGCGTCGCGGTGTCGACGCCGAGCTCCGCGAGCCGCGCCTGGATCATCCGATAGTGCTTCGCCTCGTCCCCGGCCTGACGCGCCAGCGCGAGCTTCACGTTCACCTCGGGCGTCGTTCCGAGCCACGCCGCCGCGCACTCCGTTGCTTCGAGCTCGTTCTTCAGAGCGAGCATCAGCAGCTTCGGGACCGTCACTGCCTCGCCCGGCTCGCCTGCCGACGCTGCGCGCGCGATGCGAGCGAGCGCCTCGTGGTTCTGGGCATCGAGCTCGGCGACGAACGTTTCGGAGGACATCGTGCTCTCTGTCATGAGGATGGCCGCCAGCTTAGCGGTGGATGGCGTCCGCGTCGTCACGCGCTACGCTCGACGATGATGATCGCGCCCCGTCTCCGTGCTCTCGCATCCGCGTTGGCCGGCGTCGCTCCGGCCGTCGTCCTCGTCACGGTCTGCGGCGCGGGCGCCTGCGGCATCGACGAGGACGCGCCGCCGCCCGAGCCGAGCGGCGGTAACCTCGAGGCCGGGCCATCGGAGGACGCCGCTTCCCTCGATCGCGACGCCGCGGACGGCGCTCCGATCGACGACTCCGCGGCGGACGCGTCGCTGCTCTCTCCGACGTTCGTGTATCGCGACGTGAATCACGTGCTCGGCACCGGGCAGAGCCTCTCCGTCGGAACGCTCGGAACGCCGGTGCTCTCCCTCGCGCAGCCGTTCGCGAACGTCACGTTCGTCACCGGTGCGCTCAGCGGAGGCACCGGCCTCACGTCCTTCATTCCGCTGGTCGAGAAGGATCTCGAGACGCACTCGAGCTCCTTTGCGAACGAGATCACGATGCTCGCGCGTGACGTCGTCCTCGTCGGCCAGCCGCCCGGACAGACCAGCCACGACCTGCTCGTCAGCCAGCACGGCATCGGCGGACAGCCCTATTCCGCCCTGAAGAAGGGCGGAACGACGACGTGCTACGCGGACGGCATGGCGCAGCTGAAGGCGGGTCACGATCTCACCGTCGCCGCCGGCAAGTCGTACGTCGTGCGCGCGGTCACCAACGTCCACGGTGAATCGGATCACGTTGCCGCGAACGCGGCGTACGAGGCGAACCTCATCGAGTGGCAGAACGACTACGAGACCGACGTGAAGGCGGTGACCGGTCAGGCCGAGCCGGTGCCGATGCTCCAGACGCAGATCAGCAGCTGGACGCGCTTCAACTCGACGACGAGCATGATCCCCGGCGCGCAGCTCGCGGCGCACGTCGATTCGGGCGGCAAGGTCGTGCTAGTCGGCGCGAAGTATCACTTGCCGTACGTCAGCGACGGCGTGCACCTCACGAACGAAGGCTACCGCCACATGGGCGAGGACTACGCGAAGGTCTATCGACGCGTGATCCTCGAAGGCAAGCCGTGGGAGCCGGTACATCCGAAGACCGTCACGCGTGCGGGCGCGGTCGTCACCGTGACGATGTTCGTTCCGTCGCCGCCGCTCGTGCTCGACACGACGCTCGTCACGGATCCCGGGAAATTCGGCTTCGAATGGGCCGACGATGGTCCGTCGACGCCGACCGTCGCCTCGGTCGCCGTGACGGGACCGGACACCGTCGTCGTCACGCTCTCGGCGGTGCCGACCGCCGCGCATCCTCGACTTCGCTACGCGTACACGGGCGTCCTCGGAGCGCTCGCGGGGCCGACGACGGGGCCGCGCGGAAACCTGCGCGACTCCGACGCGACTCCGTCACGTGGCGGCTATCCGCTCTACAACTGGTGCGTGCACTTCGAAGCGCCGGCTCCCTGAGCGTCGCAGCGCGCAGCGCGCTGCGCGCTACATCTCAAGGATGCTTCGGCGGAACGAAGCCGGGCGGCAGCCCCGGACGATGACCGGGCGCACCGAATCCGCCGGGCGGAACCCCCGCCGCTCCGGGACCGCCGGCGACGCCGCCGGGAGGTCCTCCTCCGAAGAGCCCACCGAGGAACGCCGACAGCTCCACGATCTGGAAGTCGGGCGGCACCGCGAAGTGGTTGTCGGGGAGCTTCTTCTTGTCGATCTTCGTCACCTCCATGCGCCCCTCTTCGACGTTCTTTTCGTCGAACGAGATGATGCGCAGCGGCAGATGATTGAAGTCAGACACCGCGGCGATGGCCGCGAACGAAGGCGACTGCACCGCGAGATCGGTGAAGTCGATCCACTTGATCTTCTCGGCGAGGCACGCCTCGGCATGGCTCGTCTTCGAGGTGATCTTCCAGATCTCGCACGTGTAGCCGGCGATCGTGTCCTTCTTGCCGGTGTTCTCGATCTTCGGCGGTTCCTCGGGGTGACCCGCGCCGCCGGGGCCGCCGGGGCCGCCGAGTGACGGTGGCTTGAAGCCGCCCTTCGACTTGTCGAAGTCGAGGACGACCGCCTTCTTCTGCGCGTTGATGAGCGCGTAGCCCTTCTTGGCGGGCGGATCGACGATGAAGGCAGCGCCGCCGGCGAGGATCGGGTTGCCTGCGGCGATCTCGGGGCCGGCGTCGATACGAATGCGCGGCGTCTTGAGCCCGAGGACGAGCGCCTTCGGAGCTTCCTTCGGCGCGCTGGGATTGCTCGGCTTGCTCGAGACGTTGAACGCGACCTCGCCCTCGAAGGTCGAGTCGAAGATCGATCCGAGACCCCCGCCGCCGCTCGCGGCGCCGCCGTCGCCGTCCTTCTTTCCGAGCCCGAGCTTGTCACACCCGAGCGTGCCCGTGACGACGAGCGCCCCGGCGATCGAGACGACCGTCGCGACGCGTCCGATTCCCGCGCGCATCAACCGTGACCGCCCTTGACCGCTTCGATGCGCGCGAGCAGGAGCTCACGATGGAGCTTGAGCGCGCGCGGCATCGCCGTGCCGAGCGTGTCGAAGAACTCGCCGTAGGAAGCGAGCTCCTTCTCCCACTCTTCGAGATCGATGTGCGTCGCGTCGTCGACCTTCTCGTGCGAGATGTCGAGCCCGGAGAGGTCGAGGTCACCGGCCTTCGGCACCCAGCCGAAGATCGTCTCCTGACCGCCGACACGGAGGCGCGCGCGATCGACGATCCACTTGAGGACGCGCATGTTCTCGCCGAAGCCCGGCCAGAGGAACTTGCCCGACTTGTCCTTGCGGAACCAGTTGACGAGGAAGACCTTCGGCGGGTTCGTGATGTTCGACTGCATCGCGAGCCAGTGCTGGAAGTACTCGCCCATGTTGTAGCCGCAGAAGGGGAGCATCGCGAACGGGTCGCGGCGCACGATACCGACCTTGCCGGTGGCGGCAGCGGTCGTCTCGGAGCCGAGCGTGGCGCCGAAGAATACGCCGTTGAGCCAGTTGAACGCCTGCATGACGAGCGGAACCGTCGTCGCGCGGCGACCGCCGAAGATGATCGCGCTGATCGGAACGCCGTCCGGATCGTCGGCGAACTTAGAGAGCCAGGGGTTGTTCTTCGCGGGCGCGGTGAAGCGCGAGTTCGGATGGGCGGCCTTCTCGGTGGACTTGTTCGTCCACGGATTGCCCTTCCAGTCGATGACTTCGGCGGGCACCGGGCCGTCCTTGCCCTCCCACCACACGTCGCCGTCCGGCGTGCGCGCGACGTTGGTGAAGATCGTGTCCTTCATCACCGTCTTCATCGCGTTCGGGTTCGAGTCGTAGCTCGTGCCGGGCGCGACGCCGAAGTAGCCGTTCTCGGGATTGACGGCGTAAAGGCGTCCGTCGTCACCGACGCGCATCCACGCGATGTCGTCGCCCACGGTCCAGATCTTCCAGCCCTTGAAGCGCTTGGGCGGGATCATCATGGCGAAGTTCGTCTTGCCGCACGCGCTCGGGAACGCCGCGGCGACGTACGTCATCTCGCCCTCGGGGCTCTCGACGCCGAGGATGAGCATGTGCTCGGCGAGCCAACCCTCCTTGTTGCCGAGCGCGCTGCCGATGCGAAGCGCGAGGCACTTCTTGCCGAGCAGGACGTTGCCGCCGTAGCCCGAGCCGACCGACCAGATCGTGTTGTCCTGCGGGAAGTGGCAGATGTAACGGCGCTCGGGGTTGATATCGAGCATCGAGTGCAGGCCGCGGTTGAAGTCGTTCGAGTCGCCCAGCATGTTGAGGGCGATGCGACCCATGCGCGTCATGATGCGCATGTTGAGGACGACGTAGATGCTGTCGGTCAGCTCGACGCCGACCTTCGACAGCTTCGAGCCCGCGGGGCCCATGATGTACGGGATGACGTACATCGTGCGGCCCTTCATCGAGCCGTCGAAGAGCTTGCCGAGCTTGGCGTAAGCCTCCTTCGGGTCCATCCAGTTGTTGGTCGGACCGGCGTCCTCCTTCGTCTCGGAGCAGATGAACGTGAGGTTCTCGACGCGCGCGACGTCGTTCGGGTTCGACCGGTGGAGGTAGCAGCCCGGGAGCTTCTCCTGGTTGAGCGGCTCGAGCACCTTCTGCTCGACGGCTTCGGCGGTCAGCTTCTTCTTCTCGTCCTCGGAGCCGTCGCACCACACGACGCGATCGGGCTTGGTGAGCGCGGCCATCTCGGCGACCCACTTGAGGAGGTGAGGATTGCTGGTGAGAACCTTGCCAGAGGCATCCACGGGATGGCTTGACGACGTCATTCCTGCTGCTTTACCGCAGCTCTCCGGTCGCCGCACGGGGAAACCCGTGGCGTAACTCACGAGTGCGTGACGCGGGCTCGAGGTCGTTTGCGCGCCGCCGTTGCGGCGAAAAAGCGCGGCCGTTCCGAGCGCTCCGCGAACTAAGCTTCCGGGCCGCCCATGAAGACGATCCTGCTCGCCGGACCCGGAAAGAACTCACTCTCCACCGAGCTGATGGAGAGAACGCTCGGTGCGGTCCGCGAAGCGGGCGACGCACCGATCTTGCTGACCGGCGAAGGCGACGCATTCTCGGCAGGCTTGAACCTGAAGGAGGTTGCATCGCTCGACGAAGCCGGCCTCGGACGCTTCCTCGGCGTGCTCGAGGATCTCGTTCAAGCACTCTACGAGCATCCCGGTCCCACGCTGGCGTGGGTCAACGGCCATGCCATCGCAGGCGGATGCGTGATGGCGCTGTGCTGCGACGTTCGGGTCGTCACCGCGCGCGCGGGAGTGCGCATCGGTCTCAACGAGGTGGCGCTCGGTCTCCGGTTTCCGCCGCGGACGTATCGCATGTGCGTCAATCGTGTGCCCGGCCCCGCGCTCGCGCGTCTGCTCCTCGAGGCCGAGCTCTACGAGGCGAAGGAGGCCATCGAGCTCGGCCTCGTCGACGTGATCGGCGAGGAGAGCGACGCGCGTGCACGCCTCGAGAAGCTCGCGAGCCATCCGCGCGACGCGTACGCCGCAGCGAAGCGGGCGCTGCGCGGCACGCTCACGGTCCCCGAGGCGGAGCAGCGCCGGTTCCTCGACGAGGTCGTGCCCACGTGGGCCGCGCCCGAGCTGAAGGCGCGTCTTCGTGCGGTGCTCGACAAGAAGGCCGCCGCCAAGTAGCCCGCCGCCAAGTAGCGCCACGTAGCGCGTCAGCCGAGCTGCGCGGGGGCGACCTTGCGCGCCAGGTCGTCGAGACGTCGAGCGACGGTCTGCTCTTCGCCGATGCCTCCGTAGCGGAGCTCCGCGTAACGGGTGAGCGCGTCGGCAACGTCCTTCGACCAGGGCTCGCCCGCGGCATCGACGCGACGGGCGAACCGCTCGAGCGGCTCCGAGGGCGTGCGCTCCCAGCCCGCGCGCGCGAGCGCGGTCGCCAGCGTCTCGAATGCCGGCAGCGGTCGAGAGGCCGCGCTGATGCGCTCGGTCTTCGTGCCCCGACGCTGCAGGAAGCGACGGAGGAGGATCAGCGCCACCGCGAGCACACCGAAGAAGATGCCGGCGCGCGCGAGGCTGATGTTCACGATGAAGCCGATGCTGCGGTCCCACCCGAAAGAGAGCGCTTCGCCGACGTCGTCCCAACGCGACGGCCGTGTCGTCGCGAAGACCTCTACGGCGGGCGTGGGATCGAAGCTCTGCCAGCGACCGTCGACCCAGGCCTCGACCCAGGTGTGCGCGTTTCGATCGCGGACCACCGACATTCCGGTGATCGGGTTCACCTCGTCGACGTGATAGCCGACGGCGAGGCGGGTCGGGATGTCCAGCGTCCGCGCGAGGAGCGCCATCGCCGACGCGAAGAGCTCGCAGTGTCCGCCGTGACGGACGTGGAGGAACTCGACGACGGGATCGACGTAGCCCTCGAGGCGCTCGTCGGTCGAATACGGGTAGTGCGACAGCTCGCGGGTGATGGCGTCGAGCGCTTCGCGCGGGGTCTTCGTGCCGCGCGTCCACTCGTGAGCAATGCGCGCGAGCTCGCCGCGGATCTTCGCCGCGACGCCGAGGTCGTTCGCGTTCGGAAGCGCGGGCAATGGCAGCGCCGCGGTGCAGGTGCCGTGGTTCGGACGCGCGAAGGAGAGCTCGCGGGCGTTGTTGGCCGGCTCCGGATGAAGCGCCCCAAGGGCGTCGATCGCCGTGCGTCCTGACGGTGTGTGTAAGTTGCATGCATCGTCCGGGACGAACCAGTGCGGGTCGGGCGTGTGGCCGGACAGTGCGGCGCGCGAGAGCTCCACGTGCGTCGTCGATTGGTCCTCGGGAGTCGCCGCGTCCACGACGACGAGGTTGCTCGACTGCGTGCTCGACCACACGCGGAGCTCGTACCGATCGAGGACGGCGCCGCGGAGATATGGGGCTGGCTCGCCGCTCACGCGCATGACCACGCGGTTGCTCCGGAGCGCGTGCCGCAAGGTGCCGACGCGAATGTGCTCGTTGAAGCCGATCTGGTCCTCGTCGGACTGCACGTTGCCGGCCATGCGCTGGATCTGTCGCTCGACCATCGCGCTGAGGCGCGGCAGCGTGAAGACGAGCAACGACGTGACGGCCACGGTCACGAGCGTCAGGAGCGCCAGCGCGGCCTTTCGCGGCGTCGGCGGCGGAGCGGGACGAGCACGTCCGCCCTCCGAAGGCTCGGCGGCGCGCAGCCGTGCCGCGACGAGCGGCGCGCGAAGGCACACGATGACGAGGATCGCGAAGGCGCACGACCCGATCGCGAAGGCCGCGCCGGTCTTGCCCTGACCCGACGCCGCGACGGCGAGGATCGCGGCGGTCATGCTGCCGTGCGTCTTCACGTCGTTGCGTCGCGGCACGAACGCGACGAGCACGGAGAGGATCAAGAGGGCGATGGCAAAGCCGCGGGCGACCGGCGGCAGCGGCGTCGTCGATGCGGTGGCCAGGAGGACCATGCCGGCCGCCGCCGTCGGAGCGACCCGAAGCACCGCGAGCGCGTTCGGACGGAGGAGAAAGCGCGCTCCGCTCATCTGCGGCCGCTCCAGGCGAGCTCCTGGCGCTTCTCGATCTTCGACGCGAGCTCGTCGTCGACGAGCAGCGTGGTGCACGCGATGCCACGGCTCGCGATGCCCTGCTCGAGCGCGATGCGCTGCGCGCCGTCGGTGAGCGCGATGACGACCACCGTCGAGAGACGCGAGAGATACGGCTCGAGGCGGCCGAGGAGCTGCGCGGCGGCAAGCGCGGACCCGCGTTCGACGGAGGCGAGCAGCTCGAGCGCTTGATCGAGGGTGCCGAGGCTGCGACCGAGCGTGAGCTCGTGGACCGCGTCGCCGACGACGAGCACGTCGACGAGCGCCTCGCCGCGCGACAGATGCGCGATGACGCCGGCCGCGAGCTCGATGGCGGCCTCGAGGCGATCGGCGTCGTCGATGTCGGTGTCGAGCACGACGCCGACGCGCGTGAAATACTCTTGCTGATATTCGCGAACGACCGGGATGCCCGTGCGCGCCCAGCTCCGCGCGTGGAGATCGCGGACCGGATCGCCGGGTCGATAGGGACGGATGCCGAGGAGGTCCATCGCCTCGCCGCTCTTGGAGGCGAGCGCCACGCCGCCCGGCTGGTGCCTGGCCGCGATCGTGAACGGAAGTCGAACGACGTTGGCCACGCGCGGTACGACGTGGAGCTT
>Ga0207683_10004992_pt1 | contig 11399 bp, 22 predicted proteins | sample KBSM73metaG_FD_184333 | JGI IMG/M metagenome (GOLD analysis project Ga0207683, IMG submission 184333) | Miscanthus rhizosphere microbial communities from Kellogg Biological Station, Michigan, USA - KBS M7-3 metaG (SPAdes) (version 2) | ecosystem: Host-associated > Plants > Roots > Rhizosphere >...
CCGCGCCCGTGGTTTCTGATCGTGCTTGGTCAGCGGCGCTGGCAACTGAAGCCGATGGACCTTGCCGATCACCTAGGCGCGGGTGGTGCCAAGCTCCTCGGCGATCTCGCTGGCGAAGAAGCCCTGCGCCCAGCGCACCTTGAGCGTCAGCACCCGTGGCTTGGTCCACCAGTCCTTCGGCTTCGCCTTCATCCGGCCTGCGCCTCCATCTGGAGCTTCGTCGGACGTTGCCGCTGTCGCCAAAGCGTGGACGGTGCGCTGTGCCCCTTGGCGGCAAGCGCCTTGATCATCACGTCGTAGGTGTCGGCGGGGAATGTCTCCCACGTCGTCCAATTCCACGCGGCGTTGTAGTCGGCAGTGGTGAGTTGGGCGACCTTCTTGACGCCGCCCAGCGCGTTGATCACGGCCTTCGTGGTGGTGAGCTTTGCCATGCAGGGCACTCCTGCGAAGGCCCCATGCTATCCAAAGACGTTTGGGACTTGCAAGGCCCAAATGATCTTGGTAGCAATCAAAGGTTATTTGGGATTATGACTGAGCCATGGCCGGGGACACCAAGCGAGAACCTGTTCACGTCCGCGTGAAGCGGCTGCGTGACGCCTATGGCATGCCGAACCAGCAGGCGATGGCGGCCTACCTCGGCGTCAGCTTCAACCGCTGGAACAACGTCGAGCGCGGCCTGCCGCTGTCACACGACCTCGCGGTCCTGCTCTGCCAGCGGCTTCCGGGCCTGACGCTGGATTGGCTTTATTTCGGCGTCAGCGGTGGACTGTCGCTCGAATGCGCCCGCAGGCTGGGTGAAGCTCCCACGCCCTCTGGCGAGCCTCCCACGACAGAAAGACCACGCCGCAAGGGCGGGTGACCCTCCCCGTCGCCGGGGTTGTCCCAGTAATCCACAACGATGTCGTGGAGAACTCCCAGCACCAACATTGCCTCCGCTCGATCCGGCGGCAGTTGGCTCGCCAGTATCATCGCCAGCCTTCGGCACTCCCAGTTGGCCAGCGGTCGCCCGTCGGTTTTAGCCATGTGCGACTGTCCTTTGCTGCCCATTGAGCTTGGGCCACCTCAGTTTCCTCTGGGCCGACGATAGCCCCGTAGCGGGTACGGACAAGGCCCACGCCTACCTCCACAAGAAACTTTTATAACGAGCCTATTTTTCCGGGCATTGAGGAACCATAGGTTCGTTTTCCTATGGTTAAAACCCCAAGTTATTTGTGACGACGGCTTGCGGTCCAAAGAAACTTTGGATATGGTTCCCTGTCTGAAACACGGAGCCAATCCATGAAGTCCGCGCTTTACCTGATCACCTACAGCTACTTTGACCGCCACGTCGGTCGGCAATTCACCGGCATCCACGATCTTGAGGACCACACCCGCGAGGGCGTCGTCTACGAGATCGCCAACGACCACGTCGCTGGCGTCACTCACATCTACGAGTGCGTCCCCGGCGGCGCTTGCACCGACATCACCGCCGAAATCGCCGAGGCGGTCACGCAGTATCTCGCCAAAGAGCAGGAGACGGTCAGCTACCGGCTGTCCTGCTGGCTGCACCAGCACCATCCGCGCGGCGTGATGTCCACGCACGGCCTGTTGGCCGCCTGATCACCACCACCAACCAACAACACCGGGGAACAACTGAAATGCTAAGTCCTGACCAAATACGCCAGCGCGTCGGCAAGCTGACCGCGTCGCGCGTGGCCTGTCTGATGACCGGCGACGCCGAGAAAATTAACAACCTCTGGCGCGAACTCGTCGGCGATCCGAATTTCGTCGAGGAGGACCTGTCCGACGTGTGGGCCGTCCAGCTTGGCGCTTGCACTGAGCGCCTCAATCTCGACTGGTACGAGAAGCGCACCGGCAAGCCGCTGTCGCGGCGCGGCGACGTCGTCCTGCATCCAAGCTACCCGTGGGCGGCGGCGACGCTCGACGGCTGGGATGACGACATGGCCGCGCCGGTCGAGTGCAAGCATGTCGGTGGGTTCGAGCCGTCGGAAAAGATCATCGAACGCTACATGCCGCAGATGCAGTGGCAAATGATCGTCACCGGGGCGACCAAGTGCGTGTTCTCGGTGATCGCGGGTGCGCGTGAGCCGGTGATCGACGTCATCGAACTCGATCAGACCTACGCCCACGAACTGCTGGAGCGGGCCTGCGCGTTCATGCTCTGCGTCGAGACCATGACGCCGCCGGTCGCGCTGCCTGCGGTCGTCGCTCCGGTCAAGGCCGAGATCGCCTACGACATGCGCGAGAACAACGAGTGGGGATCGTTCGCCGCCGTGTGGCTCGCCAACAAGCAGGCGGCAAAGGATCACGCCGCCGCCGACAAGTCGCTCAAGGCTCTCGTGCCGCCCGACGCCATCAAGGCGTTCGGCAACGGCATCACCATCTCCCGCAACAAGGCTGGCTCGCTCAGCATCAAGGCAAAGGACTAGCACCGATGAACGTCACCGCACTCGCCACACGGCCACAGGCTGCTGTCTCGCACTTTGCCGACGACGAGATCAAGCTGATCAAAAGCTCGATCTGCAAGGGCGCGACCGACGACGAACTGAAGATGTTTCTGTACCAGTGCGAGCGCACGGGTCTCGATCCGTTCTCGCGGCAAATCTACTCCATCGAGCGGCGCGAGCAGCGCGATGGCCAGTGGGTCGCGGTGCGCTCGATCCAGACCAGCATCGACGGCTTCCGCGTCGTCGCTGAGCGCAGCAACAAGTATGCCGGTCAAGTCGGCCCGTACTGGTGCGGAGCCGACGGCCAGTGGCACGACGTCTGGCTTGCCAAGGAGGCACCGCAGGCCGCCAAGGTCGGCGTGTTGCGCGAGGGCTTCAAGGAGCCGTGCTGGGGCGTCGCCCGCTACGACAGCTACGTCCAGAAGGGCCGCGACGGTCCGACCAAGATGTGGAAGGGCATGCCCGACGTCATGCTGGCCAAGTGCGCCGAGGCGCTGGCGCTGCGGAAGGCCTTCCCGCAGGACTTGAGCGGCCTCTACACCGCCGACGAGATGGCGCAGGCCGTCCCCGAGATCGAGGCCCCGACCACGGTGCCGTCGATCCCGCAACAGGCGGCACCCGCCGCCGCCACGTCGGCGACGCCCGCATCGAACGGCAACTCGCCGATCAAGCCGCAGCCGGTCGCGCCGCCGATTGATCCGGAGACCGGCGAGTGCAGCCCGCATTTCATCGACGAGGTCGATGACATCAAGTGGGCCGGGTTGTTCGCCGCCGCGCTCAAGGCCTCCAAGTCCGAGGCCGAGATCAAGGCGTGGATGGACGTCAACTCAAAGACGCTCGCCGATCTCGCGCTCGACGCTCCGCGTGTCTACGACCGCGTCATGGTCATCATCGAGCTTGCCAGCGAGGCCGTGCGCCAGAAGAAATAAAACCACGATGAGGTAGTTGTGTCGCGTTACCTCTTCACCATCAACACTGTCGCCGACCGGGCGCGGGCGCTACGAACTGTAGCGGCGGCCCCGGTCGGTTCGCGTTTGGAGATCAAGGCCGCCAAGCGGAGCCTGCCGCAGAACGACAGGTTCTGGTCGATGCTCACCGACGTCGCCATGCAACTGAAATGGCACGGCCACAAGCTGCGCCCCGACGACTGGAAATATCTGTTCCTCGATGCGCTCAAGCGCGAGCGCCGCATGATGCCGAACCTCGACGGCGACGGCTTCGTCGATCTCGGTCGCTCCTCGTCCGATCTCAGCAAGGGCGAGATGTCGGACATAATGGAGTTGATCGCGGCGTTCGGCGCAAAGCACGGCGTGGTGTTTCGCGTCCACGAGGCGACCGCCGAGGAGACGGCGGTATGAAACGCAAGTCGCTCAGCCGCCTGCAACGCACCAAGATTTTCGACGCCGCCCACGGCATCTGCTGCCTCTGTGGCGTACCGATCCGCGCCGGTCGCGGCGAGGTCTGGGTCGAGCATCTCAAGCCGCTGTGGCTTGGCGGGGCCGACGACGCCAGCAACTGGGGACCGGCCCACAGGCTCTGCGCCATCGACAAGACCGCAGGGGAAGCCCCCCAGAAGGCCAAAGGCGACCGCGCCCGCGCCAACTACCTCGGCATCAGAAAACGCAGCCGAGGCCGCCCGCTGCCCGGTACGAGGGCATCCGGCATCCGCATCAGAATGAACGGCAACATCGAGAGGTGGCCCAATGGCTAAATGGAACGTCGAGGTGCTGGTCAAGCGCATGATCACCATCGTCGTGGAGGCAAACGCCGAAAACGAGGCCTACGCCGAGGCCATGCAGTGGCACGTCGTCGGCCCGGAGGTGCCGGGTGACACGCTCGACATCGAGGTCACCCGCGCCACCCGCCTCCCCACGCAACCGGATGCAGCATAGGTGGGCCGCCATGGCGAAGCCGCTCAGCCTCCGCAAGGCGATGAACCTGATCCAGCAGTCCGAGACGCGGCTGGTTCGCATGCACACCAACACCAGCCCCGAGGGCTACGCCCACTACCTGATCCCCGGCGGCTACGTCGAGCCGTGGATCGCCGAGAAGATCAAAGCGCATCCCGGCGTTGTTGCCGGTAACGACGGCCTGTTCCCCGGCCACGATCAGACGTGGCGGATGCGGACAACGAGGTAACCATACGATGTTGTGGATACCGCAGTGGCTACGCGAGCGGCTCAGAGCCGTCCTTGAGCGGTGGGGGAGGCCAAGGATCGTGCATGCGCCCGATCTTGTGCCCGATCTGCCGCCAACCACTGTCGAGGTTTCTCCCAATCGCGCGACACGGCGGCAACTGGAGCGCCGCCGCCGTCGGCACGACAAGTTTGTGACGCCGAAAGGCGAGCGACTGCCGCCGCCAGCAAAGCCGAAAGCGCCGCCGTTGAAAAAACCGGCTCGCGTCGAGGTCGTAAATCCCGACATCGAGGACGCCACCGTCTACATCAAGGGCAAGCATCACGAGGACACCCAAGAGGTCCTCTATGCCGAGACCGAGATGTACGGCGAGTTCAATTTTCGCGACACCATCCTGCAACAACTCGAACGCTATTTTGTCTATCTGGCGCGGATGCGAAAGCACGACAACAGTGCCTTTCAGTTTTACCGGCAGTACGGCGCGACGTTGTTGCCCTACATCAAAACGGGTTCGTATGACCGGGGCGGCAGTAAATCGACAGCGCATGAGCCGCCGCCGCCGTTGTCTGACTGGTTTCACCAAACCCGGCCAGCATTCGGCTGCTTCGTTTACGGCGCTGATCCGGCGACCGAGCAGTATGAGGCCCGAACCAAGCCCAAGCGCGGTTACAAACTTTTTGTGCCCAAATTTATGTATTTCACCAAGTTCAAAAAGCCGCCAGCAAATCTACAGCCCATCGATGGCGGCGACATCTACACCATGACGATCTGGTGGGACCGGCCATTCGATCCGAAATACAAAAGCAAATACGGTGTGCCAGAGGAGTTTGGAATTTGGGTCAGCGCCGACGGCAAGCAGTTGGTGGCGCTGCGCTCGCTCGACACCGAGATGATCCCGATCTGGTCGCGGCGGCGTCACGAGTTTTTTCACATACCGCAACGCGCGTGGCGCATCCCCGGCGATTTCGAGCAATGGGCCAAGCGCGAAGGCGTTGACGTCCAGACGTTCCTGACCGGCATCTTTTTGGACGCCACAGAGCAACACACGCTGACGCAGTTGTCGATGGTGCGCGTGGCCGTCACCAAGGACGACATGACCGCGACGTTCTCCGTCAACGTCCACAAGATGGCGTACTTTTTTCAGGATCGCGACATTCGCATTGCCGATGACGGTGCCCGCCGCCGCATCTTTCACATCGTGCGAGCGCATACCCGCAAAAACGGAGCCGAGGTCAAATTCCACTTTAGGGGCGAGCGCGAATTTAACTGGGCGGGGTATCAGGTGCGGATCACGGTGCCCGGTCGCGACCACCACAACTGGGCCGATTTTGACGTCGGCGCGGAGGAATACGATGGCCGCCGCGATAAGCGATATCTGGATATGGAACACCTCGCTGCTGAAATTACAAAAGACATGAGAAGGCAAACGTAATTGCCCGCAACCGCTCAACAGAAGGAGACCACCATGAAGCGCCGAAAGCAGACACCGAAAAAACCAAAACCAGTCTCACCGCCCGACCGCGATGGGATGGTCGGTCTACTGGGCCACGTCCTCGATGACGCTGGCCGCGTCAAGGCCATGTTCGCAGTCGAGCAGGAGATTACCGGCGGCTGGTATCTGGCTCGCATCTACAGTATCGGCTTCGCGACCGGCCACATGCTGTTGCTTGATGTCGGCGACTTGGCGAACCGGAACGCCTACCGGCTCTATGCCGACGCCGACACTTGGCACGAGGAGTTTCAGCGGATCGAGGAAAGTTTTAAGCCAGCCGAACCGCCACAGCAGCCGCAGCAATGACGGTTCAGTCTGACATTGAAAGGAACCTGTTGGAGCGGGTCAATCCGCTCCTACAGGGCCAGACGATCTCGACGGTCGCGCATGTGGCGACGATCCTGCTGGTACACTGCATCTTGAGCAAGACCGGCTCGAAAGAGGACGCACTCACGCTGCTTGGTTTGCTGCACACCTCCTTGAAAGAGGACATCGCGGCAAATTATGAATTGCTGAAGCACAACATGATGCCGCCGACGGAGCATTGACATGGCCTACAACCAACTGATTGCGACGATCCCGATGCCTGCGCGGATCGCGGCGCTGCCGGTTTCAGAAACCGGCTACCCGGTGCCGTGGTTCGTGCAGTGGCTCGATGCCGACGGCAAGCCGACCGTACACGGCGAAGGCAAGCCGGATTTCCGTGTCATGGATGTGGTCAAGTTTCAGCAAGTGCTGAAGGGCCAGCCGCGATGTTGGATATGCGGAGAAATTTTAGGTCGGCACAAGGTGTTCACCATTGGCCCGATGTGCAGCATCAACCGGGTGATCTCGGAGCCGCCATCGCATCGCGAGTGCGCCGAATATTCGGCGAAGGCCTGCCCGTTCCTGTCGAGGCCGCGCATGCGGCGCAACGAAAAGGATTTACCAGATGGACGCGGCGAGGGTGCTGGCATCCCCCTCGACCGCAATCCCGGTGCGGTGTGTCTGTGGGAGACGCAACGGTACAAACCGTTCAAGGCCGGTGCCGGTGTGCTGTTCAAGCTGGGCGAGCCGCTGCGTGTCGATTGGTGGGCCGAGGGCCGCCCCGCCACCCGCGACGAGGTGATGGCGGCCATCGACAGCGGCTATCCGCAGTTGGAAAAAATGGCGCAGGACGAAGGTGCCGCCGCAGTCGCAGAGTTGGCGGCGATGCGGCGCTTTGTGGTTCAGAGGCTGCTGCCAGCATGACTGAGAAAATCACGCGCATGGTGCGGAACGTCCGGTCGAGGATGTTCGAGGGCATCGAGATCATTTCGGCGTCGGCGGTGTTCGCATACGACTGCGGCTCGCCCGCCTGTCACCACGCGCATCTGATCGGCCTCGACGAGGACGACATCCCGATCTGCGAGATTAAGATCAGCGAGGCCGACATTAACAAGCTGCACGACATGATGGCCGACCGGGACCGCAAGCGAGGGCATTGAGCAAGGAGCCGACAGCATGAAACAGAAATCACTGCGCCACGCGCAAGCGACACTGGTCCCGGTTTTGATGGAGCCGCGACCGCCCGGTGCGCGGAGGCTCGCGCCGTTCAAGGAGGCGTGTCGCTACGGCAACTGGGGCAAGAGCCGCGCCTACGAACTGATCGAGGCTGGCAAGATCAAGGCCTACAAGGATGGCCGCAAAACGCTCGTCGATCTCAACACCATCGATGAGTACCACAAATCCCTGCCCGCCCTGCCCGCCAAATAAAGTGGGGATGTGAGTGGGGATGTTGGGGATGTCAAAAAAAATTCTTTTGTGCTTGCAATCGGTTAAGGGCCGGGTTATGAGGCGGGCGTGGCCTCTCGGTACCCGTTTGCTGACCTCCGCTGACGTCCTTACTTGTCTGTTAAAGTCGCTAGAACCTCAATGTTTACTGGTGTTTATCGTCCGGGGTCGTCCGGACGCCTCCACCGGGTTCCGCGACCAGCCACCGATAAAGTGGGGATGTGAGTGGGGATGTAAACGGGTACTCTGAGGCCCAGAAAACGCCAACGCTGGAGCCAGCCATGAAGACCCACCTCACCGACACCGACTGCAAAACCGCCAAGGCCAAGAAAAATAAGCTCACCAAATACAACGACGGCAACGGCCTCTACCTCTACGTCTGGCCGACCGCCAAGGTCTGGTACTTTCGCTACAAGCACCCGAAGACGCTGAAGGACACCATCGCGGCCATCAAGCCCTACCCGGCGCTGTCGCTCAGCAACGCCCGCATCGAGCGCGACCGCCTGCAAGGCCTCGTCGATGGCGGCCTCGATCCGCACTCCGTCAAAGCCGACCAGAGAAAGGAGAAGGTGGCCAACGCCACCCGGAGCTTTCACGCGCTGAGCGAGGCGTGGTTCGATGCCGAGATGGTCAATTTCGATCCGCCGATGGCACCGCGCACGTTGACCAAAAACCGCTATCTGCTGAACCGCCTGCAAGCCGATCTCGGCGACATCCTCGTCACCGAGATGACCACCAAGGACGTCTTTGCGATGGTGGCCTCAGTGCGCCGCGATCTCAGCCTCGACTACGCCGGACGTCTGGTGCGTTTCACCTCGCGCATCATGCGCTGGTGCATCGCGCAGGACATCGTCAAGTACGACGTCGCCCATCCGGTCGCCGAGCATCTCGGCGAGACCAACAAGCGGGTCGGCACCCGCAAGGTCAAGCGCCCCGCCGTCACCCGAACCGGCACCGACAACCAGAAGCTCGCCAAGGTGATCAAGCTCGTGCGTGACATCAACCGCTACAACGGTGAGTTTGGCCGCGAGGCGCTCAAGTTTCTGATGCTCACCATGGTGCGCCCCGGCGAGGTGACCAACGCCGAGTGGAAGGAGATCGACTGGGACGAGCGCGTCTGGGTGATCCCCGCCGAGAAGATGAAGATGCGGCTCGAACACATCGTGCCGCTGTCGGATCAGGCCATCGCACTGCTCAAGCGCATGCACAAGCTGACCGGCAAAGGCCGCTGGATATTCTCCGAGACTGGCACGGTTCGCGAACTGTTGATCGGCGAGGTCGAGCAAGGCATGTCCGAGGTCACGCTCAACAAGGCGCTACAGTCGCTGGGCTACGACACCGCCACCGAGCAATGCGCCCACGGGGTCCGGTCGGTCGTCTCGACTATGCTTAACAGCGAGGTCCGCGACGACGACAGCAAGCGGTGGCCCGAGGAGATCATCGAGTTGCAGTTGGCCCACGTCGATAGCGACACCCGCGCCGACTACAACGACGCCACCTTGCTCAAGACCCGCGCCAAGATGCTGCAACACTGGGCCGACCGGATTGACGGCATGGCGCGTGGCGGCGGCAACGTGGTGCCTCTGAAGAAGAGGGCCGCGTGATGCCATCCATCAGCACAGTGATCATCGTGTTCTGTGGGTTCGGCATGCTGGCATGCCTGCTGGGCCTCGGGTGGGCCTGCAACGCGCTGGCCGTCGAACGGCAGGCCAACCAGCAGCCGGTGCGCCACCATCCCTCCTCTCGTGACTACAGGAGCGGGAGCGAGACCCTTACGCACATCGTGGTGTCCATCATCTTGATCGGCGGTGCGCTCTGGCTGATATCGCTGATCTTCATGCGGTAGAAACATTCTAAGGTTGCACCAGCCGGAACTTGCCCGCAAAACTTTGGAATTATCCCAAGCATAGCTGGAATGCCCGATTGCGGGGTTCTGCCTAAAGTTGAGGCGTCCCGTTCACAAAATGGTGAGGCTGTTCAAGGACCTCGCCGGTCAACTGTATCAAAGTATAATTTAGCCACTTTCTGGTTGCATCGCCCCCGTGTTATAAATCCAAAAAGTCTGGGGCAAACTGGCCCAACATTGCAGGGGACGACAATGGCCAAGGGCTTATTCCACGTTTCGATGATCGTCGATGCCGGGAGCTTATACGCCGTCACTAGCGCGGCGGCGGCTGGCAAGGCCAGCGACGTGCAGATCACGCCAGTGCCCGACAGCGCCAAGAAGAAGAGTGACGACGCCACACCGCGCATCCCGGTCAAGGCCGTGCTGATGCCGTGGTGGGCCAAGCAAAAGCAATTCGAGATGAGGGCCGCCATCCAGTTGGGGGAGGAGCATGGCTACACCAAGGGCGGGGTCTACACGGCGACGCTGGCGGCGATGAAGGATGGGCTGCTCGTCCGCACCGGCCCCGGCAGCTACAAGACGACGCCCGCTCTGGCAAAGGCCGTCAAGACGATGGCCAAGAGCAATGGTGCCGCGCCTGCGAGCAAGCCAGCCAAGGCCGCCCGAGAGCAGCACAACACCGGCCACGGTGATTTCGTGCTGCAACTGATCAATAGGGGCGAGGTCACCTACAAGTCGATCAGGCAAGCCTTTGCAGACGATGGCCGTGTGCCGCGCTCCATCGACGGCGCGGTCGGCAGGCTTAAGAAGGACAAGATGATCGCAAACTCAGGACCCGGCGAGTACAAGTTGCTGGCCAAGGGAACGGAGCATCTGAAATCACTCACCTGAAGGAGGCAATGGGAATGGTTGCCAAGACATCAGAACTAAAACGCTACAAATTCTACAACTGGGGCACCTTAGACCACGATCCTATTATCGATCAGATGCGGACACTGATGCAGGACGAGCATCTGAGCTACGCCAAGCTTGCCGAATTGACCGGCCTGTCGCCGACCACCATCAACAACTGGTTTAACCGCACCCGCACCAAGACGCACAAGCCGACGATGCGGCCCATGTTCTCCAGCGTCATGACCTACACCAGAGGCCTCGGCTACGATCTGCGGATCGTCAAGCCCGAGCGCCGTGTTGCGGCCTCGACCGGCGTTGTGTTCCATCGCAACGTCGCTGCAAAGGCCAACGGAAACCACACCTCGGTGTAACCGCTCTGTCTCAAGGGGCGATGCAATGATCAGAGGCAGCATCCAGTTCGCCGTAGAAGACGACGCCAAGCTCGAAGAGCTACTGACCCTGATCATCGAGTTTGATCGCGCTCATCCCAATGGCCTGTTCAGGATCGCCAGCATTGGTGGCGAGGCAACAGTCGATGAGATCAAGGCCGTGATGCAGCGCCTCGGCCTGCCGCTCATCTACGCGGAGCGCAAGCAATGATGCTGGCCGACCATCTGATCCAAGGGTCAGGCACCGACTACGAGGGCGTCGGCTTCCGCGACATGATCAAAAGCATCGCCAGCCGGGTCCGAGAGGCACAGCGTTTTGTCATGGGCCGCGATGCCGCCGAGGCCTGCCTCGAACTGCTGCGCTCGCGTCCGAGCAATATGATCAAGGGTCTGCCGCTCTGCCGACTGCCCTACAAGACGATGTGGATCGAGACAGCAGGTGG
>Ga0207683_10004995_pt1 | contig 11395 bp, 10 predicted proteins | sample KBSM73metaG_FD_184333 | JGI IMG/M metagenome (GOLD analysis project Ga0207683, IMG submission 184333) | Miscanthus rhizosphere microbial communities from Kellogg Biological Station, Michigan, USA - KBS M7-3 metaG (SPAdes) (version 2) | ecosystem: Host-associated > Plants > Roots > Rhizosphere >...
TACGGGCCGGCAGCACGCAGTCTAAGCGGCGCCGCTTAACAAACGGTTCACCATAAACGTTTGGGATTCTTGCTGAATTCTTAAAACGAGGCGGGGGCCAGAAGCGCCTGCGACGCTAGAGCATGATCCCGAAAAGTGGACACCGGTTTTCGGAAAAGATCATGCTCCACCAATAACCTGAAGCGAGATGACGATTCGAAGAAAAGTCATCTCGCTTCAGGCCGGACGGCGCGCGGTCGGGCGCAAGAACTGGAACAGGTCGAGCGGCGCGTTAACGTTCGTGCCGCCCGTCGCCTGCGTCGTCGCCGCGGGCGCGACGGCATTGGGCGTCTCGACCGCGGAGAGCCGCCGGCCCCACAGCTGGCGCACCAGCGGCCCGACCGGACCCTGGTCCTGCGGCTGATAAATCGACTCGAACAGCGGCTGCGGACGGCCGACCACCGCCTGCGTCTCGGCCACCAGCGGCACCGAGGTCGAGGGCAGCGGAGCGGATGCGGTCGCGGCACTGATCGCGCTCACTGCCGCGGTGGCGGAAACCGGCGCGACCGCCGTCGCGTTGCCGGGCGCCGCCGGAATATCGCGGGAGAAGGCAAGCGGCGTGACCGGCGCCGCCGTCGCGGCGCCAGCGGTGGTTTCCCTGGCGGGCGCAACCGGCCTCACGGCCATTGCCGTCGCGGTTCTCGTCGGCGGATTCACGGCGGCAACGCGGGTCGTGCCGACCACGTCATGCTTGGCGACCAGTCCGGCGTAAACCTGCTTGAGGCTGCGCGCCCCACCCTGCCTGTCATAGAAGATCGAGGAGTTCGCCTGCGCGGCGCGCGGAAAGTAATTCGCCGCCTTCGCGTCAGGCCGCGCCTCGGCCGCCTTGATGAAGCGCACGGCGCCCGACGCGCCGAGGAAATGCGCCATGTAGAGTTCGCCGTCGGTCGGCTTGCGCCCGAGGCGGTCGTTCAGCACCTTGGAATTGGAGTTGGCGAAAGCGCCGGCCATCACGGCATTCGCGGTCGGATCCTTGCGCAGCGCCATGATCTCGCGCCGCATCGCCGGATCGTTGACGACGAACTTGCCCTGCGGCGTCCTGCTGATCGCGTCGGCATATTTGCCGTAGCCGAGCCCCGCGCCGGATTGCTTGATCGTCCCGAGCCAGGTCTGGTCGATGAACTGGAACAGCCCGGTCGCCGACGAGCTCTTCGCCTTGGCGTTGGGATTGAGGCTCGATTCGCGCATCGCCGTGTTCAGCAGATACTCGAAGCCGGCCCCGGTGGCGCGGGCGGCATCGCGGATCGCACCGGTGACGCGGGTTGCGACATCAGTGGTCGCCCCACTGATCCGGGTCGCGATATCGATCGCTGAATCCATCGGCGCGCGCCCTGGGTGGGATTAGCCTTGCTTCCCCGCCGCCTTGCACCATCGGCGGTTATGGTAAATGACGAGTTAACATGGAACCGCGGCGACCAGCGTTGGTTCCAGCGCAGGAGGAGAGGAATAGATGGGTGAGATCACAACCACGCGAAGCCCGCGCGGGGGCATGTATTACGAGGAGTTCGCGGTCGGGAAGCTCTACCGGCACACGCTGCGCCGCACCGTGACGCAGATGGACAACATGCTGTTCTCCAACATGACCCTCAACCCGCAGCCGCTGCACATCGATCGCGACTTCTGCGAGAAGGAGACGCAGTGGGGCCAGCCGCTGATGAACTCGCTGTTCACGCTCGGACTGATGGTCGGAATTCAAGTGAGCGACATGACCTGCGGCACCACGATCGCCAATCTCGGCATGACCGACGTGAAATTCCCCCACCCGCTGTTCGAGGGCGACACGATCCACTGCACCAGCGAGGTGCTGGCCAAACGCGAGTCGAAGTCGCGCGCCGGCGCCGGCATCGTCGACCTGCACATCTGCGCCTATAACCAGAACGACAAGCTGGTCGCCGAGTGCAAGCGGCAGGCGTTCATGCTGATGCGGCCGGCATGATCCGCTCTTTCCTCTTCGTCCCCGCCGACAGCGAGAAGAAGCTCGCCAGGGGTCTGGAGAGCGGCGCTGACGCCGTGATCCTCGATCTGGAAGACTCGGTGGCGGCGGAACGCAAGCCCGCGGCGCGCGAGATGGCGCTCGCATTCCTCAGGCAGCACGCGCCGCAGGCGCAGCGCCCGCAGCTCGTCGTGCGCGTCAACGCGCTCGACACCGGGATGACCGACGCGGACCTCGACGGGGTGGTGGCGGGCAAGCCGGACACGATCCTGCTGCCGAAGGCCGAGGGCGGGCCGGCGGTGATCCATCTCGACGCCAAGCTGACCGCGCGCGAAGCGATCCACGGCGTGTCCGACGGCGCGATCAGGATTCTGGCACTGGCGACCGAGACAGCCGCATCGCTGTTCGTCTGCGGCACCTACCGCAATTCAAGCGCGCGCCTCGCCGGCATCACTTGGGGCGCGGAGGACCTCTCCGCCGAGCTCGGCTCCGAGAGCAATCGCGACGCGAAGGGTCAGTTCACCTCGCCCTATGTGCTGGCGCGCAACCTCTCGCTCGCCGCGGCGTCGGCGGCGCGGGTGCAGGCGATCGACACGGTCTATGCGGATTTCCGCAACATGACGGGCTTGCGCGAAGAAGCCGAGGAAGCGCGCCGCGACGGCTTCACCGCCAAGATGGCGATCCATCCGGCGCAAGTCGCGATCATCAACGCGGTGTTCACGCCGACGCCTGAAGCGATCCAGACCGCACAGGCGGTGGTCGCGGCATTCGCGGCCGATCCGTCGGCCGGTGTCGTCGCGATCGGCGGCGTAATGTACGACCGCCCTCACCTCACGCGCGCGCAACGCCTGCTGGCGCGGATCAAGCCGGCGTAGGCAGCGGCCGTTGTGCAACGAAAAGGCCGGGCGTGGCCCGGCCTCAAACCCTACTCTTTAGTGCCGTACACCTTCCGCGGATCGAACACCTTGTCGTCGCGGAATTCGAGCACGAGCGATTTGTCCGGCGCCTTGCCCAGCGGAACGGCGCGGTAGAAGCACGAACGCCGTCCGGTGTGGCAGGCGCCGGGACCTGCCTGCTCGACCTTGATCCACACCGCGTCCTGATCGCAGTCGATGCGCATCTCGGTGACGCGCTGCACGTGGCCGGAGCTTTCGCCCTTGCGCCAGAGGCTTCGGCGCGAGCGGCTGAAGTACCACGCCTCGCCGCTCTCGATCGTGCGCGCGAACGCCTCGGCATTCATGTGCGCGACCATCAGCAGCTCACCGCTGGCCGCGTCCGTTGCGATGCAGGTCAAAAGGCCGTCGGCATCGAACTTGGGCGCGAGCTTGCCGCCCTCCTCGACCTCCTGCGCCGAACCGCGTTCGGAGAATTCGTAATCGTCGCTCACCGTGCCCCCCGCGCAAAACGATCAGCGCGCAGCGCGCACCATCGTGATGAAGCGCATCTGCTCCTGCGCGTCCTCGAACAGGCCGGTGAACTTCGTGGTCAGCGTCATCGAGCCGGGCTTGGCCACGCCGCGCATCGACATGCAGGTATGCTCGGCCTCGAGCATCACGGCGACGCCCTTCGGCTTGAGGATCTCGTCGATCGCGGTGGCGATCTGCGAGGTCAAATGTTCCTGTGTTTGCAAACGTCGCGCGTAGACGTCGATCAGCCGGGCGATCTTCGAGAGGCCGACCACGCGCCCGGTCGGCACATAGGCGATATGCGCCCGGCCGGTGAACGGCATGACGTGATGCTCGCAATGCGAATAGAACGGGATGTCGCGCACCAGAACCGGATCGTCGTAACCGCCGGTCTCCGAGAACGTGCGGTCGAGCACCTCGGCCGGGCATTCCTGGTAACCGCCGAACAGCTCCTCATATGCGTTGACGAACCGCTTCGGCGTCTCGATCAGGCCCTCGCGCTCCGGATTGTCGCCGATGTACGACAGCAGTGTGCGCACGGCCGCTTCCGCCTCGCCGCGGGAGGGGCGCGGAAGGGCAGGCGCGGGCGCGGCACGGACATGGTCCGACAGCGCGGGCTTTTCCGCAGGCATAGTGGCTTTGGGGAAGCTCTTGACGACAGCGTCCATGACGGTCTCTCCGTTCGACCGGCCTTTGCAGACCGGGAGTGTCACCGGGTGGCCGCGGCAGGCACCTGTCGGTACGGACGCCGCAATCCTTGAGTTTCGCCCGCGATTTAGCGGGTTTGGGACGCCGGGCCCCCTTTTCCAGCCCGTCGTCCAGTTCCTATATAGTCGCTAAGAGCGTGCACGCAATCAATGGGTTAAGTGTCGACTCGCTTGCACGAAGGGGCTTGGGCGGACGGAACCGATGCTGAATGACGTCTATAATCGCCGGATTCTGGAGCTCGCCGGGACGATCCCGCGGATCGGCCGGCTGGAGAGCCCGGATGCGTCCGCGACCGCCCATTCCAAGCTGTGCGGCTCGACCGTGACCATCGACCTCAAGATGGATGGCGACACTGTCACGGATTTCGCCCACGACGTGAAGGCCTGCGCGCTCGGCCAGGCCTCGTCCTCGATCATGGCGCGCAATGTGGTGGGGGCGAAGGCGGACGAATTGCGCTCGCTGCGCGAGGGCGTGCGCAAGATGCTGAAGGAGAACGGCACGCCGCCGGCCGACGGCAAATGGGCCGATATCGCGGTGCTCGAGCCGGTGCGCGATTACAAGGCGCGGCATGCGTCCACCATGCTGACGTTCGACGCGGTGGTCGATGCGATCAATCAAATAGAAGCCAAGCGCGGAGCGGCGCCAGGAAAAGTGGCTGCCGGTTTTCCGTCCGGCGCCGCGACCGAGAAAACGGCCGCCGAGTGAAGGTAACGGACCTCCCTCGCCTCGCCGGACGCGGCCTGATCAAAGCCTATCGCTACACGCTCTCGCCGCTAGTCGGCTTCCACTGCCGCCACCTGCCGACCTGCTCGGAATATGCCGACGAGGCGCTCGACCGCTACGGGCTGTGGGCCGGCGGCTGGATGACGCTCGCGCGGCTGACGCGCTGCCAGCCATGGGGCACGTCCGGCATCGACCGCGTACCGGATGAAACGCCGCCCGGCGCACATTGGTACACGCCGTGGCGTTTCGGGCGGTGGTCGTGGCGACGGAAAGAACACTAGCGCCCGTTGCGCCAGAACCTCGGCGAAAGCGATGGCGTGCGTTGCAGTTAGCCGCGTGATGTTCGAGTCAGACTCGCGCTGACACGCGCTTACGAATTGAATCCAGGCGCGAATCGCGACAGCCAGGGCGTATCCGTATTTTTTCCGGATCAAGCGGACTGCTTGTTGGTTCACCGGCAGCGCGGCGCGAGCGTACCGATCGAGGATGCAAGCCCCATCGCCGACAGCGTGGTCCGGCGCGGCGGCACGCTTGCTCCTGACCCCGCCGACGACGTCTCGACCAGCTCGATGCTTTCGCCGAAGGTCGCGTTCTCCAGGAATGCCCGTGGCGCCGACGCAACCCACATTTCCTTCGTCGCGATGGCGGGCGTGGACGCGACCGGCATTCCCTTCGTCGCAACGCCGGGCGCGACCGGCGGCGGCGAGCGGCCTGACATGAGCTTGATCTCCGCGCCGGGCCACGCCACAGCGACCGCGGCAGGCTTGTCCCACGGGTCGAGATCGCGGGTGAGCCCGATCGTGATGAAGCCGCTCCGCCCACACAGCAGCAGGACATTGGTCGTGCGGTAATGCTTCGGCTCGCCGGCTTTCGCCGCGACCACGAGCTTGCCGACGAAGAACTCGCCGGACTTCGTTTCCTCCATCATCCAGGGGCTTTCGAGAAACTCGCGCCGATCGATGCCGAACTTTGCGATCTCGTCGCGCGTGAGCAGGCGGATCGTTTCAAAGGGCGTCGCCGCAGCGGCATCGATCAGCGCCGGGCCGATCCCCATCTCCGACGCGTAACGCGCAAGGCGCGCGTGCGCGTCGTGGACGTCGGGCGCGTTGCCGGCGAGCCGCTTGCTGCTGGACGAAACAACCCTGCCCTCGCGGGTCATGCGCTTGATCGTGCGCGTGATCGAGACGCTGTGCACGCCGAGCCCGACGTCGGGCGCGACCTCCCGCTCGGCCGCGCCGATCAGGGCGTAGACGCAAGCCGAAAGACAGGTCGCGCGCGTGCGCAGTTCCGCGGCAAGCTCGCGGTCGGACCGCATGATCGCATCGCATGCCTTCTCGCGCCGCTGCTTGAGGTCGCAGCCGTGCGGGATGGTGCGGCCGACGCCGGCCTTGATCTTCTGCACCCGCATCATGCGGCCTATTTCCATCGAGGCGGTCACCGCGCCGCCCGGCGAATGGAAGAAGATCGGCAGCTTGCGCTTTCCGTGCCTCGTCAGCAGCGCGCGCAGGCGCCCCGGCGCGCCCACGTCGAAGGTGCCGTCCGCCGCGATCCACTCGGAACAGCCCGGGCCGCAGGCATTTGCTTCGCCCTTGGCGACAAAAAAGACGATCGGCGGTGCGGGCGGATCCTTCTGCGGCGCAGGCACGGGCTTGGCGGTGTCGGCGGGAGCAGGTGACTGCGCATAAGCCGTCACGGCGAACCACAAGGTTGTTGCGGCAATGACGAAACCAAATTGCAGCACCCGGCTCATCCGCCAAGTTTTGCCTACTCCAGGCCCGGGCGCAATCACGGGTCGCAGAACAATCGCGTCATCCTCCGTCGTCTCGGCTCACGGGGGCGCTCCTTCGCCAAGATAGGTCGACGTTGGCCCAAGGAATTGAGCGATCAAACGCTCACGACAAGTCTTGCGCAGGTCCAGCTCGCGTTTGCCCGGGTGACCCAACCAGTCGCAAACGCGCAGCAACATCTGCTGCTGTTGGCCGCTCGCCAAATACGTCTGGAACAGCTGATCATTGAGATACTCCTGGATTGGTTTTGACAACCACCAGCTCATCGAGACGTCCTTGAATCGCGGTTTCGCGGTCGAGTCCGCTCCATCAAGGAACTCGGGATAAACCGACACATGCGCCAATCGCCCGACGCCATCATCTGGTCTCGGCCCAGCGAGAAGCGTTGTCAGCCGAATCAGCGACAGATCACCGCGCGATGAGCGCGTCTCAAGGAATGCGCCGACCGGCGCGCGGGCCCAGGCGAAAGGCAGGATTTCCGAACTCTCCGGAAGCGGCGGCATGATCGTCGCCCCCAGGTTCAACTCCTTGACGCGAGCCGAAAGGATGGGCTCGTTGGTGATCAGCAGGACGACCGGATCTAATCCGCTCTCGCGCAGCGCCTCGGCGATATCGTAAGCCGTCGTTACGCCGTAGTTCTCGAAATAGCCCCCATCGACAATCCGATCCACATAAAGTCTGCCATCACTGCCGCGAACCGTACCGGGTGGCGAAATGATCGGAAACCGCGCACTGTTGCTGATCGCTGTGGCGATCGAGATGGTGCGGCGCTCATCCACCGCGGCTGGCAAGCCGCAGACCCAGTCCACCCGTAACTGGGCTGCAACGGAAATCATTCCGTGAAAATCATACGCGTCCTTGAACAAGCATCCCCCATCATGGAACGGCTTGAGATGGGAGGTTAGAATGCGCCGGCCGGTCGAGACGGAGGTACCGTTCAGAACCAGCATCGGACGCCAATGCCGATCCGACGGCGCCAGCCGTTCAAACGGGGCGGAGAGCGCCATCCTCCCGGCCGGCGGCGCAAGAGAGGCGTAGCGGCTGAAGGCATCGTCCCAACTGTCCTCCAGCAATGCCGCGCGATCCCGCGCCCATAACCCGATGAGCGGAATTTGATCGCGAAACGCCAGACCGATCACGACCGGCGACAGAAAATCCTCGGCAAGAATCATCTGAAGACATTGCCGCCACCCAATTGCATTGCCTCGATGGAACCACTGTCCGCTGGGCGTGACGTCCGCGCGGCACGGCCTGAGCTCCGCGGCCGATGGCTGCCTGTCCTGGTGCTCGCGCAGCAGGGCCGTGGTCAGCGCGCCGCCCAGCGCGCCCCCTGATACGCCCGAGATCGCAAACAACCGGTTGGCGAAGGCCGGGGTGCTGCGGCACTCCTTGAGGGTCGCGGTCTTGTCGTCCTGGTCCGTGCAGGTCGCGTCCAGGAAGAGGCCCAAGGTCGACGTGGTCATGAATGCCGCGCGGCTCGCGCCTCCCGCGGCGGCCACGATGATTGGCTTGGGACATTGCCGAGGGTCTGCGTCGCACTGATTGTGCGTGCGCCAAAGCCTCACGGCCTCCGAGAAGCTCAGCGCCCGCGGATCCGATGGGCTGGCGGGCGCCGGCAGAATGCGGACGTCGTGACCTTCATGCACGCAAGCGCGCAGGACCACGACGACGACCACGAGAAGGAGGAGCAGCGGCAGCCGAATGACCGCCGACAGCCAGGCAAGGAGAGAGAAGAATGGAATAACCGCTCCCAGCAGCAGCGGGAGCACGAGCGCCCGCGACCACTCGCTCGAGAGCTGAGGCGTAATGACAAACCAGATCAGCAACCCGGTGCCCACGAGAGCTGTCAGGCCGGCGTACCGATAGAATATCTCCTCGAGCAAAAACAGGATTTTTGAAAACGTGCCTGCTGGCGCGGTGGCAACCCGCCCGCGCGCCGCGTCCGACGCCTCGACCAACGAGCGCAAAACGGCGACAAGGTAGAGAACAGTGAAAATGATCATCGCAACGGTGAGAAAAGCGGTTTGGCGTTGGCCAAATCCGGCGCTGAAGTTCAATTGCTTGCCGGTCAAGCCCAGTCCAAGCCGATTGATCGCAACGAACATGGCCGCGAAGCACGAAATGCCCAACAGGACCGGAACAAGTTTCCTGATAAAGGGCCCCGGCAATTGATCTGGCCAGGTATCTACGCCGGTGAGGCGCCCAAGCTCCGTCTCCGGAGGGCGAGCACGGCCAGCGAGGCTCCAACGCGCGCATACCTGCACCGGCAAGGCCCAGAGCAGAAGCACGGCAGCACCCAGTGTGATCGCGTGAAAGAACTCGGCGGTGATGCTGCCGAGGTCGAAATCGCCGCTGATGCTGCCTAACGCGAAAGAAACCGGCGCGGTCGTCTGGCTGCGGACATCAAGCAGAAGATCCCGCGCCTGGGGCGAGTACCACAACAGGAGAAACCCGAGAGCAACGCTGATCAGGCTCACGCGGCATATCCAAATCGCCACGAAGAGTTCGTAGAGGACTCCGACCGGCCCGCTATAGAAACGCGATTTGGTCAACCATGCGAGGAAACGTGCAGTTCCTTTACTCGCCGGTTCGGTAACCGTGGCAAAAAGCCCGTCCGCCGCAACAACGAACTGGCGGATCATTTCCAGCGGCGGCACGAGAATTCCGGCGATGAACCGCGCGACCGCGACGATCGCGCCCCACAGCATCGCCGCCAGCTTTTTCAAGATCCGCATTATGGACCGATGTCCCGGTGCAGCATGAACGTGCAAATGCGATTGAATGCAATTTTAACCTTGCCGCTCGGTTTCTTCCAGCCTTTTTCCCTCTTCGGCGGACGCCGGCCCCGAACGGCGACGTCGATCGCGCCGCACGCCCGGCCGAGAGCACCGCTTCGTCAAGGGCAGCGTTGCGCGAGCGCGCGGATGGCGGAGGCCAGTCCCGCCGTCGACAACCTGATCCGGCGCGGCGGCTTGTCGAGCGCCGAGAGGTCCGGTGCCTCGGTGAGTTCGAGTGTCTCGCCGGTTGCCGCCTCCTCGAAGAAGGCGATCGGCACGCGCGCGAAGCGGTCCTCCATCTCGACATCGTTGTAGCCGAGGATCGGTTTTCCGCGGCGCGGCGGCAGCACGAAATCGCCGCCGCGTGCCGTCACGGCGATCGACGCCACCGTGTCGGTCGCGGCGAGCTCGCGGCTGAACAGCACGCCGAGCGGGCCGGATCGGCTGCAGGTCAATTGAATCTTGGTCGTGCGGTACTGCTTGGGATCGCCGCCGTGCGCTTGCGTCGCGAACTTGACCACCACGAAGCGCGGGCCTTCATCGACGACCCAGCGGCTCTCGTGGAATTCCCGGCGATCAATCCCGAACCGGGCGATCTCGTCGCGGCTGATGTAGCGCACCCGCTCATGCCGGATCTCGGCCGCGGCGTCGAACAGGCCGCGGTCAATGCCCATCTCGGCGATGTATTGCGCAAGCTGCTCGTTCGCGCGCTTCAGGTTCGAGCCGTCGGTGCGCGACGGCGTCTCCTTGATGATCGGCTTGATCTGCCCGCTGCTGGCGTCGACCATGCCGAGCGCGATCGCGTGCACGCCGATGCGCGCCCCGGCCGTCACCTCGCGCACCTTCGCGCCGATCAGCGCATAGACGCACGACGAGTTGCATAGTGTGTGTACGGTGCGTAGCTCGGCGGGAAGCTCGCGGCCCGTGCGCTTGAGCGCGTCGCACGCCGCCTCGCGGTCCAGCCGCGGGTCGCAGCCTTGCGGAATGGTGCGGGCGACGCCCGCCGTAATGCCGCGCGCGCGCATCATGCGCCCGATTTCGATCGCGCCGCCGACCGATCCGCCGGGCGATTGGAAGTAGATCGGCAGGCTGCGCCGCCCGAGCTTGGCCAGGAACGCGCGCAGGCGGGCCGGCGCCGCCGTGTCGATCGTGCCGTCCGCCGCGATCCACTCGCTGCAGCCGGGCCCGCATGAGCCCGCTTCGCCGTTGGCGACGAAGAAAGCGATCGGCGGCGTGTAATCGGTTTCCTTTTGCGGCGCGGGTTTGGCGGGCTCGGCGGGACTGCGAGTTTGCGCATGGCCGGCGGCCGGACAAGCGCCCACCGCAGCGATCAAGATCAAGCCGACTGCGCCCCATCCCATCTGGGCAAATCTCGCCTATCCGCGGAGACCGCGCAACCGTGAGGCGCGCGGACTAGAACTTGCACCTCAACGAGGGCTTTGCAACACTTCAACCATTGCCGGAGCAAGTCGATGGCGGACAAGGCGATCGATCCGTTCGACGTCGCGGCGCTGGAGAAGTCGCTGAACGACTCCGCCACGCGCGTGTCGACGATCTGGGTGAGCTTCCTGATTTTCTCGCTCTACTTGCTGACCGCAGCCGCGACCGTCACTCATCGGCAGCTTCTTCTCGCCGAGCCGGTCAAGCTGCCGGTGCTCAATATCGACCTGCCGCTGGTCGGCTTCTTCTTTCTCGCCCCGATCCTGTTCGTCATCCTGCACGCCTACGTGCTGATCCAGGTGATCCTGCTGTCGCGCACCGCGGCGGCCTACTCGGCGGCCGTCGCCAGAGTCGCCGAGCGCGACAATCTCACACCGGAAGAAAACGCCTCGCTGCGGCAGCGGCTCGCCAACACGCTATTCGCGCAAATCTTCGCCGGCTCGCCGCGCGAACGCGAGGGCGCGTTCGGCTGGCTGCTGCGCGCCATGGCGTGGCTCACCCTGGCGGTCTCACCGATCCTGATCCTGCTCACGTTTCAATTCACGTTCCTGCCCTATCACTGCCACGGCGTGACATGGACGC
>Ga0207683_10004996_pt1 | contig 11393 bp, 12 predicted proteins | sample KBSM73metaG_FD_184333 | JGI IMG/M metagenome (GOLD analysis project Ga0207683, IMG submission 184333) | Miscanthus rhizosphere microbial communities from Kellogg Biological Station, Michigan, USA - KBS M7-3 metaG (SPAdes) (version 2) | ecosystem: Host-associated > Plants > Roots > Rhizosphere >...
CCCAGCGCGCGCAGCAGCGCCGCGGCGGGCTCACCCGGATGCCCGGCCTCGCCCAGCGTGGGGTGCAGGCCCACGTCGACAAGGTGATGGAACACCACATTGACGACTGTCCAAGGGCTGTAAGTCTCCGGCTGCGGTCCGTTGGAATCCGTCACGGCAATCTCCTTGGTAGGCAACGGCATGTAACGGCCCGGCGGCTTCTCCCGACGTCTCGTTTTGAGACAACTCGAGATTCGGCCGCGTCCTACTGTCGACCCACGGAGAGGACCGGGAGCGCCCCGCCCGCGGGTGTGGCGTGCATTCGAGCGTGCTCAGCGACCCGACGTTGATCAGGTCGGCCTGTCTGGCCGGCAGCCGACCAGCCAATCGGAGGAGATTGCGGATGTACACGAAGGACGGAGAGAGCTACTGGGTGGTCGACGGCCACACCCACCTGTGGGACGCGAGCCCCGCCAACTGGGTCGAAGGTAAGGAGGAGTACGCGAAAGGGTGGATCGAGTGCTTCCACGCCTACCAGAGTCTCGGTCCAGCAGATACCCATTGGACTCTCGAGCATTTCGAGAAGTACTCCGAAGACGACTTCATGAAAGACGTGTTCCAGGACGGCTATGTGGACGTCGCAATCTTCCAGCCCACATATCTCAAGGAGTGGTATAAGACCGGCTTCAATACGACGGAAACCGACGGCGACTTCGGTTTGAAGCATCCCGGGAAGTTCCTCATTAACACTCGCTGGGATCCGCGTGAGGGCGATGCCGGACTCAAGCAGCTCGCCGAGGATGTCAGCAAGTACGGATGCAAGGGATGCAAGCTCTACACCGCCGAATGGCGCCAAGGTTCGCGCGGCTGGACCCTCAAGGACCCCGAGGCCTGGAGGTTCCTGGAGAAGTGCGAGGAACTCGGCGTCAAGAACATCCACGTCCACAAGGGCCCCACGATTTGGCCGCTGGACAAGGACGCCTTCGACGTGTCTGACGTCGACCAAGTGGCGACGCGGTTCCAGGGATTGAACTTCATCGTCGAGCATGTCGGCCTGCCGCGCATCGAGGACTTCTGCTTCATGGCGACCCAGGAGCGCAATGTCTACGCGGGGCTGGCGGTGGTGATCGGCGGCCTTATGCACGCCCGGCCGCGCTTCTTTGCGAAGGTCATGGGCGAGCTGCTGTTCTGGCTGGGCGAGGACAAGATGCTCTTCGGCAGTGACTACGCCATCTGGGAACCGAAGTGGCAGGTCGAGGGTTTCGCTGCCTGGGACTACCCCGACGACACCTATTCCGATTACCCGAGGCTGACTCCCGATGGCAAGCGGAAGATCTTCGGGCTCAACGCCGCGAAGCTCTACGACCTGGAGATCCCGGCCCAGTTCAAGGGCGGCGCCGCAGCCGCCGAAGCGGCCTCGCAGGAGTCGGCAGTTGGGGTTGCGTAATGACCGCAGTGACCCGCGCCGGCGCGGACGAAGCCGCGGTGACCGAGGCACTACGGACCGTCCGCGATCCCGAGCTCGACGAGTGCATCGTGGATCTCGGGTTCGTTACTGCCACGGAGGTGCATGACGGCCACGCGGTGGTGCGTCTGCGCCTACCGACGTTCTTCTGTGCACCGAACTTTGCTTTCTTGATGGTGGCCGACGCACACGACGCGGTCCTCGCGGTACGTGGCATCTCGTCGGTCGAGATCGTGCTCGAGGACCACTTCGCCTCGGACCAGATCAACGCCGGGGTCTCGGCCGGTTCGGGCTTCGTCGGGTCATTCCCGCAGCACGCTGCCGGTGAGCTCGACGAGCTGCGTTTGACCTTTCGGCGCAAGGCCCACATCGCGAGCATGGAGCGGGCGTGCCGCAGGCTGATGGAGCGCGGGTGGTCAGTCGACGATCTACCTCGCGCAACCATCGCCGACCTGCCGCCTGGCGCACCGCGTGACGGTTTGGTCCGCCGCCGGGCCGAAGTCGGCCTGGCGACGTCCCCTGAGGCTCCGGTGCTGGTCGACGACGACGGCACGCCGGTCCCCAATGACCAGGTGGCACGGCGGCTGCGGATGGGTCGCACTGTCGGCGTAAGCATCGAGGGCAACGCGCACATCTGCCGCGGGCTGCTGGCCGCCCGCTATCCCGAATCCGCGACGGCAGCGCGGGCACACCTACACCCGGTCCCGGAGGAGGCTCGATGAAGGCTGTGCAGCTAATGAAGTACGACGTCGCCCCCGAACTGGTTGACGTACCGGAGCCTGACGTCGCCGCGCCGTTCGACATCATCGTCAGGATCGGCGGCGCTGGGGTCTGTCGAACCGACCTACACATCATCGAGGGTCAGTGGGCCGAGAAGTCCGGCGTGTCCCTGCCGTACACGCTCGGTCACGAGAACGCAGGCTGGGTCTCAGCAGTAGGTAGCGCGGTCACGAACGTGGCGGTCGGCGATCCGGTGATCCTGCACCCCCTCGTCACCTGCGGACTGTGCCGAGCGTGTCGGGACGGCGACGACGTGCATTGTGAGAACTCGGCGTTTCCCGGAATCGATTCCGACGGCGGGTACGCCGAATACCTCAAGACATCTGCGCGTTCGGCAATAAAGCTCGACGCCGCACTCGAACCAGCAGGTGTCGCCGCGCTCGCGGACGCCGGGCTTACGGCCTACCACGCGGTCGCCAAGGCGGCTCGAAAGCTCCGCCCAGGCGACCGGGCAGTGATCATCGGCGCCGGTGGACTCGGACACATAGGCGTGCAGGTGCTTCGGGCCCTGTCGCCCGTCGAGATGATCGTTGTCGACCGCAACGCCGACGCCCTCGCGCTGGCCAGCGATCTCGGCGCCGACCACACCGTTATTTCGAACGACGACACCGTAAGCGCGGTACTGGACTTGACCGATGGCAAGGGTGCCGAGGCCGTGATCGACTTCGTCGGCGAGGGCGGCGCGGTCGAAATGGGAGTGGCTTGCCTGCGCCGTAATGGCAACTACTACGTCATCGGCTACGGCGGGTCGATCAACGTTCTTGCGATCGACATCATCTCGACTGAGATCAACTTCATCGGAAACCTCGTCGGGTCCTACAACGACCTGGCCGAGCTGATGGTCCTGGCCGCCCGCGGTCAGGTCACGTTGCACACGAGCACCTATCCGTTGACTGACTTCCAGAAGGCGCTCGATGATCTCGACCACGGCAAGGTGCGCGGTCGCGCGATTCTGGTGCCCTGATATCTGCAGTCTGGCGGCTGGGCAACATGGATCCCGACGTCAGGGCGTGGGTAACAGCAAGACGGCCGTCCTGAGGAGGTGGCCCGGATGTCACCGGCGCTATGGCTGCTAGCGGCCGCCGTCGTGTTCGCCGCCGCGATGTGGCTGTCGGTCCACGTAGTGCCGATATCCGACCTGGACGTCCTGCCGGTCAGGTGCCGCCGACGCATCGAGTGGTGGCAGCGCAATGCCCGCAAGGCCTACGCCTGCTGTGCCGTCCTCGCCGCAGCGGCGTCGGTCATGCACTTCTCCACCTGACGAATGACTGAGTCAGGCTCAGCTTTGCCAGGGGCCGATCCGCCAGTGGCCGCGCGAAGCCCCTGTTCGTACCACCCTGTCGATCTAGGAGGAGACATCATGACCACCCAAAGCGTCACGCCCGGGCAGCTTGATCTCGACGCCGGACCTCCCCCTTCCACCGCGCCGGCCAGCGTGCCGGAGAACGCCTTCCTGGCCGGCAATCCCGCCGCGCTCGGGATACCGGTCTTCGTTGCCGGCTCGGTCGCCCTGGCGCTCGCTCTCACCGGGTATGTTCCGGCCGGCGCCGTAGGCGCGCCGCTGGCCGTCATCGCCGCCGCCACCGGACTTGGCCTGACCATCGCGACGGTCTGGGCGGCTGCGGTCGGCCAAAGCGCCGTCGCCAGCGTATTCGGCATCTTCGGGGGATTCTGGCTCAGTTATGCCCTCCTGGTCTTCGGACTGCTGCACAACTGGTTCGGGATCACCCTGGACGCCCTCGTGCACACCCAGGGGCTGTTCCTCATCACCTGGATAGTGATCATGGGGATGCTGACCCTGGCTACGTTGCGACTGCCGCTCGCATTCACGGCAATCTTCGCTCTCGTCGAGCTGGCCCTGATTGCCGTGCTGATCGGGACGATCAACGCCTCGAGTGGCTGGCTCAAGACCGGCGGCGTGCTTGTCTTCCTGTTTGCTGCGATCGGCGTCTACGTCTACTTCAGCATCGCTTCGGCCGTCACCGGCGGGCCCGGTCTGCCGCTCGGGAGGCCGGTTATCAAGGGCTGACCGGCGGGGCGCCGGCACCACCGCTCGGCGGGCACTGATCGTTAGGCCCCCGACCAGGTGGTACTCGATCGCGCCGGCAGGGCGCCGTCATAGCCGCCGGGTCTTGGTAGCACGGAATTTCGGGGTGAATCAGGCGGTAGGGGATACGTGCGCATCTCAGATTGAGACTAGCCACAACCTCGATCTCGTCGAGGCTCAGAACCATGTTCGACGAGGCTGACAAGCCGACCCGAGCGGTCGAGGACTACGTCAAGGCGATCTACAGTCTCGGCGAGCGCGGCTGTGCGGTGACCACCACCGTGCTGGCGGTCGAGTTGCAAGTCACGGCCTCGTCGGTGTCGGCGATGCTCGGCCGGCTGCGCACGATGGGCCTGATCAGTCACCGGCCCTACTCGGATGTCAGTCTTTCGTCGGCCGGAATGCAGCTGGCACTGCGGGTCATTCGTCGCCGCCGGCTCGTCGAGCTGTTCCTCGTCGAGAGCCTCGGCTACGGCTGGGAGGAGGTCGAGCACGAGGCCGAGGTGCTCGAGCACGCCGTTTCGGAGCTGTTCGTCGACAGGATCGCGGCCAAGCTCGGCAACCCGCTAACCGATCCGCATGGGGATCCGATACCCACCCGGGATGGGCAGCTGCTGGCCGCGCCGAGCGAGTTGCTCTCCCGGCTCGAGCCGGGGGCGGTCGGGCGGCTCGTACGGGTCTGGAACGGCAACCCAGAAGTCCTTCGATATCTCGACACCTGCAGCATCGATCTCGGCGATCGAATCGAGGTCCTTGGCCGGGAGCCCTTCGGTGGATCCGTGGTAATCCGCGTCGGCGAGCCGAAGGAAGGGCGCGTGCACGGTTTCGGCTACGGCCTGGCCGAGGTCCTCTCCATCGAGCTGGACCGCGATGGAGCGACGAGTTGAGCGCGGTCACCAGTGCACCGGTTCAGCTCACGCTGCAGGATGTACGCCGACGGGGTCGGGTCCGGACGACTGTCGCGCTGTTCGGTCCAGCGTTCGTTGCCTCCGTTGCGTACGTCGATCCGGGCAACTTCGCGACGAACTTCGCCGGCGGCGCCGAACACGGTTACCAACTGGCCTGGGTGATCGTGCTGGCCAATCTCATGGCCATCCAAGTGCAGTACCTCACGTCCAAGGCGGGACTCGCAACCGGCCGCAGCCTGCCCGAGCTGTGCCGGGACAGGTTCGGTCGCCGCGCCAACCTGGTGCTGTGGATACAGGCCGAGATCGTGGCTATGGCGACCGATCTCGCGGAATTCGTCGGCGCCGCGGTCGGACTTAACCTGATCTTCGGGATCCCGTTATTGCCGGCCGGGCTGATCACTGCGGCCGTCGCATTCGTCATCCTGGCCCTCGAGCAACGCGGCTACCGACGATTCGAACTAGCGATCGTCGCGCTGCTCGCGTTCGTCGGCCTCGGCTTCCTATATGTGTTCTTCGTCGCCGGCAATCAGCACTACGGGCAACTCGCCGCCGGCATAGTCCCGCACCTCGGCGGCGGTAACCAGTTGAGCCTGACGGTCGCGATCATCGGGGCGACCGTGATGCCGCATGTGGTCTACCTGCACTCGGCGCTACAGAAAAACCGAATCCCGGCCGCAGACTCGCAGGAACGCAAGACCCTGCTGAAGTACAACAAGTGGGACTGCGTGGTCGGGCTCGGCCTCGCAGGCGCGGTCAATCTCTCAATGCTGTGCATAGCCGCGGCTCTGTTCCACAAGCCCGGGCAAGCCGGCATCGGCGATCTCGGCGCGATCCACGCCCAGCTGGGCGTACTACTCGGCGGCGGCGCAGCGCTTGCCTTCGGGATCGCCCTGATGGCGTCAGGCCTGTCCTCGTCGAGCGTCGGAACCTACGCAGGCCAGATCGTCATGGCGGGCTTTATGAACTGGCGCATCCCGCTGCTACTGCGCCGCGGCCTCACGATGCTTCCGTCACTCGCCGTTCTCGCGCTGGCTGTCAACGCTAGCCAGGCACTCGTCCTCTCCCAGATCGTGCTCTCGTTCGGCATCCCGTTCGCGCTCGTGCCGCTACTGCTCGTCACACGCGACCGGCGCGTGATGTCTGACATGACCAACCGCCGGCTAACCAACACGGTCATGCTCCTGATCACTGTGACAATCACCGGCTTGAACACCTACCTGCTCTACAACACGCTCAGTGGGGTGTTGTGACCGAAACATCCGCGTAGGTGAACTCATCGCGCGCTAGCGTCATCAGCGATTCGGACCGGCCACGCCCAGTTCGGTCACATCCGTCGGCTCGAACGGGTCTCCCTTATGACCCGTCGCCGAGGGAGGATGTGTCTGGATGAACGAACAGGACTGGCTCGCACAGCAGTTCGAGGCCAATCGGCGCCGCCTGCGGGCGGTCGCCTACCGAATGCTGGGCTCGGTGAGCGAAGCCGAGGACGCCGTGCAAGAGGCCTGGTTGCGGCTGAGCCGCTCCGAGCTGAGCGAGATCGAGAACCTCTCCGGATGGCTGACGACCGTCGTCGCGCGAGTGTCACTGAACATGCTGCGTTCGCGTGCCGTACGCCGCGAACAACCGCTAAGCCCCCACCTTCCCGACCCGATCATTGACCCCGTCGACGGTGTCGATCCCGAGCACGAGGCGCTGCTTGCCGACTCAGTCGGGCTCGCCATGCTCGTGGTGCTCGAAACATTGACCCCACCCGAGCGGCTCGCCTTCGTGCTGCACGACATGTTTGGGGTCCCGTTCGAGGACATCGCCACCCTCCTCGACCGCTCCCCGCAGGCGGCCCGCCAGCTGGCCAGCCGGGGCCGCCGCCGCGTCCGCGCTCAGCCCACCACCCCAGACGTTGACGTGCACGGCCAACGACAGGTCGTCAATGCGTTCCTGGCGGCGGCGCGCAATGGCGACTTCGACGCACTGGTCGCGACCCTGGACCCCGACATCGTGCTGCGTGCCGACGGCGGCGCGGCCCTGGCCTCCGCATCGGCCGAGGTACACGGCGCGCTGAACGTGGCGCGACGGGCGATGATGTGGTCGCGGGTCGACCTCACCATGCACCCTGCACTCGTCAACGGTGCCGCCGGCATGGTCATCACCCGCAACGGCGTGGTGTTCTCGATCGCTTCGGTTATCGTCCGCAACGGAAAGATCGCCGAGCTCGACTTCCTCGCCGACCCGGAACGGCTCGCCCGCCTCGACGTGACGATTCTCGACAGCCTTAACTGACCTAGCGGGTCTTATCCCGTCATGCCCGCGTTTCGCCTACTGGGTATGGGAAAAGGCGTGCGGAGCAAACCGCCTCGATGTGCCACTAGGGTAATTGCGTGAACGAGGAGGACCTCACGGCTCTGCTCGGGCAACGCGCGTCGAGGCATTCGGTGCCGGGTGCGACCGTTGGGATCCTCCGTAATGGTGTAGTCACGACCGCCTATTACGGTGTCGCAGACGTGACGACCAGCGAACCGGTCACACCCGACACTGTGTTCAGCGTTGGCTCGTTGACGAAGTCGATGGTCGCGACTGTGGTCGCTCGCCTGGCCGACCGCGGCCGCTTGTCGCTGGACGACCGGGTCGCGACGCATGTACCCGAGCTGCGTGCGAGCGGCTGGGCGGAGCGAGCAAGCGTGCGTGACTTGCTCGCGAATCGCTCGGGTCTACCGCTGTCTGCCGCGCTGGAATTCGACCTCGCCGGTCGTCAGGACAGCGACGACGGCGCGCTCTCGCGGCTCGCGGCCGATGTCGCCGCGGCCGAGGTGGCGGCGGCCAACGTCTGGTCGTACACGAATGTGGGCTGGTGCTTGCTCGGACGAGTACTCGAGTCAGCAACCGGCGGCACTTGGGAGGACGCCCTGCGGCGTCACGTTGTCGACCAGGCTGGTATGAGCAGGACCACCTTCGCCACTGACTCCCCACCGAAGCATCGCGCGTCCGGGCACGAGATGACATCTGGCGGCCCGGTTCCGGTTCCGCCGTTGGTCGCTCGCGCGTATGGACCGGCCGGAACGAGTCTCGTCTCGACGGTCACGGACCTGTTGCGGTTCGCCGCCATCCACCTCGAAGTCGCGTCGCTAGCCACCTTGCGGGGTGTCCAGGCCCAGATCGCGATCCATGGCTGGTTCGATTCGTGGTGTCTCGGGTGGGCCTGGTTCGACTGGACCGGCGGCCCGGTATGGGGGTGGGACAGCGTCATCAACGGCGAGCGAGCCGTTCTCCGGATCCTGCCAGACCAACGCGCGGCCGTTGCCGTGATGACGAACAGCAGCACCGGTCGCGCTCTATGTCGGTCGCTGCTCGCCGATCTAATGAGCTCGTTGTTCGGGATCCGCGTACCCTCGTTGCGCCTCGGCGTGTCACCCGGCGCCGCGGGCGACTTGTCGCGCTTCGCCGGCGTCTACGCGTGGCCCGACCGCCAGGTGCAAGTAACCGCGGCGGGCAGCGGCCTCATGCTCAAAGACGAGCACGCGGAAACCGAGGCGCTGCCGATCGACGAGCGGACCTTCCTCGTCGATCCCAGCGATCCGGATAACCCGACTGTGACGTTCGCCGGCTCCGACGCTGCTCGCCGGCCGCAGGTGCTGTATCTGATGCTGTGGGGGCTTCCGCGCCTGAGCGAGACACCCGAGGGCAGGTGAGCCCGCGGAGTTATCTGTAGCTCTTTACTTTCCCGCGTCCTTGTCTGACGAAGGTTGATACAACTCTTTGATTGCTGCCGCGATGTCGCCGCCTCGATGATCCGTCGACGGATCGAGGCTTAGGCCGTCAGGCGCCAGGTGCTTCTCGAACCAGTGATGGGCGTAGTGCTCGGTATTGAACGCCTCGACCTCGCGGTAGCCCGCTCTGCGGTACATGGCGATGGCCTCGGTGAGGTTGCGATTCGTATCCAGCCTGACGGCCGTCCAGCCGCGCTCGGCCGCATACCGCTCCAGCGCGGCCAGCATCCGCCGACCCAGACCTAATCCGCGGACGCTGTCGGCCACCCAGACTCGTTTGATCTCGGCGGGGGCGGCGGGGTGGAGTTTGACTGCTCCGCACGCGACGGGCTCGCCGTTGAGGGTCGCGAGCAGGAACACCCCGGCCGGCGGGACGAGTTCGTCGTCGTGGACCGGATTGCTCATGGCCGGGTCGAACCCGTCGTCAAATCGCTGTGCGAGGTCGCGCGCGTAGGCGCGAACACACGCCCGGGCCCGCGGGTCGCTCGGGGGGACCGGCTGGATGATCACCATCGAGGTGAGGAGCAGCCGTTCAACCTCGGCCATCGCCGCGACGAGCCGTTCACGGCGCTGCTCGGTGAGCGGTTCGAGGATCGACCAGGCGAGCCGGTCCGAGCGCTCGTCAAGCTCTATCCATTCGGCCCGGCCCGCGTCGGTAAGGGCGGCGACCCGTACCCGGCCATCGCCGCCGAACGGATCCGCCGGCCCAACCGTGACAAGACCCTCGGTTTCGAGGGTGCGTAGCAGTCGGCTCAGGTAACCCGAATCCAGTCCGAGCCGGGCCCGTAACGCCGCGACCTCGGCGCCTCCGGGACCGATCTCCCACAGCAGGCGTGCTTGCGCAAGGGGGCGCGCACGGGCCATGAACTCGTCGTCGAGCGCCCCGACCCGCTGGGTGACGGTCCGATTGAATCGCCGGACGGACGCTATGAGTGCTGAATCCATATACCTGACTTTAGTCAGGTATATCGGCCACGCCAGATGAGGGTGGCTAGAGTCACACCCCGTCGTACTCTTCGGCCGGCGAAGGTGGGGGCCGACACCGTGACCGATGAGCGCTGGCTGTCAGCGACCTGGCCGTTCGTTCGCGAGCATCTTCCGGTGCTTCCGGCCCGGGTCGTCGAGCTCGGTTGCGGACCACTGGGCGGTTTCGTCCCACGGATGCGGCCGCTCGGCTACGACGCCGTCGGGGTCGACCCGGAGGCTCCCGACGCCGCGGAGTACGTGCGGACCGAGTTCGAACACGTCGACCTGTCCGAACCGCTGGACGCGGTGGTGGCCTGCGCCTCGCTGCACCACGTTGCGGACCTCGACGCCGTGCTTGACCGGATCAACTCGGTGCTCGATCCGTATGGGACGGTCGTGGTCGTCGAATGGGCACACGAGCGGTTCGACGAGGCGACTGCCCGCTGGTGCTTCGACCGGCTCACCGCCGGCGAGGACAGCTGGCTGTCTCACCACCGAGACCGCTGGCGGGCGTCCGGCCTGAGCTGGGACCGGTACCTCCACGGGTGGGTGAGCGATGAGCGGTTGCATGCCGGCCGGGACATCGTGCGCGGCTTGCAGGTGCGATTCGACACCAAGATCGTCGGAGAAGGTTCGTACCTGTTCGCCGATCTCGGTGATGTCAGCGGTGACGACGAGCAGGCGGCCATCGACGCCGGCGTCATTCAAGCCACCGGCATCCGCTACGTCGGACGACGGCGCGCCCGACCCGCGCGATAGGCGTAGCGGCCGCCTTGCCGGTGCCGATCAGTCTGCATCGAAGGCGACGGACAATGAGGCATGATCGAAGTCGAGCCGGAGCGATTCGAGGACATGGTCGCCGAGGCCCTCGACGGCTTGCCGACCAGCCTCGGTCGGGTGATGCGCAACGTGGCCGTCACGGTCGATCACGACACCGGACCGTCGGGCTTGCTCGGGCTCTATCGCGGCGTTCCGTTGACCAGTCGCACGTCGCACTACTCCGGCGTGTTGCCGGATCGGATCATCATCTACCGGCAGGCGATCTGCGCCATCTGCGACAGTGAGACCGAAGTGATAGAGCAGGTGCGGCGGACCGTCGTTCATGAGGTCGGCCATCACTTCGGCATCGACGACGGGCGCTTGCACGAGCTCGGCTGGTAAGGGGGCTGGTGGTCGGCTGTCGACCGCCCTCGTCGAGTCATGATCTCGGACTTTGTGGCCCTCCAGCGACAATGAGGCCAAGATCAGTTGCCGGTCCGACGGCTCAGCGGCGAACCCGGTACCGCAGATGAAGCACCCGGTCGCCCCGGATCGCCACGTGGGGGTCCTCCAGCAGGCGCTGGGCGTTGACCGGCCCGAAGTACGCCTTGCCGGTACCAAACACGACCGGCACGACATCCATCGCCACCTCGTCCACGAGCCCCAGGGCAAGGGCCTGTCCACCGACGTCACCGGCCGCGACCGCAACGATGCGTTCGCCGGCAAGC
>Ga0207683_10004997_pt1 | contig 11393 bp, 10 predicted proteins | sample KBSM73metaG_FD_184333 | JGI IMG/M metagenome (GOLD analysis project Ga0207683, IMG submission 184333) | Miscanthus rhizosphere microbial communities from Kellogg Biological Station, Michigan, USA - KBS M7-3 metaG (SPAdes) (version 2) | ecosystem: Host-associated > Plants > Roots > Rhizosphere >...
AGGCGATCAAGAGTGCAATGGACGGCGTGCAGCTGCCTGCCGGTTACAACTGGACGTTCGGCGAAAACTTCAACCGCGACGATGACGCCGGCAAGAAGATGATGTTCAACCTGCTCGTTGCGCTGGTCCTGGTCTACGTTGTCATGTGTGCGATGTTCGAGTCGCTGATCTATCCGGCGGCGATCCTGACGACGTTCATATTCTCGATCTTCGGCGTGTTCTGGCTGTTCTGGCTAACCGGGACGACATTCTCGATCATGGCGATGATCGGGGTGCTGATCCTGATGGGCGTGGTCGTGAACAACGGCATCGTCATGATCGTGCACATCAACCAGCTTCGGCACACCGGTCTTCATCGACGCGAAGCGCTGATCCAGGGCGCCAAGGATCGATTGCGACCGATCCTGATGACGATGGGCACGGCAATTCTCGGCATGGTGCCGCTGTGCGTCTCCAACGCATCGATTGGCGGCGACGGTCCTCCGTACTATCCGATGGCGCGCGCAATTGCCGGCGGTCTGGTCTTCTCTACGCTGGTCAGCCTGCTGGTGCTGCCGACGATCTATGCGTTGCTCGATGACATGAGCCTGGCCGTGAAGCGGCTGCTTCGCGAAGCGCGTGGGCGCAAGGTGGCTGCACCCGCCGCCGGCTAGGGGGCATGCTAGGGCAGGGCGTTCAGCGCTGTTCGCGCGGCATTGTCGAAGCGCTGCTCGAGTTCCTCGGGCAGCGGACCGGGCAAGGCGAACCAGCTCGACAGCATCTCGACGAGTTCACTGTCGGCGTCGTTCGACTGCACTGTCCCGCGCATGCGCGCCGACAGGCGCGCCACCTGGTGATCCATGCGCCGCTGGCGATCCTCGGCGGGCGAGGCGATCCCGGTGCTGAATTCCATGCGCACCAATGCATCGCGCGCTGCCTCCCTGGTGTCCTCGTCTGCCGGTTCGATCGCGCCGTTGCGCGCGCGGTCCCAGCGGCCCTCTAGTAACTGGGCAAACGCGGCAATCAGGGCCGGATACGAATCCCACTGCGCGGTCCGCGTGTCGTCGGCGGGAGTGCCGTGTTCCAACTCGCGCAGCAGCGTGTACTTCTGCAGAGCCAGTGAGTAGCGGGCGAGGCGTTTCTCGCGCTCGCGGCTGGCACCACGGGCCGCGAGTACGTCGAGCGCCTTGCGCCAGCGCTGGTCGAGGCTGCGATCACTTGAAGCGACCTCGCGCCAGCGCGCTTCGAGTTCGCGCCGACGCGTCTTGAGCGTCTCGGTTTCGATGCTCTGGTCGCCGAGCAGGGCTTCGATGTCATCGACGATCGCTTGCGCTTGTCCGGCCAGTGCCGCCGCCTGTGTCTCGCGCTCCTTGCGTTCGGCGTCGAGCCCGGCAAAAACGCGGTCGCACGCGGCGCGAAACTCCCGCCACTGCTTCTGATCGACGCCACGCAAACCGTCGCCGAGCGCGACCCATTGTTGCTGCAATTCGCGCACCGTGCGGATTGAATTGCGATCGGCTTTCTCGGACAGGGCACCGGCCTGCGCAATCAGGCGATCCTTGGCCGCCTTGACCGCGGTCGTGTGCGCGTCGATGCGCGGGGCGAGGACAGCGATGGCCTGTTTGATGCGCTTGGCCAGAGTCGTGCGGTCACGCGGGCTGAAGCGATCGAGGGAGCGCAATTCGCCGCTGAGATCGTGGCGCAGCGAAACCATCGCCTTCCAGTCGCTCGCATCGGCCGCCATCGTGTCGACTCGCGTGAGCAGGGCGTCGAGTTGCGTGCGATGCGTGTCGCGCACGGCATCGCGCTTCTCGAAATACTTTTGCGCCGGCTTGAGCGCACGCTGGCCGGCAGCGTAGAACCGCCGGGCCAGACCCGACGTCTCGGCCGCGCCATCGCCGCTTTCCGCGGCGTCCAGACGCTGCCATTCCTCGCGCGCCTCACGCACGCGCGTGGCGATTGCATCGGGATGCGCGCCAGTTTCGCCCAGGGCCTCGATTTCATCGCAGAGTTCGCGCCGCCGGCGCTGATTCGACCAATGCTGCCAGCGTTTGAGTTCAGCGTAACGGGCATGCAGCGGCGCAAGGCTGCGCTCGACAGCCGGCGGTGTGCTACCCAAGCGGCCGCAAATCTCGGCGATGGTGCCACGCGCCGTGTGTGCTGAAGCCGTGTCACCCTTGTCGAGTGATTCGGCATAGCGTGGAATCAGTTCCTCGACGCGGCGCAGGCTTGCCTGACGCTGCTCTCGTTCCCGGGCCGACTCTTCGGAAGCAGCGACCAGCGCGGCGTCGAATCGCGCGCGCGATGCAATGGCCTCGGCGACCGCGGTCGCCGTGACTGCCTCGGCCACGACTGGCTCGGTTTGCACGGCGTCCGCCTCGATTGCCTCTGGTTCCGCGTGGTCGGCCACCGGCGGCACGGCAGGCAAGGATTCAGGCACGCGTGCCTTGTCCGAAAGGAGTTGAGTCAGCAAGGCGATGGCGCCTGTATAGCGCGTCTGCAGTTCGGGCGGGACGCTTGCGCCGAGTGCTGCCCATTGCTGCTCGATGGAGTCGCGCGCCGGGTCGACGCGCGGGTTGCGCAGCATCGCTTCGATCTGCTCGCACAACATGCGCGCTTTTGTGGCAATGGCGCCGGCGTCCCCCGAGCCGATGCGCAGCGACTCCAGGCGTTCACGCGCGAGCCGGCTGACTGCCTTGTCGGTTTTACGCGCGCGCTCGGCAATGCGTTCGAGTGTCGCGGGATCGCTGATGCGTTCGAGCGCCGCCAGCCGCAGCGCCTGGTCCGGATCCATGATCGCGCGCTCGGCGAGGAGGGCGGGCCGAGTCGCCATCGCGAGCGCGGCCGCGCGCAATTCGCGGTCTTTCGCGGTGGTTGCGAGGGTTTCGATTTCGGCGGGCGAGAGCGTTTCCAGTTCGCTGATGCGTCGCCGCAGCGGCGGATTGGCCGGGGAGTCCGAACAAAGCAGCACGATATACGTCGTCCGCGCCGTGCGCCGTACGTCCGCGTCGGCATCGCCGGTGGAACGTTCGCGCCAGCGCTCGTAGTCGCCCAGGCGTTTCAGGGCCGCAAGGCGCACGCGTGCGTCTGGATCCGATCGCGTGAGTTCCGGCAGGGCGGCCAGCAACTCCGGATCCTGGTCCGCGGCAACGGCGGCCAGCCGCACGGTGGCTTCCTTGTCCTGCCACTTCGGTTTGAACAGTATTCGAGCAATCTTCATGTCAAAGCAGACGATTCAGGATACGGATGCCGGCGAGGTACTCGCCGATGATCATGCCGAAATTGGTGAACATGAAAACCAACAGGGTTCTCGAAACGCGATTGCGCCACCAGCCTTGCCATTGCAACACGTCGTCACGCAACGACTCGAAGTCGGCGACGCGTGGGCGATGCAGCCACATCTCCGCGGCCGCACTGAACGCGCCGGAAGGCACGAGCGGACGGAATGGTTTGAGCGGAGCCACGACGAATGCCGTGAGCGCGCTGAGGATGTGGCCGCCGCCGGCCAGCGCCCCTAAGGCCGCGCCGCAACCCGTGAACAATACCCAGTCGCGCAGCGCGAGCGCGCCGAAGCCGACGCCTTGGGTAAACGCGTAGCCGATTGCACCGAGGATCAACGCCAGGATGCCAAGGCCGATCCATTTCGGCCAGCGCGGGGCCGGCGGCGGCGTCTGCAGCGCTGCCGCGAGTGTTGCCGGATCTTCCTGCTGAGCGACGAGTTCGCGTTCGATGCCGGCCAGATGTCCGGCGCCGATGACGACGAGCACGCGCCGGACGGTGTGCTTGCCGGCTTCCTCACGCAGCTTGGCACTCATGTAGCTGTCGCGTTCACTGATCAAGCTGCGGTAAAGCGACTCCGATTGTTGCGCAAACTCTGCAAACGCGCTCTGCAGCACATCGCCTTCCTTGAGCTTCTCGATTTCCGCTTCGGCGATGTCGCCACGTTCGAAAACGCTGGCAATCAGGCCCGACATGATTCCGAGGCGATCGCGAAAACGCACGCTGCGATACGCCCGTTTCAGCGTAACGCCGACTTCGCGGTCGATCAGCCACACCGGAAGTTGTTGCTCGTCGGCAAGGTCCGTGGCGGCTTTCATTTCTGCGCCAGGTTCGATCCCGAACTGCTCGGCAAGGCGGCGTTGATAGGCAGACAAGGCAAGATTCGCAGCAACCATGCCGGCCTTTCCCTGGCGAATCACCTGCAAAAGGTCAAGATTACGCCAGGCTTCCGGGTCGCGCATTGCCCGGTAGCGCGAGTCGCACAACTCGACAGCGACGGCGTCGAACGTTTCGCTTTGCAGCAGTTCGTGCACGGCAGCGACACTGGCACGCGATACGTGCGCCGTCCCGAGAATTGTGTACTCGACGCCGTCGCGCACGACCCGGGCCAGCGGCTGTCCTGATAGCGCCGATGCCGCTCCGGGGACGGGTGGGGACGAATCCGCTTGATCCATGAGTCGTGCCGTCAAGAGTAGGGTGTGTGCCGACGATCCGATGTCAGTCGCGAAAGCGCTTGAGCAGATCGGCGTAAGCATCGATGCGGCGGTCACGCAGGAATGGCCAAATGCGCCGCACCGATTCGCTGCGCTGGAGATCGATATCGGCGATCAGGAGTTCGCGCCGGTCGGTGCCCGCCTGCGCAAGAATTTCCCCTTGCGGTCCGGCAACGAAACTCGATCCCCAGAATTGCAGTCCGCGTTCGCCAGCCCCCGGCGCGGCCTCGAAGCCGAAACGGTTGCAGGCCAGCAGCGGCAAGCCGTTCGCTACGGCGTGTCCGCGCTGCACGGTGATCCAGGCATCACGCTGGCGGTCCTTTTCAGCGGCGCCATCAGCGGGATCCCAGCCGATCGCGGTCGGATAGAGCAGCAGGTCGGCGCCAGCCAGCGCCATCAGGCGCGCAGCCTCCGGGTACCACTGATCCCAGCAAACGAGCACGCCGAGCTTGCCGACCGATGTTTCGATCGGCATGAATCCCAGGTCACCCGGCGTGAAGTAGAACTTCTCGTAGAAAGCCGGATCATCGGGAATGTGCATTTTGCGGTATTTGCCGCAAATTTCCTTTTTCCGGTCGAACACTACCGCCGTGTTGTGATACAGACCGGCGGCGCGTCGTTCAAACAGCGAAGCGACGACGACCAGCTGGAGCTCTTCGGCGAGCGCACCGATGCGTTGCGTGCTCGGTCCGGGAATCGGTTCGGCGCGATTGAACTCGTCGACACTTTCGTGTTGGCAGAAATACGGGCCGTTGTGCAGTTCCTGCAGCAGCACGAGTTGTGCGTGCGCGGCCGCTGCTTCGCGCAAGCCGGCCTCGATTGCATCGAGGTTGGCCTCGACGCTGCCGTGGTCGTGTTCCTGCAGGAGTGCCGTGCGAAGCGGCGCGTTCATGATGCCAATAGTCCCTGTGGCAGCTGCATCGTCACGCAGTGCAGGCTGCCGTTCTGCCAGATCAATGGTCGACATGGTACGCCAATGACTTCGCGACCGGGATGCGCGGCGCCGATGATTTGCGCGGCTTGCGCGTCCGCGTCGTCGCCGTAGGCGGGCACCAGCACGCCGCCGTTGACGATGAGATAGTTCGCGTACGAGGCTGCGAGTCGCCGGCCGTCGTCGAGGATCGGGCGAGCCCAGGGCAGGGGAAACAGGCGGTAGGGAGTGCCACGCGCAGTGCGCAGCGCAGCGAGTTCGGCGCCCATGCGCGCGAGTTCGGCGTGGTGGGGATCGGCCTCGTCGTCGCAGGCCTGGAATACGATTGCGTCAGCGGGTGCAAAACGCGCCAGCGTATCGATGTGCGCGTCGGTATCGTCACCCTGGAGATAACCGTGCTCGAGCCAGATCACGCGCTCGGCGCCAAGGTGCTCGGCGAAAATGCGGTTCATCTGTTCGCGGCTCTGCTCAGGGTGGCGTTGGTGCAGGCAGCGCCACGTCGTCAGCAGCGTTCCGACACCATCGCTCTCGATCGCGCCGCCTTCGAGCGCCCAGTCGATGCGCCGGTGCTCGGCCGAAGAAAACAGGTTGCGGGCGAAAAGCCCGCCGATCAGGCAGTCGTCGCGCGTGGCGGCGAACTTGCCACCCCATCCGGTGAAGCGAAAATCCGCGAGCACGAATCCGCTGGAATCGTGCGAACCAGTATTGTTCGCATCGGAATTGATCGGGGATCCGGTCCTGATCAGGGAAAGCGGGCCGGAATCGCGCAGCCAGGTGTCGTCGTATTCAATTTCGACGAAGCGGCAGCGGTCGAGATCGACCGAAGCAGCTTGAAGGAGGGCAGTCGCGCGCTCACGCACGGACTCGCCGGCGACGCAGATCACAGCCGGTTCAAAGCGTGTGATCGCAGCGACGAGGGCGACGTAGGCAGACTGCGTTTCGGCGAGTCGCTCCGACCAGTCGGTCTGAGCATGCGGCCAGGCGAGCAATACTCCCGCCTGCGGTTCCCATTCCGCAGGCAGGCGGTTCGTCTTTTCCGTCATCTAGCCGATTCGGCGCCTTTGGGGCCGATCTCGGTTGCGCTGGCGCGTGTGAGGACGCTGTCGATGACGCGGTCGCGCTCGAAGTAGACCGTGAATCGATCGTAGCTCCAGCGGTTGATGACAGGATGAGCCGGCGCATCGCCACCAGCCGGAGCAAGTTTGCCGGCCGGAGGACCGAACTGTTGCTCGACTTGCGCCATCGTCATGCCACGCGCAGGCAGCACGGCGCCGCGTTCCTGTTGAACGCGCTCCACGAGCAAGGTTTCAGCGTATGCCGCCGGCGCAACCGAGGCGGCGAGGGCGACGAATCCGATAAGGTGAGACAGACGATTCAACATGATCCAGCTCCTGTCGAACGGCATTCATTGCCGATGCTGCCCTGTTTTTATCAAATTCGACTGTACCGAAGCCGACCTGTATCAGCGCTGGCGCGCCTTGAAGCGCGGATTGCTCTTGCAGATAACGAATACCTTGCCGCGGCGGCGGACAATCTTGCAGTCGCGGTGGCGCTGCTTGGCGGATTTCAGCGAGGAAAGAACTTTCATGGCGGTGGTCCAGGTAGATAAGGCTTTGAAATAGCCGCTTATTCTATTACAACCGTTCAGCAAAAGGAAGAATGTGGGTAGGGCTCCGCTGATCAGGCCCAAGGCACGGCCACTTGGGCTGCGTTTTAACGGCGGCTGAATTGGCCCGCCGTTGACCTCAGGCTGTGCCCGATTCGCCGATTGGCCGCTGCGACGCCCCGGGAAACTGTTGGACGGCATGGGCAAGGGCGCCCGATCTTGCGAAATAGCGTGCCAGGATCGTGGCGGCGCAAACGAGCACCAGCGGCGGAAAGGGATGCAGATAACGGAATGCGATGATCGGCGAGAGCAGGAACTGGCTGAAAAACATCCCGAAAACGACGAGTGCCAAGAGGCGAGCTTCCGGCGCGCACGCGTCGCGACGCAGGCGTACGGCCAGCCAGGCCGCTACGAACGGCGCTAGCAGGAAGCAGGCGGTGAACCACCAGCGGGCGTGCTGGAACCACAGGCTGGTCACGGTGTCGGCAAATGCGATTGGTTTGACGTCGAGGGAGAAATATTCCTTTGCCGGATCGATCAACTCGAGGGGCAGCGCGCCTTTGCGCCCAAGGTCGCTGTCCATGCGCCAGGTCGCCTCCGCATCGTCGAAGTACTGCGCGGTGGTAATCAGGGCCATTGGCAGTACCTTGCCGAAAATCCGGTGCGACGCGCGGCTCGAAACGATATCAGCCGCCGCTTCGGGGCGAGGACAATCGCGCTGCATGGCCGCCCAGAGACCGCCTTCGCCCCAGAGTTGGCCTTCGCGAGTGCGCGGATCGTCCAGCGCCTTCTGCACGTGCCGCAATACGGTCGGATCGCAATCGGTGCCGTCGAAATCGGCGGCGATCACCGCCGGAGCCGTGAAGCCGAGCAGGAAAAGCCCTTCGGTGCCTATGTATCCGGGGCGCGTGTGAGCGATTTCGGCGACGACGTTTCGATAGCCGACGTGCAGTACGAGCGTCATTGCGAGCGAGATCGCAAGTTGTACGGCGATTCGGCGGCGCTGAGTCGCTTGTTGATCGGACTTTTGCTGCGCATCCTCGGCAAACCAGGCACGCCACAGGGGCAGGCACGGGGCAACCAGCAGCACGACAGCCGTGCCGTTGAGGCGGAATGCAATGGCAAGGATGCCCGCGAGTGCGATTCCCGGAAGCCACATCGTGCGGCCATCACGCATGTAGGCCAGAACAAGCACGAGGAATCCGAGCCAGATCGCACTGCCGAACGCCTCGGCCATCACCATGCGTTCGTAGAACAGCTGGCCCGGCTCGATCGCAACCAGCAGCGCTGCGATCAGAGCAACCTCGAATCGGACGCGGAGAAACACGTGGACGATCAAAAAGACGAAGAATGCACTGGCGACGCCAGCCAGGGTCTGGGCAACGACGAGCGCGTTCAGTGAATGCAGCGGGACGGCGATCGCCCCGATCGCCAGGCTGTACAGGAAGGAGCGGTCACGCGGCAACGCGCCGTCGATCGCGCCATGCAGATAGGTCACCGAATCCCACAGGAAGAAACGCGGGCTGGGATCGACCGCGAGGATCATCAGCTTGATGCCGGCTATTGCGAGGAGCACGAGTGCGACGTGGCGGCGGTCGAGCGCTGAAGCGGGTGACGGCTGTTTGTGGAGGTCGGATTCGGGTCGGGATTTCATCGGCCGGCATCCTAACAGCAACACAAATCCGGGAGAGTGGCGGTCTCCGCAGTTGCTCAGACCGGCCTTCCAAACCTACTAAATGGAGTGCATATATATATTATGTCAAATAGTACTTGGGATGCACCAGCGGTTCCATCAGCTAGACGAACAAGCCCTCTCTCATGCGTCCTACTCCGCAAGCCGAAACTGCCCTGAACAGGCTACGGGACGCCCAAACTCCAAGACCTGCACCGCCATCAAGGTACCGTTCGACTGCCGCGAACGACGAATCACAGTCCCGGAAATGCACTCCTGGTCTTGCGCCAAACGCACTCCAAGACGCGGAGTCTCTGCGACCCGCAAGCTCTCGACAGCTGCCTTCTCGGAAAATCGTTGCAGAACCGCGAGGACCAGGACGAACGCCAACAGGCCGAGGCAGATCCCGGAGGCCAACTTTAGAACGCCCATGCAGCCTCTCCCACTCCAAGGGAAGAGAATCTACACGAAGGAGCGGTTTCCCAGGAGGCTACAGACTGTTACGCCGTACGCGGCGGTTGATGCGTACGCGCGAAGTTCGCAGTTCTCAGGCCTCGGGATCGCCGAAAACGGCGATTCTCAGACGCTCTCCGTCTGGCCTGCAGCGGACAACGATCGTGTGCAAGCTCGCCTCCTCCGCCGCTTCTCTTGCCGCAGCCTTGGCATATTCGATGGCGTCCAGTTGGGATTTCAAAGTTCCCAAAACATGCCGATCGACAATGATTTGCCAACCTTTTCGGGCCGCGTCAGGCGCCCAGACCTCGAACGAAATATCCGGATTTCTGCTCATGCCCCGGAGATTGGGACGACGCATGAAAAATCAATGATTTCCGGCATCTATTCGATGCCATTTCGTGCCCTCCGTGCGCGCCGCGGACTGGCTGTGAAGCAATATTCCCCTCGATCATTTCCCCGCGAGTTCTCGTTTGGTCGCTGCCAGAAGATCGGGATCGGGTTCTCCGGTGCGGCTGCTCCGTGCGGCGATGCGGCCGTCCCGATCGAGCAGGCTGATTACCGTCGAATGGTTGAAGTCCCCCTTTTCGATCGAACGGTATTGCACACCGAGCACTGCGGCGAGTTTGCGGACGCTTTCGGCGTCGGTGCGGTCGAGCGTCCAGCGCGGCAGGTCGAGGTGACGCTCGACCGCCACCGCCTTCAGGGCCTGCGGCGTATCGTTGTCCGGGTCGAAACTCACGAGCACTACGCGCAGACGCGAGCGCTCGTCCGGTGTCAGCCCCTTGTCGACGCGCAACATGCTGTCGACGATCAGCGGGCATACGTACTTGCACGATGTATAAAACATCGCAATCAGGACCGGCGTGCCGCGCAGGTCGGCCAGCTTCGATGCACGCGCATCCTGGCTGGTCAGCGGGATGTCCAGTTGATATACCGAGTCGCCGGGCAGGACCCCAAGTGCCCCGGAGGTCATGGATGGCAGAGACGGTCCGCCGGGCAATTCCTTGGCAGCGTCGGCGGGCGCGGCGGTCGCAGCGGCGGCGAACGCGGCAAGCAAAAGCGTGAATGTTGGGAGCAGTTTCATTTGTCGTCTCCAGGGGCGCCCCTCGCGCAGCGAAAGCCGAGATTGGCGGTCGTATCGGCCGCCTTGAGCGAGGACAGCAGCGCGATGCGCATCAGGATCGCGTAGTTCTCGCGGTCCTGCGTCGACAGCGCGCCGGCGCCGCAGAATTTCAAAAGATCCGGATCGCCCTGATTGCGGTTGTCGCCGGAGATCATCAGGCTCGCGTAATCGCCGACCCATTCCCAGATCAGGCCATGCACGTCCTGCAAACCGTAGAAATTCTTCGGCCCGCTGCCGACGTCCGGCAGCGCCGTCGTGGACGGTCGCGCATACCAGTCGAGTATGCGTTCGCGCCAGGCCGGGTCGACGCGCGCGTCGGCGCGCGATTCGTCCGCCGCGGCCACGTATTCGAATTCGTACCAGGTCGGCAGCCGTGCGTGCTCGGCCTCGCAGAACGCTTCGGCGGCAAACCAGCTCACGTGCGTCACGGGCTGGTCAGGGCCCGCCGCACCCCGATTCGACGGCCCGCTCCAGTGCGACAGGTACTGACCATCGCCGAACAGCGAGGCGATTTTTCCACGGTCCCATTGCGGGTGGGCGCGCACGAAATCCAGGAACTCGGCATTCGTGACCGGCAGGCTGCGCAAGTGGAACGGGGCAACGGTTGCCGGTGCAGCCTTGCCATCCGGCGGCAGCACCGAAGCGAAACTGCCGCCGGGAATTGCCACGTAGTCTGCCGCGGCTGCCGGCAACGTGAACGCTGCCAGGCAAAGTGCTGCTGCCACGGCGCGAAGCACTTGTTCAGTGCTCCGCCTTGGCGGCCGCTGCCGGTGTCGCGCGTACTTTCGTAACTTCTTCGGCGCTGATCCGACCACCCGTGTTGCCCCAACTGTTGAGTACATAGGTCAGGATATTCGCGACCTCGTCGTCGTTGAGCTGATTCATCGGCGGCATGACCGAATTGAATTCGCTGCCGTTCACGGTGACCTTGCCGGTCAATCCATGCAGCAGGACTCCGATCGCGCGTTTCGGATCGGCCGCTAGATAGTCGGACTTCGCCAGCGGCGGGAACACGTTCGGCAGGCCCTGACCATTGGCTTGGTGGCAGACCGAACAGGTACCCGCGAACAGCGCTTCGCCGGCCTTGACCTGTTCCTCGAGAGTCAGCTTGCCGCTCTGGGCGGCGTTGGTCG
>Ga0207683_10004998_pt1 | contig 11392 bp, 11 predicted proteins | sample KBSM73metaG_FD_184333 | JGI IMG/M metagenome (GOLD analysis project Ga0207683, IMG submission 184333) | Miscanthus rhizosphere microbial communities from Kellogg Biological Station, Michigan, USA - KBS M7-3 metaG (SPAdes) (version 2) | ecosystem: Host-associated > Plants > Roots > Rhizosphere >...
TTGCGGGCCGCGGCATTGCAATTTCCATTGGCGCACCCGAGCGTCGCCAGCGTCGTCGCCGGATGCGCCAGTGGCGCCGAAGCGCGGGATTGCGCGGCCATGTTCTCGTATCCGATTCCGGCCGGCTTCTGGCATGCCCTGCGCGACCGTCGGCTGATCGATGCGCAGGCACCGGTGCCCGCGTGAGCGCCCCGATGCGAACGGTGGACAGCCACCAGCATTTCTGGCGGGTCGACCGCGGCGATTACGGCTGGCTGACGCCGCAGGTCGGCCCTATCTACCGCGACTGTCTGCCTGAGCACCTGGCGCCGCAGCTCGCGCGTGCCGGTGTCGGCACGACCGTGCTGGTGCAGGCCGCGCCCACGGTTGCGGAAACCCGCTTCCTGCTCGAGCTCGCGCATCAGAACCCCTTCATCGCCGGCGTCGTGGGCTGGGTGGATTTCGAGAGCGCCGATGCCGTGGAAACCATCGCGAAACTGGCCGAGGATCCTCAGTTGCTCGGCCTTCGTCCCATGATCCAGGACATCCCCGATCCCGACTGGATGCTGGACACGGGGCTCGCGCCGGCCTTCGAGGCGATGCTCGATCACGGCCTGGTGTTCGACGCGCTGGTGTTGCCCAGGCACTTGGCCCCGTTGCTCGAGCTCACTGCGCGCTACCCGGATCTCGCCATGGTGCTCGATCACGGCGCCAAGCCGCCGCTTGCGAGTGGCGACCTCGATGCGTGGAAGCAAGGGGTCACCGCACTGGCGCGTGACACGCCCATGGTCTGCAAACTCTCGGGCCTCGTCACCGAGGCGAACAGTTTTGCGCCTGAGAAACTTTCGCCAGCAGTCGATCATCTGCTCGAATCCTTCGGACCGAAGCGCATGATGTGGGGCAGCGACTGGCCCGTGTGCGAGCTCGCGTGCTCGTATGACGAATGGCGCGGCACCACGGATTCGCTGCTGGCGAAACTCACGTTTACCGAGCGCGAACACATTCTTTCCGGAACTGCACGAGCAACCTATGGAATCTAAGCGACTGGCGGGCAAGACCGCGGTGGTCACCGCGGCGGCATCCGGCATCGGCCGCGCAAGTGCCGAGGCGTTCGCTCGCGCGGGCGCGCGCGTACTCGCCGCCGACATCGACGCCCAGGCACTTCAGACTCTGGCGGGCTGCGAGGCGCAGGTGCTGGATGTGCGTGACGTCCGCGCAGTCAACGCGTTTGCCAGTGCTGCAGGCAAAGTCGATGTGTTGTTCAATTGCGCCGGCACCGTGCCGAAGGGCACCGTGCTCGACATCGATCCGGCGACATGGAGCGCAGCTTTCGATCTCAATGTGAACTCGATGTTTCACATGATCCGCGCCTTTCTCCCCGCAATGCTCGCCGCGCGCGCTGGTTCCATCATCAACATGTCCTCGGTCGCAGGATCGATCACGGGCGTGCCGGACCGCTGCGCCTATGGCGCAACCAAGGCGGCGGTGATCGGCCTGACCAAATCGGTGGCCGCGGACTTCGTCGCGCAGGGCATTCGCTGCAACGCCATCTGCCCCGGCACCGTCGACACCCCTTCACTGCAGGCGAGACTGCATACCTATGGCGACTACGCGAAGACGCGCGCCGAATTCGAAGCGCGCCAGCCCATGGGTCGGCTCGGCAAGCCCGAAGAGATCGCGGCCCTGGCACTGCATCTCGCGAGCGACGAGTCGGGATTCACGACCGGGCAGATCCACATCATCGATGGCGGATGGATGATCTGAAATGGGGACATTCCTCATTTAATAAGTCGCCAGCCTCACGCGCAGCACGCGCGGCTCGTCCGTGAGGTTGAGTCCGTAATCCGTTTGATCGCCGTTCCAGATTCTGGTGCGCGACCATTGGCCATCGACGTAACTGCCCTCTTCCACCGACGCGAAGATGAGCCCGTTCACCTTTCGCCCCTCCGCCGGCGCGAACGACACGCGCACGTGCTGGCCGGTCAGTAGATAGTCATCGGGCCCGAGCTGCGCCAGCAGCGCGCCGCCCGAAGGTGTGCCTGACCACTCGGGCTTGTCCTCGAGATCGCCAAACCATTCCTTCATGCCGAACTGCCACTCGTTGAAACTCAGCGTAGCCTGCCAGCGCCCAAGGTCGAGCGTGCGGCTCGAGCGGTCGTCGGGCTCCGAGGCCCCCCATACCGGCGTCGTGAAACTGAGTTTTGCCCACTCACGCGCCATGGGCGCGAGCAGGCGATATGGGCGAGCGAACGCGTCGATGGCCTCGTCGACGCTCTTCCCGCCGAGCGGGAAGTTCGAATACCCGGTGTAGTCGATGCCGAACGGCACGATGCCAATCGCCTGCGCGCCGAGCACGTCGTAGACATAGCGCGCGAACAGCGGATCGTTGCCGATTTCCGGTACCAGCAGTGGCCCGCCGGACTTGTACAACTCGATGACGCGATACGCCTTCTTCGACTCTTTCATGTAGATGTCGGGCGTCACCATGTCGATCGCGGGTGCCGCGGCGCGGTAGATAGAGATGACGTTGTCGGTGGGTCCGCCGCTCGCGTAGCCACCGGGAGCACCCGGAGAGAACGGGTCGCGCAATGCCGCGTTCACGTACATTGGCAGCGGGTACTCCCGCTTGCCAGCCGCCGCGACCTCGCCGATGTACTTCGCCACCGCCCAGGCATGAAAGAACTCATCGGCGTCCTTGCCGAAGGCCTGACTCCAGGTACCGCCCGTGGCACCCAGCGCCCTGACCAGCGTCGCGGGCACCGCACCGTTGAACAGCTTTTGCGCTTGGCCACCGAAGTCGCGCGCGCTGCCATAGGTCCCGGCTTCGTTTTGCACCTGCACCAGGATCACGGTGCGCTGTACGTCGGCTTCCCGCAGATGCCGCATGAGCGCAACGAACGCACGCTTGTCGGCGGCCAGCGTGGCCGCTGAATGCGGCGACATCGAATTCAGCACCTTGCCCGTGGCGTCGATCAGCCGGGGGAAACGCGCGTTGTCCAGCTTCACCCACCCGGGCGCGTAGTTAGGGCCGTTGTTCTTCCAGGTGGCGAACCACAGGAGCACGAGCCGCAGCTGCTGCTCTCGCGCCTCGTGCAACAACGTGTCGAGGAACGAGAAGTCGAACTTTCCCTCGACGGGCTCAACCTGTTCCCACGCGATCGGCACGCTCACGGTGTTCGCCTGCAACTTCTTGACTGCCGGCCACACCTTCGGAAGCATCGCGGGCCAGGCGCTCGAGTTGTTCACCTGCGCCCCGAGCACAAGGAACGGAACGCCATCCACCAGGAGCGCGGAGCGGCCCTCGCGCGTTACCAGTTGCGGAATGGGCTGCGCAGCGCGCGCGTCCATCGAAGAAATCGCCGCAAGACCCAACACCAGCACGAACCGCCAATTACGCATTCTTGTCTCCCACACCTGCGCGCTTCGTCGTTAGTATAGTTGTCAATGAAGACACTATCCTGGCGCGTAGCTCTGGTGGCCCTCGCGCTCACCACGACGATCGCTTCTTCCGGCGCCGAAGCCACCTCGCGCAAGAACGTGCTCAAGCTCGCCTCGCGCGTGGCCGACTGGCAGCTCGAGCGCATGGGCGCGACGCATGGTGTAACCAGATTCGCCGAGGAAACCGCCAATCCGCGCAGCTGGCAGCAAGGCGCGTTCTGGGTCGGCATGACTCATCTCGCAGACGCCACTGGCAATCCGCGTTTCGCCGACGCCATCCTCGCGATGAGCAAAGCCAATCGATGGGAACCCGGCAAGCGCACCTACCATGCCGACGATCACGTCATTGCCCAAAGCTACCTGTGGTCGGCGCTGCATGGCGCCGGTAGTGAGGCGATCGCCCCGTTACGTGCGACCTTCGATGCCATCCTCGCCAAACCGCCCATCGATCACCTGAGCTTCGTGCCGTCCAAGGACTACGAATCGACGCCTTGCCTGCGGCGTTGGTGCTGGTGTGACGCGCTGTTCATGTCGCCACCGGCGTGGGTCGAGCTCTCACGACAGACCGGCGACCCCCGCTACTCCAATTACGCGCTCGCGGAGTTCTGGGCTGCGACGGACTTTCTCTACGATCCGGTCGAACGCCTGTATTTCCGTGACAGCCGCTTCTTCGAGCGCCGCGACGATGCGGGCCGCAAGCAATTCTGGAGCCGCGGCAATGGGTGGGTGTTCGCCGGCATCGCCAACATCCTCGACGCACTCCCGGACGACCACCCGCAGCGTCCGCGCATGGAAGCGTTGTTTCGCGACATGGCGGTCAAGCTGAAAGCGGTACAGAAATCCGACGGCTACTGGCCGCCCTCGCTGCTGGCGCCGGAAAACTCGCCGCCGGAAACGAGCGGCACCGGCTTCTATGTCTACGGTTTCGCGTGGGGCGTGAAGAACGGGTTGTTAGACGCGGCAGCGTACCGGCCCGCCATCGATTCCGGCTGGGCCGCGCTCACGCGTGCCGTAGCGAAAGACGGCCGCCTGGGCTGGGTCCAGCAGGTGAGCGACCGGCCTGAAAACGTCGCCGAAACAGACACGCAATACTATGGCGTCGGCGCGTTCCTGCTCGCGGCCAGCGCCGTCGCGCAGCTATAGCTCGCCGCGTTTCAACAGCTCCACTGCGTGGTTGGCCGCGCGCGCGGTCATCGCCATATAGGTGAGCGACGGGTTCTGCGTGGGTGAGGACACCATGAAGCTGCCGTCGGTCACGAAGACATTGGGAACGGAGTGCACCTGGTTGTACGCGTTCAGTATCGACGTCTTGGGATCGCGGCCCATGCGCGCCGTGCCCATCTCATGGATCACGCTGCCCGGCGTCACGGGATTGTTGAAACCCGCGACGTTGTCGAGCTTCGCCGCCTGCATCATCTCCACGGCGTCGTCCATCATCTGCTTGGCCATCGCGCGTTCATTGTCGCGATACGTCATCGAGAGCTGGATGATGGGCATATCCCAGGAATCGACCTTGTCAGGTGACAGCCACATGCGGTTGTCGTGATACGGCAGAGTCTCGCCGTAACCTTCCATGTAGAGGTTCCATCCGCCCGGCCGTGTGATCTCGTTCTTGAAGTCCGCGCCGAAGTCGGTACCGCCAATGCCGCGCGTCCAACTACCGCGCGACGTGTACACCTCATAACCATAGCCCCGCATGAACTTGTCCTCGCGCTTGCCCACATTGCGGAAGCGCGGAATGTACATGCTCGTGGCGCGGCGGCCCCGATAGTAGCGGTCGGAGAGGCCCGAGTAGCTGGCCGTGGCACCGCCACCGTTGTGGTGGTCCATGAGATTGTGGCCGAGTTCGCCGCTGTCGTTGCCGAGCCCGTTCGGAAAACGCGCCGAGCGCGTATTCAGCAACAGCGCCGTGGAGTTCAGCGTCGAGGCGCAAAGGAACACGACTTTCGCAAAGTACTCGGTTGTCTTGCGCGTGTTGGCATCCACCACGCGAACGCCGGTCACGCGATTCTTGCCCTCGTGATAGATCAGCGAATGCACCACGGCATCCGGCTGCAACGTGAGATTGCCGGTGACTGCCGCCGCGGGCAGCGTCACGCCGTTCGATGAAAAATACGCGCTGAACGGACAGCCACGCGCGCACTGATTGCGTCCCTGGCACGGGCCGCGGCCATTGTGCTCGCGGGACAGCACGGCGGTTGCGCTGCAGATGAGTTTGCGTTCGCCGCCGAAATTTTCCGCGAGGTGGCCGCGGATGTGCTTCTCGAGCGCGTTCATCTCGAACGGCGGCTGCAGGATCTGCGCAGGCAGTTGCGGCAGCCCTGAGTTCTCACCACTGGCGCCGATGAATCGCTCGACGTGTTCGTACCAGGGTGCGATGTCCGCGTAACGGATCGGCCAGTCGACGCCCACGCCCTCGCGCTGGTTGGCGGAGAAATCCAGATCGCTGTAGCGGAACACATGCCGCGCCCACATGAGCGACCGCCCTCCCACGTGATAGCCGCGATACCAGTTGAATGGCTGCGCCTGCTCGTAGGGATGCCGCAGATCGTTGACGAAGTGTTGCTTGGTCGACTGGTCATAGAGATAGAGCGTCGACTGGATCGGCTGCGCCGCGCGATCGGCGTTGGTGGCGCGATTGTTGTGTGGCAACTGCCACGGATCCTTGAGCGCGGTGGTGTAGTCGGTGACGTGGCGAATGTCGCGGCCGCGCTCCAGGACCAGGGTTTTCAGGCCCTTTTCGGTGAGCTCCTTGGCTGCCCAGCCGCCCGACATGCCGGACCCGACGACGAGCGCGTCGAACTGGTTGTTAGCGGCCATCAGATTGCCCACGCTTTCTGATCGGGCTTGAGAGGTACATCCCCCTGGAAACCACCCGGCACCCGCTCGTAAGCCAGCGCCTGTGTCGCACCGACTTCGGAGAGGAAGTAACCGGTGAGCGTGTAATCCTTGAGGATCTTGAAGAACGACTGGTCGTAGGGCAGTTCCTCATCGGCTGCCGCGCGCGCCTTGAGCAATGCCACTTGTTCGGCTGGCGCAATGTTCGCGAAGCGCTTCTTGCCGAGAGCCTTGAGCCCCTCGCGAAACGTCTTTTGCGCGGCGGCGCTCGCGCAGGCGGGAATCGCCAGATCGATGAAGTAGTGGGTATCGGCGGCGGACGCGGCCGGCGAATCCGTCGCCGGCAGGATCACGTCCACCAGGGCACGCAGCTGCACCATCTCGGGGTCGGTGAAAAAAGTGGCTTTGCGAGGCGCGGCGGCGAACGCCGTCATCACCTGGCCAAACGCGGCATGGCCCATGAGAACGGAAGCGCCACGCAGGAATGAACGGCGGTCAGTCATGATCCCCTCCCGGACTTCAAAAAGCGCCCGGCCGATCTTACCCGTTCTTATTGTTCGTTCTCATTGTTCATTTTTCAGGGCACCACGCACGTTCATCGCAAACAACCCTACCTGCAGTGCGATGAGCGCCCAGGCGTGAACATGCCAGGCCCAGACGATCCACAACACGTTGCTGCCGATGAACCACCAGAAACCGGCGGCGCGGCGGGACTTCTGCCGCGACGCCACCAGCCAGGCGGCGAACAGCGTCACCGCCATGGCTGGCCACTGCACGGCATCCAGCACCGCGTCGAGATCCATGGATTGTTAGCCCTGGTACGCGCGTTCCAGCGCGGCGATGTCGAGCTTGCCCATCTTCATCATGGCTTCGAATGCCCGCTGTGATCTCTCATCGGGCTTCTCCCACCAGCCGACCATTTTTTTCGGCACGACCTGCCACGACAGTCCGTATTTGTCTTTGAGCCAGCCACACACATGCGACTTGGGGTCACCGCCCTTCGTGAGCGGGTCCCAGTAGTAGTCGAGCTCCGTCTGATCGTCGACGAAGATCTGCAACGAGATCGCTTCGTTGAACTTGAAGAGGGGTCCGCCGTTGAGCGCCGTGAAGGTCTGACCTTCGAGCTCGAACGCCACCATCATGACGGCTCCTTCCTTCTGCTTGTGCGTCTCCTGCCCCGCCTTTCCATAGCGCGATATGGAAACGATGCGCGAATTCCTGAAGATGCCGACGTAAAAGTTGGCAGCCTCCTCGCCCTGGTTATCGAACCAGAGGCAGGGAGCAATTTTCTGGCTGAACTGCATGAATTTCTCCTGTTGTGAGGATTTCAATGCATAGCCGAACGGCGCAGCGGCCGATCGACAGGTTTTCCAAAATATTGAATCCGGCTTGGGGCCGCTGTCGGACGGCGCCTGCTCAGGAGCGCGGCACCAGAGCTGCTTCGAGTTCTTCGAGGCTTCGGCCGCGAGTCTCCGGCACTCGTCGCCAGATAAAGGCGATGCCCGCGAGCGCGAGCACGCCGTAAATCAGAAAAGTTTGCGACGGGCCGAGGGTCTGCATCTCCCACGGAAACATGAACTGCACGACGACACACACCGTCGAGTTGACGACGCCTACACAGGAGATGGCGAGACCACGAATCTGGTTGGGGAAGATCTCGGAAAAAAGCACCCACATGCCCGGCCCCAGCGAGAATGCAAAGCTGGCGACAAAGCCGAGCATGCCGATGAGCACCAGCAACGAGCTCTGCGCTTCATCCTCGACCGTGAAGCCATACGACGCCAGCAGCATGAAGGCACCGATGCCAAAGCAGCCGAACATGAACAACGGCCGGCGGCCGACACGGTCGATGAGCAACAACGCCAGCACGGTGAACACGACGTTCACGAGACCCACGAACACGGTTTGCATGAACGACGCGTTGGCGCCTGCGCCGGCGCGTTCGAATATCACGACTGCATAGGACAGCACCGAGTTGATACCGGTGATCTGCTGCAGGATGCCGACCAGCAGGCCGACGATGAGCACGCCGCGCAGTGCCGGATTGAAAATCTCTGACAGTGCAGGCTTCGCGCGCGCCGCGTCGTGTTCGAGCGACTCGAGCACCGCTTCGAGTTCGTGGTGGGCGCGTTCCATGCCAGTCAGGCGCGCGAGCACCCGGCGCGCCCTCGGCAACTGGTGATGCATCGCCAGCCAGCGGGGGCTTTCCGGCACTACCAGCAACGCGAAGAAATATGCGACGGCCGGCACCAGTCCGATGCCGAGCATCCAGCGCCAGTTCCAGCTCGCTGCATTCCCGAAACGCATGACCAGGTAATTGCTCACGAAGGCGGTCAGTGTGCCGAGCACGATGAACAGCTGGTTGAACGACACCATGCGTCCGCGCCACGCCGGCGGCGAAATCTCCGCGATGTACATCGGCGCGGTAACGAGCACCGCACCCACACCGAATCCACTGAGCAGACGGGCGACGATCAGCGTCGCAAAGTTTTCCGACAACGCGGCCAGCACGGCCGACGCGGCGAACATGAAGGTGGCGAGGTGCAGCAAGGTGCGCCGGCCGAATCGATCCGCAAGTGGACCAGATACGAAAATGGCCAGCGTGGAAGCCACGGCCATCGACGTAACCGCCCAGCCGAGTTCGAAGGAGCTCAACGCGAATTCGGATTCGATGAAGCTGACGGCGCCCGTGAACAGCGAGCCGTCGAAACCCATGAGAAAGCCGCTGAGCGCGACGACCAGGATGGTTCCGATCGCGCGATGGCGGCGCATCTGCGTCACGCAGGCCGGCCCACGGAATCGCGCTCGATGAGATGTGGCTCGAAAACCTGCTGCACGTCCAGGTCGTGTTGCTCGTAAACATGCTTGAGCACCCAGCGCGAAGCCATGCGGGCCATGTCGCCGATCGGGTAGTGCACGGTGGTCAGCTTCGGATACACGTATCGCGATATGGGTGCGTCGTCGAAGCCGACGATGGACAGATCGGCGGGTATGTCGAGGCCGCGTTCATGGGCGGCCGCCATGGCGCCCGCGGCCATTCCATCGTTGGCGCAGACCACACCGGTGAATGGAATTCCTTTGGCTAACAAGGCATTCAACGCGTCCTGACCGCCCGTCTCGTGATAGTCACCCTCGTGCAGCAGGCGTTCGTCGAATTTCACGCCCGCTTCGGCAAGCGCCCGCTTGTGGCCGGCGAAGCGCTGTTTCGCGTCCACCCAGTCGAGCGGACCGGAGATGTACGCAATGCGTTTGTGTTTGTGCGAGAGCAGCGACTTGGTCGCAAGGTAGCCGCCGAGCTCGTTGTTGAGACTGAAGCAATGATCGCCCAACCCTCGCACCTTGCGGTTCATGACGACGATCGGCGTGGTGTTGTGGTCGTGGTCCACGAGGAATTTGTCCGACAGGCGTTCCACGTGAACGATGAGCGCATCGCAATTGCGGCTTACCAGGAAGCGGATGGCCTCGCGTTCCTGATCCTCATTGCTGTGGCCGGCGGCCACCAGCACGAACTTTCCCGCGGCCTTCAGGGTTTGCTCGATGGCACTCAACATGGTGCCGAAGAACGGCCCATACAGCTCGGAGACCAGCACGCCCACAGCGTTGGAACTACGCGTAGCCAAAGATTGCGCGATGGAATTGGGTTGATAGCCGAGCTGCTGCATGGCGGCCAGCACCTTCTGGCGCGTCTTCTCGCTGACCTTGGCGCCGGGATTGATGACTCGCGAGACCGTTGCCAGCGATACCCCCGCCAGCTCCGCTACTTCATAGATGTTCGCCATTGCTCGCTATTCGCCCTGCAGTACTGTTCCAACATAACCTGAATCCAGTAATTTTCGGCGAAGAGTTCGCTCGCTACGCGGAAAAGCCGCACGAAAAGCATGATGCTGCGGTGAATAAGGTGAATGCTGTTCGGCGCCATAGGCTCGAAGCCGCTGGCGCTCCCCGATCAGGAATGTGTAAGCGCTTACAGATTTTGCGCTAGCATTCACTTCGCGCTCAGGCAAGCAAACTAGTGATGACAAACCGCATGTCTCGTTGGCTGTTTAATATTTCTACTTTCATTAGTCGGGAGAATTCAGCCCGCTGGTTAGGCGCGATCGCGGTGAGCACGGCAATTTTCTCGTCGGCTTGCGGAGGCGGAGGCGCTGCCAGTCCCCCTGTCGCTCCACCAATGCCTCCGCAGCCGGCGGGCTCCGGGACGCCGGGAATTTCTGAAAATGGGGGAATGCCCGCGGGATTCCGCCTCGTGTGGTCAGACGAGTTCTACGACGCCGGACTGCCGAACACGGCGAAGTGGAGTTACGACACCGAGCGCAACGCGGTCGGCTGGTACAACAACGAGCTGCAGTATTACGGCAATGCGCGCCCCGAGAACTCGAGCGTCTCGAACGGCCTGCTGGTGCTGACCGCGCGTCGCGAGGACCTATCTACTGCCGGCCTGCCGGACTGGGGCGGCCAGCGGTATTCGTCGGCGCGGCTCATCACACGCGACAAGGCTTCCTGGATCTACGGATTCTTCGAAGTGCGCGCCAAACTACCCTGTGGCGTGGGCACCTGGCCCGCGATCTGGATGTTGTCGGCGCCGCCGCAGACGCGCTGGCCGGACGACGGCGAGCTCGACATCATGGAGCACGTCGGATTCGATCCGGGCGTCGTGCACGCCACCGCCCACACGGGCGCTTTCAATCACACACTCGGCAATCACCGTACTGCCACCACGACGATTGCCGATGCATGCAGCGAATTCCATCGTTACCAGATGACCTGGACCGCGAATCGCATCACCGTCGGCGTCGACGATCACAACTACTACCAGTACTCGAACGACGGCTCGGGCAATGCCGAGTGGCCATTCGACAGCCCGCAGTTCCTGATCCTCAATATCGCCATCGGCGGCGACTGGGGCGGACAGATGGGCGTCAACGACACCATCTTCCCGGTGCGTATGGAGATCGACTACGTGCGGGTGTATCAGTAGGCCTAATCGGGTGCCGGGCCGGCAAACCGGGATAACTTCAGACCTTGCTACTTGCTGAGTTATCCCGGTTTCCCGGCCCGGCACCTGTTCACTGTTTACATTTATCCGCGCCAGCGCAGTGCACGCGTACGCTCGCGGATCGCTTGCAGTGCACGCCGG
>Ga0207683_10004999_pt1 | contig 11390 bp, 8 predicted proteins | sample KBSM73metaG_FD_184333 | JGI IMG/M metagenome (GOLD analysis project Ga0207683, IMG submission 184333) | Miscanthus rhizosphere microbial communities from Kellogg Biological Station, Michigan, USA - KBS M7-3 metaG (SPAdes) (version 2) | ecosystem: Host-associated > Plants > Roots > Rhizosphere >...
CCTGGCCGCGTTCCTTCCGAGCCTCCACGTGCCCGAGAGCTTCCTGCGGGAGCAGCGCCGCCAGAGCGCCTCCTACTGGATCCTCCTCGCCGTTCGCATCGCCGCCGCCGGGGCGCTCGTCGGGGCCGGCGTCATCCTCTTCCTGCGCCTCGTCCGTCAGGAGTCGTTCCGCTGGCGCTCGGTGATGCGGCCGGTCGTCTGGGCCGGCGTCGTCGCCGCGGCGGGACTGGTCAACACGGTGCCGTACCTGTTTCGCCAGTACCAGACCCAGATGCCGATTTCGCTGTTCCGGCTCGGCCTGGGGGTCGGGATGTCGGTGGGCCTCCTTCTGATCCTTCTCGGCGCCGCCATCTGCTTCGTCCTGCTCGCCGGCGCGCGGCCGGGGTGGGTCGTCGCGATGCGGCGGAAGGGCTCGCTCACGGACGCCTTCTTGAGAGCGGCGATCGCCGCGGGCGGCATGGTCGGCCTGTCGCGGTGGTTCCACGTGATCGCGTCGCGCATTCCTTCGCTCTACGAGCCGGACCCGAGCCTGCCCTCGAGTCTCCAGTTTCTCTCGCCGGCCGTCGACGTCCTGTGGACGGGCGGGCGCGGGGCGCTCGTGCTGGCGGCGCTCGCCGCCACGGCCTCCCTCGCCGCGAGGACGGCATTCTTCCGAAGCGCGCGGGGGAGGGCCCTCGGGTTCGCCGCCCTGGCCATTGCCCTCCTGCCCTCGAGCGTGACGACGCCCGGCGCCTTCTTGGCCGACTACCTGCCGTCGATCCTGGCCGCCGCGTGGCTCGCCGCCTCCGCGTTTCTGCTGCTCCGCGACCACGCCGCCGCGTGGGTCCTCTTCGGGCTGATCGCGCTCGGAGGGCGCGGAGCCGTCGAGCTGCTCGCGCAGCCGGCACCGCCGGACCGCGCCGCGGGCGGCTTCGCGCTGCTCCTCCTGGCGGCCGTCGGGATCGCGCTCCTGGCGGGCCGCCGAGACCGGGATCTCGAGGAGCCCGCCTTCCAGGTTCCACCCCCGCCGCTGCCGGAGCTTCCCGTCCACCCCGGCCCGCACGGCGCCTGACTCGAAACGTATTAGCCGCGGCTAATACGTCGGCTTACGTCTCACGGCTCACGGCTTCTCCCGTCTCACGAACCCGTCGAGTGATACCTCCGCGTCCCCGAGTGCCAGACGGCGAGCGCGATCGACAGCGTGATCCCCGCCACGGCCGGCACCGCCCAGAACCAATGCTCCAGCTCGGTGCGCCGGAGAAAGTGGATCGTCGGGTAGAACGAGGCGAAGGCGAACGGGATCACGAACGAGAGCGTGAAGCGGATCCACCCGTCGTAGATCGTGAGCGGATACCGGCCGAACTGCATCAGGTTGAAGACCGGAGGCACGATCCCGATCCGATCCTCGATCCAGAACGACGTGGCCGTCAGGCCGATGAAGATCGAGAGATAGATCACGGCGCCGCACAGCGCCCAGAGCGTGAAGAGCAGGACGTCCACCGCCGAGAACCGGAGTCCGAGCCGCCACGACGCCCAGGCCACGGCGGCGACGCCGGTGACGGTCTCCTGGAAGGACTCCAGGCGGAACGACTCGAAGAGAACCTGGAACACGGAGTCCACCGGCCGCACGAGGACGCGGTCGAACCGGCCCTCGATCAGGTATCGGTCCGGGAACATGTACAGGTTCCAGGAGAAGACGTTGAAGATCCCGAGCGGGACGAGCGAGAAGCCGTAGAGGAAGACCATCTCCTCGAAGGTCCAGCCCTTCACCGCCGGAACCCGCGAGAAGACGATGAGGAGAAACCCGAACGACGCGGCCGTCCCCAGGAAGGTCGCGAAGACGCTCGAGAAGAAGTCGAGCCGGTACTCGAGCCGCGCCTTGGCGTACTGCAGGAAGTAGAGGCGGAAGAGCCGGGCGTGGCGGCGGAGGCTCTGGAGCGCGCCCCTCGTCGGGCTCGAGCTCTCAACTTTCAATTCTCATCCTCCCTGGATCGTGATCCGGTCCCGCGACCTCCGCCACGCCCACTGCCCGAGCGCGAGGAGCGCCAGCGTCCAGCCCGCCTGGAGGGCGAGGAGCTTCGCCGCCTCCGCTCCGGTCGCCTTGCCGAGGTAGAGAGCGGCCGGCGTGAAGTTGATGTGCGGGAAGGGCGAGGCGAACAGGATCGTGCGGAGCGGCTCCGGAAAGAGAGTCGTCGGGATGAGAAGGCCCGAGAGCAGCTCGAGCACGAGGAACTTGGCGCGGAGGATGCCGAGGATCGACTTGCTCCGGATCGCGATCAGGCCCACGAGGAAGTTCAGTCCCGCGACGAGGAAGATCGACATCACGCTGGACACGGCGAACATCGCGCCGGCCGCCACGGAGGCGGGGGCCTTGAGCGGAAAGAGCAGCGCCAGCACCACGGAGATCGGGATCGTGAAGAGGACGGCCCGAAACGCGGACTGACCGGCGGCGTCGGCGACCATGACCATCTGGAAGTCGACGGGCCGGATCAGGTTCATCGCCAGCTTCCCCTCCTGGACCTGCCCGGCCATGTCGCGGTCGATCTCGTTGAAGTAGAACGAGCGGATCGCCCAGCCCACCGCGACGTACGTGATCATGTCGTCCAGCGTCAGCCCGCCGACGGTCGCGGCGCCGTGGTAGACCGCCCGCCAGATGAAGTAGTACACCGCGACGTTGAAGAGGTAGGTCAGCACGCCGACGTAGTAGCGGGCGCGGAAGGCCAGCATGTTCATGAAGCCGATCCGCGCGAAGGGGAGCGCGGAGCGCCAGGTTCCCGAGGCCGCCGTCAAGCGACGCCTTCCTGCGGCGTCGTCAAGCGACGCCTTCCTGGTAGATCCGTTTGACGACCGCCTCGATCTCCGGCTCCTCGATCTTGAGATCGGAGACGTCGAATCGGTTGACGATCTCCTTGACCGCGGTCGCGGGCGCGGTCTTGCGGCGGTCCACGTCCAACCGGTAGCGGTGCAGCCCGACCTCGCGGATCTCCCAGCCGTCGAACGAGAGCTCGGAGGCGTCGGGCGCGCGCTTGACGTCGAACACGATCGCGGTGACCGGAAGGATGCGGTCGCGCAGCTCGTTCAGCGCGCCGTCGAACAGCAGGCGCCCGTGGTCGATCACGATCACCCGCCGGCAGAGGGTCTCGATGTCCGCGAGGTCGTGGGTCGTGAGCAAAACCGTCGTCCCCTCCCGGCGGTTGATCTCCTGCAGGAACTCGCGCACGTTGGCCTTGGCGACGATGTCGAGCCCGATCGTCGGCTCGTCCAGGAAGAGCAGCGGCGGGCGGTGGAGCAGGGAGGCGGCGAGGTCGCAGCGCATCCGCTCGCCGAGGGAGAGCTTGCGCACCGGCTGGTGGAGATACGCGTTCAGGCCGAGCACCCGATCGAACAGCGCCATGCGCTCGCGGTACTGGGCCTCGGTGAGGCCGTAGATCTCCTTGAGCAGCCGGAACGACTCGACGACCGCGATGTCCCACCAGAGCTGCGTGCGCTGGCCGAACACGACGCCGATCGTCGCGACGTAGCTCGTCCGCTCGCGGTAGGGCACGAAGCCGTTGCAGACCACCTCGCCCGACGTCGGCGTGAGGATGCCGGTCAGCATCTTGATCGTCGTGGACTTGCCCGCCCCGTTGGCGCCGATGTAGCCGACCATCTCGCCGGGAGCGATCGAGAACGTGACGTCCGCGACCGCGGCGGTCTCCGTGGACTTGCGGCGGACGAGGGACTTGAGGGCCGCGCGCAGGCCCTCCTCCCGGCGGTACGTGCGGAACACCTTGGTGAGCTTCTCGACCCGGACGATGGAGGCGGAGCTCGGACCGGGGCCGGGGTCGCTCACGAGTCTTCCTCCTCGTCGTCCTCGTCGCCGCCCGCGGCCAGGTCCGCCTCCAGCTCCCGCAGCTGCATGGCGCGCGCGTAGACGTCGCGGGAGGGGACGCCGGAGCGGCGGGCGATCTCGCGCGACAGCGCCTTCAGCGCCTCTCCGGCCGCGAGCGCATCGCGGATGCGCGCGTCGAGGTCGTCGCCCTCCTCGCGCGGCGCCCTTCCCGTGCGGCCCTCGACGACGACCGTGATCTCGCCCCGCGCCGGGCCGCGCGCCGCGAGCTCCCGCGCGACATCCGGCAGCGCCCCCCGCACCGTCTCCTCGTGGAGCTTCGTCAGCTCGCGGGACACGCTGGCGCGCCGCGGCCCGAGCGCGTCCGCGGCATCCGTGAGCGACTCCTTCAAACGGTGCGGGGCCTCGAACCAGACGAGGGTCTCCACGCGGTCGCGCAGCGACTCGAGCAGCCGCCGCCGCTCTCCCGCTCGTGCCGGGAGGAACCCCACGAACAAATGCGGCACCGCGGGGATGCCCGAAACGGCCAGCGCCGCGGCGGGGGCGGACGGCCCCGGCACGACGAGGACCGCGAAACCGGCGCCGGCGGCGGCCTCGACGAGCCTCGCGCCCGGGTCGGACATCGCGGGCATGCCGGCGTCGGTCACGAGGGCCACCGTCTCGCCCCGCGAGAGCCGCTCGACGAGCTCCGCCGCCCGGGCGTCCTCGCGCGGCGCGGGACAGGAGATCCGCTTCGCGCCGATGCCGAACCGGGCGGCCAGCTTCGCGGTGACGCGCGTGTCCTCGCAGAAGATCGCGTCCGCCTCGGTGAGCGCGGTCCGAGCTCGCGGAGAGAGGTCGTCGAGATTTCCGATCGGCGTGCCCACGACGAGGAGGCGGCCGGAGGGAGCTTGAGCCACGGGGGAAGGGAAAATAGCACGTCGCCGCGGGCCGTTGAACGCGATCGCGAGCGGGACCCGTGCCCGCGGCCGCCGTTTCACGTTTTGGCGGCTTCCGCCTTACGATGCAGGCGTGCCCCGATCCGCCGCCGTCGCGCTCCTCGCGCTCCTCGTGTCCGGGCCGGCGTCGGCCGAGATCGTGGACCGCATCGCGGCCACGGTGAACGACGCGGCGATTCCGGAGTCCGAGGTCCGCCGCGCGATGCTCGTCTCCGCTATGGCGCCGGCCGCCGGAGAGGGCGCCGACGCCTTCCGCGAGCGGGTCATCGAGGCGCTCATCGACCAGTATCTCGAGTACCAGGACGCGGTCCGCTTCGGCCCGGCCGCACCGGACGCGGCGGAGGTGAACGCCGCCATGGAGCGGCTGCGCGAGAGTCTCCGCAAGCAGGGCAAGGATCCGGACGCGGAGTTCGCCCGCGCCGGGATGACGCCCGAGGAGGTGCGCGCGTCGCTCGAGCGCCAGCTCGTGATCTCCCGGTATCTCCGGGAGCGGTTCGCGCCGCTGGCCTACGCGGACGACGCGCAGGCGCGGGAGGAGTACGAAAAGCGTTACGTACCGGAGCGGAAGGCGGCCAGCCAGCCGGTCGAGCCCTTCGAGGCGGTCGCCGAGCCGATGAGGAGCCGGTACTCCGAGCGCGTGTTCGACGAGGAGGTCGCGAAGTGGCTGACCGATCTGCGTCAGAAGTCACGGATCTCGATCTATCGTCTCCCGGTCGTCATCCCGACGGACCGGACCCCGGTCGTCGTGTCCTCGGACCCGGCCCTGGCGTCTGCCCCGGCGCCCGCGCGGACGCCGGCGCCGTGAGCCGCCGTTTGCGCGCGGCTCGCGCCTCGTTTCGCGTCGCCGCGGCTGTCCTGGCGGTCTGGGTCGCCTCGCGGGCGGGCGGACGGTCATCCCTTCCGGCGGCGGCGTTCGCCCAGGACCTGACGCCCGCCAACGAGCCGACGCCGCAGTACGACGTTCCCGTCGAGATGCGCGACGGCGTCGTGCTCCGCGCCGACGTGTGGCTCCCTCCCGGCCGGGGGAAGTTCCCGACGCTCGTCTACCGCACCCCGTACGACCGCAAGCGCTCCGAGGAGGACGCGGTCGTCAAGGCGGCGCTCGCCCGGGGCTACGCCGTGGTCCTGCAGGACGTGCGCGGGCGGTACGGCTCCGAGGGCAACTACGTCCCGTACCGCCGCGAGGGCGAGGACGGCTACGACACGATCGAGTGGGCGGCCGCTCAGCCCTGGTCGAACGGCGCGATCGGCACCTGGGGGCTCTCCTATCCGGGCGCGGTGCAGTGGCTGGCCGCCGTCGAGGCGCCGCCGCACCTGAAGGCGATGGTCCCCGCGATGACGTTCTCCTCGCCGCGCAACTTCTTCTACGCGGGCGGCGCGTGGGACCTCTCCTGGCTGTCCTGGATCTGGAACAACATCGCACCGGACTCGCGCGCCCACCTGGACCTGTCGGGACCGCGGAACGGCACGCAGGCACGGGAGACCTGGCACACGCTGCGCGGGGTCCTCCCGTACCGCCTCCCGCTCGAGAACGTCCCCGAGCTCGCCGAGGTCGCGCCCTACTACCTCGACTGGCTCAAGCACCGCCCGAACGACTCCTGGTGGGACTGGGCGGACCTGCGCGGCCGCTACGGGACCGTGAAGGCCGCCGTCCTGAACTTCTCCGGCTGGCACGACGAGGCGTACGGGCCGGAGGGGGCGATCACGAACTTCCTCGGGCTGATGGCCGCGCGCAAGGGCGAGGCGGATCCGCGCACGCGCCTGATCGTCGGGCCGTGGACGCACGGGGGAGAGGACTCGGAGCGCGCCGGCGCCCGCGCCTTCGGTCCCACGGCGCCCATCGACTACAAGGAGATGGTCCTGCGGTTCATGGACCGGTACGTCCGCGGCGTCTCGAACGGCGCCGAGCGCGACCCGCGCGTGCGCGCCTTCGTCATGGGCGAGAACGTCTGGCGCGAGGGCGACACGATGCCGCTGGAGGGGACGAGGCCGATGTCGCTCTACCTGGCGTCGGGCGGCCGGCTCGGCGAGCGTCCGCCGGCCGCGGCGAGCGCGGACGCGGCCTCGAGCACGTTCGTGTCCGACCCGGCGATTCCCGTCGTGGACCCGTACGGCGCCACCGAGGGGGCGCGAGACTATCGCGTGCTGACCGGACGCAAGGACGCGCTCGTCTTCGAGACGGAGCCGCTCCCGCAGCCGGTGCGCGTCGTCGGCGCCGTGGAGACCGAGATCTACCTCTCCGCGGACGCGCCGGACGCCGACCTGTGGGTCAAGCTCCAGGACGTCACGCCGGACGGTCCCTCCTGGAACCTGTCGAGCCCCGGCACGGACGTCCTCCGAGTCAGCGAACGCGAGGGGACCGGCGCGGCGCGGCCGCTTCAAGGCGGCGAGATCGTGCCGATGCGTCTGCCGAACCTGCGCACGGGAAACTATTTTGCCAGGGGGCACCGGATCCGGATCATCCTCCTCGGCAGCTTCATGCCGCACTTCTCGCGCAACCTCCAGACGGGCGAGTCCGAGACGGAATCGGCCGTGATGCGCAAGGCGACGATCCGCATCCACCACGACCCGGCGCATGCGTCGCGGATCGTGCTGCCGGTGGTGCCGGATGTGCCGGTAGTGCCCGGTAGGCAGTAAGCCGTAAGAAGTAAGCCGTGAGACGACGAATCCTCCATTCTCGATTCCTGTCCCCGCTCGTCTTCCTGGTCCTCCCATCGCTGCTCCACGCGGCTCGCCTCGAGGAGCACCGCATCCCGATGCGCGACGGCGTGAAGCTCGCCGCGGACGTCTGGCTCCCCGACGCGGACGTGGGCGCCGGGCCGTTCCCGGTCCTGCTCGAGTACCTGCCGTACCGGAAGACGGAGGCGCGCGGCGGGAGCTTCCCGCTCTACTCGTACTTCGCGCGCCATGGATTCGCGGTCGCGCGCGTCGACATCCGAGGCACGGGCAACAGCGAGGGCACGCTGATCCCCTACGAGTACAGCGAGATCGAGCAGCGCGACGGCGACGACGTCATCGCCTGGCTCGCCGCGCAGCCGTTCTCGAGCGGGAGCGTCGGGATGTTCGGCATCTCGTGGGGAGGGTTCAACTCGATCCACATGGCGATGCGCCGGCCGCCGGCGTTGAAGGCGATCATCGCCGTCGACGCCACGGACGACCTCTACCAGGACGACGTGCACTTCATGGACGGGATCATGCACGTCGACTCCTGGGAGATGAGTCAGGACCTCGCCAACGCGGTGCCCGGCGCGCCGGAATACGTCCTGGACGAGCGCTACTTCGCGGAGCGCTTCGATCAGCCTCCGTGGATGCTCACCTACAAGGCGCAGCAGCGCGACGGACCGTTCTGGGATCGGACCGCGCTGAACAAGCGGTACGAGTCGATCCAGATCCCGGTCTTCATGATCGGCGGCTGGTACGACGGCTATCGCGACAGCATCCCGCGCATGCTCGAGCACCTGAAGTCTCCCGCGAAGGCGATCGTGGGGGCCTGGGACCACACGTATCCCGACGAGCCCTACCCCAAGCCCGGCTTCGACTGGCGCAACGAGGCCGTCCGCTGGTTCGACCAGTGGCTCAAGGGCCGCGATACGGGGATCATGAAGGAGCCGCGACTGGCCGTGTACGTCCGCGACTGGCACCCTCCCGGCCCGTACCTCGACGAGGCGCCCGGGCGCTGGCGTTACGAGGACGGATGGCCGATCGCGCGCATCCGGGAGAGGGTCTTCCATCCGAGAAACGACCGCTCCCTCGCGGACTCGGCCGGTCCCGCCGCCGTCGACCGGCTGCGCTACGTGCCGACGACCGGGGTCGAGGCCGGAGGGCCCGTGATGTGGTGGGGAGACGTCGCGCCGGACCAGCGCCCGACCGACGCCTACAGCCTGGTGTACGACACGCCTCCGCTCGAGCAGGAGGTCGAGATCCTCGGTCTGCCGAAGGCGATGCTCCGCGTCGCGGCGGACGCGCCCCACGTGAACTGGTTCGCGAAGGTCAACGACGTCGCGCCCGACGGCACCGTGACGCTCGTCGCGGGCGCCGGCATGAACGGCGCGCAGCGGATCTCGGCGCGGGAGCCGAGCGCGATCGATCCCGGGAAGCCGTTCGACCTCGAGGTCGAGATGCACTTCACGTCGTGGGTCTTCCCGAAGGGGCATCGCATCCGGCTCTCGGTGTCCAACGCCCAGTGGCCGATGAACTGGCCGACGCCGTACGCAACGACGACGTCGCTGTACCTGGGCGCCGAGGGCTCGCGGCTCATCCTGCCCGTCGTGCCGCCGGGTGAGACGAACGCGCGGCCGCCGGCGCCGAGCTACCTGCCGATCCCTCCGAAGGAGGCGCAGTTCCCCGGCTACGAGTCGATCGCGATGGAGACGCCGTCCGCCTACGGGGAGATCTCGTCGGTCGACCGCAACCCGCGCACCGGCAAGGCGACGGTCGTCGCGACCAACAACAGCGCCCATCGGTTCCCCTGGGGCGAGGAGAGGAACACGGAGAAGATCACGCACGAGGCGGAGGACGGGAAGCCCGACAAGGCGGCGGTGCGAGGCGAGTACTCGGCCGAGGTGAAGACCGGCGGCCGGATTCTCCGCTGGGAGAGCGTCGTGGTGTTCTCGAGCGATCGCGAGAGCTTTCACTACTCCGGCACGCGGAAGCTCTTCGAGAACGGAAAGCTGGTGCGCGAGAAGGGCTGGGAGAAGGCGATCCCGCGGGATTTTCAGTGAGAAGCCGTCGGCGCGTCGTGAGTCACGAGTCGTAAGTCGTAGTCGCCGTTCCATTCGCCGACCCCATGAGAATCGTCGTCTACGGCGCGGGAGGCGCCGGCGGCCACTTCGGAGCCCGGCTCGCGCGCGCGGGCGAGGACGTGACCTTCGTCGCGCGCGGCGCGCACCTCGAGGCGATCCGCACCGACGGCCTCGCCGTCGAGACGCCGGACGGGGAGATCCGGATCCACCCCGCGCGCGCGACGTCGGACCCGGGCGCCGTGGCGGGCGCGGACGCCGTCCTGCTCGGGGTCAAGACGTGGCAGGTCGAGGAGGCGGGCCGGGTCATGGCTCCCGCGCTCGGCGGGGAGACTTACGTCGTGCCCCTGCAGAACGGCGTCGAGGCGGCGTCGCAGCTCGCGCGGACCGTCGGCGAGGGCCGCGTGGTCGGCGGCCTGTGCGCCACCTTCAGCTTCGTCGTCGCGCCCGGGCGCATCCGCAGTCTCGGCGCGTTTCACTCGGTGAGGTTCGGGGAGCTGAGCGGCCGGCCCAGCGAGAGAACGGACCGGCTGCTCTCCGCGTTTGACCGGGCCGGCGTGCGGGCGACGATTCCGCCGGACATCCACCTGGCGCTCTGGGAGAAGTTCCTCTTCGTCGTTCCCTTCGGAAGCGTCGGCGCGTTCCGAAATGCGCCGATCGGCGAGACGCGGTCCGACCCGGAGACGCGCGCGATGCTCGAGCGCGGCATGCGGGAGATCCTGGCGGTCGCGCGCGCACGAGGAGTCGCGCTGCCGGACGAGGCGGTGCCGGCCGCGATGGGGTTCATCGACTCGCTCGACCCGAAGGGAACGGCATCCCTGCAGAGAGACCTCGCGGAGGGCCGCCCGTCGGAGCTCGAGGCCTGGACGGGAGCGGTCGTGCGGCTGGGCCGGGAGGCCGGCGTGCCGACGCCGCTCCACGCGGAGATCTACGCGGCGCTCCTGCCGCGGGAGCGCGAGGCGCGGGAACGTATTAGCCGCCGCTAGCGCGTTCGCCTGAGCGTCGTAGGGGCGGGGCTTGCCCCGCCCCCCTTCGACGCAACATCGGCCGCGTTGTGGCTCTTGGAGGGGGCGGCCACAAGGGCCGCCCCTACCTACCGGAGCCCGACTTTCGACTCATTCCCGCCCCGAAGTGCGCCGGCACCTCCCGCGGCGGCAGCGGCGACTCCGGCTCCAGAACCGGCTCCGCCGACGCCTCCCGCCCGCTCAGGATCTCCCACAGCCGGATCGCGTCCTTCGGCGCGGCCGCGTCGCGGTCGTTGTCGAAGTACACGGCGACGAGCGCCCCCTCCCCGGCCCAGGCCCGGCACCGGCGCGCCCACTCCTGCAGCTCGTCCTCGGTGTAGCGGCCCTCGTAGAGCCGGCGCGCCCCGTGCAGCCTCACGTACGCGAGCTCCTTGGAAGTGCGCACGAAGGACAGCGGATGCCGCGAGGCCGTGTCCGCGGCGACGAGCGCGATCGAGCGCCGCTCGAGCAGCCGGAGCGCCTCGTCGGACAGCCAGCTCTCGTGGCGGATCTCGACGGCGTGGAGGAGGGGATTGTCTCGGCCGTCCGGCGCGGTCAGTGCCGCGCGCCCCGTCGTGCGCGAGTCGTGCCGGCGCGCCCACCTCTCCGCCTCCGCGACCGTGCGCGGAAGGGCGGCGAAGAACGCGTCGGCGCGGTCGGCGCGGAAGGGAAGCTGGGGCGGGAGCTGCCAGAGGATGGGGCCCAGCGTCGCGCCGAGCCGCAGGACGCCCGATGCGAAGAAGTTGGCGAGAGGCGCCCGGAAGTTCGCCAGCTTGAGCATGTGCGTGATGTAGCGGCTGCCCTTGAGCGCGAAGACGAAGCCGGGCGGGACGGACTCGCGCCACGCCTGGCACGCGGCCGGCCGCGTCAGCGAGTAGAACGTCCCGTTGGCCTCGACGGA
>Ga0207683_10005000_pt1 | contig 11389 bp, 8 predicted proteins | sample KBSM73metaG_FD_184333 | JGI IMG/M metagenome (GOLD analysis project Ga0207683, IMG submission 184333) | Miscanthus rhizosphere microbial communities from Kellogg Biological Station, Michigan, USA - KBS M7-3 metaG (SPAdes) (version 2) | ecosystem: Host-associated > Plants > Roots > Rhizosphere >...
GACCTGAGCGAATCGTAGAGCCCACGAGGGCCCTCGTCGAGTCGGGGATCCTTCGTCGCTTCGCTCCTCAGGATGACGGCTCAAAGCTCTCGGAGCTGTTCGCAACGATGGTGAGGACCTCGGCCCCATGGCGTCATCCTGAGCGAAGCGAAGGATCCCCGAATCGACCAGCCGAGGATGCCGCCCCCTACGACGATTCCGCGGCGGGCGCGACTTGCCGGTCGTTTGAGCCTCGCCTCGACTACCGCCCCAGCATCTTCTCCAGCTCCGGGCTCTTCTTCCCCGTCATCTCCCACCGCAGCATCGATGCCGGGATCATGCCGCGCTTGTTGAAGTCGTCCATGAACGCCTTCATCGTGAACTGGTCGCCCTGTTCGGCCTTCTTCTCCGCGAGGAGGCGGTCGAGCTGGATCTTGCCCATCAGGTAGCACGTGCCGTAGCCCGGCTGCTGCAGGTAGATGAACTGCTCCCCGCGAACCAGGTTGCCGTTCAGGCGCAGATAGTTGCGCGGGACGTTCGCGCACGCGAACGCCGCCGCCTGCTCGAGGCTCATCTGGTTGCTCTGCATGTACAGCTCGCCGAGCGACCGCGCCGCGCGCTGCGCGACCAGGATGTAGATGAGCTCGTGCGTGCGCGGGCGGGCGTCGAACATGCCCGCCTGCATCATCCACTCCTCCCAGCCGGTCGCATGGCCTTCCGTGCGCGTGTTGAAGATGTTGTAGAGCAGCGTCTCCTTGCGGATCGGTGTCGCCGCCGGCTCGTGCACCAGGAACTGCTTGTCGAACCAGTGGTAGTCGTGGGTGAGCATGACCTCGCGGTCGCGGTAGTCGACCTCCGAGAAGAACTCGAGCGGCCCCGGGCTGAACGTGCCCTTGCGCGCGCGCAGCGCCGGATCCATGTAGTCCTTGACCGTGAGGATCTCGTTGTCCTTCAGAAACGCCATGTAGGCATCCACGGCGGCGTTGAACTTGTCGTCGAACTCCTGCGCGCTCGCGGCGGGCTGCTGGGGCGGGAGCTTGCGGTTCTTGAGCTCCTCCATCGCGAGGAGCGCCCGCGCGCGTCCGAGCTCGCGCTGCATGAGCGCGACCTCCTCCGCCCACGTGTACGGCACGAGTTGGACGTTCTTGAGGTACCAGTCGTAGTTCTCGATGCCGACTCCCGACGGGCCCGTCTTCGTCTTCGACTGCGCGTCGACCCACGCGACGAAGTCGTCGGTCGCGGCACGGGCCTTGTCGACGTCCGCTTTCAGGCTCGCCGACGGTCCCGTGAGCTTGCCCGCGAGCTCCGCGAGGTCCTTGGCCTGCTGTTTCAGGTTCGCAACGGAATAGACCCACATGTCCCGCCGGTTGCCCGTCAGGTTCGTCTTCGCCTGCGCGAGCAGGGCGGGCACGGCGCGGATGCCCGGCGCGATCTTCGCCGCGTCGTCCGCGGACAGCGGGTACTTGTAGCTCCACAGCTCGACGGCTCCGAGCGCGAACGGGCCCTCGCGCGCCGGCTGGTCGCTCTCCTCGAAGAACACCGTGCAATAGAACGCGGGGTCGTTCGCCCACGGTTGCAGCACGCGGTGGTCGAAGTCGAGGCCGTTCATCTCGGCGCGCACGAGGTTCCAGTCGACCTGCTGCGGAATCGGCCAGGCGCTCGGGTCGATCGCCGCGAGGCGCTTCCTGTAGGCCTCCAGCTCGCGCTGCTGCGCCGCCATCGCGGCCGGACGGTAATCCGGCACGCCGTCTGCGACCTTCGGCTTCTGGAACGCACGCCAGTCCCGGAAGAGGGTGACGAGCCCGTCGTACCCCGAGCCCTTCGGCGGATCGGGGGAGGCGTGGAGCCCGGCGGGGGTTGCGGCCATGGCCGCGAGGAGACACACGGACATCAGCAGGACCGACGGTTCGCGAGAAATCATGCGGCGGATTCTACGCGAACGGCTGCCGGCCCGGCCGTCTCTCCCGGCCGATCAGGGGAGCACGATGTCGAACGAGGCCGTGGCGCCGGGCGAGAGGTTCACCTGTCCGTTGTACACGACCGCCTGGTCGCGAAGCACCGACACCGCGTAATCGCCCGGCTCGAGGCTCGCGATGAAGTACTTCCCGTCATCCGCCGTGAGGGCGCGGGCCCGCTCGATGCCGCCCAGCTTCAGAGCGACCCATACGCCGCCGGCCGGCGTTCGCGCGGCGGTGCGCACCGTTCCCCGAACCGAGCTGTCGGGTGGCGGGACGGCCGCCGCGCCGGACGCGAGCAGGATGAGAGTCAACAGCGCGGCGCGGCCCAACGCAGCGCGGGTCATCGCCCGGCGGACCCCCGCCCCGCCGCGCCGGCCCGGACCACGAGCTGCCGGGGCCTCGCGATGACCCCGGCGTTCTCGACCCCGTCGACTTCCCATTCCGCCCGTGCGTTGTTCATGTCGAGCTCACCCCTCCTCTGCCCGGGCTCGATGACGCTGCTCATCGCGTTCCGCGCGTCGTCGCGAATCAGCACCTGGTACGAGCCGGCGGGCACGTCGTCGATCGAGAAGAACCCCTTGTCGTCGGTCGTCGTCATCAGCTTGTTCCCGGGAACGAGATAGATCGTGAAGTTGCGGCCGCGAGCCGGCGCCGCGTCGACCCGACCCTTGATGTGCCACCTGCCCGTGACGCCGGGGACTCCGCCGACGCCCTGCCGGAACTCCTGGAACTCCTTCGTTTTCGCGCCGAGGACGATACCCATGGTTGCGGCGAGGATCGTTCCGGCGGCTCCGATCGCCGCGGTCCACAGCGCCACCCGGTGTGCCGGGCCCAGAGAGCTCATGCCGCCTCCCTTCTCGGGCAGGGAGCGGCACGCACCCGGGAGTGCGTGCCGCTCGAGACTGTCGCCTCGTCGTTTAGCGCAGGTCCGGGGAGCCGAGACCCCGACGCGGATGCCGGCGCCGGACCGGAGGCCGCGCCGAGGGATGCGGCACCGCGCGCGACTTCGCATCGCTCACCGTGAGCGACCCGACCTCGCTGACGTGGAAGTCGTTCCAGGCGTCCTCGCTGCTCGTCGTGCAAACGCGGAAGTAGAGCGTCGCGTTGCCGCTGATCGCGTCCCACGCCTCCTGGGGGACCTGGAACTGCGCGCCGGTCAGGCGCGCCGGCTGATTCATGTCCGCCCACGTGCCGTAGTAGTCCGAGTTGTTCGTGTCCGGCGGCGTGTCGAAGAGCGCGGACGCGCGCGCGATCTCGAAGACGTAGTAGGGATTCCCGCCTCGGTCTACATCGAAGGTGGGCGGCGTCGCCTTGTCCGTCGAGCTCGGCCCGGTGATCGTCGGGGTCGCGATCGCCGCGGCGGGCGTGTCGGCCGTCGTGTCCGTCGTGCCCGTCGTGTCCGTCGTGGCACCGGTCGACGCGGACGTCGTGTCCGTGTCCGAGGGCTGCGTGGATGCGCCTGCGACGATCTCGAACGGCTTGCCCGCCTCGAAATCGGCGCTGTCGGTCCCGACCTTGTAGTAGTTCGGCGTCTGCGACCCGGGCATCTTCGCCGCGATCTGCGAGTGGAACCCCGGGTAGTCGCCCTGGAAGCCTCCGTTGCTCCAGACCTCGAGCAGGTTCTGCGTGAAGAGGCCGTTCTTGTCGCCGTCCATGGAGAGCTGGTTGTCCTGGCAGCCGGAGATGAGCACGACGCTCGCGCTCACCGGCGTTTCACGCGAGTTGCCCGCGACCCACTGCAGCGTTCGATAGAGCTCTCGATTCTTCGCCTCGGCCTTCTGCTGCGCTTCGATCGGCATGTTGCGGAAACGCGGCGTGGCCGGGATGCCGCGAAACGTCGAGCGCAGCGCCTCGTGCGGGATCGTCTTGTAGAAGATGTCTTTCGCGACCGTGCCGCTGTGACAGCTGTCGGACAGCACGAAGATGCGCACGCCGGACACGAACTGGGACCAGAGAGAGTAGAGCTCGTCGTCGATGAGCATCCGGTCGTAGAGGACCCAGGTCTCGTCCTGGTTGTCGTCCTCGTCGCCGTTGCAGTCTTCGACCTGCCCTCCGTGCCCGGAGTAGCTGAGCAGGAAATAGTCTCCGGCGGCCAGGTCCTGCGCCGTCTGGCCGATCGCCTCGCAGACCGCGGCCGAAGTGGCCTGGTCGTTGAGCATGATGCGCGACGAGTAGCCGCACGCGTCGGCGATTTGCTTCATCGAACGCGCGTCGTTCTCGCAGCCGGCGAGGGTTCCGGCCCACCCGTTGTATGCCGCCGGATCGACCCGATTCAGACCGATGTGGAGGGATATGCCCTTAGCCATGATTCGCTCCTTGTGTTACGAAATGAGTTGCGACGTGAGGCCGATGGCCGAGCCCAGCGCGGTGATGTCCCACTGCTTCCACGGGGTGTTCTCGACGGCGCCGTCCGAGAGTGTCTTGACGACCTGAAACTCGACGACCTGCGCGTCGAGATACGTGGTCAGCGGGAACGTCACCTCGAACGTCAGCGTCTCGACGGGGCCGATCTCTTTTTCGTCGACGTGCTCGCGGTTCGGGAGCCGCAGCCGCACCGCGAGCTTCGAGAGGCCGTTGTTCTCGTAGTTGACCTGGTTGATGAAGATGACGTTCGCCGTGACGTCTTCCTCGAAGACGTCGAGCTCCGCGAGCGTCGCCGCCTCTGACACGGTCGACTCCGCCCATGCGTCGTCGACGGCGATCCCCGCTTCGAGCACCCGCTTCTCTCCCGCTTCGAGCCGCGCGCCTACGGGGAGACGCTTCGTCAGCGACGACTGCTCGACGATCACGTCCCCGACGTCGACCGCCTGGGCGATCCGGTTCGTCACGGTGATCGTCTGCGCCTGATGTCCGACCTCCAGCGGGCCGCCCTCCCACGGCCCGACGACGTGGGTGTCCAGCGCGACCTGCGCCTGCAGGCGGCTCCCGTCCGCGAGAGCGAAACTGACGCTTCCGTTCAGGCCGGAGTGCTCGACGAGCTCCTTCAGAAAGACGCCGTGCAGCAGGTCCGTCGAGACGCTGACCTGGAAGCCGTTCCAGACCTGCGAGACCTGGGGCGTCTCCACGCCGTCCGGGACGGCCCAGGTGAAGGTGGTCGTCGCCTGTACGACCGGATCCGTCGGAAAGTCGAGCGCCGGAGAGACTCCCGACGGCGAAAGCGACTCGAGCGAGGCGAGCAGCTCGCGGCGCATCGAGTCGGGGACGTCGGGCTCCACCGTCGCCGCGAAGAAGTAGCGGCTGTCCTCGGGCTTCTCGGCGACGAGCGCGTAGATGAGGATCACGGGGCGATAGGCGCGGTCGCTCGCCTCCGTCGCCGCGTAGCGCGTGATGCGGTAGGCGGTGGGCACGACCAGAAAGCGTCCCGGCTGCTGGAGCGAGCGGTACACGCGGTACTTCTCGACGCGCAGGTCGCCGAGCTCCTCGTACTGGCGGTAGGCGATCTCCCCGAGCTTGAGCGCGTCCTGGCAGCCCACGGGAGCGTCGCCGCCGTCCTTCGCCTGGAGGTAGAAGTTGCCGTAGGTGCCGCACTCGAAGAACGCGTCGATCGACTGCTGGTGGATGATCGTCCGCGTGACGTAGTGCGGCTCGGGATGGAGGAGTCCCGGAGCCACCTCGAGGATCGGATGCGCCGCGAGGATCGCGGCCGCGTGGACGACGCCGTGCGAGACGGGCTGCGCCGCCGGCTCGGCGTGGGCTGCGGCGATGGTCGCGACGGCCGGTGTCGCCGCGGCGTGGATCGCGGTCGACGCGGCGAGGACGGCTGCGGGCCGCGCCGACCGGACCGGGCGGATCGCGGCCTGCGCCTCGTCGAGGAAGCGGACCTCGCCGCCGGGAAAGTGCAGCGTCCGCGTCGCCGTCTCGAAGACCGGCCGCGACGGTCCGCCGCGGCTCTTCCGGAGTGTTGCCACCAGGTCGAGCTTCGAGATCTTGCTCGTCAACGCGCCCTGGAGGTGGATCTCGCTTCCGGGCGCGTACGCCGGGAACGCGTAGGCGATCGAGAGCCGCGCCGGCGCGTCCTGGAATCCGCCGTAAGCGAGGGCGCCGTAGAGGAGGCGGACCCAGTCGTCCAGGAGCTCGACCTCGACCACGAGTGCGTCGCCGTCGGCGGTGCACTCGCCCGCGAAGCTCTGGAAGCGCGTCTCCCCCGAGCCGTCGGCGCGGAACGGGACCTCGAGCATCGCCGAGAGGTTCCCGCGCGGCACCGCGGTCGCCGCCGGGCCGCCGGCCGCCGCGAGCGCCGCTTTCGTCGCCTCCGACGTCCCGGCGTCCAGCGTGAAGCGGACCGTCGCGCGCAGCCCGGGCTTGAGCGCGGGCCCAGCCGTGACGCCGGACTGCTCGAAGTGGAAGAGGAACGCGGCGGTCTGCGGGTCGTCCGCCGGCTGGGGACGACGGAGCGCAAACTCCGCCGCGTAGAAGCGGTGCGAGGGATCCGATCGGTCGAGCCAGAGCGGCGCCGCGGGATCGTCCGCGACCGGCAGGGCCTGCACCGGCGGGTCCTGCGCCGTCGCGATGAGGATGTCGCTCGCGAGGAACGCGTGCGCATGAAACGCGACGGGGTGCGCCACGTCGCTCGCGATCAGCGCGTGCGCCGCGGGACCACGCGCGCGGTCCGGAGTCAGCGCGAGCGGCATCGCGAGCAAGACGTCGCCGTCGGCCGCGACGGAGACGCGCTCACCGCCCGCCGCCGGACCGGCGCGTAAGCGGACGCTCCGCACGAGACGGGGAACCGGTGAGGTCAGCGACGGGTTCGACGGATCCCGCGCGACGAGAGTCACCGCTTCCTCGAGCGCGATATCGGCGGTTTCGATGAGCGCCTCGAGGGTCGCTGCCACGTCCGTGCTCCCGATCCGTGCCGGCGGCCCGGCCGAGGCCGCCCCCGGCGGCCCGGGCGCCGCGGCGCGGTACGACACGCGCGCCCGGACCGAGAGCCCGGAGCGCTCGCCCCGAAACGCCGAGAGCGCGGCGAGGGCGTTCGCCCGGTCGAGAACGGCGACGAGGCGCGCGCCTCGCGCGGAGCCCGCGCTCACGGCGCCGGCAAGCGGCTTCCCGCCGGCCGCCCCCGCCGACCACAGCGTCCAGTCCGTGCCCGTGGCGACGAGTGGCCGGCACGGGCGGCCGAGGTACCGCGTGGCACGCGCGAGGGTGACCTCGTCGATCTGGAGCGTGAGGTCCAACGCCAGGCTCGCGCTCTCGACGAGCGGGTGCACGGACTCGTCGTCGGGCGTGGGCGTGCGAGAGAGGACGACCACCAGGCTCGCGCCGGGCCCCGCCCTCGTCGCGTGAAGGGCCGGCGCCGCGGGGAGCAGATGGGCGACGGGCTCGCCCTCTGCTCCCCACGCGTCGGCCACGACCCGGAGCGCCGCCGGTGGCGATTCCTCGGAACCGATCGCCTCAGGCGGGGACGGCGCTCGCGGCGCGAGGACGGGGTCGGACTCTGCCGTAGTCCCTCCTCACGCGCGCGGTGGACTCGTGACGTAGCCCGAGAACATCGGCTTCTCGCCGCCGTTGCCGACGCGCTTGACCGGAGCTCCCCGCGCGGTTCCGGAGGGAAGCACCGACCAACCACCGACGCTGCCGATCGAGAGTCCGCGCTTGCCCGGCGGGATGCGCCCCGTGCCGGACATGACCATCGACGCGGGCTGCGGATGCGGAGGCGGTATCCGCCCGCCCGGCGGAATACGGCCCGGGAGCGCCGGCCGGCTGTAGACCGGCACCGGGAGGCTGCGCGTGACGACACCCGGATCGTTCTGCATCGGGACGCGCAGCAGGATCGGGCCGTTGCCGCCGGCCTCCTGCCATTCGCCCTGCCACGAGACGCCCTTGTTGAACAGCGTCCCCTTGACGGTGATCGTGACGCGGTACTTGTACTTGGGCGCGAAGTCCGGCTGACCGGTGAAGATCATCCAGTGACGCGACTCCGCCTGGTCCGCGAAACTCCAGCGGAAGCGAACGACCTCGCGGTCGTTACCGTCGGCCTTCTTCCCCATGGCCTGCATCTCGACTTCGACCTCCTGCTTCGCCTCTTCGAGGTCCACGTCGAGGTCGATCGGGCCGACCGAGAGGATCCCGACGTTGTCGACTCGAACGTCGAGGTTGTTGTCGGAGGTCAGCGTCCCGTAGTCCCCGGGATCGAGGTCGACGGTGTTCTGCTCCACCGAGACTCGCGCGAGCGGGTACTCGTCGGCGCTCGGCGGCTCTGTGAAGTGGATCTGCCGCTTGATGAACGTCTTGTCCGGCGCCCACCCGGCGGGAGCGTTCGCGACGTCGGCCGCCGTCTTCATCTCGGTGACCGCGTTCCACTGCACGTCGGGAGGATCGCTCGGCTGGAAGACGTGGCTCGCCCAGTTGATCTCGCCCTGCGTGTTGGGATATCCGACCTGCGCCGAGAGAAATGCGACGGGCTCGCCGACCCACTTCTGCGCTGGATTGGGCCAGTTCACGACCGGCTTGAAGACGCGGGAGACCTTGCGCTCCCAGTCGCCGACGTAGAACGTCGTGAAGTACTTCTTTTCGTTCGCCGGGTCCGCCTTGATCTCGTCGTAAATCCCCGAGAGATCGCCGCTGACCGGATAGTCCTGGAAATAGGCGAACTGCCGCGTCTCCTGGTAGTCCAGCGTCAGGTGGGACATGTCCACGCGGAGCTTCAGGGCCACGCCGCCGCCGAGGCCGAGGATGCCGCTGCCCGATTCGGCCGGCTTCTCGTTGAAGGGGGCCGGATCGAAGATGACCTTCTGCGCGAGATCCATGAACTTCTGGAAGACCAGGTCGCTGCGCTTCTCGAGGGACTCCTGAAGCTTGTCGAAGTTCGGGAGCGTCGTGTCCACGAACATCTCGACCTGGATGGCGCCGCTTTCCTTCAGATAGTTGAATTGGGCCTGGACGTCTGCGCTCCAGAAAATCGCGCCGTAATGCGCCTGCGCGGAAAAGTGGGCCTGGATGCGATCCCAGTCCCCGTGGATACGGAGGGTCACCTCGGGACTCACGACCTTCAGGCGCATGTACTGGTGCACCGTGATCACGCTGGTTCCCTCGTGGAAGCTGCTCCAGAGGATCCCGGCCTCGAGCCCGCCGCACACGCCGGAGTAGGCGTTCTCGGCGAAGGGAGAGACCGATCCGGGTCCCTGGCCCTCGACCCGGAGGTAGAACGGTTCGAGGTTCGACGGGCGGTAGCTCACCGGCACGCTGCCGCGCGAGCGCGCGGGCGGGCTGGGGAGGCGAGTCACGGCGCGGATCACGGGCGGAAGGCTCGGGTCGATGGCCTTGTGCGGCGGGGCGCCTCCGGCCGCCGGTGCTCCGCCGGCCGCCCCTCCCCCGGCCGGCGCGGTTCCCGCTGCTCCACCGGCCGGAGTGGGAGTGCCGGCTCCGGCGGGAGCCGCGCCCGTGCCCGCCGGCTGAGCGCCTCCACCGGCCGCGGGTTGCGCGCCTCCGCCCGGAGCCGGAGTGGCTCCGGTTCCGGTTCCGGTGCCCGGCGGCACGATGGCCGGCACGGCTCCGTCGGACGTCGCGCTCACGTTGGAAACCGTCGTGACGTTGGCGACGATCGGGACCGGGCGGAACTCCGGTGCGACGCTCGTGCGCCAGCCCCAGTACTTGTCGTCTTTGCCGCGGAACGCGTTGAGGAGCTGGTCCTGGATCTCCTGGAGAGCCTCCGTGGGGGGAGCGGTCGTGGTGGAGAAGGCGAAGACGCCGCCGCTCACCTCGTTCTTACCTCCTCCGGCGACGTTGATGTTCGTCTCCTCGCTCAGAACCCCTTCGAAATGAATGAAGCTGAAGACGTAGTCGCCCTGGTCGCCGTCTTTACGCGCGAGCCTCACCTTGTTGGGGAGCCAGTAGTAGACGGGCGCCTTGTTCTCGCGCTGCAGATCGTCGTTCGCGATATCCGGAAGAAACAGGAGTGTGTATCCCTTCGAGCTGAATGCCTGAAAGCCGCCGGCGGCGAAGATGGGACCCTTTGCCATCGCCATGGTCGTCTCCTTCTGTGCAGTTCCACACCTACAGCGCGGGTTGACGGGACCGTCAGCGAGACCGGCTTCGACTCGACGCGCCAGCGAACGCGGCGCGCTCGTTACCTCGAAGAATCTCCTGTCCCTACGGAGTGAAATCGTTTGTACCGGCGAGATTGCATCGCATACCATGCGGACATTCGGGGTGGGTCACGACTTCTTCGACGCGCAACGGTTCCGACTCCCGAGACTCACACGAGATTCCTGCGCACTCCGTCATCGCCTACGCACGGCGCATGATCCGGCGGAAACATCACATTCCGGAGCAGGAGGTCGACGACGTGGTCGCGTCCGCGCTGCTCGACTTCACGATCGCGCGGAGCCACGGGCGCGAGTGCGGAGACGGGCTCTTCCTCGTCATCGCGCACCGGCGCGCGTGCGATTTCTGGCGCACGCGTCACGCCGAGCTGCCGCTCGACGCGGCGTCGCGTGTCGCCAATTCGTTCGAAGACCGTCATCTCGATGAGCGCGAAATCCAACAGAGCCTTTTCCGCTGCGCAATGCGCAGGGGCGTGATCGAGCGCCGCCGTCTCCTCTGGATCACCAACCGGATCCTCGGCGGCGCGTCCTTCTCCGAGGCGTGTCGCGCGAGCGGCGTTCCGCGCGGAAGCCAGACGCGCTATCGCGACCGGTTGCGCGGGTTCCTGGAAGACCCCGTGGTGTGGCGCGAGCTTCTCGGTGACCGGACGCGGAAGGGCCCCCGGCGGCACCACGGGACGTCCGGGTCGTCGGCCGAGAAGGAACAGGCCTAGAGCCGGATCCGGAAAAAACCGCCGGTTTACTCACGGACTGATCGGCGCTCCGTCCGCCACCCTCCCCCCGGTCGTTCATGTTCCATTCACCTACGCCCGCGTAGGGTTCTCACCGTGGCGCGGGGCAAGTGAGCACCGCGACCAACGACAACAAGGAGAATCCGTAATGAAGAAGCTTTTCGCGATGGCTCTGGCCCTGGCTCTCCCGGTGGCGGCGGTGGCGCAGCAGGCGGCGGCTCCGGCGAAGCCGGCGGCGGCTCCGGCGGCGACCGAGAAGAAGACCGAGTCGACCGAGACGAAGAAGGAGACCACGGACACCAAGAACGGGAAGAAGACGTCCCACTCCAAGCACAAGAAGACGACCAAGACCACGGCCGAGACCGCTCCGGCCGCGAAGCCGAACCAGAAGTAAGTCGCGACTCTTCGAATCGGAAGGGGCGGGGGTTTCCCCGCCCCTTTGTTTTTGGGGCGGTTCGAGCGATCCCCTCTCCCTCCGGCCGAACGGCGGCGCTGAAAGGGGTCCCTCGCCGCGGCGCTCCTCGGGATGACGCAGGCGCAAAAAAAGAGGCGGGGTCGCCCCCGCCTCTGAATCACCGAATTGGAGACGCTTTTAGTAGCGGGCGCCGCCGCGGGAGCCGCCGCCGAAGCTGTCGTTCTTCGGGCGCGCCTCGTTGACCTTGAGCGAGCGGCCGCCGAA
>Ga0207683_10005004_pt1 | contig 11387 bp, 8 predicted proteins | sample KBSM73metaG_FD_184333 | JGI IMG/M metagenome (GOLD analysis project Ga0207683, IMG submission 184333) | Miscanthus rhizosphere microbial communities from Kellogg Biological Station, Michigan, USA - KBS M7-3 metaG (SPAdes) (version 2) | ecosystem: Host-associated > Plants > Roots > Rhizosphere >...
CCGGTCACGGAAGGAAGGCTCGCCGCCGGCGCGTACAGCGGGTCGACGAGCGATACCGCGCGAAAGAAGTTGTTCGGATTCCCGGGAATGTTGCGCGACGAGTTCTGCGTGTCGTTGGTATCCCGGCCGAGCTCCAGCCCCACGATCATTTGGTGACGGATTGCGCCCGTCTCGAATTCGCTGATGAGGTCGGTCTGGTTGTAGAGCGATGAATCGGTGATCACCCGGTCGTGACTGCCGATCCCGACGTACAAGTCCGTGAGCGGCACCGCAGTGACATTGCCGAGATTCGTCGCCGGGAACGCCGTATAGACGCCGGCAGCCGACAGCGTGCCGACATTGTTCGGCCCCGACTCTCGCGCGTCTATCCTGTAGTGCGAGTAGTACGTCTGGTTGCGCAGCGTGACGCTGCCGTTGACCTTGTGACTCATCGTCCCGTTGAGATTGACGACCTCCTGGATCGTCCGGTCGTCGGTGGCGCCGTAGAAGCTCTTGCGATTGACCGCGGCCGGCGCCCCGTTCACGGGAGGCAGCCCGTAGTCGGGCATGTCGTGGTTGTGAGTGAGCAGCGCGACGAACGTGAACTCGGTCGCGCTCCCGGTCCCCAGGCGCAGCGAAGGCGCTACGCCGTAGTCGCGGTTCTCCATCACGTCGCGCGTGGAGTGCACGTCCTGCGCCATCGCGGCGACGCGCAGCGCCGAGGTGTCGTCGATCGGGTGGTTGACGTCGGCGGTGAGGCGGATCGACGGTTGCGTTCCACCGATCACCGTCCCGATGGCGAACGGCGTTGCCGCCGGCAGCTTGGTCACCTGGTTGATGACCCCGCCGGTCGACCCACGCCCGAAGAGCATCGACGACGGCCCCTGCAGCACCTCGACCGAGTCGAGCGAGAAGACGTCGCGATAGAACTGGCCGCGATCGCGCATCCCGTCGAGGTAGAGATCGGTGCGTGCCGTGAAGCCGCGCAGGTTGAAATTGTTGCCGATCGACCCGCCCTCCGCGGCGCCCATCGTGATGCCCGGCACGTTGCGCAGCGCGTCGGCGAGGCTCGTCGCGCCCTGCGCCTGCATCAGCGTGCTGTTGATGACCGTCACCGACTGCGGAATGTCGCGCAGCGGCGTCTCGACGCCGCCGCCGATGGTCGACGTCGCCGGGTTGTAGTCGGGTCCGCTCGCACCGTCGCGCACTTTCACTTCAGGCAGCGTCGTGTCTGACGGCGGTTTCGTCTGCCCGAATGTCATTTCCGGAGCGAGTGCCAGGCATGCGATCGCGACCGGTCGTAGTCGGTGGGAATGTTTCATTGCTCAGCTCTCCGCTGGGGTTGCCTTTGACGTGATCTGGCTGGCAACCGGCGGAGGCCGGCGTGCTGGCTTGGGGTAAATGGAGCAAGGACGGAATTGCCGGCGACGCCGCAACGCGCGCCCGCTCAACCGTCCAGCGCGAAGGTGATCGGGACGACGACCCACGCGGCGATCTTCTGCTCGCCTTGGCGGGCGGGAACGAACCTCCAGGTCCGGATCGTTTCGAGCGCCGAATTGTCGAGCCGCGCGGAGCCGCTCGATGCCTTGAGCTCGATGCGTTCCGGCACGCCGTCGGCACTCACCAGCACGCGGATCAGCACGCGCCCTTGCTCGTGCATGCGCCGCGCGAGCGCCGGATACGCCGGCGCGGGGTTCTGCAGGTAGTCGGCGTTGAAGCGCGGCGGGATGATGGGCGGCGGCTCCGGCGCGCTCGCCACTTGCACGGCGGGCGCTTCGGGCGGCGACGGCGACGGAGGAGGCAACGTGACCTGGGACACCGCGGCTGACTCGCTCACGACCGGCGTCGGGTCGGACGCCCTCTCGATCGGCGGCATGGACGTCCGCAGCGGCTTGGGAGCGAGCGCTTGCTTCGGCGGCGGCGGGGGCGGTGCCTCGGCCTGCGGAGTAATCACGCTGACCATGATCGGTGCCGCGCTCGCGATCGAACGGCGAACCGGTGCGTACTGCAAGAGCGCCACGATCAGCGCGGCATGGAACGCCACCACGACCGCAAGGCCGAAATAGCGCCCCCCGGTCGCGGGCAGCGCGACGCGGCAATCGGACACATGCGGGTGCAGCGCGAGATTGACAGCAGCCATGGCGACGCAAGGGTTACATGCGCGTGGCTGGCGGAACCCCCGGCTGGCTGGCGCGAATCCAGCAAACGATAATGATTCGCATTTGCGTTGTCAAGCGGCGCGCGCCGGATTCCGCTAAAATCGCGGTCCGGCCCCGGTCCGCTTCGCCACGAGCGAAGCGCAGTCTCCCACCCGATCTCGAGGATCCCTGTAATGAATCGCGATGCCGAACTTGCTGCGCTCAAATCGCGCCTGCTGGAAATCGACGACCTGCGCGGCGCCGCATCGGTTCTGCACTGGGACCAGGCCACCTATATGCCGCCCGGCGGCGCGGAGTCTCGCGGCCGCCAACTCGCTCTGTTGAGTCGCATCGCGCACGACCAGCAGGCCGATCCCGGCATCGGTCATTTGCTGGATACGCTCCAGCCTTGGGCGGAGTCGCAAGGAGAGGATTCGGACGTCGCGGCGCTCGTCCGCGTCACGCGGCGCGACTACGAGCGCGCCACGCGCGTGCCGTCCACGTTCATCGAGCGCCTGAGCGCGCACACGACAGCCGCCTATCACACGTGGGAGCGCGCGCGGCCGGCCAACGATTTCGCCGCGGTGCTGCCAATGCTCGAGAAGACCGTCGAAATGAGCCGGGAGCTCGCGGCGTATCACCCCGGGTACGAGCATCCCTACGATCCGCTGATCGATCTCGCCGAAGACGGCATGACGGTAGGCGCGGTGCGCGAGCTCTTCGACGAGCTGCGCGCCGGCTTGGTGCCGTTGATTCGCGCCATTCGCGAGCGGCCCGAAGTCGACGGCAGCTGCCTCGCGGGCGATTTTCCGGAACCGGCGCAGCAGGCATTCGGCGAAAAGGTGATTCGCGCCTTCGGCTACGACTACTCGCGCGGGCGGCAGGACAAGACCGCGCATCCGTTCATGACCAAGCTCGGCCGCGGCGACGTGCGGATCACCACCCGCTACAGCGAAGACTTCCTCCCGGACGGACTCTTCTCCACGCTGCACGAAGCCGGGCACGCGATGTACGAGCAGGGAATCGCCGACGATCTCGAAGGCACGCCCCTTTTCAGCGGCACGACGGCCGGCGTCCACGAAAGCCAGTCGCGGCTCTGGGAGAACCTCGTGGGCCGCAGCCTTCCCTTCTGGCGCCACTGGTATGGAGCGCTGCAGACGACGTTCCCCGGCGAGCTCGGTGACGTCGAGATGGACACCTTCTATCGCGCGATCAACAAGGTGGTCCCGTCGCTCATCCGGACGGAAGCCGACGAAGTGACCTACAACCTGCACGTGATGCTCCGCTTCGACCTTGAGCTCGCGATGCTCGAGGGCACGCTCAAGGTCGCCGACCTGCCGGAAGCGTGGCGCGAGAGAATCAAGAGCGACCTCGGCGTGACGGCTCCCGACGACCGCGACGGCGCGCTGCAGGACGTGCACTGGTACGGCGGAATCGTCGGTGGCGCGTTCCAGAGCTACACGCTCGGCAACATCATGAGCGCCCAGTTCTTTGCCGCCGCGCAGCGCGATCTCGGCGATCTCGACCACCAGATCGCCGCGGGCGAGTTCGGCTCGTTGCGCGAATGGCTGACGGCGCGCATCTACCGTCACGGCCGCAAGTTCACCGCGCCCGAGATCGTCGAGCGCGCGACCGGCGAGCCGCTGTCCATCGCCCCTTATCTCGCGTATCTCAACAAGAAGTACGGCGCGCTGTACGCGTTGTGATTCGCGCGCGGTCGCGCGGCGTCGGAGTGATGTCGAGCGTGCCGGCGCTCCTCCCCGCGCGCCGATGCCTGCGCGCTAGCCGCCCGCGATGGTGAACAATTCCCGCGGCTCGCGGATGCCGCGCAGCGCGTGGAATCCCAGCGAAGTCATGCGATTGCCGTTGGTCCCCGCCGCGTCGTGGAAGCTCGACGACACCAGCACCTTGCGCTGCAGCGGGCGACACATTCCTTCGATGCGACTCGCCTCGTTCACTGCCGAACCCACGACGGTGAAATCGAGACGATCGCTGGCGCCGATGTTGCCGTAGAGCACTTCGCCCAAGTGCAGGCCTACGCCGAAGTCGAGCGTCGGCTTGGCTGCGGCACGACGTTCGGCATTGAAGCGCGGAAAGTAGTCGAGCAGCTCGCCGGCCGCCTTGAGCGCGTCGACGCACACGGCCTCGCTGTCGCGCTCGGCCAGGTCGAAGGTCGCGAGAAAGCCGTCGCCCATGAACTTCAGGATCTGACCCTTGTTGTCCAATACCGGCCGCGCCATCGCTTCGAGGTAGGCATCGAGGATTTCCACCAGGTCCTCCTGCCCGACACGATTGGCGACGCTCGAATAGCCGCGCAGGTCGCAGAGCCAGATCACCGCGCGGATTCGCTGCACCGAATGGCGGTCGATCTCGCCGGTGAGCACGTGGCGACCGGCGTCCTCGCCCAGATACGTTTCGAGCAGCGTGCGCGCAACGTCGAAGGTCGTGCGCGACTTCACCGCCAGGGCAAGCGGCGGCAGCGCATCGGCCACCTGTTGCAATTGGAAATCGTCGAAGCCTCCCGGCACGTCCGTCGCGCAGGAAAAGAAGACGCCCTGCAGCGGATCGAACTGCGCGTTCCGAACTACGGTGAGCCCACGCTTCAGCGATGCCGTGTCGACGCCGCCGAAGCGCACGATTCGCGCGGCGTATTCCGTCATGCCGGCATCGCGCAACTCCTCGAGCAATTGGAATTGCATCGGCTCGCCCGTGTCGAGCCGCCGCCGCAACCTCGGCTCTCCGCTGCGGCGGAGGTAGTAGATCGGGCTCCTCAAGTACGCCGCGCTCTCGTCCTCGGATCGCCGCCGGGAAAATGCCTCGGTTTCGAGTCCCGTAGGGCGCCATATGTAGCTGCGCGCGCCGTGCCGCGGATGCAGCGTGCCGATGATCATGTTGAAGCGGCGCGCCGGAAAGCCGGCACCCACGAGGCGCCGGCAGAACCCATCGACCAGTTCCTCGAGCGATACGCCGGACAGCCCCTGCTCGACGAGCCAATCGGGGAATCCGGAAAGATCGAGGGGCGCCACGGCAGTCGCCGGCGCGGTCTCCGGCGCCTTGGCGGGATCGGCGGGCGGCTTCATTGGATCAGCGCTTCGCGAGGAACGCATGGTCGTACACATGATCGACCACGCGACGGCCTTGCGCAATGCCTCCGCGCTTGTCGAAGGACCCGTGGATGTCGAGGGTCCGGCCGGCATCGGCTTTAGCCGCGCTCAAGACGATATCATTGTGCGACCCGGATATCAGACGTGCTATGGGGTGACCGTCAATGCTTCCGAGTGCAATCGTCTTCGTCGATCGCCCGCAGTATGGGCTCCAGTTTCTCGATCGCACATTGGCCGAGCTGGGCTGCAGGAAGATCCTTGTGATCGATGCCGAGCTGCAGCAGCGAGGGCAGTACAGCCAACAGGACCTGGTGGGATACGACCACGTCTTTCCAGCGTCGATCCAGGACGAGTCTGGCCTGCAGCAAGTACAACAGGAAATCGCGCGCTCGTACCGTGTGCTGGCAGTCGTGGGCTTCAGTGAAATATCCGTGTTGCCGACCGCGTTCCTCGCCGAGGCATTTGACGTGCGTGGCATTGGCATCGATGTCGCCAAACGCTGCCGCAACAAGTTGCGGATGATCGAAGCATTTGCTCGAAGTGGTGTCGCATGCCCCCGCTATTTCGTCACCGACCACCCGGACGGCCTGGAGGAGCAAATCGCATCCCTGGGCGGATACCCGGTCATCGTCAAGCCGCTCTTGGGGTTCGCGAGCTTCGGAGTCATCAAGGTGGACTCGGAATCCGGGCTGCGAGGAGCGATCAACCGGGTCAAGCGGGCGGCAAGACTTCTGCTCTTCCCGTACTACGGCCTGGAGGATGTCGGCACCGGCCAGGTGCTGGTTCAGTCGTACGTGCCCGGCGTCGAAGTCGCCATCGACGGTTACGTGCAGGACGGCAAGTGCCACATCATCGCGATCATCGATAAGCCCGACGTGTCGAACGGGCCGTACTTTCCGGACTTGATGCACATCGCCCCAGCGCAGCTCGACGCGGCGGCCACCGACCGGATTCGGCTTGGCGTCGAGGCCGGTATCGCGGCGGTCGGCCTTGACAACTCCCCGTTCCATATCGAGGCGCGCATTCACGACAACCACGTCTATTTGCTGGAACTGGCTGCGAGGGTTGCATTTGTCCGCTGCATCCGCATCGCGACGGGAATCGACAGCCTGGAGATCATGATTGCCCAGCGACTGGGGCAGCAACCCCGCGCAGAACCGCAATGGCGGCGCCATGGCGGAATCTACTGCATCACCCCGGACAGGGCAGGCGTCTTTGACTCGATAGAAAACCATGAGCAGATACTGCAAACGCCGGGAATCGTCGAATTCCCGATCCACGCGAAGCCCGGACAGCGAATTGCTCCGGCGCCCGAGAGCACCGGCGATATCGCACACATCCTCGCTGGCGCGGAAACCTACGCAGAGGTGCTGGAGATCCTCAGCCTCGCTAAGCGGAGAGCCCGGGTGATCGTCAGATGAAAGAACGTCGGTGTTCCGATCGCGCTCAGCGCGCATCCGGCGCGGTGATGTACAACTCGCGGTACCAGCGCTCGATGTCCGCTTCCAGCGTTGTCCAGAAGTCAATGGCGGGGTGACCGAATTCGTGCAGCTTCTTCAGCGTCCCGATCTCGCGGTAGCCGAACTTGCGTTTGTACCAGTCGATCGTCTCCGGCCGGTCGGCATTGGTAATCACAACACTGCAGCCGAGCGAGCGCATTTCGATCATCCGAAGTTCCTGCAGCCGCTGGCCAATGCCGAGCCCCCGATACGTCGGGTCGACCGCCATGAGCGTCGTCTTGCCGCAGCCATCCGCGAGCACTTTGTAGCCGGCGCAGCCGACCACTTGGCCGCCGAGCTCCGCTACGTAAAACTTCTCCAGCGTCAACTCGGGCATCTCCGGAGTCGGAACATGGTGGAAGTTGGCGAACGCCAACACGTGCAGCACGGCGTCGCGATCGTCGGCTCGCGCGCGGCGATATGTCAGCGTCAGCGTGTTGTTTCCTGCGTTCATGGGACCTGCGGTGATCCTGGTGCCGCCGCATTTCTTCGGCCGATCTCGCCCACCTCGCCGGGCAGCGTGATTTCCAACAGCGCGAGATCTGCGCTCGCATCGGCCAGCGCATACGTCAAGCCGCCGGGAATGGCGAAACTGTCGTCCGCCGCCAGAACTTGCGGCCCGCGATCGAGTTCTACCGTCACCGCGCCGCTCAGGACGTAGTAGAAACAGAATTCGGTGTCGTGGCTCTGGCGCACGGCGGGCGGTGCACCGTTGGCACGCACCACGCGCATGCCGGCGAGCCCGCCCGTTGCTGCAGCGATGCCGGTATCCGAGCACTCAAAGCCCCGGATGCGCCAAGGTGACCACGATGCGGTCGCCGCAACGTGGCGCACGAAACGCTGCCCGCTGAATTCCCGTCCGGACTGCCGATCCGGCGTCGGAAGCGTGAGTTGGTGGTCGGCCACCGTCATGTGCTCGGCAGGGGCGACGATCTCGATCACTTCGGCACCAGCGGAACTCTCGAGGACCCGGTGCCGGATCAACGGCGGTTGCAACACGCAGTCGCCGGCTTCGAGCAGGAACGGTTCGCCCTGGCCTTCGTACACCACGCGCACCCAGCCCTTGCGGCAGAAGATGGCCTGGAACCGGATCCTGTGAAAGTGCACGTAATCGGCCACCGGGCCGCCTTGCGGAATGCGGATATGCGAGACGACAAATGCGCCGCCGTGACGCTCGGGGAGCAGATCACGATAGCGCATGCCGGCGCGGCCCTCCTTCCAGAGAGCGTCGCCGGAAGCGCGGGTCAATGCCAGCGCCTGCTTCGTTGCAGGCACCGACATCTGCGGGTTTTCCGCGACGAGTTCCACGATCACGCCATTGGGCGCACGCAGCGAGGTGGCACCTGCGCCCGTTGCCTCGGGGTCGTCGCACAGGAGGTACACGACGGAAACGCCTCCGGTCGCTCCCTTCACCAGCCGAATCGCGAGGCCATAGCCGGAAATCTCGGCGATGGACGGGTTGTCCGCGGGATGGATTGCGTCGATGCGAAATCCGAGCTTCTCGACGAAAAAGCCCAATGTGGGCTCCAGCGCAGCGCAGGACATCAGTACCTGGGCACGAGCTACTCCGGCCGGATCGATGGCGAAAGGGGTCCCGGGGCCCGGTGCGCGAATCATGAATTAAGATACCAGACGCTGTACCGCTGGAGACACGATGGATCGCATCGCCGATTGCTTCGCTGACACTTTTGGCCAGGCGCGAGCCAAGTTCCTGGCCGCCGTGGCTAGGAGTGGCGCACGCCTGCTTTCCAGCCACACCAATCCCGTCAAGGGGCCGGACGGAGAGGATTGCATCACCGATGTTGGCTGGATTGGCCGGAGCGATGCGCGGAAGCTACTGATCCTGGTATCCGGCACCCACGGCATCGAAGGCTATGCTGGCTCGGGTTGTCATGTCGCCTGGCTCAACGATGGGTGGTATGCCCGCGCCGCGCCCAAGGACACTGCCGTGCTGCTGATCCACGCGATCAATCCGCATGGTTTTGCCTGGGGCCGCCGGGTGAATGAAGACAACATCGACCTCAATCGAAACTTCGTCGACCACGCGCTCCCGCGCCCGGAGAACGCGGACTACGACGCGATACGCGAGCACATCGACCCGCCCGAATGGGCGGAGCCGTCGCTCGGCCAGCACAACGCCGCGATCGCCCGCTTCATCCAGCGCGACAGCCACGACGTGACATGCAAGGCGATGCATGGCGGGCAATACGTCAATCCCAGGGGCACCTTCTACGGCGGCGCTCACGCCACCTGGTCGAACCGGCTGTTCCGCGAGCTCGTCGCCCGATACGCGGCGCGCGCGGAGCATGTCGCCATCATCGACTATCACACCGGCAGCGGCGTATTCGGATTCTGCGACCTTTTCATCGATGACGACCGCGCCGGCGCCCGCACGCGGGAATGGTTTGCCCAGGTCAGCGTGATTTCCGAGGACAAGGCCGCGCACGGAAAGGACGCACAGTCGGACATCCCGGGCAACCTCTTCAATTCGCTGCCAGAGATCCTCCCCGGAAAACCTATGACGCTGTGCCTGGTCGAGCTTCGAACCGGCGAGGGTGGCGGCTACGACGTGGTCCGGGCCGAGAACTGGCTCTACCAGCACGGCGACCCGCGCTCCGCGCAGGGAATTGCCTTGCGCGGGCAGATGCGCGAACTCTTCTATCCGGCGCGGCCGCAATGGAGAGTCATGCAGGCGTACCAGTCCAACGCCATGCTGGCCGAGGCGCTGGCCGGCCTGGATTCGCTCTAGCCCAAAGTCCCATGCCAAGGCCAATCGATCCATCGAGTCTGCGCATGCCGCATCTCGTCGAGCTGGCGATCTTCGCAGCCTGCCTCGCGGCGACGCCGTGCGTTGCGCAGAATTTTCGGATGGCGATGAGCAGTCCACCGACCTCCATGGACCCGCATTTTCAGAACATCACCAGCAACGCCAACGTACTCGAGCACATGTTCGAGCCGCTGGTGTCGCGCGATGCGGACGGCAAGCTCGTTCCGGCGCTCGCGCAATCGTGGCGCATGGTCGACGCGCTCAACTGGGAGTTCACGATCCGCAAAGGCGCCAAGTTCAGCGATGGCAGTGACGTCACGGCGGAGGACGTGATCCATTCGCTGGACCGACCCGCGACGATCCGAAACAGTCCCGCGAGTTTCACGCTGTTCACCAAGGCGATCGTCGGAAAGAAAGCCGTCGACGCCCACACGGTGCGCCTGACGACGAGCCAACCCTCCCCTTTGCTGCTGTCGGACCTCACGTCGCTGCTCGTCGTCAGCAAGAAGGCCTCCGAGGGCCTTGCCAGCGACGACTTCGCCGGCGGCCGCGGCATGGTGGGCAGCGGTCCGTACCGGTTCGTGAAGTTCCAGCGCGACGACCGGATCGAGATGGCACGCAACGAAACCTACAGCGGTGCTGAAAGGTCGCCGTGGTCCACGGTGACGATCCGCTTCATTTCCAATCCTTCGAGCCGCGTCGCGGCGCTCTTGGCAGGCGACGTGCAGGCAATCGAGAACGTGCCCCCGGCGGATGTCGCCAGGGTCCGCGACGATGCCAACTTGACGCTTGTCACGAAGACTTCCTACCGGGTCGTCTTCCTGTTCGCGGACTGGCGCGACAAGTCTCCCTTCGTGACCGACCGGAGCGGCGCCGTGCTCGCGCGAAACCCGCTCAAGGACGTGCGGGTCCGCCGCGCCCTCTCCATGGCGATCAACCGCGACGCCATTCGCGACCGCGTGATGGACGGGTTGTCCGAATCCACGGAGAACCTGGCGGCGCCGGGCTCGCCCGGCTACAACCAGGCCCTGGTGCCGCCCAAGTTCGACGCCGCGGGCGCGAAGAAACTGCTGGCGGAGGCTGGCTACCCGAGTGGTTTCGGCCTGACCCTCCACGGGCCGAACAACCGCCTCGTCAACGACGAGAAGGTGGCGCAGGCCGTCGCGCAGATGTTCACGCGCGCGGGCGTCGATACCAAGGTGGAAACCATGCCCATGGCGGTTTTCGCGCCACGCGGCGGCAAGCACGAATTCTCGGTCGCGCTGATCGGCTGGGGCAACGCCAACGACCTGACCAATGCGCTGCGCGCCCTCATCGCGTGCGAGGATCCCGCCACCGGCATGGGGGTCGTCAACTGGTCAGCGTACTGCAACCCCAAAGTGGATGCGTTGCTTTCGAAGGCGCTGTCCACGCTCGACGATGGGGACCGTGCAAGACTGCTGGAGGAAACCGCCGCACTCGTCAGCGCCGATGTCGCCTTGATCCCGCTGTATTTTCAGGTGTCGGCGTGGGCGGTGCGGAAAGGCATCGACTTTTCCGGGCGCGGCGACGAGCGGACCTACGCATTCAGCTTCAAACCGGCATCCGCCAAAGATCGGCGATGAGGGTACGGCGAATTCCGCCGCCCTATTCCACCGTCACGCTCTTCGCGAGATTTCTCGGCTTGTCGACGTCGGTTCCGCGCAGCACCGCGGTGTGATACGCGAGAAGCTGCAGAGGAATCGTGTGCAGCACCGGCGACAGCAATCCCGCATGCTCCGGAAGCCGGATCACGTGGATGCCTTCGCTCGCCTGCAAGTGGCTGTCGAGATCGGCGACGACGTAGAGCTCGCCGCCGCGCGCGCGCACTTCCTGGAGGTTAGACTTGAGCTTCTCCAGCAAGGCATCGTTCGGCGCGATG
>Ga0207683_10005005_pt1 | contig 11386 bp, 9 predicted proteins | sample KBSM73metaG_FD_184333 | JGI IMG/M metagenome (GOLD analysis project Ga0207683, IMG submission 184333) | Miscanthus rhizosphere microbial communities from Kellogg Biological Station, Michigan, USA - KBS M7-3 metaG (SPAdes) (version 2) | ecosystem: Host-associated > Plants > Roots > Rhizosphere >...
GGCGATGTCGCCGTCCGCGAGTACTCGGAACGGTTCGACGGCTGGTCGCCGGACAACTTCCGCCTCGACGCCGAGGAGATCGAGAAGATCGTGGCCGGCGTGCCGGCCCAGGTCATCGAGGACATCACCGCGGTGCAGGCGCGCGTCCGTCGCTTCGCGCAGCACCAGAAGGACTCGCTGAAGGACTTCGAGGTCGAGACGGAGCCGGGTGTCTTTCTCGGTCAGCGCAACATCCCGGTCGCCGCGGCCGGGGCCTACGTCCCAGGAGGCAAGTACCCGCTCGTCGCGTCGGCGCACATGACGGTGGTGACGGCCAAGGTGGCCGGCGTCGAGCGTGTCACCGCGTGCACCCCCCCGATCCGGGGGGAGATCCCCGCAGCGACGGTGACGGCGATGCACCTGGCCGGGGCCGACGAGATCTTCCTGCTCGGCGGCACGCAGGCGGTCGCCGCCATGGCTCTGGGCACCGAGACGATCGGGAAGGTCGACCTACTCGCGGGCCCCGGCAACGCCTTCGTCGCCGAGGCCAAGCGGCAGCTGTTCGGCGAAGTCGGCATCGACCTCCTCGCCGGACCCACCGAGACGCTCATCGTCGCGGACGACGACGCGGATCCCTTCGTCGTGGCCGTCGACCTGCTCAGCCAGGCCGAGCACGGCCCCGAGTCGCCGGCGGTCCTCATCACGACGTCGGAGACCTTGGCCCGCCGGGTGATCGACTTCGTGAACGAGCTCCTCGTCGACATGCCGACCGCGGACTACGCGCTGCCGGCCTGGCGCGACCACGGCCAGGTGGCCGTCGTCGAGAATCTCGACGCGGCTTACGCCCTCGCCGACCGCTATGCCTCAGAGCACGTGCAAGTCCTCACCGCCAACCCACGGGAGGCCCTCGAGAAGATGCGCAACTTCGGGGCGATCTTCCTCGGCGAGGGCACCTGCGTGTCCTACGGGGACAAGGTCATCGGCACGAACCACACACTGCCCACGCGAGGCGCCGCGCACTACACCGGGGGTCTCTGGGTCGGCAAGTACCTCAAGACGGTGACCTATCAGGAGGTTACTGATCGGGCCGCAAGCGCCGCTCTGGGAGAGCTCTGCGGGCGAGCGGCGCGGGTGGAGCTGTTCGAAGGGCACGCTCGCTCGGGGGACGTCCGAGCCTGGAAGTACGCGGGTGCCGACCTGCCCTGGAAACCGGCCAGCCTGTGACCCCGGCCTCCGACGGAGGCGCCCGCATTGCCGGACGGACGGCGCTCGTAACTGGCGCCGGAAACGGCATCGGCCGAGCCATTGCGATGGCCCTCGCCGGTGGCGGCGCCCGAGTCGTGCTCACCGGGCGACAGCGCGTCACCTTGGACGCCGTCGCCGAAGAGATCGGCCCGAACGTCCGGGTCGCCACCGTCGACACGTCCGCGGAGGGATCGGTCGCCGCATTGGCCGAGTCCCTGGCCGGGGAGCAGGTGTCGATCCTCGTCAACAACGCCGGTGTCGCCGGTCCCGTGGCGCCACTCACCGACGTGTCGGTCGACGACTGGGACGAGGTCTTCGCGGTCAACGTCCGGGGAGTGTTCCTGATGTGTCGGGCGTTCCTGCCGCCCATGCTCGCCCGCGGTGAAGGCGACATCATCAACCTCGCCTCGGTGAGCGGTAAACGGCCGCTAGCCCGGCGCACGCCCTACACGGCCTCCAAAATGGCGGTCATCGGCCTGACCACCACGTTGGCCCACGAGGTCGGCCATCTCGGCGTCGCCGTGAACTCGCTCTCGCCGGGACCGGTCAGCGGCCCGCGCATGGAGCGGAACTTCGCTCGGGAGGCCGCACGGGCCGGCACGACGCCCGCTGCTGCGGAGGCCGAGTTCGTCGGACGGTCGGCGATGAAGCGCATGGTCACCGAGGCCGAGGTGGCCGCAGCGGTCCTCGGGATGCTGGCCATGCCCGGACTCACCGCGGCCGACATCGACCTCTCGGCCGGGATGGTCGCGCGATGACCGCGATCCCCGGCCATCGGTTGCACAACGATTTCGCCAGGCCCTTGTGGGTGTGGCCCAGCACTGGGAGTGTATGCGTATGCACTTGAACCCCGAGGACAAGTCTCGACTCGGCGACGGAGTGACCGTCGTCAAGGAGCCGCCCGGTCCCGACCGGCCCGCACAGCGAGATCCCGAGGTGTCGGCGACGGTCTCGACCATGCTCCTGGACATCGAGCAGCGCGGCCTCGACGCCGTGCGCGACTACGCCGAGCGGCTCGACCACTGGTCGGGCACGTCCTTCGAGGTGAGCCCGGCGCAGCTGCGCGGTGCCGGCGACAGCCTGCCCGCGGACCTGCGCGAGGCCCTGGACGCCGGCGCCGAGCGCACTCGACGCTTCGCCGCCATGCAGCGCGAGCGGCTCGTCGACTTCGAGGACGAGGTCATCCCCGGCGTTGTCTGCGGACAGCGTTACGTGCCGGTCCAGACCGTCGGCGCCTACCTGCCGGCGGGACGGTTCCCGCTCCTCGCCAGCGCGTTCATGACGGTCGGTGTGGCGGCGGTGGCGGGCGTGCCCAACGTCATCAGCTGCACCCCGCCAAGCCTCGACGGTGGACCGCACCCCGCAGTCCTCTACGCCGCATACGCATCCGGAGCGGAGCGCGTTTTTGCCATCGGCGGCGTCCAGGCCCTCGCCGCCATGGCCTTCGGCCTGCTCGACGCCCCTGCTGCGGACATGCTGGTGGGAGCCGGAAACGCTTACGTGGCAGAGGCAAAGCGTCAGCTGTTCGGGCGGGTCGGCATCGACGTGCTCGCGGGTCCCTCCGAGGTCGCGGTCATCGCCGACGACACGGCCACGACCCAGATGGTCGCAGCCGACCTGCTTGGACAGGCCGAGCACGGCCCGACATCCCCCGCGTGCCTGGTCACGACCTCGGAGCGGCTGGCTCGCGAAGTGCCCGGCGAGATCGACCGTCAGCTGGCTGCACTGTCGACACGCGAGATCGCCGGCGCTGCGTGGCGGGAGTACGGGTCGATCTACCTCGTCGACAGCCGTGAGCTGGCCGTGGCCGTGATGGACACCCTGGCACCCGAGCATCTCGAGGTCCTCACCGACGACCTCCCCTGGTACCTCGACAACCTCTCGAACTACGGGTCGCTCTTCCTGGGACCGTGGTCGACCGTCGCCTACGCCGACAAGGGCATGTCCGGTACCAACCACGTCCTGCCGACCGGACGTAACGCGCGCTTCACCGGGGGGCTCTCGGTCGCGGGCTTCCTCAAGCTCGTGACGTACCAGCGGGCGACCATGGGCTCGACCCAGGCTCAGGCGCGGCCGGTCGTCATCATCTCGGACTTCGAGAAGCTCCAAGCCCACCGAGACAGCGCCCAGCTGCGGCTCGAGTACCAGCATGGCTGAATTCGTATGCACCCCGGCGTTCGCCTCCCCGAACGACGTCCCTACCCCGACAGGTCTGGAGCACACATGAGAACGTCCCTTCGCACCAACGGAGCCCTGGCCCTGACGGCGGTAGCCGCCCTGGGCCTCGCCGCCTGCGGCGCCGGCTCGAAGACGGCATCGAGCACGGCGGCACAGGTGACGTGCGACGTCGCCAAGCCCAGCAAGCCCACCACGGTGAACGTTCTCGCCTACAACAGCTCGGCGATCGACCCCTACACCAACACCATGGTCTCGAGTTGCTCGAAGAACGACTACACCCTCAAGCACGAGCCCATCGACTTCCCGGGACAGGTGCAGAAGACGACGGCGACGCTCGCGGGGGCCAGCGGCACCTACGACATCGTCGAGACGTACGGGTTCGTGATCCCGCAGTACGGCTCGCAGAACAAGCTCGCTCCCCTGAACGACCTGTTCACGAAGTATGCCGACTCCTACAAGCTGAACGACATCAGCAAGGACATGCGGGCCGCCATGACGTACGACGGCAAGCTGTACGCGCTCCCGATGCAGGCCCAGATGTACATCATGGCCTACCGCAAGGACGTCTTCGACCAGGTCGGTTTGCAGCCGCCGAAGACGTTCGAGGAGATGAAGACCGCCGCCAAGACCATCCAGGAGAAGGCGGGGATCAAGTACCCGATCGCCCTCCCGTGGCTGGCAACCGGGGACATCGTCACCTCCTACGACTGCATCCTCGGAAGCCTCGGGGTCAACCTCACCAACTTCGACACCAAGACGGCGAACTTCGACAAGCCGCAGGCGAAGCAGGCGCTGGACGAGATGATCGCGCTGAAGCCCTTCATGGACCCGCAGGTGACGACGTTTGCCCAGCCGGCCGTCCAGCAGCAGATGTACAACGGCACCGGCGCGATCGCCATCATGTTCTCGGGGCGGATGAACGACCTGACCCTCGAGAAGAACAGCAAGTACGCCAAGAGCTTCGCGTTCGCGGCGCCGCCGAAGGTGGCCGCCGACAGCGCCAAGCTGTACGACACGTTGTCGGTGGACGGCTGGTCCATCCCCAACAACACCGCGGTCGACAAGGACGCGCTGTTCCAGATGATCGCCTCCTCGGTGAGCGAAGAGGCATCGAAGGCGTCGCTGCCGGCGGCCTACCCGGCCCGAAGCGGCATGGTCAGCGACTCCAGCAGCCCCTACGCCGCTGCGGCCAACGTGTCGATCACGTCGGCCCCTCCGGCCGAGCCCTACCCGTGGACCGCCGACGTGAGCAACAAGATCACGCCGATCATCGCCAACGCCGTGCTCGGGAAGATCACGACCGACGAGGCCGTCGTGCAGATGCAGCAGGCAGCCACCGCCGCGATCGCAGCGGCCAAGTAGGCCCTGGCCACCCGGCGCCGGCCGCTCTTCCAGGCGGCCGGCGCCACACCGGAGGTGAGCATGAAGAAGCGCGAGTTCTGGATGTTGGTCACGCCGAGCCTGGTGGTGATGGTCGGTCTGCTGGCTGTGCCGCTCTACCGCACGATCGAGTGGAGCCTGCAGAACGTCAACTACGGGGATCCCGGGACATTCATCGGGTTGAGCAACTACACCACCGCCCTGACCGACCCGCGGTTCGGTCGAGCCGTGGTCTTCACGGTGGGCCTCACGCTCGTGGTGACGGCCATCCTGCTGGTCCTCGGATACCTCCTGGCTGTGGCCGTCAACCGGCTGCACCGCATGCGCCCCATCGTGCTCGGACTGCTTCTCCTGGCGTACGTCATTCCCGGACTGGTCGGCGCGACGATGTTCTCCTGGCTCTTCGACTCCAACTTCGGCGGTCCGGTCAACTACCTCATCGCCCACGTCACAGGTCAGGACCTCCTCTGGTTCACCGACACGTGGCCCAACCGCGTGGTCCTCACCCTCAATATCGTCTGGTTCCTGCTCCCGTTCGCCATGCTGGTGATCCTGGCCGGACTTCAGTCAGTGAACCCCGAGGTGTTGGAAGCCGCCAAGATCGACGGCGCCGGCCCCTTCCGGCTGCACTGGAACGTCATCATTCCCAGCGTCAGCGGGGTGATCGGCTTCGTCATCCTCATCTCGCTGATGGACGTCCTCAGAGTGTTCGACCCGCTGGTCGCCCTGTCGCCACAGGCGGCCGCGATCGGCAACGAGTCGATCATGTTCTACATCTACAGCGTCGCCTTCAAAGACGGCGGGCAGCAGCTCGGGCTGGGTAGTGCCATCAACGTCCTGCTGATCATCATCATCGGCATCATGCTCATTCCCTCGATCCGCGCCACGGCACGAGAAGGGAGCCGATGATGACCATCTCGGCGACACAGGACGTCGTAGCGCGAAAGGTGCTCGGGGCCGACGAACCGCCCCGGCGACGACGGTTCACGGGCACCTCGGTCCTGGTGGGCGGGTTCCTCATCCTCACCTGTCTGGCGATGCTCAGCCCGATCGTCTGGACGGCGATGTCGGTCACCAAGCCCACCGACGTGGCGTTCCTCAACCCGCCGGTCTTCACCTGGCAGCCGACGTTGGACACGTTCGTCGACCTGTGGCAGACCACGAACTTCTACCAGTACGTCATCAACACCCTGGTCGTCGCGGTCATCAGCACGGTGCTGGCCCTCGTCTTGGGCCTGCCGGCGGCGTACGCCCTGTCGCGGGCGCCCGGCTGGATCTCGACGCTGCTGCTCGTCGTGGCCCTGATCTTCCGCGCCCTTCCCCGCTTCGCGGTGGTCCTGCCCATATATGACCTGGCGCGGTCGGTCGGCCTCTACGACACCACGTTCGCCCTCGCCCTCGCCCTGGTGGCCATCAACCAGCCGTTCACGATCTGGTTGCTGCGCAACTTCTTCGCGGACATCCCGACGACCCTGGACGAGGCGGCCATGATGGACGGCTGCTCGCGCTTCCAGGTGTTGCGGCGGGTGATGCTCCCGCTGATGGGACCCGGCATCCTCACCGCGGGGATCTTCGTGTTCCTGTTCGCCTTCCAGGAATACCTCACCGCCACAATCCTCACCGATGTCAACGCGCGCACGGTGCCGGTGTTCATCGCGACCCAGCTCGGCCAGACCCTGCCGATGCTGCAACAGGCCGGCGCCGCAGCGGTCCTCTTCACGATTCCCGCCATCGCCTTCGCGTTCATCGCCCAGAAGTACATCGTGGCCGGGCTCAGCGCCGGTTCCGTGAAGGGCTGAGCCGATCAACGAACCCGTCGGTATGCCGGTGCCGCTCGTGCTGCTGCCCGGGATGAACTGCTCGCCCCGGCTCTGGGACGGTGTGGTGCGGGAGCTGCTGGGCGTCGACCGACCCGACGGCCATGCGAGGCAGGTGGTGGTCCCCGAGGTCGACCGGCCGACCCTCGGCGAGCAGGTGGAGTCGTTGCTCGACCACCTGCCCAGGCGGTTCGCGATCGGAGGCCTGAGTCTCGGCGCAATCGTTGCCATGGCTGTCCATCGGCGTGCTCCCGAGCGGGTCGCCGGACTCTTCCTCGTGGCGACAAACGCACGACCTCCCGTCGATGCGCAGCGCTCGGCCTGGGCAGCACAGCTCGACTCTCTGGAGGCGGGAGCCTCGCCACGAGATCTACAGGCGGAGCTGCTCCCGCTCCTCGTCGGAGCGCAACCAGCGCCGGACCTGGCCGTCCGGACCCTGGCGCTGTCCGACGCAGTCGACGCGGCCACTCTGAGGGCTCAGCTCGAGCTCCAGGCGACCCGCGTCGACGAACGACCGGGCCTCGGTGGAGCCACCGTTCCCTGCACCGTCCTCGCGGCGGCCGAGGACCGCATCTGCCCGATCGAGCGGCATCTCGAGATCCACCGGCTGGCCGGCGGATCCGCGCTCGTGGTCGTGCCAGGTGCACCGCACCTCGTGGCGTTGTCCCATCCGCACGAGGTCGCCGAGGCGACTTCCGCCTGGCTGCAGCGGGTCGACGGATGACCGGTCAGCCGCCGGAGGCGCTGGAGCCGGGCCGGCCGGCGGGGGCCGCGAGATCCGCGAAGACGCGCATGAGCACCTGCGCGACGTTGTAGACCACGAGCCGGCCGCCGGCCGTGAGGATGCGGGCGGCGTCCTCGGAGCTGCCCGCGAGCTCGGCACGCCAGGACCCCACCTCGGCGGCTTGCTCGTGGATGGTCGCGACGGAGTCCGACACCGGCGGATCGCCCGATCCGGTCGAGGCCGAGAGGTCGGCCGTTCCGATCAGGTAGCCGTCGATCCCGGCGGTGCCGAGGATCTCCGACGCGATGCTCGCCGCCTGCGGGGACTCCAGCATCGCGATGACCAGCGCCTCTCTGGCCCGCTCGCGATGGTCGGCCGCGGTGACCGTGCCGAACCGCCCGGCCCGGGGGTAGGTAGCGAAGCCGCGTCGGCCGATAGGTGGGTACTGCACCATGTCGACGAGCTCCCCGGCCTCAGCCGCGGACTCGATGTGTGGCGCGACGATGCCCTGGGCTCCCTGGTCGAGGGCGCGCAGAATGAGGCCCGACTCACCCTCGCCGGGACGAACGAGCACCGCAACGCCGTGCACCTGCGCCAGGGCGATGTGGGTCCGTAGCGCCATCACGTCCGCAGGGCCGTGCTCACAGTCGATGAGGACGAAGTCGAGGCGGGCGACCGCCAACATCTCGACGACCTCCTCGCATGGCATCCGCACCAGGGCTCCGACGAGTTGTTGCCCGGCCTGCAGCCGCGACTTGACCGAGCTCGCGGTCGGCGCACCACCGTTCACTGAACACTCCTTCGGACGTCCGGTCCGTCGGCGACGTCGAAGGACGCAGTTGGCATGCGTATGTCCTCTATAATGGCGTCTCTGGCCGGCCTCGTCAACGCGGCCTCCTTCGCTGAGGACACAGGATGGTCCGGTGATCACAAGCTTCGACGTCGCCCGGCTGGCCGGGGTGTCGCAACCCACCGTCTCTCGCGCGCTCCGCGACAGCGACAAGGTGTCCGAGCAGACCAAGGCCCGGGTCCGCCAGGCCGCTGCCGCCCTCGGCTATGCACCCAACGCCATCGGCCGCGCCCTGGCCCTGGGTCATTCGACGCGGATCGGCCTCGTCGTCACCGATCTGCACAACCACTTCTACGGCCATGTCATCCCACACCTGCATGCGGAGCTGAGTCGGCAGGGGTACGAGCTCGTCCTGCTCACTGAGGCGTCGGAGAGCGCGCCCATCGCCGAGCAGATCGTGGCCAACGGCCTCGCAGGCGTGATTCTCACAACGACGGCGGTCGACTCAGCGCTCCCTGGGAGACTGCGCGAGCGCGACCTTCCCTTCGTGTACTTCAACCGCACCGCACCGTCGGTCGAGTCGAGCTCGGTCACGGTGGACCCCGAACCGGGGATGAGCGAGCTGGTACAGGAGATCGTGCGGCTCGGCCATCGGCACGTGGGTGCCATCTTCGGCCCACGGTCGACGAGTACCGGCGAGAGCCGCGAGTCGGTGCTGCGAGAGCTGCTCGACGAGCACGATCTTCGCCTGAGACGCCAGGACGTGCGACACGGCCCCTTCGACTTCGACACGGGCTTCCGCGCCTGCCTCGAGCTCCTCGACGGAGACCAGCCGCCCACCGTCCTTGTCTGCGCCAACGACGTTGTCGCTCTGGGTGCGATGAACGCGGCCGCCGAGCGTGGGGCTGCCGTACCGGAGTTCCTGTCCATCGTCGGCTTCGACGACCTGCCCACCTCGAGCTGGCCCCTCGTCCAGCTGACGACCGTGGCCTATGACCTGGCGGTGATGTCGAGGGAGGCCGGGCGTCTGGTTGTCGAGCTGGTCAGCACCCCGGGGGCGACCTTCGAGCACGTCGTCCTGTCGACCAACCTCGTGCGCCGGCGCAGCCTGGCTCCTCCGCGGCAATAGCCCGTCGTCCGTCTTATGGGACCTCTGGACGCCAAGCAGTACATACGTATACATTGAGAGGAGTCGTCGAGAACAGACCCCCTATGTGAGAGAACACATGACGCTCAACCCCGTGGCCTACAAGCCCTATTCGGACCCCGACGACTTCATCCGCGAGGTGACTGACCTCATCTGGGTGCAGCGGGACGTCTCCTTCATCGTCGACAACTATGAGCCGGACTCGATCGTGCATGGTGCGCTCGGGACCACCGTGGGACGGCAAGGCGTCATCGACGGCAGTCTGGTGCGCATCGCACAGACCCCTCAACGGGTAGGACAGGCCGAGGACGTCATCTGGGAGGCCCGCGGTGACGACGCGTTCCTGAGCTCGCACCTGGTCCTGTCGGTCGACCGGAACCAGACCGGTGTCAACAGCCTGACATATCCCTTCTTCCGGAGCCGGACGATTGCCAACTGCCTGTACCGCCGCGGCCGGATGGTGGAGGAGTGGGTCGTCCGCGACTCTCTCGCGGGCGCACTGCAACAGGGGATCGACCCCGAGGAGGCAGCCCTGCGGCTGGGTTTCGCCGGCTATCAGGGCTCGTGGTGCGACCCGGCGCCGGTGGACGTTCTTGCGGAGGGCGACAGCGGGCCGCGGGCGGACGCGTACCGGCCCGAGTGCGAGATGGTTCTCGAGTTCGTCGACGAGGTCTGGAACCACCGTCGGCTCAATCGCGTCACCGACTTCATGGTCCGTGATCTGGTGCTGCAAACCGTGGCTGACACCACGGTGATTCGGCCGGACGGCTACCAGCGCGACCTGCTGGATCTGGTGGCCCCGTTCCCGGACGCGACCTTCGCAGTGCGGGACGTCCAGACCAACTTCGCCGAGCGCTACGCGGGGTTGCGCATTGCCGTGCTGTGGCAGATGAAGGGCGCCTATCGCGGCGCCCCGACCTTCGGCCCTCTCACCCACCAGCCCGTCGATCTCATGGGCGTCTCCCAGTTCCTTGTCCAGGACGGGCGCATCGTGCGCGAGATCCGGGTCTACGACCAGATCGGGCTACGCGCCCAGATCAACAACACGCGCGGCGACGGTCTTGTCGACGGCAACGCCAACATCTACTGACGAGGACAGTTCGGCCTGGCGCCGGGGCGTCCCACAACCACCCTCACTGACGAAAGGACAGCCCACTCCGGGCCAGGCATGAGCCAGACAACCGTGACTCGCGACGAAGTGCGTCGCCGAACGATCCTCCACACCGACTGGGTGCCCTGCAAGGCGGCGTTCATCGACTGCCGAACCCCCGGGTCCGACCGGAAGGACAACTACTCCTTCATCGGTTCCGGGGTGTCGCAGAGCTCGCAGCAGTTCGTGAACCTCACCGAACCGCACGGGTTCAGTCTGGGCGCGGCGGGTATGCCGCGCGGGACGACGAACAGCCTGCACCTGCACTTTACGGCCGAGGTGTTCATCAACTTCGGCGGCGAGTACCGCCTGCGGTGGGGGGCTGATGGTGGCCAGGGCGAGTACGTCTCCACCGACGGTGACGTCATCTCGGTGCCCACGTGGATCTTCCGCGGCTTCACCAACGAGGGACCGGACGAGGGGATCCTCCTTACCGTGCTCGGGCGCGACGACACGGGCGGGATCATCTGGGGTCCGACGGTGCTACAGGAGGCTCAGGGCTACGGACTGCGGCTCACGGCGGACAACCGCCTCATCGACACGGCCGCCGGCGACGAGGTGCCGACCGACGTCGCCCTCATCTCACCGATGCCGCAGGAGGAGATCGACCGCCTCGACCGCTTCACCGTCGAGCAGTTTCGCACGCGCGTCGTCACCCCGGCGGACCGCCGCTGGGCCGAGGGCGCCCTCCTCTGCTCCGGTCTCCCCGGGGGAAACGCCCAGCTCGCTGCCGTCATCGGCTACGGGATGGCCGAGGACCGCCGCGTCGCGCCCGTCCTGCACGAGCCGCACAACTTCAACCTCGCGTGGCTGCGCGCCACGCCCGGCGAGGGCCTCCTGCGTCACCGGCTCGAGGCGACCCAGGTGGTCACGGTGAAGTCGGGGCGCTGGGTCGTCCGGCTCAACTCCGACGGGGACGAGGAGTCGGTGACCCTCGGGCCGCGCGACACCCTCTCCATCCCCGTCGGCGTCTGGC
>Ga0207683_10005006_pt1 | contig 11382 bp, 9 predicted proteins | sample KBSM73metaG_FD_184333 | JGI IMG/M metagenome (GOLD analysis project Ga0207683, IMG submission 184333) | Miscanthus rhizosphere microbial communities from Kellogg Biological Station, Michigan, USA - KBS M7-3 metaG (SPAdes) (version 2) | ecosystem: Host-associated > Plants > Roots > Rhizosphere >...
ATTATATGGTCCGGATAACGGTTAAGCCACTGTGCTTTTCGCCGGATGCTGCTCGTGGCAATTGTGAATGGTGAATTGTGAATGGTGAATGAGCTTCCTAGTTGGATGTTGTCTTTATTGACCATTGATCGTTGACCATTCACGACAAACAGATCTTTATACGATCCACGCTTCAATACTGCCGCTTGTCTAATGCCTTCCGGCAATTGCGTCGGCACATCTTTCATCGAATGAACCGCGAGATCGATCCGGTTATTTAATAAAGCTATATCGAGACTCCTTGTAAATATGCCCTGCACACCCATTTCATACAAAGGCGTTTTTAAATCAATATCGCCTTCGCTTTTTATAAATACCAATTCTGCTTCATGACCTGCCTGGTACAAAAGCGTTTTTACCTGCTCAGCCTGCCAAACGGCCAGCTGGCTTTCTCTTGTACCGACCCGGAGTATCTTCTTCATTTTGCAAAATTAATTACTGCCGGTAGCAATAAACTCATTGATTGCTTCTATGTAATAGCAGCCTTTTTGATTCTGCTTGCGCATTTTTGAAGCCAACCCGTTCAATACCTGTTGAATCTTTATTTGATTACCGGTATTCTGGGAATATGTAGCAGGAGAGATCTGTGTATATAATGAACAGGAATGAATTTGTTCCAGTTTTGTTTTTACGGCTTTTAAAACGGGTACATGCTTACGCATTTCGTACCACTCAATAAATTCCGAAATATGTTCCGCAATGATCGCTTTTGCCTTTGGCACTTCGGCCTGGCGTTTAGCCAATGTTTCGTCTTTCAGTTTTGAAAGATCATCCACATTCACCAATGTGATTCCTGAAAGATGTTTCACCGTTTCTTCAACGTTATAAGGTACGGAAAGATCGATCAGCAATTTTTCTCCGCAGCTTTCTACCTGGTTCAAACGGACAACCGGTTCATTCGCATCTGTTGCTACCAAAATCACATCAGAGTCAGCTATTCGCGCAGACAATTCCGAATATGGAGAAAACTTAAATCCTAATTCTGTTGAAAGCGATTCTGCCTTTTCATCCGTCCGGTTCATCAACGTAATATGATCGGCATCCAGATAGTCTGCAAGATTTCTGCACGTATTTCTCCCGATTTTACCTGTACCGATCAGCAGAATTTTTTTATCTGCGATATTTATTACTTTTTCGCGGAGGTATTGTACGGCAGCAAACGAAACAGAAACGGTGCCGCCACTCAACGCCGTTGTGTTCTTTATTTCTTTCGATGATTGTAACACGGCATTTACCAATCGCTCAGTATAAGATTGAATGAAGCCATTTTCTTTTGAAAACTTTACGGCATTTTTCAATTGCCCTACTATTTCATAATCGCCTAATATCTGCGAATCAAGTCCTGCGCCTACACTAAAAAGATGTTCAACAGCATGCAATCCTTTTTTGACATAAGCCAGCCGTCTGAAATCTTCGGTATTACCAGTGGCTTCGTTGCACAGTAATTGAATAAGCTGATCTGCATTTTCGGCAAACCCATAAATTTCTGTTCTGTTGCAGGTAGAAAGAATAAACAATTCACGAAGTCCTGCTGCCGGCGCTTTTTGCAGTATACTTTTATATTGATCACTATTGATGGCAAACAAACCCCTCGTTCCTGCGTCGGTTTTTTTGTAATTAATACCCACTGCGAAAAACCGGGAGATGTCTATATGCCTGTGATCCTGCATGCCGAGAATTAGCTTTGTTATATATCGTACAAAAATACTTTTGCGATCACCAAGTTGCTAAAATTTGTGTCATTCTACTGTCATTTGCCGCATGAATTGATAAAATCATTGAGTGAGTTGACCGAAGTTAACCGGCGACATGAGGCACGTCATTTTATTTCACAACCCAAATTCTCAAAATGAAGCGACGTAGTTACATTTGCAGGTTATGAACCACACGAAAGGTAAACGCGGTATCATTTTGATGAACCTCGGTTCACCGGATTCCACTTCTGTTAAAGATGTACGCCGCTATCTGAATGAGTTTTTAATGGATGAAAGAGTGATTGACATTCCCTGGCTGCAACGAACATTATTGGTAAAAGGTATCATTACTCCATTTCGTGCGTCCAAGTCGGCCCATGCTTATAAGACAATATGGACAAAGGATGGTTCTCCCCTGATTGTACTATCGAAACAATTACAAAAAGCTGTGCAGGAAAAAGTGGATGATCCGGTGGAAATTGCGATGCGATATGGCAATCCATCTCCCGCTGTTGCATTCGAAGCTTTATTGGATAAAGTAAAAGACCTGGAAGAAGTTGTTTTGTTTCCGCTTTACCCGCACTATGCATTGGCGAGTTATGAAACCGCTGTGGAATATGCAAAGTCGATTTATAAAAAGAAGAAATACACATTCAAACTAACCGTTGTTCCGCCTTATTTTAATGATGCAGGATATATACATGCGTTAAGTGAAAGTATGCGACCGTACCTGCGCGAAGAATACGATCATATCCTGTTCAGCTATCACGGCATTCCGGCAAGACATTTACACAACCGCGATGTAAGCCAGGTGCAGCAATGTGTGCAGTCGGGAAGTTGCGCAATCGGCGGCGCCGGAAAAAATAAAAACTGCTACCGGTTCGAAGTGTTTGAAACGACAAGATTGGTAACAGAAGCTTTGCAAATCCCTAAAGAAAAATTCAGTGTCTCGTTTCAATCGAGGTTAGGGAAAGGATGGCTGGAACCGTTTACCGATATACGGTTGGAGCAAATGCCAAAGGAAGGCATAAAAAAGTTGTTGATCATAAGCCCTGCGTTTGTGAGTGATTGTTTGGAAACATTGGAAGAATTGGAGATGAGGGGAAAAGAAACGTTTATAAATGCAGGAGGAGAAAGTTATAAGATGATTCCCTGCATGAATGTGCACCCGGCGTGGGTAGACGTTGTAGCGAGGCTGTCTTCAGGCGTAACACAACCAGTTTAATATCCTTCTCAATTATGTATTCATATCTGAAGGCTCTTCATATCATTTTTGTCGTTACCTGGTTTGCAGGATTGTTTTATATGCCCCGCCTTTTGGTATATAACCGCGAAGCAGTTGACATGCCAATGGATTCGAAGAGAATATTGCACGGGCAATTCGGCATGATGATGAAGAAATTATGGTACGGCATCACCTGGCCTTCAGCAATTTTGACACTTATCTTTGGAATGGTCGTTTTGTTTAAAGGTGGCTGGGCGGATAGTTTTCGTGTACAAACCTGGCTGCATATCAAACTGACCTTCGTTTTCTTTTTATACCTCTATCATTTTTCTCTTCACATGCTTTTTAAGCAACAAGCAAAAGGCATTTTTAAATACTCTTCACAACAACTCAGGATATGGAATGAGGTGGCCACCATTTTCCTCGTAGCTATTGTGATGCTGGCGGTGGTGAAACAGAATATGAGTTTTGTTTGGGGAATTTTGGGATTGCTGGCATTTATCATTCTGCTGATGTCGGCAATAAAGCTGTATAAAATCATCAGGGAAAAAAAGTAGCCCGACCGGGACTGGCCTGCATTTGAAAAGTTATTTTCCTTCCTTCGAATCGTTTTTACCTTTAATTATCCCGTACCTTTGCACCCTTCAAAATCAAGCCGGAAAGGACTATGGCAGCGAAATACCGTGAATTTTCTGGGTTAAATCTTCCATCCATCGAGCAGGAAATACTTTCAAAATGGTCTGAACAACAGGCCTTTGAAAAAAGTGTCTCCCTGCGCGATGGTTCAACTCCTTTCGTTTTTTACGAAGGTCCGCCAAGCGCCAATGGAATGCCCGGCATTCACCACGTCATTTCACGAACACTGAAAGATCTTGTGTGCCGGTATAAAACGATGAAGGGCTACCAGGTAAAGCGTAAAGGCGGTTGGGATACACATGGTTTGCCCATTGAGCTCGGCGTTGAAAAAGAATTGGGCATTACCAAAGAAGATATCGGCAAAAAAATCTCCGTTGAGGAGTATAACCAGAAATGCCGCGAGGCGGTGCTTCGCTTTAAGGATAAATGGGATGATATAACCCGGAAGATGGGTTATTGGGTGGACCTGAAAGATCCCTATATCACGTTTACCAACGAGTATGTTGAAACGCTTTGGTTCCTGTTAAAGCAACTGTATAATAAAGGGCTTCTTTATAAAAGCGTAAGTATCCAGCCTTACTCACCGGCTGCAGGTACCGGTTTGAGTTCACACGAATTGAATCAGCCGGGGACGTATAAGGACGTGAAGGATACAAGTGTAATCGCGATGTTTAAGGCCGTGAAGAATCCGAAATCAAAATTCTTATTTGATAAAGCGGGTTCTGATGAAGTTTTCTTTGTTGCGTGGACGACGACGCCATGGACATTACCTTCTAATCTTGGATTGACGGTTGGGCCTAACATCAATTACGTGTTGGTAAAAACATTTAATCCTTATACGCATTTACCGATAAACATTGTTCTTGCAAAAGCCTTGTTGGGTAAATATTTTAAACCGGAAGGAGAGAATGGTGACTTTGAAAATTATTCTTCTGAAACAAAGATTCTTCCCTGGAAAATTATAACTGAATCCAAAGGCAAAGAGATTGAAGGAATAAGTTACGATCAGTTGCTTCCATATGAAGCAAACAAAATAAATAATCCCAATTCCTTTAAGGTTTTGGTCGGTGATTTTGTAACGACGGAAGATGGTACCGGCATAGTTCACACGGCACCTGCATTTGGTGCAGATGACTATCGTGTTGGTAAAAAATATGATATCGGCATTCTTATCATGGTCGATCGCCAGGGAAAGTTTATCGATGGTATGGGTGAGTTCAGTAATCGTTATGTAAAAAACTACAAGGACGATCCAAAATATGTTGATGTAAATGTCGACATCAGCGTAAAACTGAAAAAAGAAAACAGGGCATTTAAAGTTGAGAAATACGAACACAGTTACCCGCATTGCTGGCGTACTGATAAGCCGGTTTTATATTATCCCCTTGATGCATGGTTTATCAAAACCACGGCATTAAAAGATAAGATGGTGGAGCTAAACAAGACCATCAACTGGAAACCGAAAGCAACCGGTGAAGGACGTTTTGGCAATTGGCTGGAAAATATGGTGGACTGGAACCTGAGCCGCAGCCGGTTTTGGGGTACACCATTACCTGTATGGAGAACGGAAGATGGCAGCGAAGAAAAATGTATCGGATCAATTGAAGAGTTAAATACGGAAATAAGAAAGGCAAACGGGAAATTGGGTCGTGATGTAAATAAACATTACCTGCACGACGGTATACTTGATTTGCATAAGCCTTATGTTGATGAAGTGATATTGGTAAGTGACAATGGTAAACCAATGCACCGGGAACCGGACCTGATCGATGTGTGGTTTGACAGTGGCGCCATGCCTTACGCACAATGGGGTTTGGATTATGATAAATTAAAAGCCGGCGATCCAAGACCGTTCAAAACGCCTTTCGATCAAAATTATCCTGCTGACTTCATAGCCGAGGGTGTGGACCAGACGCGGGGATGGTTTTATACACTTCATGCTATTTCTTCCTTATTATATGAAAGCGTTGCCTACAAAACCTGCGTGTCAAACGGACTCGTGCTGGATAAGAACGGCAACAAGATGAGCAAGCGTCTTGGCAATGTGGTGAACCCATTTGACACTATTGAAAAATTCGGCGCCGATGCTACCCGCTGGTATCTTATTACAAATGCCTCACCCTGGGATAATTTGAAGTTTGACCTGGAAGGCATCAAAGAGGTGCAGCGTAAGTTTTTCGGCACATTGTATAATACGTACCAGTTTTTTGCTCTCTATGCTAATGTGGATGGCTTCGCCTTCAAAGAAGATTATGTTCCCTTGAAAGATCGTCCGGAAATTGACCGCTGGGTCCTTTCTTCGCTGAACACAGTGGTAAAAAAGGCTACGGAGTACATGGACGACTACGAACCAACGCAGGCAGGCCGTGTAATTGAAGACTTTGTAGATGAACATTTGAGTAACTGGTATGTGCGTCTTTGCCGCCGCCGTTTCTGGAAAGGAGAGTATGAGCAGGATAAAATTTGCGCTTACCAGACTTTATATGAATGCCTGGAAACAATTGTCCGTTTAATGGCGCCCGTTTCCCCGTTTTTCAGCGATGCTGTGTTCCGCAACCTGAATGCCGTCAGCAACCGATTTAAAGTGGAGTCTGTACATCACGCCGACTACCCGGTGGCCGACGAATCCAAAATTGACCAGGCATTGGAAGAAAGAATGCAGCTGGCACAGGATGCTTCGTCGCTGATATTGTCGCTGCGCAAAAAGGTAAATATAAAAGTTCGTCAGCCGCTTCAAAAGGTATTGATCCCTGTTTTGAATCCGGCCATGAAGCACCAGTTGGAAAAAGTGGAGGACCTGGTAAAAAGCGAAGTGAACGTGAAGGAAATTCAGTACCTGGTGGAAACTGAAGGATTTATTAAAAAGAAAATCAAGCCGAATTTTGTAGCGCTGGGAAAGAAGCTGGGATCGAAAATGAAAGCGGTTTCCGCAGCCCTCGGCCAGTTTACGCAGGACGACATAGCAAAATTTGAAAAAGAAGGTCAATATAATTTGTCAATTGATGGCGAACCCGTAATATTACAGGTTCATGAAGTTGAAATAAACAGCGAGGATATTCCGGGCTGGACGGTTGCTAGCAAAGGTAGCTTAACAGTAGCCCTCGATATCACCATCACTCCGGAACTTGAACACGAAGGAAACGCCCGTGAATTCGTCAACCGTATCCAGAAAATCCGCAAGGACAGCGGGTTTGAACTTACCGACCGGATAAATGTAAAAGTGTCAGCAACTAATGGTCTGAAAGAGTCGTTGGCTCAGTTTAAAGACTATATTTGCGCCGAAATTCTGGCAGATAAGTTTGACCTGGTACCCGAAATGGAGGATGGTACTGAAATTGAAGTGAATGATATTTCTTTAAAAGTGATAGTTTCAAAAAAAGGCTAATTGTATGGCTACCAAGAAGAAACCTGCAGCTAAAAAACCTGCTCCTAAGAAGGCAGCAAAGCCTGCTGCAAAAAAGCCTGCGGCCAAGCCCGCAGCGAAAAAGGCTGAGCCTAAAAAAATAACGAAGCCTGCTCCGGCCAAACCGGTTGCTAAAAAGGAAGCTGCGCCAAAGCTTGCTGAGAAGCCCGTTGCTAAAAAACCCGAAGCATTGCCTCCGCCCCAGCCCGTCAAACCGGTACTGGCGCTGAAAAAGGGAGATAAAGACCCTAAATCGCTTGTATCTATAAAAGCACCCCTCAAACAGATGGTAAAAAAAGAACCGCCGAAACCGGTGAAAGTGGTGATACCCAAAACGACAACTGCTAAATCTGTAAAATACGAGCCGGAATTTACAAAATCTGTACTCGATAATCCAATTACTGATCATAACGGACCTATTATGCGATATTCTGATGCTGATCTTACCGAATTCAGGGAGTTGATTTCAAAAAAACTCGATGCTGCGAAGAAAGAACTTGCTTACCTGCAAGGATTAATAACAAGAAAAGATGAAGGTGGCGATATGGACGAGGGCCGCTACATGACAATGGAAGATGGAAGTGTGAGTATGGAAAGGGAACAGCTGAGCCAGATGGCCAGCCGCCAGATTACCTTTATAGACCATCTTGAAAAGGCGATGATGCGTATTGAAAATAAGACGTATGGCATTTGCCGTGTGACGGGAAAGCTGATCGATAAGGCAAGACTTCGTGCAGTACCTCATGCTACATTGAGTATCGAGGCAAAACAAATGATGAACAAATAAGCTTAACAGGCATAAATTGTTGTACAACCGGCCACCAGGGCCGGTTTTTTTTATTGCGGATATGCGGTAAAAAGTATTGGTATCCACTTAGAATTTGCCCGATATTTCAGAATTAAGCCATATAAAGGCCCTTTTAGAGCAATTAATTGAAAAAGGGCTCGTTATATTTTCTCAAAACCAATATTTATGAAGAGAGACCGCCTGCTGCTTATTGCAGTTCTTTTTATTTCTATTATAGCTTCACATTGTTCAAAAGGCCCAATGGGACCGCAGGGTGATCAAGGCCCTCCCGGTGCTAACGGTAGTAACGGTGCCAATGGCGCTACCGGTTCACAGGGACCAAAAGGTGATAGCGGTGCGGTTGGTCCAAAAGGCGATAGCGGTGCAACAGGGGCCAATGGTGCAGATGGGGCACAAGGTCCTCCGGGTTCAGCAAATATTATTTATTCGAATTGGTTTTATGACTCGACGATGGATGTGCCGTGGGGGGATACTACACTATCATCAACCGGCGAGGCACTTGGAAGGGCCTATAAAAATGTTCCTGATATTACCCCAGGCATATTAGATTCGGGAGCTGTGCTTGTTTATGTTCGTCATGTTTCAATTTTCGGTGTGCAATTACTGCCTGTATTTATACAAGGCTTTCAGGTAAATGCTTTTCCTGTGGAAGGTGCCATTCTGTTTTATATAAATACCATCGATGGAACCTATCCAGCGGGAAGTCAATTTTGGCCGACCATGGATTTTCAGTATCGCTACATAATCATACCCGGCGGCGTAATGGCCAGCGGAAGAAAAATAGACCCTCGATCTATGACCTACCAGCAACTTTGCAAAACTTATAATATCCCTCAATAATTTTTAATTAAAATCGTAATTTGAATCCACTCTCACGGGTGGATTTTTTATTTTAATCGGGTTAAGGTTTAACTTTTTTTCATGACCATACAATTTGCATATGAGAAACCGAAAGTGCTCCAGGCCTTACGGTACCATTTCATTTCAAGACCTGAAATCAGGATCATGATCATCGTCGTAAATGTGTTTGCCCTGGTATCAGCATTCCTGTTTTATTTACGCAAAGTGACGCCTACTGCCTTTCTTACCAGTTCCTTTCTCTGGTTTACCTTAATGATCAGCTTCTGGTTCGTTATGCCCGGTATGGTGTACAAGAGAGCCGCAACATTCAAAGATCATTTCACCATGAATTTTGAAGACGATGGATTTTCGCTGGGCAATGAACGTGGTTCAAGAAGCTGGGAATGGAAAGCATTATCCAATTTTTTAGAAAGCCCGCATTTCTTTCACCTGTATTTTGACAGCCGATCTTTTTTCCTGGTGCCCAAAAGCGGATTTAAAGACAAGGATGAAATTTATAATCTGCGGCAATTGCTGAAGGAGAAAATAGCGAAGAAGAAAAGTAACAAAGGTTATTAAAGCAGCTTTTCCATGGCATAGTGCGGAATGGTTACCTCGGTAAACTCATCTCCGCGTTTTTTATACCCCATTTTTTCATAAAAACCGACCGCATGCTTTCTTGCATGCATCATAATGGACTTATAGCCATGATCCCTGGCAATATTTTCGGCAAACTGCATCAATGCCCGCCCGATACCTTTTCCCTGCAGATCATTCAACACAGCCATCTGGCGCATCCGCACCACACCGGGTTCTTCTTCTACCAGCATACAACATCCCAGTATCCTGTCATCTTCAAAAGCGGCGATGAGCATATTGTCTTTTTCGTCTTCCAGTTCATCCGGCGTAAAAGTCAGCCCAAGCGGTTTGCGCAAAATATCGTCCCGCAGCTTTACCATTTGCAGGTATTCCTTTGTACCGTGGTCAATAATCTTCAAAGCCATATCGGATAAACTATTTGAAAAGTTGAAATTTACAAATATTCGTTAATACCCCAATAAGAAAGACGATTATTTTACCATAAATTGAATCCGGCAACTGCCGAAAAACCCATTTGGTGCACTTAGAAGATAAATCAGGAAAAAAGGGCCTTAAATATTGTCATTTATTCAAAAATTCTATTTTTGCACCCATATTAACTAAATCAATACGACATGTCAGACATTGCATCAAGAGTAAAAAAGATTATCGTTGATAAATTAGGAGTAGACGAAGCAGAGGTTACGAACGAAGCTTCATTTACCAATGACCTCGGTGCCGATTCTTTGGATACCGTAGAACTAATCATGGAATTCGAAAAAGAATTCAATATCTCTATTCCGGATGAGCAGGCTGAGACCATTACTACAGTTGGTCAGGCCGTTTCTTACCTGGAAGAGCATGCAAAGTAATACGATGATTCATTCCCGCCAGGGAATACATTGAAGTCCTGATGCGATAAGCATAGGAAAATAAAATTTCCCCGCCTTCTGACTGTCGTACAGCGAAGGCGGTTTTTATCTTTTAACTACAGATACCCGACAGGCCGTATGGAATATAAAAGGATTGTTGTTACAGGAATGGGAGCAATAACACCGCTCGGCAATTCTGCAGCGGATTATTGGAAAAATCTTGTTGCGGGCGTGTCAGGCGCTGATTTCATTACACTTTTCGATGCTTCAAAATTTAAAACAAGGTTTGCCTGCGAAATAAAAAACTTTGATCCTACAAACTATCTTGAAAAAAAAGAGGCAAGAAAGATCGATCGTTTTACGCAGACTGCACTGATTGCAAGTGATGAAGCAGTAAAAGATGCGGGCATCAGTAAGGAAAATGTAAATGCAGACAGGGTAGGTGTTGTGTTTGCAAGCGGTATCGGCGGGTTGATTACATTCCAGGAAGAAGTTACCAATTTTGCAAAAGGTGATGGCACACCGCGATTCAATCCTTTCTTCATTCCGAAAATGATATTGGATATAGCGGCGGGGCAGATCTCTATGCGTCATGGTTTCCGCGGTCCCAATTTCGCAGTGGTGAGTGCCTGCGCATCGTCTACCAATGCAATGATGGAGGCCTTCAACCTTATTCGTATGGGCAAGGCCGATATAATTGTTACCGGCGGCGCTGAAAGTGTAGTAAAAGAAGCCGGGGTGGGTGGATTCAATGCAATGAAAGCATTAAGTGAAAGAAATGATGATCCCAAATCTGCATCACGTCCTTATGATAAAGACCGCGATGGTTTTGTAATGGGCGAAGCGGCAGGCGTAGTAATATTTGAAGAACTGGAACATGCAATAAAACGCGGCGCAAAAATTTATTGCGAGATAGCCGGAGCAGGCGCTACTGCCGATGCACATCATATAACGGCGCCGCATCCCGAAGGATTGGGTGCAAGAAATGTAATGAATATAGCGTTGGAAGATGCAGGTATGAAGGCTACCGATATTGATTATATCAATACACATGGTACGTCTACACCGCTGGGCGATATTTCAGAAGTAAAAGCAATTACTGAAGTATTCGGCGATCATGCGTTCAACCTGAATATCAGTTCTACCAAATCGATGACAGGACATTGCCTGGGTGCTGCCGGTGTTATTGAAGCTATCGCTGCGATGATGAGTGTAAAAGAAGATATCGTTCCGCCTACGATCAATCACTTTACAGATGATCCGGAGCTGGATTCACGATTAAATTT
>Ga0207683_10005007_pt1 | contig 11381 bp, 6 predicted proteins | sample KBSM73metaG_FD_184333 | JGI IMG/M metagenome (GOLD analysis project Ga0207683, IMG submission 184333) | Miscanthus rhizosphere microbial communities from Kellogg Biological Station, Michigan, USA - KBS M7-3 metaG (SPAdes) (version 2) | ecosystem: Host-associated > Plants > Roots > Rhizosphere >...
ATGCCTCGAATGTGAAGCAGTTAAAGCCGGTGGCGCTGATCCAGACCGGTGTGGCCAACTCCATGGAAGCCACGCCGATCCAGATCAACGGCGTGCTGTATGTGGAGACCGCCGGCAATGTGGTTCAGGCCTATGACGCGGTGACGGGCGAGGAGCTCTGGTCCTTCAACCCGACCTTGGAGTTCGCCAGCATGTGCTGCGGGCCCCAGGCGCGCGGCGTGGCGGTGGCCTATGGCAAGGTCTATGTCGCGCAAGTGGACGGCCATGTGGTGGCGTTGGACGCCAAGACCGGCGAGGTGATCTGGAAAACCCGCCGTGAAGATATCCTGCCTCAGCCCTATCACTGGTACACCTTCACCGGCGCGCCGCAGGTCTATGACGGCTTGGTGGTGGTGGGAAATGGCGGCGCGGAATGGCCTACCCGCGGTTTTGTCGAAGCCTTGGATGCCGAGACCGGCAAGCTGGTATGGCGTTTCAATATCACGGCCGGGCCCGACGATCCCAATTTCAAGGGCGCCTGGGAGGGCGATTCCTGGAAGATCGGCGGCGGCTCGATGTGGGACGCGGTGGCGGTGGACCCCAAGCGCGACCTGATGTTTTTTGCCACCGGCAATCCCAACCCCGATCTCTATGGCGGTTTCCGCAAGGGCAACAATCTCTACACCGTCTCGATGGTGGCGGTGCATGCCAAGACCGGCAAACTGGCCTGGTATTACCAGCAGATTCCCCATGACGTGTGGGATCTGGATTCCGCTGCGCCGACGGTCTTGTTCGATGCGCCGGACGCCAAGGGCAAGATGGTTCCGGCCGCGGCCGAGGCCAACAAGAACGGCCATCTCTATATCGTCAACCGCGATACCGGAAAGCTGATTCGCAAGTCGGATGCCTTTGTGCCGCAAAGCGAGTCGATCCAGAAGATGATTCCGCCGGATGAGACGGCGCGGGTCTATTATCCCGCCAATCATGGCGGGGCGATGTGGCAGCCGCCGGCCTATTCGCCGCTGACCCGTTATTTCTACACCATGGCGATCAACGAGCCGCACATCTACAAGATGAAGGCGAGCAAGCCCTGGGTGCCGGGCACCCCGGAAGTGGGCCAGCAATTCGGCAACGCTGTTCCCACCGAGGCCGAACGCAAGGCCCTGGAACCCCAGATGATTCCAAATTCCGGCAATTTGTCGGCAATCGACACCACGACCGGCAAGATCGCCTGGCAATATCCCAGCGACCATCTGATGTTCGGGGGTGTCCTGGCCACCGCCAGCAACCTGGTTTTCGCCGGTGAGGTGGCCGGCAACATCATGGCCTTCGACGCCAAAAGCGGCGAGAAGCTCTGGTCCTATCACTTGGGCATAGGGGTCTGTACCCCGCCCATCACCTACCGGGTTAAAGGGGTGCAATATCTGGCTGTTGGCGCCAATGGCTGCCATAGCCAGGAGACCCAGATGAAAAGGGAGGGGCGCCCCATATTCGGCGATACTATTGCGATATTTGCCCTTCCGCATTGAGGATAGCGTTGAAGACAGGGTTCAAAAGATGAGAAAGGGCGGCCTGGCTTTTGGCGGTGCACTTGCGAAATCAGTCGGTCCGCGTTAGGGTCAACCACAAGGAAAGTCTCAAGAAAAAAGAGACGCCGTGAACACTACAGGGGAAATACCATGCATTTCGAAATGAATGCAGGCGGCGCAAAGCGCCGCTTGGCGCTGTCCAGCAGCACCGCCGTTCTGGCCATGATCATCTCCGCGCCTGCCTTTGCGCAGCCGGCCCAGCAACAGGGCGTGGAGTCGGTGACGGTCTCCTCCTCGCGCATTCAGAGCGCGGGCTTCGACGCGCCGACCCCGACCACGGTGATTGGCGCCGCCGACATCGAGAAACAGGCCAACACCAACATCTTCACCACCGTGAGCCAATTGCCTTCGTTGATGGGCTCCACCGGCGTCACCGTCGGCAATGGCGGTTCCTCCAACGGCGTCAATGGTCTTTCGGCGCTGAACCTCCGCGGTCTCGGCACCCAGCGCAACCTGATCATGATCGACAGTGAGCGGGTGATCCCCACCTCGACTCAGGGCGTGGTCGATATCAGCCAGTTCCCCTCCATGCTGCTGCAGCGTATCGACGTGGTGACCGGCGGCGCCTCGGCTTCGTTCGGTTCCGACGCGGTGTCCGGCGTCATCAACTTCGTCATGGACAAGAAGTTCGAAGGGTTCAAACTGAACCTGAACGGCGGCATCTCCAACTATGCCGACGATCCCCAGGCGCAAATTCAATTCGCGGCCGGCACCAGTTTCCTGGGCGGCCGCGGCCATATCGAATTCTCCGGTGAATTCACCAGTGAGGCGGGCGTCGACAGCCTGGTGGGTCCGCGCAAATGGTACCAGAATCCGCAGCAGCTGCAGATGTTCACTGCGGCGCAGTGCGCCACCGGCTGTCCCGCCAACGCGGCAATTGGCCTGCCGGCCGGCGGCCCGATGTGGTACAATGTCAATGGCGGCAAGTTCGCGCTATTTTCCTATGGCGGCTTGATCACCCGCGGTCCGCTGCAGGGCACCCAGTTCGGCGCCAATGGCGTGCCATCCCAGTTCAATTATGGTTTCGGCGCCGGCGGCCTGCCCGCGACACCGTCCAAGGGTAGCGGCAATACGATCAATGGCTGCTCTGGCGCCGGTTATTGCGTGGGCGGCGATTTGGCCGGCAATCAGACCGGCTATGCCTCCATCGTGGCGCGGCTGGTGCGCGGCAATGCCTTTATGCGCCTGTCCTATGACCTGACGGACCATATCTCGATCTATGGTTCGGCGATCTACAGCGAGGTGGTGACCTGGGACAAGCCGACCCAATCCTTCTTCAAGTCGGACAATCTGCATATCGGCTGCGACAATCCCTTCCTGGCGACCGGTATTGCTCAGTCTTGCTTGGCCAATAACGGCCAGACCGCCGCCTATAACAGCCAGTTCACTTCCATTGCCCAGCCGGTGGGCGGCATTGCCGGCAATCTCAGCAACTTCTACGCGCCCGCCGCGAATTTGGATGGCACGACTTCGCCGACGCCTGGGCCGACAGCGGGTCTGCCTCTTGGCAATCCCGCCGGCGCTCCGGTCTTTAACGGCTTTGTCAATGGCTTCAGCGCCGGTTCCGTGGCGTATGGTGCGCAGAATTCGATCCTGGCCAATGTCGAGAATTACAACAACCGCACCACGCGCCGTTATGTGCTGGGCGCGGAGGGTGATTTCAACCTGTTCGACACCGACTGGACCTTCAAACTCTATGGCCAGCATGGCGAGGTCGATTTCCACAACACCTTGGAAAAAATCCTGATCACGCCTTATTACGACGCGGCGATCGACGCAGTGCAGGTTACTGCCAACAACCAAGCCTCCTTCCCGGGCGTGCCGCAGGGCAGCATCGTTTGCCGTTCCGTCGCCGCACGGTCGGTGGGTTGCCAGCCGCTGAATATCATTGGCACCACCGGCGCGACCGCCGCGGCCCGTACTTTTGTCCAGGGTCTTAATGCCGATGGCAGCAATGCCGGCGCCAATGGCCGCTACCCCTGGGCGATCACCAACACGCGCCAGGAAGTCATCGACTTTGGCATGTCGGGTGATCCGTTCGAAACCTGGGCCGGCAAGGTCTCCATCGCCACCGGCTTCCAGTATCGCGAAGAAGCCATTGTCACGCAGACCGACTGCGCTTCACGGGGCAATTGCGCCAATGAAGTGTTCGACGGCGTCAAATATGGTCCGGCCGGAAATCCGCTGCTCAACCCGGCGGCGGGTCCCGGTTTGGTGCCCACCTTACCCAACTGGTATGCCGGCAACTTCCAGCCGGCGGCCGCGCGCACCTTCCATGAATGGGAAACCTTTGTGGAAACCAATATTCCGCTGCTCGATTCGCCGGAATGGGGCCGGATCAACGCCAACCTGGCCGGCCGTTATACCCACTACACCACGTCGGGCGATGTCGAGACCTGGAAGGTGGCCGCGACCTGGGATACGCCGCTGGATGGTTTGCGCTTGCGCGCCTTGCAGTCACGCGACGTGCGCGCGCCCAACCTGGCGGAACTGTTTGGCGGCGCCCGTGTCAACAATGGTTCGGTCACCGATCGCTTCAATTGCAATAACTGCGCAAATCCAGGCGCGGCCGGACAGTCCATCAGCCCGTTGCCCAATCCCATCGTCGCCAATCCCCACCTGAAACCGGAAAAGGGCCAGACCACGGAACTGGGCCTGGTATGGTCGCCGTCCTATGTGCCGGGCCTCAATATTTCCGCCACCTATTGGCGGGTGGGCATCAAGTCGCAAATCGTCAACCTCGGCCAGCAGCAGGGCATGGATCTCTGTTTTGGCACCAACGGCACGAATGGCGACCCCACGCAATGTTCCTACTTCACCAGCAGCATCAATGGCGTTCTTGTCCCATGGGCGTCAGGCGGCGTGATCAACACCGCTGCCACCCAGACATCGCCCCTGGTGCAGAGTTCGCCGTTCCTCAATCTCGCCCAAGTTGTTACCGACGGCTTTGATTATGAAGCGAGCTATCGCTTCGCCATGGATGACGTCATCGACTGGGGCCTGGGCGGCGACGTGTCTCTCCGCCTGTTGGCCACCAATGTGTCCAAGTTCATCACCAACCCTGGAATAACGAGTGCCCCTATCGTGGAATCGGCAGGCACCAACAACGGCAACACGCCCCATTGGAAGATATTCTTCAATCAGGGGTATGACGCCGACAATTGGGGCTTCTTCGTCAATGAACGCTGGTTCAGCGAGGGCGTGATCAGCCGCCTCTGGGTGGCTTGCACAACCGCCTGCCCGGCGGCGGTGGATGGCAACCATCCCACCGTCTCGAGCAATTACATGCCGGGCGAGCTCTATTTCGACATCGGTGGTCATTACGATCTCAGCGAACATTCCTCGCTGTATTTCAAGATCGATAACCTGACCAACCAGAATCCGGGCAACGCCAATGCATATGGACAGGCGAACCAGTCATACCCGCTGGCCCCGCAGCTGTATGACACCATCGGCCGCTTCTATCACATCGGCTTCCGCATCAATCGCTAAAGCCGGGCTTGCAAAATCTGTGGCGGCTGTCTCTTGGGCGGCCGCCACATTTTTTTCTGTTGCTCCCGGGAATTGCGCGCGATGGGAAGCTGAGACAGACTTTGTGCAGGAGGGCGCACCATGGCGCTGACAGTTCTTACCCGTCTTGCAGGCTTGGCAGCGGCAGCCGCAATGTTTTGCGGCAGCGCACTCGCCCAGACCTATCAGGCCAATCTGGGACCGATGCCGTTGGACGCCGCCACCAACAAGAACATGCTGGGCCGGGGCGAAGCCACCGCCAGCTGGGACGGCAAGATGCTGACGGTGAACGGCCGTTTCGCCGGCCTGCCGTCGCCCGCCACCAAGGCGCATCTTTTTGTCAGTCCTTATATCGGCGTGCCGGGCGGCGAAAGTTTCGATCTCACCGTATCCCCGGCCGATAACGGCGCCTTGTCAGGCCAGATCGCCCTGAATGCGAAGCAGGCCGCCGCCTTCCGTACCGGCAGGCTCTATGTCCAGATCGACAGCCAAAAAGCGCCTACCGGCAATCTGTGGGGCTGGCTATTGCCGCAACACACGGACGCTCCGCCCAACGTGCCGCAGCAGGGACCCTGGTTCCTGCCGCAGCTCGACACGCCCAGCCGCTAGGGAGGACGCATGCATATCCATCCTTTGAAACTGGGCACGGGACTGGCGGCAGGCATCCTCCTGCTGGGCACAGGCAGTGCTGTGCCACAGGTGCCCGGTCCCTTTACGCTGGCCCAAGCGACCGCCGGTCATGCCGCCTATCTGGAAAATTGCGCTTCCTGCCACAACAGAACCCTGCAGGGCGGCGGCGAAGCGCCCCGGCTAATTGGCAATGCCTTCATCAGCAGTTGGGGCCAGCGGGGCGCGGGCGAGCTGTATGGCGTGATCAAGGCCTCCATGCCGCTGGGCAATGGCAATTCGCTCACCCCCGAGACCTATCAGCAGATCGTGGCGTTCCTGTTCCAAGCCAATGGCGCAACCCCAGGCGCGATCGCCTTCAACGGTGAGAGCCAGGCCAAGATCGCAAGCTTCGCCACCGGTAAGACACCCGCCGGGCTGTTGGACGCTCCGGTCGCCGCGGCTCCAGCGCGCCGGCGCGCGCCCGTGACTCCCATGGGCCTTGTGGTCAGCGGCGTGGTGAAGAACTACACCCCGGTCACCGATGAGATGCTCACCCATCCGTCGGAAAATGACTGGCTGATGCATCGCGGCAATTACCAGGCCTGGGATTTCAGCCGCCTCAAGCAGATCAACACCTCCAATGCCGGCAGCCTGCAACTGCGTTGGGTTTATGCCATGGACGAGGGCGGCCGCCAGCAATTCAATCCGCTGGTGCATGACGGGACGATGTTCCTGTCCAACAATCGCACCAACACGGTGCAGGCGGTGGATGCCAAGACCGGCGAGCTGATCTGGGAAAACCGTATCGGGCCGGTGCTGGACAATCTGGAGAACGCCACCCGCACCATGGCGCTGTACGGCAATCTGTTGTTTTACGCCGCCACCAGCGCCACCGTGCATGCCTTGGATGCGCGCACGGGTAAAGAGGTTTGGCACACCGTCATCTCCACCTACAAGGACGACAAGGTGGGTGGCATGACCGTGATCCGCGGCAAGCTGCTTGTTGGACTGACGCGCTGCGACGATCTTTCGGTGCAGGATCATTGCTGGATCGCGGCTTACGACACCCAGACCGGCAAGCAGATCTGGAAAACCTTGACCATCGCCGACAAAGGCACGCCGGGCGGCGACACCTGGGGCAATCTCACCAATGACCAGCGCGCCGGCGCCGATGCCTGGATCACCGGGTCCTATGATCCCGAACTGAACCTGACTTATTGGGGTACCGGCCAGGCCAAGCCGTCGCGCCGCGACCAGCGCGGCACCGATGGCGATGCGCTGTTCTCCAACACCACCTTGGCGCTCAATCCCGATACCGGAAAGTTGCAGTGGTATTACCAGAACGCGCCGGGAGAAACGCTGGACCTGGACGAAGTCTATGAGCGGGTTCTGGTGGATCACGGCGATCAAAAAGTCGTGCTGGAAGTCGGCAAGACAGGCATTCTGTGGAAGCTGGACCGCACCAATGGCAAGTTCCTGGATCTAGTGCAGACCGTGTTTCAGAATGTCTGGGTCAAGTTCGACAAGAAAACCGGTCGGCCCACTTACCGTGACGACATCATCCATCAGAAGCCGGGCGTGGCGCTTGCATCCTGTCCCAGCCCCGAAGGCGGGCATGACTGGCCTGCCACCAGCTATCACCAGCCGTCCGACCTGTTCTTGATTCCGCTGAGCCAGACCTGCGCCATGTTCGGCGCGGGCAGCCAGCTTTTCTATGAAATGCCGGGCTCCAACGGCAATCTGGGCCGCATCTCCGCTTATGAGGCGCGGACCCTGAAACCGGTCTGGACCTTCCAGCAGCGCGCGCCTTTTCTGACCAGCATCATCTCCACCGCGGGCGACGTCGGCTTTGTGGGAGATTTCGACCGGGTGTTCCGCGCCTTTGACGTCAAGACCGGCAAGACGCTGTGGGACACGCGGCTCGGGACCGGGGTGCAAGGTTTTCCCATCACCTATAGTGTCGATGGCGAGCAGTTTGTGGCTGTGACCACAGGCCTTCAGGGCGGTAGCCCGGTGCAGAAGCCCGCCACCATGCTGCAGGAAGTGCATCGCTCCCAGACCGGTCAGGCGGTTTACGTCTTCGCGCTGCCCAAACAGCACTGATTGTGCCGGCAATCGCGCTGCCCGGCCAGACGATGCACACCGAACAGGCCGGGAAAGGCGCTCCGCTTTTGCTGGTCCCAGGCGCGCTCGGCACCGGGGCTGGAGATTTTGAGCGCCAAATCGGCTGGTTTGCGGAACGCGGCTTTGAGGTGATCGCGCCAGATCCGCGCGGCTATGGCCGGTCGCGGCCGCCGGAGCGGGACTTTCCGCTGGATTTCTATGATCGCGACGCCGCCGACATGTTCACCCTGATGGCGGCATTGGGTCACGAACATTTCGCCGTCATGGGCTGGAGCGATGGCGCCAATATCGCCGCGATCATGGCGGCGGAGAAATCGCAGACTGTGACAAAGCTGGTGGTGTTCGGCGGGCAGTCTTTTCTGACGCCGGAGGAGATCGAGGCGTTCAACGCCATCCGCAAGATTTCGGCCTGGTCGCCAAAGGCGGCACAGGCGATGCGGGCGGTCTATGGCGATGGGTTGGACGGGTTATGGGACCGTTATGTCGACGGGCAGGTGGCCCTGTTTCAGGCGGGCGGCAATCTCTATCGCGAGCGGCTGGCGGACGTGCGTTGCCCGACATTTGTCCTGCATGGCGCGCGCGATCCCTTGGTGCCCGCCTTTCATGCCGAAGCGATTCATCAGGGTATCGCACAATCTCGCTTGCACATTTACCCGGAAGGCAGGCACAACATTCACGTCAAATATGCCGATGATTTCAATCCGCTTGTGCACAGCTTCCTAACTGATTCATTTTTTATTGGGAACTGAGATGGATTCGCTTCATCCCGATCAAGAACACACCCTGAAACGCGGCTTGGGGCTGTTTGATTCCACCATGATCGTGGCCGGTTCGATGATCGGGTCCGGCATCTTTATCGTGGCGGCGGAGATGGCGCGCGAAACCGGCGCCGCCGGCTGGATGCTGCTGGCCTGGGTGGTCGCCGGTGTGCTGACCGTGGCGGCGGCGCTGTCTTACGGCGAGCTGGCGGCGATGATGCCGCGCGCCGGCGGGCAATATGTTTATCTGCGCGAGGCGTTTTCGCCGCTATGGGGATTTCTTTATGGCTGGACCCTGTTCCTGGTGATCCAGACCGGCACCATTGCGGCCTCTTCGGTCGGCTTTGCCCGCTATCTCGGGGTGCTGGTGCCGTTCATTTCCGAAAATCATTACCTGATCGCGCCCATCCGCATTCTGCCGCGCTATGCCTTGTCGCTCTCAACCGCCCAGGTGGTGTCGCTGTTTCTGGTCGCCTTCGTCACCTGGACCAACAGCCGGGGGCTCAAATACGGCAAGGGCATGCAGAATGTCTTTACCAGCATGAAAATCGGCACTCTGGTCGGCGTCATCGTGATCGGCTGCCTGCTGGGTTGGAACGCGGCGGTGGTGCACGGCAATTTCAGCGATGCTTGGACTCCCGTGGGCGTGTTGCCGCCTGCCGCCGGAATTTCACCGCTGAGCGCCTTCGGCATTTTTGTGGGGCTTTGCACGGCGCAGATCGGCTCCCTGTTCGCGGCGGATGCTTGGAACAACGTCACCTTCACCGCCGGCGAAGTGCGCGACCCGGCCCGCAATGTGCCGCTGTCGCTGCTGCTCGGCACCGTGATGGTGATCGCACTCTATCTGTTGGCGAACTTCGCCTATGTCGTGGTCTTGCCCATCGCCCAGGTTCAGAGCGCACCGTCCGACCGGGTGGCGGCGGCGGTGTTTGAAGTGATTTTTCCCGGCATCGGCGCCACTTTGATCGCGGTGGCCATCATGATCTCGGCCTTTGGCTGCATGAATGGCATGATCCTGGCCGGGGCGCGGGCTTATTTCGCCATGGCGCTGGATGGCTTGTTCTTCAAGCGCGCCGCCGATCTCAATGATGCCAAGGTGCCGTCTTCGGCGCTGAAGATGCAGGCCTTGTGGGTGGCGGTTCTTGTGCTGGCGCGGACTTACAATCCGGACCCTGGCAATCCGGACACCGGCACTTACGGCAATCTCTACAGCAATCTGCTGGACTATGTGGTGTCGGCGGCGTTGATTTTTTACATCCTGACCATTGCCGGCTTGTTCCGCCTGCGCCGCACCCGCCCCGATGTGCCCAGGCCCTATCGCGCCTGGGGCTATCCGATAGTGCCCGCGCTTTACATTGTGGCGGCGACGGTGATCCTGGTGATCTTGTTCGTGTACAAGGCCGCCACCACCATTCCCGGTGTGGTGATTGTGTTGATCGGCGTGCCGGTCTATTTCGCCTTCCGCGCCGCTCACAAGAAGGCTTCCTGAATGCGCGTCGGTATTGAAGCGTCCATCGATGCCAGTCTGCTGGGCGGCTTTGCGGGGTTGGAGCTGGTGCGTGTTCCCGCGGAACCGGACAGAGATATCGCCGTCGACTTCTGGGTCGCGGCGCTGGAACCGCCCAATCAGCGCAAGCAATGGCCCTGGCTCAAGGACGTGAAAGCGGTGCAGGGTCTCTGGGCGGGCGTGGACAGCCTACGTCCTATTATCCCCTCGGGTGTCACCTTGTGCAGCGCGCGGGGCGTGCATGACGGGCCCACCGCCGAATGGGCGGTCGCCGCGGTGCTGGCGATGCAGAAGTATCTGTACTTTTATGCCGATCTGCAGGCCAAAGCCGACTGGGCGGGCAAAAGCAAGGCCGAGGACATTTATCTTCTGTCCGAAGGCGCCAAGCGCGAGCCGAATTGCCCCATCCTGGTGGAAGAAGTCGCTGACAAGACGGTTCTGATCGTCGGTTATGGCTCTATCGGTGCGGCGGTGGAGGCGCGGCTCAAGCCTTTCGGCTGCAAATTCCTTCGCCTGGCGCGGACGGCGCGAGAGGGCGTCTCCGCAGTTTCCGCTCTGGACGATCTGCTGCCCCTGGCCGATATCGTGATCCTGGTCACGCCGCTGACCCGCGAGACCCGCCATCTGATAAATGCAGCGCGCATCGCCAAGATGAAACGTGGCGCGCTGTTGGTGAATGTGGGGCGGGGCGGGGTGGTGGAAACGGACGCGCTGGTCAAGGCCCTGAATGAGGGGCGCCTCCGCGCCGCGCTGGATGTCACCGATCCGGAGCCCTTGCCGCCGGAGCATCCCCTATGGCGGGCGCCCAATCTCATGATCACCCCGCATCTCACCACCGACACGCCGCGCTTCATGGGCCGCGCCTTTGTTTTTGCCGCCGAGCAGGCGCAACGTTTTGCTAAGGGTGAGAAACTGCTAAATATCGTGTCGGGCGAATACTGATGTCTATCGAACAAGACAAAATCGACCTGACCTGCGCACTGCGCGCGAGTGCGGAAATGGGCCTGCATGAAGGCGTCTGCAACCATTTCAGCTATGCAGTGGATGGCGAGACCTTCCTGATCAACCCGCAAGGGATTCATTGGCTGGAACTGGTGCCTTCCGACATCGTGACGGTGGATGCGGGCGGCAACCGTATTGCAGGAAACCGCGCGGTTGAGCCCACGGCTTTCTTCATTCACAGCCGCATTCACCGCGCCAAGCCTTCAGCGCGCTGCATCATGCATGCCCATATGCCCTATGCCACGGCGCTGTGCCTGCTAGAGGGGGGGCGGCTGGAATGGTGCAGCCAGAATGCGGTGCGTT
>Ga0207683_10005008_pt1 | contig 11380 bp, 10 predicted proteins | sample KBSM73metaG_FD_184333 | JGI IMG/M metagenome (GOLD analysis project Ga0207683, IMG submission 184333) | Miscanthus rhizosphere microbial communities from Kellogg Biological Station, Michigan, USA - KBS M7-3 metaG (SPAdes) (version 2) | ecosystem: Host-associated > Plants > Roots > Rhizosphere >...
TTCGGGGAGCGCATCGTCCGGAGGACGCTCGTCGCGGTCGAACCCATCGGGGTGCGACTTTAAACCGCAATTCGCGGGAGGGCAACGCCCTCCCGCGAATTGCGCGCTACGGCTGGACTACTTGCCCAGCGCAGCGTCGACCGTCGTCCGCTTCGGAGCGATGGTCGTGACCGACTCGAGCTGGTCGGTGGCCTTGTAGACCGTGATGGCCACCGTTGCGCCCTCGTTCGCCACCGGGTCGCCGTCCTCGTTGAACGTGAACGAGCCAAGGAGGCCGTCCTGCACGTTCGACGCGAACAACTTCGAGATGACGTCCGAGCGCGACCCGTCGGACGCGGCGATGGCGTCGAGCATGACCTGTGCCGCCTGACCGCCGTAGATCGCGTACGGGTCGATCGCCTTGCCCGAGAGCGGGCCCTTGAGCAGGCCGTCGACGAACGCGAGGGCCTTGCCCTTGAACGCGTCGATGGGCTGACCTGCGACCGACAGGTACATGCCGGCTGACGCCGTGCCTGCCTCGTCGATCGTGGCCTGCGTCGTGAACCCGTCCGGCGCGAAGAGCTTCACCGCACCGTCGTTGGGTCCGAGCACGGCGACCTTGTCCTTGATGAGCTGGGCGCCGTTCTCGTCGATGAGTCCGCCGAGGAACACGGCGTCCGCACCGGTCGACTTGATCTTGTCGTAGAGCGACGTGTAGCTCGTCGCCTTCGGATCCCAGGCCTCGAAGCCCGCGATCTTGATCCCGAGCGACTCCGCGGCGTCACGGAAGTTCGTGGCGACGCCGAGGCCGTAGGCCTCCTTGTCGTTCAGGACGTACACGTTCTTGACGCCTTCGCTCTGAGCGAACTCCGCATCCGCGGATCCCTGGTACGCGTCGTTCGCGACCACGCGCAGGTAGTTCCGCGTCCCGGACGGGTAGTACTTGTCCGGCTCGGTGGAGTCGCACGACGGTGCAGCGGCCGTGAGGCAGACGTACGTGTTCGCCGGTGAGAGCATCGGGATCCCACCGTCGGGAGCCTGGTTCAGGACGGGAACCTCGATCTGCGCGCATCCCGAGTTGAACGTCCCGATCACGCCGATGACGGCGTCGTTCGCCGCGTAGGCATTGGCGTTCGCCGAGCACTTGCCCGAGTCCCACTTGCCCGCCTGTGCGGTTGCGTCGTCGCACGACTGGTAGCCGATGTTGTAGTCGCCGGCTTTCCAGTCCTGCTGGCCGAGCTGGTACCTGATCGCCGCGACGATCTGCTCGGTCTGTGTGCGCGACGAGCCCTGGAGCACGAAGTCCGAGGCCAGGATGTAGTCCGGGTCCCCTTCACCTTCGTACTCGATCGCCGTACAGGACGACGACGGAAGCGCCTCCGGAGCGCCACTGCCGCCGCCCCCACCGCAGCCGGCCGCGACGAGCGCCAGCGCGGACACGAGCAGCCCTATTGAAACGAGCACGCTCTTCTGTGCAGTCAACCTCTGCCTCCTCACCTCGGTAACCGAAATCGCGCCGGGCCTACCCGGCGTGGCCGCAAGTATCCGCACTTCCGGGGTGCGGCGCAAACGACAACCCATCGCACGACATCGCGCGGCGTAACATCGTCGGCTCTTCGCGCCATCTCCCGGAAAACGACCTGGAGGTGGCGATGACGACGACCTCGGACGACCGATGACGACCGACGCAGACCTCATCCGCGCGTCACGCTCGGATGCGGACGCGTTCCGGCTGGTGTACGACCGCTACGCCGCGCGGGTGTACGGATTTCACCTCGGCAGGACGCGAGACGCGGACGCCGCGCACGATCTGACGGCCGAGACGTTCGCGCAGGCGTGGCTCGCGCGGCACACGTTCCGCGATCAGGCCGGCGGTTCCGCCGGTCCGTGGCTCTTCGGCATCGCACGCCACGTCCTGTCCGCCTCGGTTCGCTGCGGGCGTCTCGAGCAGACGGCGTGCACGCGCCTCGGCATCCGCGAGCGCCTCGAGCGTGAACCGGCGACCGCAGAGCCCGACGAGACATGGCTCGATGGTCTGGACGAAGCCCTCGCGGAGCTTCCCGAGGGTCAGCTCGACGCGATCCGACTGCGCTACGTGCACGACCTTCCCTACGAAGAGCTCGCCGGTGCGCTCGACACCACTCCGCAAGCCGCCCGCGTGCGCGTCCATCGCGGGCTCTCGGCGCTCCGTCTCCGTCTCAACCCGTCGAAGGAGAACACCTGATGACCGAACCCACGACGTCACTCGACCGGCTGGGCGACGCGCTCGAGAGCGCCGCCCGGGCCGATCTGTCCTCCAAGGCGCGGGCCGACCGGCCCCGTCGGCACCGCTTCTCGACACGCGTCGCGATCGCAGTCGCCGTCCTGGTCGTGCTGATCCCCGGTGTGGCCCTCGCCGCGAGCCGGCTCATCGGAACGGACGCGGTCGAGCAGAGCCTTCCGGCGGGAACGCTCGCCCTTGCGGGTACCAGCCCCACCTGCACCGTCGTGGTGCAGGACGTCGAGTACCTGTGTGCGCTCGAGCGGGCGCCCGCGCCCGAGGTGTCCGACTGGAAGGGCACGGTCGAGCCGACCGTGGACGCGACGAAGCACGTGAACGGCGGCTGTCGCTCGCTCACCTCCGACGGACGCGAATGGCGCTGCTACCTGGGGCAGGCCGCGGTCGACCAGCAGATCATCGGCCCGGACTTCCTCGGCGAGTACGCACCGTCCCCCGGAGTGGGCTAGGCGAGCTCTCGGCTCTCTTGCGGTCGCTCGCCCGGACGCTCGAGTACGGAGTTCCTTGGGGGCCGCCCCAGTAAGAGCGGGTTGGCCCCCAGGACCCAGGCGAGGGCGAGAGGAAGCCATTCGACCCAACCCTCCCCGCGTCCCCAGGCGCACCCTATGTGCGAGCCGAAGGCGGTCAACCCCGTCAGCGGGCGTTCGCTCAGTGCCGGAGGTGGGGGTCGAACCCACACGTCCCGAGGGACACGGGATTTTGAGTCCCGCGCGTCTGCCAGTTCCGCCACTCCGGCGGCGGAGTGCGATCGTAGCGGCGGTTCGTCAGCCGAAGAACGCGCGGGCGACGTCGTACCAGTGAGCCGGGACCGTCTTCAGCTCACGGGTCGCCTCCTCGAGCGCGACGTCGACGATCGCGTCGCCGTGGAGGGCCGCCATGCGCCCGAAGTGCCTCTGATCGACGAGCTCGGCCGCCTTGACGCCGAACCGTGTGGCGAGCACGCGGTCGCGCGGCGTCGGCGTCCCGCCCCGCTGGATGTGCCCGAGCACCGTCACGCGGGTCTCGAAGCCCGTGCGCTGCTCGATCTCGCGAGCGAGCGCGTCGCCCACGCCGCCGAGGACGACGTGCCCGAACTGATCGGTCGAGCGCGCCTCGGTGGCCACGAGCCGGTGCTCGCCGGACTCGTACGTCAGCTCGTAGCCCTCGCTGACCACCACGATCGAGAAGTCCTTGCCCCCCTCGTGCCGCTTCACGAGGTCGGCGCAAGCCTCCTCGACGGTGATCGAGTGCTCGGGGATGAGGATCACGTCCGCACCGCCGGCGATGCCGCTCATCACCGCGATCCAGCCCGTGTGCCGACCCATCACCTCGACGACCATCACGCGGTTGTGGGACTCGGCGGTCGTGTGCAGGCGATCGATCGCCTCGGTCGCGATCGTCATGGCCGTGTCGAAGCCGAAGGTGTAGTCGGTGCCCGAGAGGTCGTTGTCGATCGTCTTCGGGACGCCGACGACCGGGAAGTCGTGCTCGGCGTGGAGACGCGCCGCGACGCCGAGCGTGTCCTCGCCGCCGATCGCCACGAGCGCGTCGAAACCCTCGGCCGCGAAGCGCTCGAGCACCGCCTCGACGCCGCCGTCGAGCTTGTACGGGTTCGTGCGCGAGGTGCCGAGGATCGTGCCGCCGCGTGGCAGGAGTCCGGAGATCTCGCTGCCGCCGAGCGGCTCGAAGATCCCGTCGACCAGTCCGCGCCAGCCCTCGCGCACGCCGACGACCTCGTGCCCGCGGCTGAACGACCGCCGCGCGACCGCGCGGATGACGGCGTTCAAGCCCGGGCAGTCGCCTCCGCCGGTGAGCAGTCCGACCTTCACGGAGGCATCCTACGAGTGCCGAAGGTGGGAATCGAACCCACACGGGGCTTTCACCCCACCGGATTTTGAGTCCGGCGCGTCTGCCAGTTCCGCCACTTCGGCGCCCGCCAAGAGTAACTGGCTGCAGGGAGAGCGCCCTCCGGCTTGAAAGCACCGGCGGTTGTCTCGATACTGCCTCGAACGAAGCCGTTCTCCGGCCCTCGCCGGGGCACTTCGCGACACGGATACGGACACGGGCTACGGAGGAGGAAGAAAGAGTGAGGAAACGCGTTTCGATCGGAGTGCTGCTAGCAGCCGTTGGCGCGCTGGCCCTGCTTGCGGCCGGCTGCGGCGGCAGCAACAAGAGCAGTAGCGGCAGCACGGGAGGCAGCGGCGGTGGCGGCGGGAACGTCACGGCGCTTCCGGCCTCGTCGTGCGGGCCGATCCAGTTCAAGGGCTCCGGCAGCCCCGACTACCTGATCGCCTCGGACCTGCCGAAGCAGGGCGGCTCGCGCACCCAGACGGTGCAGATGGCGAAAGCGATCGCCTACGTGCTCGACCAGCAGAACTGGAAGGCCGGCGACTTCAACATCGGCTACCAGGACTGCGACGACTCGACTGCCCAGCTCGGCAAGTGGGATCCGGACAAGTGCAGCGCGAACGCGCATTCGTACGCGTCGAACAGCAAGCTGCTCGGCGTCATCGGCACGTTCAACTCGGGCTGCGCCGCGATCGAGATCCCGGTGCTGAACCAGGCTCCGGGCGGCGGCCTGCTGCTGCTCTCGCCGGCCAACACGTACGGCTGCCTGACCGAGCCGTGCGCGGGTGACGAGCCGGAGAAGTACTACCCGAGCGGCAAGCGCAACTACGCCCGCGTGGCACCGAGCGACCCGAACCAGGGCGCGGTCGACGCGGCGTTCCTGAAGAGCAAGGGCGTCAAGCGCGTCTCCGTGCTGAACGACAAGGAGGCGTACGGCCTCGGCGTCGCAAAGAACTTCGCGGGCGCGGCCAAGGCGGCTGGCATGACGGTCACGGGCTTCACCGCCTACGACCCGAAGCAGGCCAACTTCCAGGCCCTCTTCACGCGCATCAAGGGCCAGAACCCCGACGCCGTCTTCATCGGCGGCCTGATCGACGAGAACAGCGGCCAGCTGATCAACGACAAGGTCAAGGTTCTCGGCGACAACACCAAGGTCAAGCTGATGCTGCCGGACGGCTTCACTACCGACGCGATCTTCGATCGTGCGGAGGGTGGGACGCCGTCGGCGTCCGGCTCGTACTTCAGCGTTGCAGGCGTCGGCATCGACCAGTACAAGGGCGCCGCGCTGAAGTTCATCGACGGCTTCAAGGCGCAGCTGAACGGCAAGCCGGTCGACCCGTACGCGATCCTCGGCGCCCAGGCCGCTCAGGTCCTGGCCGACGCGATCGCCAAGTCGGACGGCAGCCGCTCCGACGTGATCTCGAAGGTGTTCGCCACCAAGGTCAACGACGGCCTGATCGGCTCCTTCGGGTTCAACAAGAACGGTGACCTCACGGGCGCGAAGGGCGCGGCCGTGCTCTACACGATCTACACCGGGACGAACCACCTGAAGACGATCCTGACCACGGCGCCCGACCCGAAGCTGGTCGAGGCGGCGCGCGCCGAGGCCTCGGGCTAAGGGCCGAAGCGCATAACGAGACCAACGACGAGGGAGGGCTAGGACGCCCTCCCTCGTCGTTCTAATATCCCGAGGATTCCGGTAGAAGCTCGCACCGAACAGCCCACAAAGGGCACCGCGGTTCGAAGACGCAGGCAGCGGCCGTCGGTCCTGTCGATCATCGGGCTCTGCTTCGTCGCGGTCTTCCTCGTGTGGACGGCGTACAACCTGGTCCACAGCCCGGCCACCTTCTTCACCATCTTCCTGATCGGGCTCCAGCAGGGCTCGGTCTACGCGCTGGTCGCGCTCGGCTACACGCTGGTCTACGGGATCCTGCAGCTGATCAACTTCGCCCACGGCGACGTCTTCGCCCTGACAGGCCTGTTCGCCAGCAGCCTGATCACGAACCACTTCCATCTGAGCGAGACCTCGAGCGTGATCTCGATCGTCTTCGGGTTGCTCGCGGTCTTCCTGATCGCGATGGCCTTCGGTGCAATCATCGACGCCGGTATCGAGTTCGTGGCCTACCGCCGGCTGCGGAACGCCCCGCGTCTGGCCGTGCTGATCACGGCGGTCGGGATGTCGTTCATCGTCCAGAACATCTCGCTCGTCTTCTTCGACGTGAACTTCCGCAGCATCCCGCCGCTGATCTCGGAGGGCGACGTCTTCTCGATCGGCGGCGTCGGCTTGAACTGGCAGACCCTGTTCGTCGTGGCCGTCACGATCCCGGTCCTGCTCATCCTAAGCTGGCTCGTGAAGAGCACCCGGCAGGGCAAGGCGATGCGCGCTACGGCCCAGGATCCCGAGGCCTCGGCGATGATGGGGATCAACGTCAACCGCACGATCTCGTTCACGTTCCTCCTGGCCGGCGGGCTGGCGGGGATCGGCGCGGTGCTCTTCCTCGTCCAGTTCAACATCCGCTACGACACGGGCTTCGAGCTAGGCCTGATCGCCTTTACGGCCGCTGTGCTCGGCGGTATCGGCAACCTCTACGGCGCCGTTCTCGGCGCGCTCATCATCGGGATGATCCAGGCCATGAACGAGGGTCCGTTCCTGTGGGCGCCGGGCAGTGACTGGACCCGCTCGATCGTCTTCGGGATCCTGATCGCGATCCTCGTCTTCCGGCCCGAGGGCCTGCTCGGCGAGCGCACCCCGGAGGGTGGGTAATGGCCCGCCGCCGGGATCGCGCGCGGGGCGCCTACCGCTCCTATCGCGCGCAGGCCGCGGAGCGCAGCGGCGTGAACACGCTGCGCGGCGAGTGGCGCAAGCTGCCGGGCCCGGTGCGGACGTTCACGCCGATCGTGATCCTGCTCGGGATCGCGATCGCCTATCCCTTCTACCTCTCGAGCCTGCCAACGGGGAACGTGCCGCTGATCTACTCGTTCCCCTCCGTGCGCTCGGCGGTCACGATCCTTGTCTTCACGACGATGGCTGTCGGCCTGAACGTCGTGGTCGGCTACTGCGGCCTGCTCGACCTCGGCTACGTCGCCTTCTACGCAATCGGCGCCTACACCGCGGGCTGGCTCGCCTCGGGCCAGTTCCAGCAGGTGAACTTCCACTTCGGCTCGGTCGGCGTCAGCCGCGACGCGCGCGGGATCCACATCTCGATCTGGCTGGTGTTGATCATCGCTGCCCTGCTGACCGCGTACGGGGGAGTCCTGATCGGGTTACCGACGCTGCGCCTGCGCGGCGACTACCTCGCGATCGTGACGCTCGGCTTCGGAGAGATCATCCCGCAGTTCGTGCGCAACGCCGACAGTCTGCACGGCTTCGACCTCACGCACGGCACTTTCGGGATCAGCCCGATCGACTCGCCCGGCTTCGGCAACCGGCTGCACACCTCGCTCGGCTTACCGGCCGCTTACTCGCAGGAGTTCACCGCCGACCGGCTCTTCTTCTGGACCGCGCTCGTGCTTCTGCTGGTGACGATCTTCTGCTGCATCCGGCTGCGCGACTCGCGCCTCGGCCGCGCCTGGATCGCGATCCGCGAGGACGAGACGGCCGCCGGCGCGATGGGCATTCCGCTGATGCGGACGAAGACCTGGGCCTACGCGATCGGCGCCTTCTTCGGCGGCGCGGCGGGCGCGTTCATCGCCAGCTTCAACGCCGGCGCCTTCCCGAGCCAGTTCAGCTTCAACATCTCCGTCTTCCTGCTCTGCATGGTGATCCTCGGCGGGATGGGATCGATCTGGGGCGTCGTGGTCGCGGGCGTGATCCTCTCGTGGCTGAACGTCGAGGGCCTGGCCAACATCGGCACCTGGCTGAACGACAACATCTTCCCGCAGAGCCACCAGATCGAGGTGGCCAAGTACCAGTTCGGGATCTACGGGATCATCATCGTGCTGATGATGATGTTCCGCCCGCAGGGCCTGATCCCCGAGGCGCGGCGGAAGCGCGAGATCGAGGAAGGCACGCGCGGCGCGCTCGACGAGCCGCTCTACGAGATGCGTGGCGCTGATGAGCCCGGAGCGGGCGAGCGCGGGGCGGGCGGCCCGATACCCAGAGGATGAGTGACCAGCCCACCACGACGGCTACTCCTCCGGCTGCGCCTGCCGGCCCCGACCTGCTCGTCGCGGCCGACGTGCGCAAGGAGTTCGGCGGCCTCGTCGCCGTCAACGACCTCACCTTCACGATCCCGGGGCGCTCGATCGTCAGCCTGATCGGCCCGAACGGCGCCGGCAAGACGACCTTCTTCAACACCCTGACCGGTCTCTACAAGGTCACCGACGGCGAGATCACCTTCGACGGCGAGGACGTCACGAACAAGCCCCCGCACGCGATCACCGAGCGCGGTGTCGGCCGCACCTTCCAGAACATCAGGCTCTTCAATCAGATGACGGCGCTCGAGAACGTCCTCGTCGGGATGCACTCCCGGCTCTCGGGCGGGATCCTCGGCTCGGTCTTCGGCCTCCCGCGCGTCCGCCGTGAGGAGCGCGAGGCGCGCGAGCGGGCGCGCGAGCTCCTGCAGTACGCCGGCCTGGGCAGGGTCGACGACGAGCTGGCCGAGTCGCTCTCCTACGGCGACCAGCGGCGGCTCGAGGTCGCCCGCGCGCTCGCGACGGAGCCCAAGCTGCTGCTGCTCGACGAGCCCACGGCGGGGATGAACCCGCAGGAGACGGTCACCTTCATGGAGTTCGTCTCCAAGCTGCGAGAGGACCGCCCGATCTCGATCCTGCTGATCGAGCACGACATGAAGGTCGTGATGGGGATCTCCGAGCGCGTGACCGTGCTCGACTACGGCGAGAAGATCGCAGAAGGCACGCCGCAGGAGATCCAGAAGGACGAGCGCGTGATCGAGGCCTACCTGGGGAAGGCGGCTACGCAATGAGCCAGCGCTCGACCGGCGACGTCCTGCTGAAGGTCGAGAACATGCACACGTTCTACGGCACGATCGAGGCGTTGAAGGGCATCTCGATCGACGTTCACGAAGGCGAGATCGTGACCCTGATCGGCGCGAACGGGGCGGGCAAGTCGACGACGCTCCGCTCGATCAACGGGCTCAACCAGCCGCGCGAGGGGTCGATCACCTTCCGCGGCCAGAACATCACCCGGCGGCCGCCGCACGAGATCGTCGGCCTGGGCATCTCGCAGTCGCCCGAGGGCCGGCGGCTGTTCCCCCGCATGTCGGTGATCGAGAACCTGGAGATGGGCGCCTTCCAGCGCACCGACCGCAAGCAGATCCGCGAGGACCTCGACCGCGTCTACGGCCTCTTCCCGCGGCTCGCCGAGCGCAAGAGCCAGCGCGCCGGCACGATGTCGGGCGGCGAGCAGCAGATGGCCGCGATCGGGCGCGCTCTGATGGCCCGCCCGCAGCTGCTGATGCTCGACGAGCCGTCGATGGGGCTGGCGCCGATCTTCGTCGAGAAGATCTTCGAGATCATCCACGAGATCAACGAGCAGGGAACGACGATCCTGCTCGTCGAGCAGAACGCCCTGATGGCGCTCGACGCGGCCGACCGCGGCTACGTGCTCGAGACCGGTCACATCGCCCTCACCGACGACGCCAAGAGCCTGCGCGAGAATGAGCAGGTGCGCAAGGCCTATCTCGGCGAGAGCTAGGACTCGACTCTGATCGGAAAATACGGAGGAGACAGCAAGTAGCCAACGCGCGCGCGGCCGCCGGCGCGGCCGTGGGCCATCTCGAGCCCGGCCTGCAGGTTGCGCACCGGCACGAAGCCGAGCTGGCGCGCGGCGACGGCGTCCCGGCAGCCGGCGACGACCACTGAGCCGAGCCGCCCGAGCGCGGGTGCACAGCCGGCCCAGTCGGCGAAGGGCAGCAGCGGATGGCAGGTGCGGCTCTTGCGATAGCTCTCGATCGCGCGCTCGTCGGCGACGGCGTCGCGCTCCGCGCCGACCAGCTCCTCCGGCTCGCGCGGGCCGGTGCTGAGCGCATGGAAGATCGTGCGGTAGGGCTGCTGCGTCGGGTGGGCGAAATGGCGGTGGAAGCGGTGCATCAGGATCACGGTTCCGCCCTCGACGAGCGGGAACGCCTCGCGCCAGAGTCGGAGCGCGAGCCCGAGCGCGAGGTAGGCGGCCAGCAGCGGGTTCGGCCGCTCGCGCGGTAGGTGCGGGGTCGTCCGGGGGATCCCGATCACGATCGCGTCGAGCCGTTCGTCGAGCGTCGCCGAGCGCGCCTCGACCGCGCGCAGCAGCGCCTCGGCGTGCGCGACGGCGGGCGGGCCGGCAAAGGCGGCGGTCGCGCTCAGGTCGCGGCGCACCGAGTGGATCACCCGGTTGCGGACCGTGCGCGGGAGCAGTCCGAAGCCGCGCACGAGCGGGGAGCGCGCAATACGCTCGATCGCCTCCGGCTCGTACGGATAGCCGCGGGCAGCGCCGCCCAGGCGCGGCTGGTCGAGCACGAGCGACACGCCGATAATGGGCAGGCGGTCGGTGATGCGGCGCTCGAGCTGCATCGCCAGCCGCCACCCCTGCGAGGCGCCCGACTCGAGCAGGGAATACGCGGTCGCGGCGCGCAGCGCCTCGGCGGCGCCGCAGCCGAGCAGGAGCGAGGGCCCACCGTCGACCACCGTCTCGGCGCCGCTGACGGTCAGCACGAGGTCCGTCTCGACGAGTGCGCGGTGCACGGCCAGCGGCGTGTGGCCCGCGGGTTCCAGCTCGACCAATTCGGGGCTCTCGGCGTCCTGGATCTCGACGGTGCCGCGGAAGCGCCGGGCGAAGCCGGGGGAGACGATGCCCAGCCGCTCGAGCTCGCGCTGCTGCGGCCGGCGCGTCAGCCCCGTGGAGACGAGCAGCGTCTGTCGCTCGGTCGGGATGCCGGCCCGCTCGAGCTCGGCCGAGGCGGCTGCGAGCGCGGCCTGCCGCGGGTCGTTCAGCGCTCCCGGGAGCGGGAGAGCCGGCGGCTCGACCACGAGCGTCGCCCGCCCGCCGCGCGTCACGAGCGCCTCCAGCGGCTCGCCCGCGAGCGGGAAGCGCAAGGCGTCGCGCACCGCCGCGTGCACGTCCGCGACAGGCTCGCCCGGCGGGGGCGGCCGCAGCACGACCGCGTCGTCGGGCACGTCGACGACGGCCAGGCGCGTGCCGAACAGCAGCGGGACGCGCTGCACTACGAAATCGACCGATAGAGCCGGATGAACGACGGCCGGAAGCCTCGTCGAGGCCAGAAGCGCGACGCCCAGAGGTTCGTGGCACGCCAGTCGGTCGTCATCAGCGGATAGCCGTGCTCGTGCGCCCAGCGCAGC
>Ga0207683_10005013_pt1 | contig 11372 bp, 7 predicted proteins | sample KBSM73metaG_FD_184333 | JGI IMG/M metagenome (GOLD analysis project Ga0207683, IMG submission 184333) | Miscanthus rhizosphere microbial communities from Kellogg Biological Station, Michigan, USA - KBS M7-3 metaG (SPAdes) (version 2) | ecosystem: Host-associated > Plants > Roots > Rhizosphere >...
GATGAGGCGCTGCGTTCACGTCTCACGTCTCACGTCTCACGTCTCTCGTCTCACGGTCTCTCGACGATCGCCGTGACGCCCATGCCGCCGGCGGTACAGATCGAGATCAGTCCGCGACCGGAGCCTCTCTCCTCGAGCAGCTTGGCCAGTGTCGCGACGATGCGCGTGCCGGTCGCGGCGAACGGATGGCCGAGCGCGAGGCTCGAGCCGTTCACGTTGAGCTTGGCCGGATCGATGCTGCCGAGCGGCTTGTCCTTGCCGAGCCGGTTCTTGCAGTAGTCCGCGTCTTCCCACGCGCGCAGCGTGCATAGCACCTGCGCCGCGAACGCCTCGTGGATCTCGTAGAAGTCGAAGTCCTGCAGCGTCAGGCCCGTCGCGTCGAGCATGCGCGACACCGCGATCGTCGGCGCCATCAGCAGGCCTTCGCCATGCACGAAGTCGACCGCCGCGACGTTCGACCAGGTCAGGAATGCCTTCGGCTGCAGTCCGCGCGCCGTCGCCCACTCTTCGCTTGCGAGCAGCACGGCCGACGCGCCGTCGGACAGCCCGGTCGAGTTGCCGGCCGTCAGCGTGCCCTGCCCCGACGTCTTGTCGAACGCCGGCTTGAGCGCCGCGAGTTTCTCCAGTGTCGTATCCGCGCGCAGGAATCCGTCGCGCTCCAGCCCGCGGAACGGCACGACGAGATCCTTGAAGAAGCCGCGATCGTACGCGGCCGAGGCTTTCTGATGGCTGGCCAGTGCGAGCTTGTCCTGATCCTCGCGCGTGATCTGCCACTGCTTCGCCATCAGCTCGCAGTGATCGCCCATCGACATGCCGGTGCGCGGCTCGGCGACGCCGGGGAAACTCGGTTTCAATTCGCCGAGGGAGAATCCGTGCAGCGCGGCCTTGGCCTTGTCGACCGGTGTCTTCTGCCGGTTGAGATTGAGCAGGCGCTGCTGCAATGCACGGCTGTAGACGATCGGCACGTCGGACGTCGTGTCCGCGCCGCCGGCGATACCGACGTCGATCAATCCGGTCGCGATCTTGCTGCCGATGAGGATCGCGTTGTCGAGCGACGTGCCGCACGCGCGTGCGGTCGTGATGCCCGGCGTGGTCGGCGCGAGGCCTGACGACAGCGTCGCCTCGCGCGCGAGGTTCCAGTCCGACGCATGCTTGATCACCGCGCCGAACGCGACTTCGCCGAGTTCCAGCCCGTGCAGTCCGTACTGTTCGACGAGCGAGCCGAGCGTCTTGACCGCCATGCCGAAGTTGCCGACCTCGGCGTACGCGGTATTGTTGCGGCAGAACGGAATGCGCACGCCGCCGAGGATCGCTACGCGTCTGATGGAATCAGGCTTGATCGAATCGGGCTTGATCGAAGTCACAGGCTTGATCGAGGTCACAGGCCACCTTCGGGAAAAAACGATAATCCAGACCGGACTGATATCATTCGTCGCCTCGGCCTGACCGTATTGTATGCCTTACGTTTTCGATCTTGATACCCTCGCGCTGCGGGCGCGCGAACTGGCGCCCGCGTTCGGCGCCGCGCAGCCCTATCCGCACATCGTCATCGACGATTTCCTGCGCGACGCGGCGGCGCGCGATCTGGCGCGCGTGTTCCCGACGCCCGACGATCCGGTCGCGTGGGACCACTACGCGGCGCCGGGGCTCGAGGTCAAACTCGGCTGCGGGCGCGAGGAGCGCCTGCCGGAGCCGATCCGCCGCGCGCTGCACGACCTCAATTCCGGCCCGTTCGTGCGCTTCCTCGAGGAGCTGACCGGCATCGATCACCTGCTGCCCGATCCGCACCTCGCCGGCGGCGGCATCCACCTGAGCCGCCAAGGCGGCCATCTCGGCATCCATGCCGACTTCAACTGGCACGAGAAGCTGCAGGCGCATCGGCGCCTGAACCTGCTGATCTACCTGACGCCGGACTGGCGCGCGGAATACGGCGGCCAGCTCGAATTGTGGAACACCGATGCGAGCCGCCTCGAGCGCACGGTCGAGCCGTTGTTCAACCGCGCCGTGCTGTTCGCGACGCGCTCGGACACGTTTCACGGCCACCCGACGCCGTGGGCGGCCCCGGACGGGATCTATCGCCAATCTATAGCTTTATACTATTACACTTCTACCCGGCCCGACGCCGAGATCCGTCCCGCGCACAATACGTTGTACAAGGGTTACAACATCTAGGGTCTGAACAAGTCGTTGCTCGTCATTCCAGCGAAAGCTGGAATCCAGCCCTTCCATCAGATTGCAGAAGAACTGGATCCCAGCCTTCGCTGGGATGACGGCTTGTGATGATGCCCTGTCTTCTGTTTTTCGAATCCTTCGCGGTTCAATCTTCTTTTTCTGGAGCCTCGGCCGGCGCCGCCACGAAGATCGTGCGCGCCTCGTGCCACATCTGCCACGCCTCCGGCGCCGCGTGCAGCCGCTCGTCGAGATGGCCGACGTAGCGCGCCATGATCTGTGCGGCCGTGGCGCCGGGCGCGAACGCCTCGATCGCGAGGTCGCGCTGGCCCGTGCGCCAGTCCAGACCGACGCTGAACAGCGCCGTCGGCGTCGCGCGGTCCTGCGCGATGCGCGCGAGGCCGAATGGAAATCGCGCCGGCCGATCGAGCAGCATCGCGTCGAACGTCTGCTGGTCCGCCCTGGCGCCGAGGTCGAGCATGCCGACGACACTGCGCCGCTCCGCGAGCGCGGTACGGATCGCCGCCGCGCTGTCGCCGGTGAAGATCACGCCGGCGCAGCCGATGCGGCGCAGCGTGCGTGCGCGCAACGCGCCGTACCAGCGCGACAGCCGCGACATGCCGAGCGAACGCCCATGCGGTTCGCGCGCGAGGAAGTGTGCATGGACACCGTGTGCGCGAAGCACGCGCCAGATCCAGTTGCCGGTGCCCCAGTGGTAGGTCAGGAACAACGTCGCGGCGGCGCCTGAAGGGACCGCGCCGCGCAGCGTGATGTGGCGCCGCCACCAGCGATCGCTGCGCAGCACGGTCAGGTACGTGTCGGCGTTCTCGACGAGCAGCAGCAGGCGCGCACGATATTTCCACGCGCGCTCGTCCGCTTCGGGGAAGAAGTCCGCCGCGCCGGCCCACAGGCTGTCGATCGAATCGCGATGCAGGAACGACCAGTGCGCGAGCGCCTTGAGCCAGGCGAAGCCGGCGCGCCACGGCAGCAGCGCGGCCGTGACCGGCACGACGTACAGGCACAGCGCGTCGCCCAGTGCGCGCACGAAGAAGCCCGATCGGCTCGCGACCATCGTCAGCCGCCCGGCGCCGTCTGGGCAATGGTCTTTTCGTAGACTCGATACGCGGTCTCGTGCATGCCCAGCGCGGCGTACGTGCGTTGGGCGTGCTCGTTGTCGCGTTCCACGTACAGGCGCAGGCCGATCGCGCCCGGCGTCGCGCGTATGCGCGCTTCGACCTCGGCGTAGAGCGCGCGGAAGACGCCGAAGCGGCGCGATGGCGGATCGACGTAGACGCTCTGCAACCACCACCACTGGCCGTTGCGCCAGTCGCTCCATTCGTAGGTGACCATCAGGCAGCCGGCCGTCGTGCCGTGGTTTTCGGCGACGAGATAGAAGCCGTGTCCTGGCGTCGCGAACACGGCGTCGACACCGGCGCGCAGCGTTGCGGCATCGAGGAGCTTGTGCTCGGTCTCGAGCGCCATCGCCGCGTTGAAACGCGCGATGTCGGCGGCATCGTCGCGGCGCGCCGGTCGGACGAGGATCTGGTCTGCTGGGGTCATCGGTGTGGCCACGTATCGATTTGTGGAGTATTCCAGATTGTGCGACGGCGGCGCCGGTCAGGAACGCCGGTCGCGCTTGCGCGAACTGCCGAGCTTGCGCGTCAGCGTGTTGCGGCCGAGGCCGAGTTGCGCGGCAGCGTTGCCGCGGTGGTCGGCATTCTCGGCGAGCGCCGCGGCAAGCAGGATGCGGTCGAAGCGCTCGCGGCTGGCCGCGTAGACGTCGCGCTCGCCACGGTGCAGGCGCGCGCGAACGTCGCGCTCGAGCTCGGAGCCCCAATCGGGCGCCGTGACGTCGGCGCCGCCCGAACCCGCCACCGGCAGGTCGGGCACGCGGATCTCGCGGCCGGCCGCCATGACCGCGAGCCGGCGGCACAGGTTCTCGAGCTGGCGCACGTTGCCGGGCCACGGCATCGCGGCCAATGCCTTCAGCGCCGGCGCGGAGAAACGCTTCGGCTCCAGGCGCATGTTCTGCGCCGCGCGCGCCAGGAAACGCGTCGCGAGCAACGCGATGTCCTCGGGCCGCTCGCGCAGTGGCGGCAGGTGCAGGCGCACGACATCGAGCCGATGCAGCAGGTCGGCGCGGAACGCTCCCTGCGCGACTTTCGCTTCGAGATCCTGATGCGTCGCGGCGACGACGCGCACGCTCGCACGGATCAGCTCGCGCCCGCCGACGCGATAGAATTCGTTTTCGGCGAGCACGCGCAACAGGCGCGTCTGCAACGTCAGCGGCATGTCGCCGATCTCGTCGAGGAACAGCGTGCCGCCTTCTGCCTGCTCGAAGCGCCCCGCATGGCGCTTCACCGCGCCGGTAAACGCGCCGGCCTCGTGGCCGAACAATTCCGATTCGAGCAGCTCGGCGGGGATCGCGGCCGTGTTCAGCGCGACGAACGGCCGCGACGCGCGCGCGCTGTGGCGATGCAGCGCACGCGCGACGAGTTCCTTTCCGGTTCCGGTCGCGCCGGTGATCAGCACGTTCAGATCGGTCGCGGCGACCTGGCCGATGCTGCGAAACACCTGGCGCATCGTCGCCGACTGGCCCACGAGTTCGGTCTCGTCCGCGACGGCCGCACCCGGCGCCGCCGGCGGATGCGTCTCTGGCGGATGCGTCTCCTGCAACGCACGCTCGACGGCCGCGACGGCCTGGTCGAGGTCGAACGGTTTGGGCATGTAGTCGAACGCGCCCTTGCGATAGGCCGCGGCGGTCGAGGCCACATCGGTGTACGCGCTCATGACAATGACCGGCGCGGCAATCCCGCGCGCCTTGAGCAGTTCGAGCAGCGCCAGGCCACCGACGCCGGGCATGCGGATGTCGGTCACGATGACATCGGGCTGCATGGCCGACTGCGCGGCGTCGAGCAACTCCTCGGCCGCCGCGAACAGGCGCACGCGCCGGCCGGCCTCGCGCAGCGCTTCGCCGAGCACGAAACGGATCGATTCGTCGTTGTCGGCAATCCAGACTTCGGCCGCGCGCTCAGTCATGCTCGCCCCCGAGCGGCAGCAGCAGCGAGAACACCGTGTGGCCTGGGCCGCCGTCGTGGCTGATCGCACCGCCGTGCTCGCGGGCGATTTCCTGGGCGAGCGCGAGGCCGAGGCCGGTGCCGTCGGCGCGTCCGGACACGAGCGGCAGGAACAGGCTCTCGCGCACCGCATCGGGCACGCCGCCGCCGTCATCGATCACGTCGAGCCGTGCGGCGAGCCGTGCCGGCTTGTCGCCGATCAGCACGTTGTGCGCGGCGCGCGTGCGCACGCACACGCGCGACGATCCGGCCTGCAGCGCGTTGCGCATGAGGTTCAGCAGCAGTTGCAGCAGGCGGTCCGCGTCGCCGCGAAGGCCCGGCAGGCTCGGGTCGTAGTCGCGCTCGAGCTTGAGGCCGGCGTCGGCTTCCGATCCGATGACCGCGCGCGCGCGCTCGGTGACCTCGTGCAGGTTGATGTTGGTCAGATGCGGTTTGCGCCCGCCGTGCAGCAGGCGATCGGCGAGCCCTGCCAGCCGGTCCGCTTCGCCGATGATCATGTCGGCCAGGTGATTCAATTCCGGATCGGCCAGGCGCCGTCGCAGCAATTGCGCCGCGCCGCGGATGCCGGCGAGCGGATTCTTCACCTCGTGCGCGAACCCGCGCAGGCTCTCCGACAGTCGCGACGGCGGAGCCGCGGACGCGTCGGCTGCGACGCGATGGATCTCGAGCAGCACGCCGGAATCGATGACGCTCGCCGTGACGTCCGCATTGAACGCGTGCCCTTTCGCGTTGATCAGACGCTCGCCGCGGGCGGCGACGGCGGTCCGCTGCACGCTTGCGCGCTGTGCGATTGGGGACAACAGTGCGCCGGCCTTGCCAAACTGGGCGAGCGGTACTTCGCGCAATTTCGGCGACCCTGTCTCGAACATCTCGCAAAAGGCCGCATTTGCGTACGTAATGCGCAGTTGCTCGTCGAGCACGGCTACGCTCGCGACCAATTGTTCGAACACGTAATGATCGTGGGGGCCTACGATCGAAGTCAGCGGCTCTTTCATTGCACCAGTTTAGTGCAAAACAGGCGATACAAGCGGGAATCTGGGTAGCCGGACGCCGTACTCCCTCCGCCTCGAAAATTGCCCCATACTCGACGTCCCATGCCGCGCGCTGCGGCCATCCGTGGGTAGTGTTTCTTTCAGGTCCGTACCGGCTCTTCGATGGCCCAGGTCGTTTACCAATTCGGCGAGTTCGTCATCGACCCCGCCGCGCGCGAACTGTGGCGCGGCGGTCGCCTGATCGCGCTGCCGCCGACCGTTTTCGACTGCCTGACCTACCTGCTCGAACGGCACGACCGCGCCGTGGGACGCGACGAACTCGTCGCGGCGGTATGGGGCAAGACCGACGTGTCCGACACGCAGCTCGGCCAGACGATCCTTCGCATCCGTCGCGAACTCGGTGACGACGCGCGCGAGCAGCGCATCGTGCGCACGATTCCGCGATTCGGCTATCGCTGGGTCGGACCTCTCAACCGCGACGCTGCGTCCGGTAACGCGCACGTGGCGGACGAACATGTAGTGGCCGAAGAGGACCCGCCGCCCGCCGTAACGACCGCAGCCGAACCGTCACCAGACGCCGATCGCACCCGCGCGAGTCCACGACGATTCCACGTCGCTATCGCCGCCGCCTTGGCGGTCGTCGTGCTGGGCACGCTCGGCTGGATGTGGCGCGTGCGCACGGCCGCTCCTCCGGTGTCGAGTGCGGGACCGGTCAGCGCCGTTCTGCCGGCCGGTGTCGAGCCGGGCAACGAATCGTCGTGGATGCGCCTCGGCGTGATGGATGCGGTCGCTTCGCATCTGCGCAGTTCCGGCGTGCCGAGCGTGCCGAGTGAGAACGTCGTCGCACTGCTCGGCGGCGCGGGCGGGAATCGCGGAAGCGACGTGCGCGCCACGCTCGCTGCCGATCTGCTCGTGACGCCACGCGTTCATCGCGTCGCGGAGAACTGGCTCGTCGGCCTCGATGCCGACGACGCGGCCGGACGCCATTACTCGGCGCAGGCGCAGGGTCGTGACGCGATCGCTGCCGCGCGCGCCGCCGCGGACAAGCTGCTCGCCGCGCTCGGCCGCAAATCCGTCGAGGCAGACGGCGACAATGCCGAATCGGCGCTGCTGCGCCGCATCGACGCCGCCGTGCTCGCCGACGATCCGGATACGGCGCGCGCGCTGATCGCGAACGCGTCCGCGGAAGAACGCGCGATGCCGGAGTTGCGCCTGCGCCTGGCGAAGATCGACTATCGCGGCGGGCGCTACGACGCGGCGCAGGAACGCCTCGTCGCGCTGCTCGATGAGGCGCCGGCGCGGACCGCACCGGTACTGCGCGCGAGCATCCTCAACGGCATCGGCGCGGTCGCGATCCGTTCGGGCCGCGCGGCGGATGCCGAGCGCGCGTTCACCGAAGCGATCACTCTGCTCGACGCACACCCGGATGCAGAGCAGCTCGGCCAGGCCTGGATCGGGCGCGCCGCGGCCGCGGCCGAGCAGCGCCATTTCGAAGACGCCGCGACGGGCTACGCGCGTGCCCGCGTCGCACTGCGTCAGGCCAACGACACGCTGGGTCTCGTGCGCGTCGCCGCGAACGAGGGTTTCCTCGACGACGACCAGGACCGTCCGCACCAGGCGTTGCAGCAGCTCGCCGTCGCGACCGAGGGCTTCAAGCGCTGGGGCGCATTGAACGAGGCGATCCTGAGCTCGATCGGCCAGATCAATGCGCAGCTCGCGTTGCTTGACGGGCGCGCGGCGCTGCAGGTCGCCGACGCGGCCGCGCCGCTGGCCGAACGCATCGACAACAAGAGCACTCTTGCGAGCCTCGCGCTGGCGCGCGGGCGCGCGCTGCTGGCGGTCGGCCGGATTCGCGAGGCGCGCGACGTTTTCGACGGGATGCGCCGCACGACCGACGACCCGATGCTCGCGGTCGTCGCGGGCGGCGAACTCGCCCGCCTCGAACTCGACGCGGGCAACGCGAGTGCCGCGTCCGAACTTGCCGCGCGCGGCGTACAGGTGCTGACGTCGCCGGACTATACGGTCGTGCGCGCGAACGCGTGGCTGACCCAGGTCCGCGCAGCGCTGCGCGGAGCGGAGCCGAACGGCGTCGCGGACGCGAGTTCGGCGTTCTCGGCATGGGCCGGGCAAAGCGGAGCCCCGCGGGCGCGCCTGCTCGCTGCACTCGCCGCGGCAGAGACGGTACGCGCCGCCGGGTCTCCGGCGTGGCGCGCGTCTTTCGAGACCGCCCGCGACCTTGCCGCGCGCAACGGCGTGCCGTACGAAATCGCGATCGTCGCGCGCAGTTATGCCGACGCGTTGCTCGCCGACAGCGATCTCGGCGCGGCCGCAGCGGAAGTCGGGCGTGTCACGCGCTGGTCCGAGCAGGACTTCGGTTGCGCCGTGATCGAGGCGCGCCTCTACGCCGCGCTCGGCCGCAACGATGCGCGCCAGGAGGCGCTGGCCCGTGCGAAGGCGCTGGCCGGCGAGCGGGCGATTCCTGCCGACGCGCTGTCGGTGCCCGTGTCGACACGCGCAGCCAGCCACTAGCCCCCGCGGCCCGGCGGCGCACGGCCGCGGCTGTCAAAAAACGCTGCGCGAACGAAGCGCGAAAGCTCCCGGAATAGCCAGCGGGCGGACCCTCCGCGATAGTCGCGCGCCGGCGCCGATGACGCGCGCCGCCTCGCCACCGGGAGTTCACCATCGTGCACCAATCACATCGCTGCGGGCTGCGTGCCGGCCTGTTGCTCGGCATCGTTTCTTCGCTGACCGCTGCCGCCGGCATCGCCGCGCCGGCCGGACACCTGCAACAGGTCCCCATGGCAGGCCTCGAGGCCAGGGCGGGCGCCGAGGCGCCCGCGGCCCGTGCGGGTCTGCCGGTCGGCCGCAACCGGCACGTCCGGCCGGAGTCGAGCCGCAACCGCTTCGTCGCCGAACCGGCGCGCACCGGCACGGACGTCTATATCGTGCGCCTGCACGACCTGCCGGCGGCGACCTACGACGGTCGCGTGCGCGGCTATGCCGCCACGCGCGATGCGTTGAAGCATCAGGCTGGCAGGCACGGGCCGCCGAAGAAGGCGGCGGCCGGCGTCGCGGCCTATCGCCAGTACCTGCACGACCAGCAGAAAGCGGTCCTCAAAGCAGCCAAGGCCAAGGGCGTCAACGGCGCGATGCGCCACCAGTTCACCGACACGATCAATGCGTTCACGATCGAATTGACGCAGAAGCAGGCCGGGGCACTCGCGCGATTGCCGCAGGTCGACTACGTGCTGCGTTCGGATCTGCGGCCGCTGCTGACCGATCGCGGTCCCGAATTCATCGGCGCCAAGACGCTCTGGGACGGCGGAGCGCACACGCAGGCGCCATACCAGGGCGAAGGCATGGTCGTCGGCGTTCTCGACACCGGCGTCAACACGAGTCATCCGTCGTTCGCGGCCGTCGGCGCCGACGGCTACCACGCCGTCAATCCGCTGGGCGCCGGCAACTACCTCGGCGATTGCGCAACCGCGGCGGCAACCTGCAACGACAAGCTGATCGGCGTCTGGAGCTGGCCGGTAATCACCGACAGCTACGCCGGCATTCGGCCGCCGAGCGGCGAAGACTACAACGGCCACGGCAGCCATACCGCGAGCACGGCTGCCGGCAACGTCGAATTCGACGTCCCGCTGCTCGGCTCGACGCCGGGCGACGGTCACGGCACGCCGACCGGTTTCACGTTCGACCGCGTCTCCGGCGTCGCGCCGCACGCGAATCTCATCGCCTACCAGGTGTGCTTCCCGACCCAGGGCTGCCCGGACGAAGCGATTCTGCTCGCGACCGAGCAGGCGATCGACGACGGCGTCGACGTGATCAATTTCTCGATCGGCGGCAGCGAGCGTTTTCCGTGGAACGACCCGATCGCGCTCGCGTTCCTGTCGGCACGCGAGGCCGGCATCTCGATCGCCTCGGCCGCCGGCAACGCGGGACCGGCCTTCTTCAGCGCCGACCATTCGGCACCGTGGTATCTCCCGGTCGCGGCGACGACGCACGATCGCGTGCTCGACATTCCGGCAAAACAGATCACGCTGAGCGGCGGCGCGACGGAACCGCCGCTGTTCGATGCCGGCACGGTGTCGGGAATTTCCGCCGCCGGCATCAGCAACGGGCACGTCGTCAGCGCCGACGCGTTCGGCGACGCACTGTGTCTCGATCCGTTCGCGCCCGGCACGTTCAACTCGAATCAGATCGTCGTCTGCCAGCGCGGAACGAACGCCCGCGTGAGCAAGGCGTTCAACGTGCTCGCCGGCGGCGCCGGAGGATTCGTGCTGGTCAACGCCGGCTATCCGACCGACCTCGACGATCTCGACAACGACGTTTATCCGCTCGCCGGAGTCCAGCTGTCGCTGTACGCTGGCCAGCAGTTGTCAACGTGGCTGGCCGACGGCGGCGCGACGCACAAGGCGACGATTACCGCAACGACGATCACGCGCACGCTGGATCCGGCGGTCGGCGACCAGCTCGCCGCGTTCTCGTCGCGCGGCCCGAGCAGCACGTGGGAAGGCGGACTGACGCCGGGCATCAGCGCGCCCGGCGCCGACATCTTCGCCGCGTACGCGGACGAACATCCGTTCGCCGCGCCGGGAACCGGCGAATCGCGCGACTGGGCCCTGCTCAGCGGCACGTCGATGGCGAGTCCGCACGTGGCCGGAACGATGGCGCTCGTGCGCCAGGCGCATCCGGACTGGACGCCGGCCGAGGTGCAGTCGGCGTTGCAGATGACGGCATCGGACACGGTGACGTACCAGAATTTCCCGTGGCAGGAGCCGCGGCCTGCGCGCATGTACCGCGCCGGTTCGGGGCGCGTCAATGCGCTCGCGGCGGTCGACAGCGGGCTCGTCATGGACGAGACCGCGACGAATTTCGCCTATGCCAATCCCGACAATGGCGGCGACGCTCTCCAGCTGAATCTTCCGCAGCTCGTCAACAGTCATTGCCGCGACGTCTGCTCATGGATCCGCACCGTGCGCGCGACGCGTGCCGGCACGTGGACCGTGAGCGGCGGCGAGTGGTCTTACGATCGCTGGAATACCGGCGAAGGCGAGATCCAGGAGAACGGCGTCAAGCTCGCCGTCTTTCCGTCGACCTTTTCGTTGAAGGCCGGCGAGACGAAGGCTCT
>Ga0207683_10005014_pt1 | contig 11371 bp, 8 predicted proteins | sample KBSM73metaG_FD_184333 | JGI IMG/M metagenome (GOLD analysis project Ga0207683, IMG submission 184333) | Miscanthus rhizosphere microbial communities from Kellogg Biological Station, Michigan, USA - KBS M7-3 metaG (SPAdes) (version 2) | ecosystem: Host-associated > Plants > Roots > Rhizosphere >...
ACCCGTGCAATGCGGAAATGTATACGTGTTTGGCGAACGCAACGAAGTCGAGCTTGCGATCCAGCGAGCTGACGCATTGCTCGCGCTCGTACGTCGACAACCCATCCCACTTGTTGACCGCAACCACCAGCGCGCGCCCTTCATCGAGCACGAGGCCGATCAGCGTGGCATCCTGCTCGGACACGCCCTCATGCGCGTCGAGCAGCACGACCGCGACATGGGCGGCCGCTATCGACTGCAGCGTCTTGATCACGCTGAACTTCTCGACGGCCTCTTCGACGCGCGCGCGCCGGCGCACGCCGGCCGTATCGATCAGCGTGTAGCGCTTGCCATCGCGTTCCAGCGCCACGCGGATCGAATCGCGCGTCGTGCCAGCGACTTCCGACACGACGACGCGTTCCTCGCCGAGCAGGCGGTTGACCAGGGTCGACTTGCCGACATTCGGGCGGCCGACGATCGCGACGCGCACGCCGTCTTCGGGCCTCGCGTTGTCCGCATCGGGATCGACTGCCGGAAGACGTGACAGAACCGACTCGAGCAGGATGTCGACGCCGCGTCCGTGCGCCGATGCGATCGGCAACGCTTCGGCGATGCCGAGTGCCGCGAACTCGGCCAGCGTTGCGTACTCGTCGACTCCATCGACCTTGTTCACGACGAGCAGGAATGGTCGCGACTGGCGGCGCAGGCCATCGAGTATGGTCCGGTCCTGGGGCAGCAGGCCGTCGCGCGCGTCGACCATGAACAGGACGAGGTCGGCTTCCTCGATCGCGAGTTGCGACTGGCGTGCGGTCGAACCGGCAATCCCTTCCTGTTCGCCGGTCAGGCCGCCGGTATCGACGACGACGAACGCGCGTTCACCGAGATGGCAGACGCCGTAATGGCGGTCGCGCGTCAGCCCCGACAGGTTCGCGACCAGCGCGTCGCGCGTGCGCGTGAGCACATTGAAGAGTGTCGACTTGCCCACATTCGGGCGGCCGACCAGGGCAACGACGGGAAGCATGCTCGTTATGAGTGCCGGTTACGGGAAATTTCAATCGCCAACGTCAGGCGAAAGACAAAGTACGAAGAGCGAAAGACTGAACCTCGGAGAACGCGAAGAGCACGAGAAAGAAGATCAAGTCGACTCTTGCTCCTGTTTGCCTTCTGGTGCTGTCTGCGTGTTCTCCGTGGTTCAATCTTGTTACTTGCGATATGCGCCCCGCCGGGCGGACGGACAAGAGCGCGAACGAAACCGCTACTTCGCGACGCGATAGGCGCCGATTTCGCCCTTGATGTCCTCGACATAGACGACGTCTCCGGCGACGAGCGGCGCAGCCTGGATCGGATTCTTGGCCAGCCGTTCGCGCGCCAGGAATTTGCCGTCGCTGATCGACAGCCAGTGCACGAATCCTTCCATGTCGCCCACGACAACCGCGTCGCCCTGCACGGCCGGTGCGCTGATCCAGCGATACTTGAGACCGTCCTGTTTCCATTCCGAACTGCCGCTGCGCAGGTCGAGAGCCCAGACGCTCGAATTTGCGTCCGACGCATAGACCTGGCTCGCCGACAGCGCGACTCCGGTCGAACTCGGCAGTTCGTGCGTCCACAACGGGCGGCCCGATTGTGCGATCAAAGCTTCGGTCTGGCCGCCGTAACCGGAGGCGTAGACGACGCCACTGTCGACGCGGATCTGACCATCGACGTCCTGGATCCGTTCTAGCTCGGTCCGGCCTTCTCCCGCGGCAATCTGCTGTTCCCACAACTCGCCGCCGTCGTTCGCGCGCAACGCGAACACCTTACCGTTGTCTTCGCCGACGTAGACGACGCCACTGTCGATCACCGGCGCCGAGTTGCCGCGCAGGCTGAGCACCGGAACCTGCGCGCGGTCGAACACCCACAGGCGCTTGCCGTCGCGCGCATCGAGGCCGAACACGCGGCCATCGTGCGTCCTGACGGCGACGATTCCACCACCGATGCCCGGCGCGCTGATCACTTCGGAAGACAATTGCGCAGTCCAGAGATCGGCGCCGTCGCTGGCGGCAAATGCCTGCACCGTGCCTTCGAGTGTGCCGGCGACGACCAGGTCGCCCTCCACTGAAGGTCCGCCCGACCAGCGCACGGAATTGTCGCTGCGACTCCACATCATGCCGTGGCGGCTGCCGAGCTTCTTGTTCCAGAGGACCCGTCCGCCGTTCGCGTCATACGCGGCAATCTCGCCATCGACGCTGGCGGCGAAAATCTTGCCGTCTGCGTAGGCGGTGCCGCTGCGCGCGCCGGTCATTCCAGCGCCCTTGCCGATGCTGCCGGTCCAGAGCTTCTGCACGCTCAGCGTGGCCGGAAATTCGGTGAGGGGTGTCGGCGGCTCGATGTTCTCGCTCTTGGAATCGGAGAACCAGCCCTTGATCGTTGCGCAGCCGCTCAGCGCGGCGACCAATGCGAGAAGGATCAGTGAACGCTTCATCAGCCTTTTGCCTCCGCCGTACCCAGATCGTTCAATTTCATCTGCACGAACTGGCGATTGGCCGCATTCGGATCCAGATTCGCAAGCGCATCGGCGTAGGCGGCGCGTGCGTCGTCGGTGCGCTTGAGTGCAACCAGCGCGTCGCCACGCAACTCGCCGATCTGCGCCGCATACCCCGACGGCGGCAGATGGTCGAGCAGATCCAGCGCCTCCTGTGCCTTGGTCCGCGCGATCTCCACGCGCGCAAGTCTCACGCCGGCAAGCGCCTTGAGCGCATCGTTTCCGGCATGCTGGTACGCCCAATCGAGCGAGGTGCGCGCGCTTTCGAGGTCGGCGCGCTGCACTGCGGCATCCGCCTCTCGCATCGCCGCCATCACGGCGTAAGCGGTTTCGGCATAGTCGGACTTGAGCTTTGCCGCTATCTGCTTGACCGCGTCGTAATCCTTCTTGTCGGCGTCGCTGGTCAGGACGTCGAATTGCGTCGCGGCGTCCACGTTGTGACGCGCGCGATGCGCATGCCACTGCTGCCAGCCGAAAATCAGGACGAGTCCGAGCCCGACGCCGATCAGTATCGTGAAAACGTTCTCGCGCAGCCATTTCTGCACGAGTTCGCCTTGTTCATGTTCGTCCAAAACCTCGAAAGCCATTGCTCGTCACCATCAGGAGGGGTGCCGTCAGGCACGCAAGAGACCGCGGGCGGAAAGCCCGGGCACGTAGGGTAGCAGGAACGCCCGCGCCCGTGGCGCATGGGCGTTGGGGCGGTGTTCAGGAGTCCGTATGGGAGATCGGATCGCTGCCGGAAAACAGCTTGAAATGCGCGACATTGCTTCGCCGGAACGGTGTGAGATCCTGCGTCACGCCATCGGTCTCTACCTCCGCGCCACTGCAGTTGCCGAGGCGGACTTCGAGCACCTTGTCACTGGAATACTTGCGCACGCTGCCGGCCGGCAGCAACCCGTACTCGAGTTTCTCGCCGGTCGCCGAAGTGACTTCGACCCAGCTCGCTTCCTTGAGCGTCAACTTGAGTGTGTGGCTGCCCGCGCCGCTCGCAATGACATGCGCGGCAGTGTCGGCGTGACTCAATGTCGGGAATGGAGCGAGCGATGCGACCAGCGGCGAGTCCGGTGTGGATGTTGCAGCCGGGGCCGGATTGGAGGCACTGCTGCCGTTGGCCGACGTCGTTGCGGATGATTCACCAGCAGGACTCGCCGCGCCCGCGTTGCCCGCGCCCGTCGTGGTGCTGCTGCCTGGCGCCGGGTTCAATGCTGCCAGCTGCCCGCCGCCCGGTTCCATGCTCGCGCGCATCGCCAGCATGACCGCCGGCACGATGATGACGGCCGTCAGTATCAGGTACAGCGCCGACACAGAATAGCGCTGATAGAGGTAACGCGAATGCGAGATGGTGCCCGACGATACGAGCGTCGGGGCATGGTTGCGGTCGCGCAAAACCGACTCGATCAGCACCGTCGGAATGCCGACGAGTTTCGCGTAGCTGGTCAGGTAACCGCGCAAATAGACGTCATAGCCGATCTTCTCGAACTGCTCCGCTTCAATGCGCTGGATGATCTGGACGGGCAGGCGCAGGCGGCTTCCGACGTCCTCCGCGCTCCAGCCGTTGACTTCGCGTGCGGCGCGCAGGCGCTGACCAAGGCTTCCGTGAGTAATGTCCGCATCTGCCGGACGCGCCGCCTCGGCGCGGAACGGCGTGCCGACCGGCGCCGACGCCGGTTCGGTCGTTGCAGGAGGCGGAGCGGCAGATGCTTCGGCCTCGCCGGCGACAAGGTGGGGGGCCGACGGCGCAGCGGCTTCGTTGACGCCAAGCTCGAGAACCTGCTGCGTTACTAAGGGGGCTTCCGGTTCGATCGGTTGCATGCTGGCATGCGGCTCCACGCTGGTCGCCAACGATTCAACGACACCTCGAGCGGAGACGGCTGACTGCTGCGCCGCGAGCTGCTGCTCGTCCGCTCCCTGATTCGGCACCTTCTTTCTTTTCTTCGACATATGGCTTCAGTGCGACTGGTTTAGTGCGACGCTGGCGCTTCGAGCGAGCGCGTCTGCGTGGAATCGGGAAACTGCTCGCGCAGCCGCTGCGCGTAATCGCGCGCCGCGTCAGCGTTGCCGAGCTTCGTTTCGATATTGCGCGCGAGCAGCAGCGCGTCCGGGCTGGGCTGGTTCAAGGCATCGTAGCGCTGGATGAACGCGCGAGCCTTGAAGAAGTCATCCTTTTCGTACAACACGCTGGCGAGTTGATAGAGCGCCTGCCCGTTCTTCGGATTGAGCTCGACGGCGCGGCGAAAATCGGCTTCCGCTGCGTCGCCCGGCGCCTTGGCGAGCAGCAGGCAGGTGCCGGAGTTCAGATAGACCAGGTCCTGCGAAGTGTAGAACCCGTCGGCCTTGGCGACATCGAAGCGCTTCTGCGCCTGGTCGTACTTGCCGAGTTTGCAGAGGTACAACGCGTAGTTGTTGTTTGCGGAACCGGATTTCGGCGCGAGTTCGGCGGCAGTGCGGTAGTGCTGCTCGGCGCTGGTCCGGTCACCGACGCGATCGTAGAGCGTCGCCAGGACCGTGTGCGCGTCGATCGACTTCGGATCGAACTGCAGGGCCTTGAGCAAGTCGTCCTTCGCAATCTGCAGCTTGCCCAGTTCGAGATAATGCTGGCCGAGCTCGACCCAGATTTTCGCCGCATCCTGCGGCGTCTTCGCGGCCTTCTGCGACACGCCCGCCATCGTGTTCGAACTCGGCGCCTGCATGATCTGCGGATCGTGCGAACAGGCCGCCACGGCGAACCCCAGTACTCCGAGCAGCGCGCGCAGTTCATGCCGCATCGCGTACTCCCTGCTCGAGCTTGCGGCGGAACTCCGCTTGCCGGCGCGTGCGATCCAGCACCTGGCCCTTGAGCTGTCCGCAAGCCGCGTCGATATCGTCGCCACGCGTGCGCCGCACCATCGTCAGGACGTCCGCGTCGAGCAGGATTTTCTGGAACGCGCGAATCGTCGTTTCGTCGGAGCGCTCGTACTGCGTCCCGGCGAACGTGTTGAATGGAATCAGATTGACCTTGCTGGGCAGCTGGCGCATCAGCTTGATCAGCTGGCGCGCGTGCTCGGGCTTGTCGTTGACGTCCTTGAGCATCGTGTACTCGAACGTGATCGACGTGCGCGGACGTCGTGCGGCATAACGCTGGCACGCGCCGATGAGTTCGGCGATCGGATACTTCTTGTTGAGCGGCACCAACTGCGTGCGCAGCTCGTCGTTGGCCGCGTGCAGAGACACGGCCAGCGAGACGTCGGTCGTTTCGCCGAGCCGGTCGATCATCGGCACGAGGCCGGCGGTCGACAGCGTGACGCGCTTGTTCGCCAGGCCGAAGCCGAGGTCATCGCGCATCACGTTCATCGCGCGCACGACGTTGTCGAAATTCAGCAGCGGCTCTCCCATTCCCATCATGACGACGTTCGTCAGCTTGCGCTGGCGATGCGGCACGTTGCCGAGGTGTCTGGCCGCGACGAATACCTGCCCGATGATCTCGGCCGACGACAGGTTGCGGTTGAAGCCCTGCGTGCCGGTCGAGCAGAACGTGCAGTTCAGGCCGCAGCCGACCTGCGACGACACGCACAGCGTGCCGCGCGTCGACTCCGGTATGAACACCGCTTCGATCGCATTGCCGCCATCCATGCCGAGCAGCCATTTGTGCGTGGCGTCGGCCGCCTGCTTCTCGAACAGCACTTTCGGCGGAACGATCTCGGTCGCGGCCTCGAGCTTGTCGCGCAGCGCCTTGCCGACGTCGGTCATCGAGGAGAAGTCTGTGACGTGGCGATGATAGATCCACTTCATCACCTGCTCGGCGCGATACGGCTTCTCGCCGAGTCCGGCAAACAAATCGCGCAGGCCCTGGCGATCGTAATCGAGCAGGTTCACGCGCGCCGGCCGCACGGATTCCGCCGCGACTTCTCGCGCCGTCGTGGCCGCGGAGCCGGCGACGCTCGAGGAAACCTGGTCGGGATGTTCGGTCATGACAATTTCGTGCATCAGCGCGAGCTGATTTCCGTACCGGAGAAAAAGTACGCAATTTCCACTTGTGCAGTTTCCGGCGCGTCAGAACCATGCACGGCATTCGCGTCGATCGACTGCGCGAAGTCCGCGCGGATCGTTCCGGGCGCCGCCTTCTTCGGATCGGTCGCACCCATGAGGTCGCGGTTCTTGCCGATCGCGCCCTCGCCTTCGAGTGCCTGGATCATCACCGGTCCGGAGATCATGAAATCGACGAGCGGTTTGAAAAACGGACGCTCGCGATGCACTGCGTAGAAACCTTCGGCCTCCGCGCGCGACAGCTGCTTCATCTTGGCCGCAATGATTTTCAAACCCGCTTTTTCGAAACGGGAATAGATCTCGCCGATGACGTTCTTCGCGACGGCATCGGGTTTGACGATCGAAAGGGTGCGCTCCAGCGCCATTTTCTGGTCTCTCTCTAGGGGAATTCTTCAGGGCGGTAATTCGCTCGGGCGCGCGGATGGTAGCACCAAATCCGTGGCAAAACCGCGTACTTACACCGCAAATCTGAGCCAATTGTAATCCATCTTCACAGCCTTTTTAACCCCTGCCGGACACGGATTGCCAAACGGCGCGAGCGGAATCGATTGACCGCGTTGCGCGACGATCCGTAGAATTCAAACGCACGTTTAAGCGATTCGCAGATATCGCACCGGCTTTACGCCGACCTTGGGGGGAAGGCTTGCAGCGCAATCGGCCTTGAGGATCGGAAACCTTGACTATCCCTCTTTTCTCGACGAAGCAACGCATCCTCGGCGCCGCCGAGGAGCTGTTCGCACGCCATGGCTTCGCCGGGGCTTCGCTGCGCCAGGTCACGTCCGCGGCCCAGGTCAACCTGGCGGCCGTCAACTACCATTTCGGTTCGAAGGAAAACCTCGTCAATGAGGTGTTTCGCCGCCGCCTCGATGCACTCAACACGGCGCGGCTGGGCGCGCTGACCGAGGCCCGCGCGAGGCCCGGCTACAGCCTCGACGACACGCTCGATGCGTTTGTCCGCCCTGCCCTGGCATTGACCGGCGACGACCACGGCGGCACCGCGTTCGTGCGCGTCCTGGCCCGCGCCTATGCCGAGCACAACGAGCGGCTGCGCAAGTTCCTGCACGACAATTACAGCCATGTGCTGAAGGAATTCGCCGCGGATTTCTCGAAATTCCTGCCGCACCTGGACAAGCAGGAACTGTACTGGCGGCTGGACATCATCAGCGGCGCGCTGACCTACGCGATGGCCGATTTCGGCATCATCAAGCGGCGCGGCGTCTCCGAAGCGCAGCATCGCGACCTCGCCGCCCGGCATCTCGTCAAATTCGCCGCGGCGGGACTGATGGCGCCAGTCTGACCGCGCGACGTATACCAGCCGCAAACTTCCCGGCCGCCTCCGGCCCCTGACAAATCGATCAAGAACAACTGGAGTTCCGCACGATGGCATCTTCACCGCTTCGCATCCACAGGGCCGCCGTCCTCGGCGCCGGCGTCATGGGCGCGCAAATCGCAGCGCACCTGGTCAACGCCGGAGTCGACACGGTGCTGTTCGACCTGCCGGCGAAGGAAGGCGACCCGAACGGAATCGTGGTCAAGGCGATCGAGAACCTGAAGAAGCTGTCGCCGGCCCCGCTGGCCGACAAGTCGCGCGCCGGCGCGCTCGTGGCGGCGAACTACGACCAGCACCTCGAATTGCTGCAGGGCTGCGACCTGATCGTCGAGGCGATCGCCGAGCGACTGGACTGGAAGCGCGACCTGTACGCCAAGATCGCGCCGCACGTGAGCAAGACTGCCGTGCTCGCCAGCAATACTTCTGGCTTGAGTATCAATGCCTTGGCGGATATTCTTGATACATCGCTACACCACCGGTTCTGCGGCGTGCACTTCTTCAATCCGCCGCGCTACATGCATCTGGTCGAACTGATTCCGTGCGCGACGACGGACCGCGACGTTCTCGAGGGACTCGAAGCGTTTCTGACCACGACGCTGGGCGAGGGTGTCGTCTACGCGAAGGACACGCCGAACTTCATCGGCAATCGCATCGGCGTGTTCTCGATGCTCGCGACGATGCACCACACGGATCAGTTCAAGCTCGGTTATGACCTGGTCGATGCGCTGACCGGTCCGGCCATCGGTCATCCCAAGAGCGCGACCTACCGCACGTCCGACGTGGTCGGCCTCGACACGATGGGCCACGTGATCAAGACGATGGACGACACGCTGCCGGACGATCCGTGGCATCGCTACTTCAAGGCGCCGGCCGTCGTGCAGGCGCTGATCGCGAAGGGCGCTCTGGGCCAGAAGACCGGCGCCGGGTTCTTCCGCAAGGTCGGCAAGGATATTCTCGTTCTCGACCCGGCCAAGGCCGACTACGTGGCCCAGACCGGCGCGATCAGCGACGAAGTCGCCGCGATCCTCAAGCTGAGATCGCCGGCCGAGAAGTTCGCCGCGTTGCGCGCGAGCGCGGACCCGCAGGCGCAGTTCCTGTGGGCCGTGCATCGCGACCTTTTCCACTATGCGGCGTATTTCCTCGCCGACATCGCCGCCAGCGCGCGCGACATCGATTTCGCGATGCGTTGGGGCTACGGCTGGCAGCTCGGCCCGTTCGAGACCTGGCAAGCCGCCGGCTGGGCCCAGGTGGCGCAATGGATCAAGGAGGATATTGCCTCGGGCAAGGCGATGAGCGATGCGCCGCTGCCGGACTGGGCCGGCGATCCCAAACGGACCGGCGTGCATGACGCCGAAGGATCCTATTCGGCCGCGACCGGCCGCCAGGTTCCGCCCTCCTCCGCACCGGTCTACAAGCGCCAGCTGTTCCCCGAGACCGTGCTCGGCGCGAAGTCCGACAACGGCAAGACGATCTTCGAGTCCGACGACGCGCGCCTGTGGAACCTGGGCGGCGACGACATCGCGATCCTGTCGTTCAAGACCAAGCTGCACACGATCAGCGCGGGCGTCATCGACGCGATTTACAAGTCCGTCGACGAAGCAGAGCGCAACTTCAAGGGCCTGGTCATCTGGCAGGACAGCGAGCCGTTCAGCGCCGGCGCGAATCTCAAGGAAGCGGTCGCGACGCTGCAGGCCGGCAAGATCGACGAGTTCGAGAAATTCATCGATCGCTTCCAGCAAACCAGCATGCGCATCAAGCATTCGCTCGTGCCGGTCGTGGCCGCCGTGCGCGGCATGGCGTTCGGCGGAGGCTGCGAATTCCAGATGCACACGGCGCGCACCGTCGCCGCGCTCGAGAGCTACATCGGCCTGGTCGAGGCCGGCGTCGGCCTGTTGCCGGCTGGAGGCGGCCTGAAGGAACTCGCGCTGCGCGCGTCGCAGGCGGCGGTCGGCGGCGACGTATTCACCCAGCTCAAGTCCGTTTTCGAGACCGTCGCGATGGCGAAGGTGTCGGCGAGCGCGCTCGAGGCAAAGGAGATGGGCCTGCTGCGCGCCAGCGACGTCGTCGTTTTCCACGCGCACGAACTCCTCTACGTCGCCAAGAACGAGGCGAACGCGCTCGCGGAATCGGGCTGGCGGCCGCCGCTGACCGCGCGGCAGATCACCGTCGCCGGCGACGTCGGAACGGCGACGCTGAAGGCCGGCCTCGTCAACATGGCCGAGGGCCGATTCGTTTCGCCGCACGACGTCGAGATCGCGAGCCGCATCGCCGACACGCTGTGCGGCGGCGAGATCGAACGCGGCTCGCTCGTCGACGAACAATGGCTGCTCGACCTCGAGCGCAAGCACTTCGTCGCGCTCGCGCAGATGCCGAAGACGCAGGAACGGATTGCGCATACGTTGAGTACGGGCAAGCCGTTGAGGAATTGAAACAGGAACAAGAGATTTTTGCCGCGGATTTACGCGGATAAGAGAGCTTCGCTTAGTTCGCGCTTGGTTTTCTCTATCCGCGTTGATCCCATTGATCCGCGTTAATCCGCGGCCAAATCGTTTTCTCATACGAGATACTGCCATGACCCGCCAGATCCAAGACGCCTACATCGTATCCGCCGTGCGCACGCCGGTCGGCAAGGCCCCGCGCGGCGTGTTCCGCAATACGCGTCCGGACGACCTGCTCGCGTTCGCGATCGATGCGGCATTGTCCAGATGTCCATCTGTGGACAAGGCCCGTATCGACGACGCGGTGATCGGCTGCGCGATGCCGGAGGCCGAGCAAGGCATGAACGTCGCGCGTATCGCTGTGCTGCTCGCGGGCCTGCCGAACGTAGTGTCGGCGGTCACCGTCAACCGCTTCTGCTCGTCCGGGCTGCAGGCCGTCGCGATGGCGGCGGACCGCATCCGCCTCGGCGAGGCCGACCTGATGATCGGCGGCGGCACCGAGAGCATGAGCATGGTGCCGATGATGGGCTATCACCCCGTCTTCAACCCGCGCATCTACGAGAACGAGCACATCGGCATCGCCTACGGCATGGGCATCACCGCCGAGAAGGTTGCCGAGCAATGGAACGTCACGCGCGAGGAGCAGGATGCGTTCGCCGTCGCGAGCCACGCGAAGGCGCTGGCCGCGATCGCGAACGGCGAGTTCGCCGGAGAAATCGCGCCCTACGCGCTGGCCGATCGCTATCCGGATCTGGGGAAGCGCAGCGTCGTCGATGACGCACGCACGATCAGCAACGACGAGGGACCGCGCCCCGGCACGACAGCCGAAGCGCTCGCCAAGCTCAAGCCGGTGTTCCGCATGGGCGGCAGCGTCACGGCGGGCAACTCGTCGCAGACGAGCGACGGCGCGGCCGCGGTGCTGGTGACGTCGGCCGCCTTTGCGAAGGAGCGCGGGCTCGAGCCGCTCGCGCGGTTCGTGACGTATGCGACGGCCGGCGTCGAGCCGGAGCGCTTCGGCATCGGCCCGGTGCCAGCCATCAAGAAGGCCTTGAAGCTGGCCGGGCTGACGCTCGAGCAGAT